>Ga0206943_1023_pt1 | contig 35779 bp, 33 predicted proteins | sample Alteio_BWOrgHeat_7_FD_153243 | JGI IMG/M metagenome (GOLD analysis project Ga0206943, IMG submission 153243) | Enriched cells from forest soil in Barre Woods Harvard Forest LTER site, Petersham, Massachusetts, United States -... | ecosystem: Environmental > Terrestrial > Soil > Temperate forest > O... | reverse complement strand
ATATTTATACGCTTTATTGGTACACATAAGGAGTATGATAAAATAGATTGTTCAACTATTTAAAATAAAAAACCATGGCCGAAAATGAGAAGAACAAAGACATTGTTTTTATCCCTGCCGATACAAAGATCACATCCTTAAAAGATTTGATAGCGCCCTATAAAGGTAAAGCAGTTTATGTTGATATATGGGGAACCTGGTGCGGGCCTTGTGTACAGGAAATTGTTGAACATTCCGCTCAATTAAAAACAAAGTTTAAAGATAAAAATGTTGTTTTCCTATACCTGGAAATGGACTATAATAAAGACACTGCAAAGTGGAAAGAATTTGTGAACATACATAACCTTACCGGCTATCATGTGCGTGCGAGCCAGACAGAGATGGAAAATATCTGGATCGACTTGTTAAATACCCGTAATGTTCCAAGGTTATTTCCTACTTATGTTATTTTTGATACACATGGTAATTTATCAGATAAAAATGCAAAACGGCCCAGTGACGGCGAATTATTATACAGCCAGATAGAAGCTGCACTGAACAAATAAACCCTATATTTATCCTATGTTATCTGCCATTGCCATTGATGACGAACCTTTAGCTTTAGAAGTGGTGCGCTCGCATGCGGCTAAGGTGCCGTTCTTGAATTTAAAAGCAGAGTTTACCGACGCTTTTAAAGCCATGGAATATTTACAGCATGAACCGGTTGACCTATTGTTCCTGGATATTAAAATGCCCGACATTTCGGGTATCGACCTGCTAAACTGCCTCAACAAAAAGCCGATGGTTATTTTTACCACCGCCTACTCCGAACATGCAGTTGAAAGCTTTGAACTGGATGCTATCGACTACCTGCTAAAACCATTTGCCCTAACCCGTTTTATTAAAGCCTGTAACAAAGCCAATGAAATTTACAATTTACGAAACAGCTCGGTCGATAAAAAAACTTACCTGTTCCTAAAAACAGGCTATGAGCAACTGAGGGTAAACTTTGAAGATATCTGTTACCTGGAGGCTACGGGCAACTACGTTAATTTTGTATTGAAAGATAAAACCATCCTCTCGCGCATGACTATAACCGAGGTAGAGGCCATGCTTCCCGCAGGGCAATTTATCCGTATCCACCGGTCGTTTATAGCGGCGCTCAATAAAATTGATAAAATTGAAAGGCACCAGTTACTGGTAAATGGCTCGGTTTTACCCGTTGGCAACCTGTATTATCAAAATATTAATTTGGTAAAATAGCGCGCGATATCGGATTTCGGATGTTCAATTTCGAATTTTTATTTTCTCTTCCTTGCAGGTCGTTCGGCGGATATCCCTGCGATAGAAAAAAGCAGATCGGGCTTTGTTGTTTTAGCCCGTTAAACATTTTCTAACAAAAAGTCGCCGCTAATACCTAATTTACTATGTATAGCCTTTAAAAACGTAACGTCAGGCTCACGTTTACCGTTTAATATTTGAGATAATTTGGATGTCCCCAAACCTAATATTTCGGCAAGTTTGGCCTGGGTTATATTTAACTCATTTATTTTATGTTGTACAACGGCATTAATAGTAACCGGTAAGGGCATTAATTTCAATACATTATCCTCATACTGCTCGGCCAATAAACTAATATGGCTTAGTTCATCGGCTTCTATTTTTGATAAAGAATGAAAACCACCACCATCAGTCGCTTTTTTTATAAAGGTTTCTATCAACGTCATTACCTGGTTGTATTGTTCTTCGTTTCTTATTTTATCGATCATCGTTTTTTATTTTAAATAGTTGAACAATCTATTTTATCATACTCCTTATGTGTACCAATAAAGCGTATAAATATGGTGCGTGTATCAAAAAATATCATCGTAACAAGTCTAAAATCATTTCCTTTGATATTGAAAACATACCTGTTATTTCCAACATAGTCCACATTATTAAACATGTTCTTTACATCGGCCAATTTGCTCCAGTTAGCTGTTTTTGCTATACTATACCAATTATTTAATGGCAAAGCAGCCTCCGGATGTTTCTCCGCAAATGCTGAAAGTGTTTTTTTGATAATAATTACCATTATTCAAAGTTACCAATAATTTTATTATTTGAAATAAGTTTCAAAATATGAAATTTAATGGTGGCAGTTATTGGGATTTCACATCCTCCGGGGTACTCAACAGATTTGACCAACATGACATGGTTCCGTTATTGAGGGGCTCTTGCAAGCATAAAAATAATAGTACCATGATAGCATATTATTTAGCACTTTTCATTTTACTAACCCACAAGTAAACGGCCCAAACACACGTAATGCCGAACACCCCTAATACAGGAACATAGTAATGACGAAAGAATGAATGGAAATAAGCGCCTACCAAAATATACGCGGAAGCGATACAAAGTTTTAATACAATAAATTCGGCGTTTGACCAGCTGGTTTTGATTTTTAAAAAGTTCATGTCTTCTACTTTTTTTATAAATATCGATATAAACAGGCAATTGTTTATGGAGCGAAAAAATAGTTTTCATTCCCAACCGTCATTTATTCACCATTAAACCACGCCTGGAAACGAAAATTAATTTACATATTGACCACAAAACATAACCACCATATAATTAATTTTACCTCGGAATTCCATCAGCATTATTCGTACAAAAACCATATTAATTTGGCAAAACAACCCTTTTTTAGGTAAATTGCCGCCATCTGAATTTAATACTTACCGCCATGACCGAGACGCTGGATATCAAGATCACCAAAACAACAAATTCCCGTTTGCAAGAAACGGATTTTAACAATTTACCATTTGGGCGCATTTTTTCTGACCACATGTTTGTGGCTGATTACGCCGATGGCGAATGGGGAAATTTTCAGATTCTGCCCTACGGCGATATTTCGCTAAGTCCGGCTACTTCGGCTTTACATTACGGGCAGTCATTTTTTGAAGGATTAAAAGCCTACAAACATGCCGATGGCCAGGTTTCTGTATTTCGCCCGGAAAAAAATGCCGCGCGTTTTAATAAATCGGCCGAAAGGTTATGTATGCCGCAATTGCCCGAGGATATTTTCATCCAAAGCATTGCCGCCGTGGTTGATATTGACAGGGAGTGGATACCGGCAAAGCCCAACCACTCGTTATACATCAGGCCATTTATGTTTGCTACCGATGGCTTTTTGGGTGTAGCGCCTTCAAAAACTTATAAATACATGGTTTTAACCGGGCCAACCGGGCCATATTTTACCAAACCGTTAAAGGTAAAAATAGAAACACATTATACCCGCTCGGCAGAGGGCGGTATGGGCTATGCTAAATCTTCAGGAAATTATGGCGGCGCTATGTTGCCGGCACGTAAAGCTACCGAAGAAGGCTTTGACCAATTGATATGGACAGATGCGAAAGAGCATAAATATATTGAAGAAATGGGCGCCGCTAATGCTATGTTTGTTTTGGATGGCAAACTGATAACACCTACTACCCAGGATACCATATTAGATGGCGTAACCCGTAACACCGTTTTAACCCTGGCACGCGAGTGGGGCTATCCTGTTGAGGAACGCCGGGTAGCGGTTGCCGAAATCATTGAAGGCGCCAAAAATGGCAAACTTACCGATGCTTTTGGAGCGGGAACCGCTGCCACTATAGCGCCTGTTGGTTCAATTGGTTTTGAAGGCGAAGAATATTTTTTAAGCGACCCAAAAGAAAGGGAATTTTCGCAAAAAGTGTTAAGAACCCTTGATGCCATAAGATACGGCAACGCGCCCGATACCCATGGATGGAATTATATGGTTTAATTTTACTAATTAGCTTTGACAACTTTTAAAAAGTTGTCAAAGCTTTTCATAGGTTTCAAAAACTTTAAGTTCACAACGCTCACCTTCCTCACAATAAAAGTTCTGAAATTGGGTTGTTAAGGAGTAAAATATTACTGTATTATTGCCCATGAAAAATAGATACCCCTATCTTGTTTGTATTATTGCCCTGCAATTATTTTCGATAACTGTTTCGAATGCGCAAGTTGCTAAATCCGACCCATCCGTTTTAAAGACTCCGCCGGCTAACATAACCATTGATGCCAACCTGAAAGATTGGGGCGATAGCTTACAATATTTTAACGCTGAAAATAATATCAGGTACGGTTTTTCAAACGATAAAGACAATCTATATTTCGCGGTAAGAATAGACGACCGGTCGGAAGCTATCCGCATTTTAAAAGCCGGCATTACTTTAAGCTTTGACCCCAAGGGCAAAAAGAAAAGCGCTTATAGTATAACTTTTCCGTTAAACACACAGGTTAGCACCCCGTTGTTGACGGTTAAACAAGATAATTTCAATGAAGTTACTGAGGCTGATCGCGATGAACTGGAAAAAGAAATCATGACTACTTTAAGGGGTATAAAAGTGGAAGGCTTTAAAGATATAGAAGGCGATATGATTACCATAGCAAACACTTATGGCATCAAAACAGCTATAAATTATGATGATAAAGGTAACCTTGTTTGCGAAGCATCTATTGCATTAAAGCTGCTCCATTTAGATGACCGCTCAAAAACCGAATGGATATATGATGTTAAAATAAACGGCATAAGCCGCCAGGCGCCAAAAATGGATGGTGATAACGGCAATGCAGGCGGTGGTGGCCGTGGTGGTATGAGCGGCGGAGGTGGCGGTCGCGGCGGCATGGGTGGCGGCGGCGGTCGCGGAGGTAGAGGCGGCGGAAACAGACAAGCTGCAACCAATGCCGGTACCGATGGCGGTATATTAGCTAAATCTATTGATTTTTCAGGAAAATTCTATTTATCAAACGCACAGTAGGTTTAGGGTTGTATTATTGAATAGTCGGTAAATTGGATAAGATTTTTGATTAACTTGATATCCCAATCAACTAATCAACTAATCAACTAATCAACTAATCAACTAATCAACTAATCAACTAATCAACTAATCAACTAATCAACTAAATTACTCCGCATACGCAATAGTGGCGATACTTAATTTTAGCCCCGGTATTTGAAGTAATTGCAGGCCGCAGGCTTCTAATGTTGAGCCGGTGGTTACAATATCATCCACCAGTAACACATGTTTGTTAACTAATTTTTCGGGATTTTTAACTGAAAAAACTTCCTGCATGTTTTCAAACCGGTCAAAGCGCGATCTATGCGTTTGTGTTTCGGTGGCTTTTATCCGCACCAGGTTATTCTCCTCAACATCAGCATTTAATTTTTTTGCCAACCCTTCGGCAAAGCAGGCGCTTTGGTTGTAGCCGCGCTCTTTTAACCTGCTTTTATGTAAAGGCACGGGTATAATAAAATCAACGGTATTAAATAAATCGCTTTTGTTTAATTGTTCGCCGGCTATTTTCCCAAGCAAATTACCTATGCGGTACATTCCTTTATATTTAAAATGGTGCATCAGGCTTTGCACTTTACCGCCTTTGGCAAAATAGTAAAGGGAGTAGGCACTTTCAAGGTTAATTTTGCCCCAAAACTGCTGGGCAACAATATTATCGGGCTGTAAATGAAAATTGGTATAGGGTAAGGTATAGCGGCAATCTGTACAGATTAGGTTTTCAGTTGCCACAAGCGATTCCCCACAAGCCGAGCAAAGTTCGGGGAATAATAATGCGACAAAATCGGCCAGGTAACCGCCCTGTAGTTTCATGGGTTGAATGTAGTTATTTTGCTGATAAATAGTAAATTAATTTTCATTTGACAATAATTTAATATGCGCTACGAGGTTATCAACCTCTAATCGTAACGAGCCATTATAAACGCCCCTTATCCGGCCATGTTTATCAATCAAAACCAGGTTTTCGGTATGTAAAAACTCATTTACGCTTTTACCAAAACCATTATCGTTTTCGGCAAAATAACTTTGCCGTGCCAATTGGTAAATAGCTTGTTTATCGCCGGTTAACAGCCACCACTTTTTGCCATCAATATGATGAGTGTTAGCGTACTTAAATAAAACGGACACATTATCATGTAAAGGCGTTACGCTATGCGATAAGATAACCACATCAGTATCCTTTGCAAAAACATCCTGCACCTTAGCAAGGTTACCCATCATTTGGGGGCAAATACTGCCGCACGAGGTAAAAAAGAAGTTAGCTACATATATTTTCCCCGCCACGGTTTTGTTGCTTATAGTTTGTCCTAACTGGTTGGTAAAGTTAAATTTTGATATGGTATGAATGGTATTATACCCCGCATCACCGGGCATAAGCCATACCGGCGTAAAATCGGGCGTGTTATAAAAAGGTAAAACCGGTTTTTTACCCGGGGATTTGCAGGCTAATAAAAGGCTACCCAACAGCAAGATGTATATATACTTTTTCATTAATATCCATTTATTAGCTTTAGCTTTAGCCATTCAGCTTTCATCTCCATTTACCAATATTTCTGCAGAGTTTTCGTCCTATCAACCCATACTGTTGCCCGTCTTTTACAACATAGTTTGCCCTTATGGTGCCGTCGGCCCACCACATTTGTTCCAGCCCTTCTTCATGACCGTTGTTGTAATGAAAAAAGCGGTAAAGCTTCCCATCACTAAACCATTCTTTTGCAGTTCCGTTGTGCTCGTCGTTAGCAAACTCATACTCAAATTTAGGCCGACCGTTTTGCCACCAGCCTTTATGTGTGCCTGTTTTTTTACCGTCAAGAAAAATCCGTTCCTGTTCTAATGTTTTATCGGGATACCAGCATCGCATCACGCCATCTTCCCGTCCTTTATCGTAAGGTGTTAGCCTGGCCATATTACCGTTAGGGAAAAGGCGATAAGTATAACCGGTAAATGGCGCACCTTCATAATACAATACCCCCTCATGCTGCCTTAAAAAAGCGCTGTCGCTATTGATGGAAAATTGGGCCCGGTGATTAATTTTAAAAACAACAAAACAGCTAACGCCCAACAACAACCCAATAACAACTAACTTATTGCGTAACTGTACCCGGTGTGCCATAAAATCCGTTTCCGTTTATATAAGGGTCGGCAGTAGTGGTATGATAATGATAAATACCATTTGGATAATCGGCGGTTACCGCGAAGTGTCCATGATAAACATCCAGATCGGCGTCGGTAATGGTTTTCCCGTTTTCAAGCGGGCCATATACCGGGAAACCATCCAGTAAAAACCCCAGCAATGCGTCTTTGCCTTTGTTAGTGGTTAAATAATAAGGTTCAGCATGATAATGGTACATGCCTTGTTGCTGCGGGTGCCCGTCATATTGGTCAAAGCTATTTACCTCGTTGGTTAACGGCGACCCGCCTGCAGCGTATTGATTAAATATTGGCACGCCGTTTATAGCCACACCCATTGGCCCAAGCGGTGTAGCCGAATGACTGGTTGCCGCAGCTGGGTTTAAAGGTATCTTGTAGGTGCAATCACTTTCGGCAATAACATTTGGGTTTTGCGACCAAAGCGTATTAGTGCCGTTATAGGCTTCATATAGTGTAGCGGCCCATTGTGTACCCTTGTAATAAGGCGATTTATGATCGGGCAGGCTGGTAGCTTTAATTACCAGGTAGTTGCCGTCAATGTACATATCCGTAGCTCCGTATATTTTTTTATATACAGCAGGTATGGCGGTTGTATTTGTTGTTGAAGTAGTTGAGCTTGTTGCAGCAGTTGATGAAGAATCTTTTTTACAGGCTATAATGGCCACAAATAAGGTTAACACGCTGCTCAAAAGGATAATCGGCCTGGTTTTCATGATCTGTTAGTGTTTATATAACATTAGATGCCGGTTGTTGAAATTTCCTTCGCAGCAAAATTAAATTTTTATTTCGGGGGCGGTCCGCCCGGTGGAGGCGGTCCTCCGCCCGGAGGTGGGCCGCCATCTGGTGGCGGAGGCATATCATCACCGGGACGTCCGTAAGGTGGCCTTTCTCCTCGTGGTGGCCCACCCGGATGTGGGCGACCTTTGCCATGTGGCCCCATAGGTCGCTCGTCCTGTTGCGGCCCGGCAGGTGGTTGCCCGTCGCCACCGCCGGGGCGGGGACCGCGTTGCGGGCCGCCCATACCCCGTAATACATCCTGTATAATTTGGTCAAACTTCTTTTGTTGCCCCGCATTTAAGATGGCCCTAAACCTGCTAAAATGATAAAAGGTAGAAGTGTCAAGCATAGCCATATTAGTGCTTATTTTCTTTTCCAGCGCGTTAACTATCGCCGGTTTTATTGATGGGTTTTTTAAATATTCAAAAAATGAGTCGCGCATCATACGGGTATGGTCATTTACGCTATCGGCAAACACGCCGTGTAAAATCCGCATTTTTTCATACTGTATTTTTTGGGCTGTATTTAAATGCAGCTCTTTTGATAAATAATCAAATGCAGGGCCATCCTGTACCGGCTGTTTTTTCTGATGGTAAGCATTAAACCAAAAGAAACCTAATAACCCGCAATTAACCACTATCAGAAATAGCACAAATAGCACTAATATCTTATTGTTTTTCATTTCGAAATATTTTAATAACTGTATGAATTATTTTTAAGCGAATATTCTTCTGCAAATGCAGCAACCCCTGTTGTTGCTTTTTTGCCTGTTTTATGCTGTTGCTGTTTAAGCGCGTAAAAGCTTACACCATTAATACATATGAAAATGCCTAATGCTGCCGATAGCTTTAGCATTAAACGATTGTAGGTCTTGCGTTCATTTACCTCGATCATGCGCATCTTGTTCAATACTTTGGCATGTAAAAATTCATTGGCATCAACCGGTTGCAGGTTATCAAGGCTGCTAAGTGCTGCTTCCGCTAGTTTTTCTATTTCCTGTTTATTTTTCATAATGATGAATAATAGTTGATGAGTTGTTTTTTAAGGTTTCCTTTTGCCCGCGTTAATAATGATTCAACTGCACCCTCGCTCAACTGCATGATTTCACTTATTTTTTGCTGACTGCAATCCTGTACCTTTTGTAACAGGAACGCGGTTTTTTGATTTTCGGGCAATTGGTTTATCGCCTTAAATAATAAAACAGACCGCTCCTTATTTTCGGCTAATACACCGGGATGAACAAAATCAACCGGTTCATGTACCAATTCGTTATTGTTGCCAAACAGGGTTACCAAAAAACCTGCCCGCTTCTTCCTGTTTTTATAACGTATAAAATCAGTAGCCTGTGTAATACTTATACGGTATATCCAGGTGCTTAATTTTGATTGCTGCTTAAACCGGCGGATGTTTTCATATACCTTAATAAAAACATCCTGCGTAATATCTTCGGCATCATCCGTGTTTTGCACAAAGGCCAATACCGTATTGTACACCATTTTTTTATAGGTATCCACTACAGTTTTAAAAGCGTTTTCATCGCCTTCAAGCAAATGTTTAATCAGGTCCTGTTCGTCCAATACCGGTTGTTCTGTTAATTAGACGTGCGTTGTTTTAAATTCCTTCGCATGGGTTTAAATATTTTATGAGAAGAATAGAATATTCTCTCTAAATATAAATCAATTGAAAAGAAATTTCAGGAAGAAATTATTGCCCGTCCTTTATAGCCAGTTGGCCACAGGCGGCATCAATATCTTTTCCGCGGCTGCGGCGCAGGTGGGTGTTAACGCCTTGTTTGCGCAGGTAGTCGGCAAACGCATCTACTTTATCTTCACCCGCATTAATGAAGCTGGCAAATGATATGGGGTTATATTCAATAATATTTACTTTGCAGGGCAGGTGTTTGCAAAATTGGGCCAGTTCGGCAGCATCTGATAGATTATCATTAAAACCGTCAAAAATAATATACTCGTAAGTTACCGGGTTCTTGGTTTTAGCGTAGTAGTATTTTAAAGCCTCGGCTAATGCTTTTAATGAGTTTTGCTCATTGATGGGCATTATGGTATTGCGTTTCTCGTCGTTAGCGGCATGTAATGATAGGGCCAGGTTAAACTTTACCTGGTCGTCGCCCAGTTTTTTGATCATTTTGGCAATACCGGCGGTCGAAACGGTAATTCGTTTGGCAGCCATGTTAAGGCCTTCTTCCGAAGTTATTTTCTCAACCGATTCCAGCACGTTTTTATAATTCAGCAACGGCTCACCCATACCCATATAAACAATATTGCTTAACGGCACGCCATAATTTTCTTTAGCTTGCTGGTCTATCAGCACCACCTGGTCATATATTTCATCAGGGTTGAGGTTGCGTTTGCGCTCCATATAGCCGGTAGCGCAAAACTTGCAGGTTAGGCTGCAACCCACTTGTGATGATACGCAGGCCGTCATCCGGCCGGGGGTTGGAATTAAAACACCCTCAATTAGGTGGGTATCGTGTAAAATAAAAGAATTTTTTATAGTTTTATCAGCACTAACCTGTGAGTTGTAGATCTTAACGTTATTAATAACAAAAGTTTCATCCAGTTTAGTGCGCAGTTCTTTTGAAATATTGCTCATCTCGTTAAAAGAAAAGCATGATTTTTTCCACAACCATTCGTAAACCTGTTTAGCCCTGAAGCTCTTTTCGTCCATTTGGATAAAGTGCTTTTGCAGGTTTTCTAAACTTAAGCTACGGATGTCAATTTTTGTTATAGCGGCGTTCACGCGGCAAAGGTACTGAAATTTAAAAATCTATCTTTTTATTATCTGTTCTCTTTACATATAACAAACAATACCGTCAAAGTAATTGTATTGATTAACGGTGAATAGTGTAAAAACGGTTGAGCAAATGCTAATATTACCCGAATGAAAATTTTTAGAGCCGATTACGTTTTTCCTGTTTGTGCCGATCCTATTAAAAATGGAGTTGTTACCGTTGATGATTCGGGTAAGATCATTTCCGTTTCTGATGAAATCCCAAAGCGGGCCGACCCGGCATCCGTTGAACAATTGAGCGGAATTATTTGCCCCGGCTTTGTCAATACCCACTGCCATATTGAACTATCACATCTTAAAGACAAGATACCCACATGCGACGGCCTGGTAGCATTTATTAAAAGCATACAACAATTGAGGGGAGCAACTGCGGAGGAAATTGGCGAAGCCGCTAGCCGTGCCGATGCCGAAATGTATGAAAATGGTATTGTGGCTGTTGGCGACATTGCTAATACCAACGCATCAATATCCATAAAAGCTAACAGCAAATTATACTACCATAGTTTTATTGAAACATTTAGTTTTTTGCCCGAGCGGGCCGATGATGTATTTAATAAGGCCCTTGATCTGCTAAAAGAATTTAAGCCGCAATCATGCTCGGTTACGCCTCATGCACCTTATTCGGTATCAAAAGACCTTTTTAAACTGCTCAAAAAATACTGTGAAACCGGTAACAACCTCATCAGTATGCATAACCAGGAATGCGAGGATGAAAACAAATTTTACCGATATAAATTAGGCGATTTTAATAGTCTGTACGAACACTTTGGGTTAGATATCAGTTATTTTAAGCCGCAGGCCCGTAACTCGCTACAGTCGGTTGTGCCGTTGCTTACCAACAAGCAGGATATTTTAATGGTACATAATACCTGCACCAATTTGAAGGATATTTATTTTATAAAACGGTTTGACCGCAAGATACACTGGTGTTTTTGTCCCAACGCAAATTTATATATCGAAAACAGGCTGCCAAAGATCGATCTTTTTTTAGGCCAGGGATTTAACATTACACTGGGTACCGATAGCCTTGCCTCCAACAGCAAGCTGTGTATTTTAAGCGAAATGCGCACCTTGCAGCAAAAATTCCCATCGTTAAGCACCGCTAAATTAATGGAATGGGCTACCATAAACGGCGCCAGTTATTTGGGTATTGATAAAGAAAAAGGAACGATAGAAAAAGGTAAAACCCCCGGTTTAAATCTTATCACAGGCCTTGATAATCTGAAAATCACTCCCGATACTAAGGTGAGGCGGTTGTTGTAAAAGTTGATTAGGTTGATTAAGTTGGATTAGGTTAATTTGTATTTTAAATAACAGCATATCAACTTCACTCGTCAACCATGATTAAGCATCTTGATATTATAGTAGCAGGCCAGGTACAAGGCGTATTTTACAGAGCATCTACCAAAGCAGTTGCCGACCAGTTAGGGGTGCGTGGCCTGATAAAAAACATGCCCGATGGCAATGTATTTATTGAAGCCGAGGCTGATAACACTACTTTAGAAATGTTTTTAGACTGGTGCAACGAAGGCCCGCAGGATGCATCAGTAACATCTGTTGAAACCAATGAGGGCGAATTAAAAAACTATCGTAATTTTGAGGTTATCAAAAGAGGTTTATTTAAATAATCAAACCAGTACTTAATTACGTATAACTATTGTCATCAACAGCTAAAAAATTTGCCGGGCAAACAGCTTTATATGGTTTAAGTACCATAATACAACGCTTATTAAGCTCGCTGCTAACTCCGCTTTATACCCGGGCATATCTCCCCAAAGTTTATAGTATTTTCAGTACCATGTTTGCTTACGCCTCTATATTCCAGGCGTTACTGGCATTTGGTATGGAAACAACCTTCTTTAGATTTTTAAATAAATTCCCCGATAAAAAAAAGCAAGTTTACAATAATGGTTTTTGGGTGATAGTTATAGTGACCGTTTGCTTTTTGTTGCTTACAGTTCCATTTACCCATTCGCTGGCAGGTTTAATTAAAATTGGGAAAGATATCCCGCAAAGCGAATTTGAGCTTTTTATTAAATACTTTATAGCTATACTGGTGTTGGATGCATGGTGTGTTATTCCGTTTGCTAAACTACGTGCAGATAGTCGCCCTGTTAGATACGGTATTGTTAAGCTGACCAATATTGTTATTACCGTAACCTTAAATGTAATATTCATTATTGCTATTCCATTTTGGATGCGGCATCAATTTTATGGCTCGCAGTGGCTTTCTACCTGGTATGTACATGGTTGGGTAGCTTATGTGTTTTTATCGAACCTGGTGGCCAGCTTCAGTACGCTCATCATGTTATTGCCGGAACTATTGGATCTTCAATTAAAATTTGATAAGGCGATGTTCAGGTTGATGCTGATTTATAGCGGCCCAATTTTAATAGCCAATTTGTCATACCTTGTAAATGAAAACCTTGATAAAATTTTACTCGGTAAACTGTTGCCTTCCGACATAAGCGAACAGCAGGTAGGTATCTATTCGGGATGTGCCCGGCTATCTATATTCGCAAGTTTATTTAACCAGGCTTTTCGCCTGGGGGCCGAGCCCTTTTTCTTCAGTCATGCTAAAAACAAAAACTCGGGCTATACCTACGCTCGTATTATGGATTATTTTGTGATAACCATGTGCGTAATGTTTTTAGGCGTAGTAGCTAATATCGAAATATTAAAATATTATGTAAATAACACCTATTGGGTTGGGCTTAATGTTGTACCTCCCTTATTGTTTGGCTATGTTGCGCTGGGTGTTTATATGAACCTATCAGTATGGTATAAACTATCCGACCAAACCAAATATGGTTTATATATATCAGGGGCTGGGGCCATTGCAACTATTATATTGAATGTGGCCTTCATCCCCGAGTATAGTTATATGGCTTCGGCATGGGCTTCGTTAGCTGCTTACACTATTATGATGGTGCTATCCTATATATGGGGGCAAAAAAACTATCCCATCCCGTATAATCTTAAAAAGAACCTTGCCTATATTATTTCGTCTATTTTACTCGTTTATTTATCGTTCTACGTATTTAAACGAAATATATTTGTGGGGGATGGTTTGCTGATAGCATTTGCTGCGGCAGCGTTATATTTTGAGTGGAAAAATTTAAAAGCTATATTTATTAAACAATGATCATCCGCGTAATTAACAGGTCAAAAAATAACCTCCCGGCTTATGAAACCATTAACGCCGCTGGTATGGATCTGCGTGCCGACCTGGAAAGTACAGTTACACTTCAACCTATGGAGCGGAAACTCGTCCCCACAGGTTTGTATATGGAACTGCCCGAAGGTTTTGAGGCGCAAATACGCCCCCGAAGCGGCCTGGCTTTTAAACATGGCATTGGTATTGTTAATTCGCCGGGAACAATTGATGCTGATTACCGCGGTGAAATAAAAGTGCTGCTCATTAATTTTTCAGACCAGGCATTTGAAATTAATACAGGCGACAGGATAGCGCAGATGATAGTTGCCAAACATGAAAAAGTAAACTGGCAGCAGGTAGAAGTTTTAAACGAAACTTTAAGGGGCGCAGGTGGTTATGGCCATACAGGCATCTAATAATTGGGTAACAAACCTATGAACATACAATTGAAAAAAGAAAAAAAAGCGTTTAAATGCAATTGGCTATGCCCCATTGTTGTAGCGCTGCTTTTTATATTGCTATGGCCCGGTGTAAGTTTAGCGCAAAACAAAACGCCGGGCAAAGCTGATAACAAAGATGCCGGTAAACCCGGTGCGGTGGTTGACAGTGCGATGATACAGCAATTGTTTTTTTCGGCCATTGCCGAAAAGGTAAGCGAGGATAGTAAGGCATCGGGCTCGTTTAATCACATATTACAGCTCGATCCGGCTAATGATGCTTCGATGTATGAACTGGCCGATCTGGATAAAGCTCAAAAAAACTATGCCGATGCGCAGGCGTTACTTGAAAAAGCGGTAGCTATTAAACCCAATAACGAATGGTATTGGGTAGCACTGGCCGATAGTTACGAGAAAACCAATGACCTGGCAAAAATTGAAAATGTATTTCAACAACTTATAAAAATAAACCCCGATAAGCCCGAGTATTATTTTGATAGTGCCAATGCTTATTTTTTTCAAAAGAAGTACGATGAGGCGTTAAAAGTTTATGACCAGTTAGAAAAACTAACAGGCCCCACCGATGAACTGGTGATTGATCGCCAAAAAATTTATCTTAAACAAGGTAAAATTGACCTGGCTGCTGAAGGGTTAGAAGAAAGAATAAACTCAGACCCAAACCAGGTGAGGTATTATTTAATGCTGGCCGAGATTTATAATTCGAACGGATTAAATGATAAAGCGCTTAAAGTTTTGGAGCGGGCTAAAAAAATAGCCCCCAATAATGGTTTGCTGCATTTGGCGCTTGCCGATATTTATCGCGACAAAAAAGACAAACAAGCTTGTTTTAATGAGCTAATGCTGGCATTTGCCTTACCCGATGTGGACGTTGATCAAAAGGTGCGGATAATTATGGGGTATGTGCCCCAGTTTCCCGAACCAAATGCCAGGGCCAGCGCGCTGGAGTTAAGTAAGGTTATGGTTACCACATCACCAAATGATGCCAAAGCCAATGCATTATATGGTGATATGCTGGAGCAGAATGATAAATTAACCGAAGCAAAAGCGGCCTATCAGAAATCTATCGCACTCAATGACCAAATATATGATGTGCGTGAGCAACTTGTACGCCTTGAGCTAACTACCAATGATATTGACGGGGTTATTAAAGATGGCGAAAATGCCCTGTCGTTTTTCCCTAATCAGGCTTGGATGAATTATTTAGTGGGGATTGCCTGGGTGCAAAAAAAGGATTATAACAAAGCACTAAGCTATTTAAAAAATGCCGCGGCATTGGAATTCCAGGATAAGCAGTTGCTTTCGCTCGTTTTTTCGGCATTAGGCGATAATTACCATGAACTGAAAGATGTTAAAGGTTCTGATGATGCTTATGACAAATCGTTAACCTATAACCCCGATAATGTTTATACTCTAAATAATTACGCTTATTATTTATCAGTACGGGGCGACCAGTTAGATAAAGCGGCGCAAATGGCCAAACATGCCAATGAACTGCAACCCAATACGGCATCGTTTGAAGATACCTACGCCTGGATACTGTTTAAGCAAAAAAAGTATGCCGAAGCTAAAACGTGGATTCAAAAAGCATTGGCAAATGACAAAGATAAAAGCGCCGTACAAACCGAGCATTACGGGGATATTGTATTTTACCTGGGTGATGTTGACGGTGCAGTAAACAGCTGGAAAAAAGCTAAGGAGTACGGAGGAAAATCGCCTTTATTAGATCGTAAAATTAATGAGAAAAAATATATCGAATAAATTGCTAATCGCCGGCTGTCTAATAGCTATAACGGGTTGTGCAGCACATAAGCAACTGGTGGTTAATAAGGCTCCTGTTAACTCACCGGTAGTAGTAATAAAACCCGATAGCAGGTTGGTGGCTATCAAATCGCACCAACTTGTTTTTAATACATTTTCGGCAAAGGCCGCTACCAAACTGAATATTGATGGCAGCAGTAACGATGTAACCCTCAATATGCGTATAAATCACGATAAAAAAATATGGGTTTCTATTACAGCGCTTTTGGGTATTGAGGTTGCCCGCGCTGTTATCACGCCCGATAGCATACAGATAATTAATAAGTTGCAGGGTGTTTACATCAAAAAGCCGTTTAGCTATATATACAGCTATGCCAACAAGCAAATAAATTATAAAATGTTGGAAGCAATTTTAGTGGGCAATGCCATTCCCGAGATATTGACCGATGATAAGACTAATTTGCAAGAGGATAGCGGGCGAATTAATTTAACAGGTAATCTACAGGATCTGGTATATACATTAATGTTAAACCCCGATATGAAAGTTGCGCAGCTAAATTTAAACAACGCAAATGAAGAGCAGTCGTTACAGGTAGCTAATAGTGTTTTTATCAACCAGGGCACACAGCTTGTTCCTTCGCAGATAGATATTTTATCTGCCAGCCAGAGTAAAAAAATACAAGCTAATTTGCATTATATTAGGGTTGATTTAGATCAACCTTTACAATATCCATTTAATATTCCGGAAAGTTATAAACCGGCAGATCAAAATTAATACTTTTGGGACAAATGAAATTTTTAAAAACAGCATTGCTTTTTATTTGTGTTTTTATAGCGGTTAACGCGCGCGCACAAAGCAGCGCCGACCTTAAGCGCCAGCGAGATAAATTAAACGAACAATATGAACAGGTTAGCCGGGAGTACCAGGAAACATTAAATAATAAAAGAGCCACCTTACAGCAATTAAGTTTATTAAAGAAACAGATCAATATCCTGGTTGATAAAATTGACAATATCAACACAGCGGTGAGAAATTTAGACAACCAGATATCTGAGAGCACTAATACGGTCCATCGGTTACAAAGCCAGTTAGAGCAGTTAAAAAAAGACTATGCGGGCATGGTGCTTTTTGCTTATCGCAATCAAAGCGGCTATAATAAATTGATGTTTATTTTCGCTTCAAAAGACTTTAACCAGGCCTATAAACGTTTAAAATATTTACAGCAGTTTGGCACCTATCGCGAGCGCCAGGCGGGATATATACAGGGCACACAAAAAGACCTCGGCATTAAAATAGTTAAACTGGATAAGGATAAGGAAGAAAAGCACACTTTATTATTAGACCAGGAAAAAGCGAAAGCGACATTAGGGAAACAGAAAAACAGCCAGCTACAAGTAGTTGCCGACCTGTCAAAACACGGCGGCCAGCTTAGGCAACAACAGTTGGATATACAGCGCCGCAAGGCTAATTTGGACAGGGAAATCATAGCTGTGGTAAAAAAGGAAATTGAAGAAGAGAGGCGTGCGGCCGAAGAAAGGGACAGGCTGGCGGCTAAAAATGATGCAGCGAAAGCCAGGGCGGGGAACAGGGATGCGCCGGCAGTAAAAACAATTACCAGGCGTACCAACAGTGAAGCTTTGAACGCAACGCCCGAAGCAGCTAAACTTTCGAGCGACTTTTTAGGGAACCGTGGCCGTTTGCCATGGCCTGTAGTCAACGGCAATGTTAGCCATGGGTTTGGTGCCTATACTACCGAAGGTATTAAAATGGATAACACCGGCCTGGATATTAAAACAAACCCGGGCGCCGCAGTAAGAGCAGTATTTGAGGGCGAGGTAACCAGGGTTGCTGATATGAGTGGCACATTTACTTTGATTTTAAGGCATGGGGAGTATTTTACAATTTACTCCAATTTACGGTCTGTCAACGTATCAAAAGGACAAAAAGTTGGTACTAAACAAAATATTGGTTCGGCAGCTACTGATGCGTCAACAGGGGAGTCGGAAATACACTTTGAGCTTTGGAAAGGTGTTACCGCCGTTAACCCTCAGGCATGGTTACTTGACAAATAGATTAAGTTTTGTAAAATATTAATTGTTTATATTTGTAACCTTAATAATAAAAAAAGTATGTTTAGTTCAGCTCTATTATTTTTTGATATAGGCGGCGGGGAAATAATGCTGATCATGTTGGTCGCTTTGTTGTTATTTGGAGGTGAAAAACTTCCTGAACTTGCCCGTGGCCTGGGAAAAGGTATTCGTGATTTTAAGGATGCATCGGAAGGCGTTAAACGCGAGATTGCCAACCAGATAGATAGTTACGAGAATAAAAAAGAAGAAACGCCTGCGGCACCCGCTAAGGAATTACCGGCTGCAAATGAAGAAACGGCAGTAGTTATTGAAACACCTATTGCAGAAAATCATGTGGCCAATACAATACCTGCCGGCGAAAGCCATACGGCTAATGACAATATGGAAATGACACACGATCATGCCATTACCGAAAAACTGGAAGGCCATGACGAGGCTGCTCATGCAACTGCTGAGCCTGTTAAGGATCACTATAAATCTTAATTAATTATAAATCATAATATAAAAACTTAAAATTATGGGATTTGATAATCCAATGACCCTCATTTTAATATTCTGTGTAGTATTATTATTGTTTGGCGGTAAAAAAATTCCTGAACTGATGAAAGGTTTAGGAAAAGGCGTAAAGGAATTTAAAGACGCGCAAAACGGACAAAACGAAACTGACGAGAAGCCCAAATCTTAATCTTTAAAAAGGCTTTAGTTAACTTAATTTTGCTTACACTTTGTTTATTGATATACTTATCTGTTGAATTATTTATAATTTCAATAGATAAGTTTTTATTTTCGGCCCATGGCTAAGTTTTATTCCTCATTAAATGAGATAAAGGATGGGTTGCTGCGGAAAGAATTTACCGTCGAATCACTGGTAAATGATTATCTGCACCAGATAGAATTAAATGCTCATTTAAATGCTTTTAATGAAGTATTTACGCAGGAAGCATTGGTGCGTGCCAAAGAAATTGATACCCGGCTGCAACAAGGCATTGCCGGCAAACTGGCGGGCATGGTTATCGCTATAAAAGATAACATTTGTTATAAAGGCCACCAGGTAAGCGCGTCTTCCAAAATTTTAAAGGGTTTCACCGCTATTTATTCATCAACCATTGTTGAGCGTTTGCTGGCCGAAGATGCTATCATCATTGGCCGTTGCAACTGCGATGAATTTGCCATGGGTGCTACCAATGAAACCTCGTTTTTTGGCCCGGTAAAAAATCATGCTGATGAAAGTAAAGTTTCGGGCGGTTCGTCGGGTGGCTCGGCTGTTGCTGTGCAGGCAAATATGTGCCATGCAGCAATAGGTACTGATACGGGCGGCTCTGTACGCCAGCCTGCTTCTTTTTGCGGGTTAATTGGCTTAAAGCCAACTTATGGCCGTATTTCGCGGTACGGCATCATTGCTTATGCATCGTCATTTGACCAGGTTGGGCCGGTAACACGGTCGGTTGAAGATGCTGCGCTTTTGTTGGAGGTTATGGCGGGCGCGGATGAGTATGACAGCACCCTTTCGCAAAAGCCTGTTCCGGCGTATGCTGCCGATCTTCAAACTTCCGCTGGAAAAAAGAAAATAGCTTATTTGCAGGAAGCCTTGTCAAGCCCCGGCGTTGATGACGAGGTGAAAGGCAAAATGATAACCTATATTGAAAAAATGCGGGCAGATGGCCATACCGTTACCCCAATAGCATTTGAGCACCTGGATTACCTGGTTCCGGCTTATTATATCCTGGCTACTGCCGAAGCTTCATCAAACCTTGCCCGGTATGATGGGGTGCATTATGGTTACAGAAGCCCATCGGCGGTCGATCTGCAATCAACCTATAAACGTTCGCGGTCTGAGGGGTTTGGAAAGGAAGTGAAACGCCGCATTATGCTGGGCACTTTTATATTAAGCGCCGGTTATTACGATGCTTACTATGCCAAAGCGCAAAAAGTGAGGCGGTTGATAAGAGAAAAAACAGAACAAATACTAAACGATTACGATTTTATCCTGGTACCGTCGGCACCCGAACCGGCAGGCGCTATTGGTAAAGTTGAAACAGACCCGGTAGTGAGTTACCTGTCTGATATTTTTACCGTACAGGCGTCATTGGCCGGGGTACCGGCTATTTCTTTGCCCGCAGGCAATAACAGCAGGGGATTGCCGTTAGGTTTACAATTATTAACTAAGCATTTTGGTGAGCAGGAATTGTTAAATTTTTCCAAATATTTCCTCCTACTATAATTTTTTTATAGTTTAGTAAAATCAAGATGCTAAATGCGTCAGTTTGTAACCCCTAACGAAAAGAATGAAGAGATTATTTACATTCGCTGTCTGTATTTTATCATTAAACATTGTTGAAGCCCGTACACGGCTCAAGGCCGACTCATCGGCGCTCCCCGGCAAAACAGCCGTCATTTCACAAGCAAATTTCAAGGATACCATTAAAGCCCTTGTGGTTCCTCAAATACCACTTCCGGGTTATTTATCGGTATTCAAACTTCGTTTAGATTCAATAAAAAAGGATGTACCGTTAGATTATAACGAGTACGTACAAAGCTATATTGACATATATACCCGCCATAAAGACGAAATGAGCCATGTATTAGGGCTGGCTAAATACTATTTCCCTATTTATGAAAAGGCGTTTCGTGAAGCAGGCATTCCCGAAGAAATAAAATATTTATCAATAGTTGAATCCAAGCTCGACCCTACAGCCGTATCAAGGGTTGGCGCTACCGGCCCGTGGCAGTTTATGTCGGCTACGGCTAAGGCATATGGCCTAAACATGGATAACTATGTTGATGACCGCCGCGACCCCGTACAGGCAAGTTATGCAGCCGCTGCCTATTTAAAGGACGCGTACATGGAGTTTGGCGATTGGTTACTGGCCATTGCATCCTATAATTGTGGTAAAAGCAATGTCGAGCGAGCCGTAGCAAAAGCGGGTGCGCTTGATTTTTGGTCAATACGTCAATACCTACCGCAGGAAACGCGTGGTTATGTGCCTGCTTATATTGCCATATCTTACGTAATGAACTATGCAAACAAGCATAGCATTTTGCCCGAAAGCTGGGACCTTGCTTTAAAAACCGATACAATTTTAGTGGATAGGTTTGTCGCACTCAGCAATATTTCAAAAATATTAAATGTTGATGCCCGCCAGTTAACCATCTTAAACCCGGCGTATAAAAAACAAATTATAAATGGTACGGTTGCCGCCCCGCGCAGGCTGGTTATCCCTCAAACGGGGAGCGAAAATTATGCGGCTTTGTATGATGCCTTAAATACAGATGTGCCCGTACAAGCACCGGTTATTACCAATACCAGCGCTGATGAAAATAAGCTTCCAGGTTCCCACAAGATAAAGCGTGGCGAAACATTAGCCGAAATAGCTGATAAATTTGGTGTAGAGGTACAGGATTTAAAAGACTGGAACAACCTGCACGGCAATAAAGCGGTAGTTGGTAAAAAACTATGGCTAAATGATGCGCATGAATCATTGGCCGGATCATCGCCCAAAAGCGAAGCTAAATTTATAACCTACAAAGTTAAGCCCGGGGATACCCTGGGTGCCATTGCCGAAAAATTTGATGATACCGTTGAACGGATCAGAGCATTAAACGGCTTAAAAAAAGGCGCTTTACAACCAGGCATGAAGCTTAAAATAAGCCGTGGTTAACTAAAAACATAAAAGGCCCGGCTTTGAGATATTTCGAAGCCGGGCCTTTTTAATATACCCTATACCAGTTCAAAAAAATTAACTTTGAGCTTTGAATTAACGCAATGAATAAACCAAACCGTAAACAGGACGCCTTAAACTATCACTCAAAAGGCCGCCCGGGAAAAATACAAGTTGTACCTACCAAACCCACCAACTCACAGCGTGATTTGACTTTGGCTTATTCGCCTGGTGTTGCCGAGCCTTGTTTACGCATAGCCGAAAATGTTGAAGATGTTTACAAATATACCGCCAAGGGTAACCTGGTAGGCGTAATAACTAACGGCACAGCCGTGTTAGGTTTGGGCAATATAGGGCCCGAAGCCAGTAAGCCTGTAATGGAAGGCAAGGGGCTCCTGTTTAAAATCTATGCTGATATTGATGTTTTTGACCTGGAGTTGAACGCCAAAACGGTTGATGAATTTGTAAATATTGTTAAAGCGCTTGAACCTACTTTTGGCGGCATAAACCTCGAAGATATATCAGCGCCAACCTGCTTTGAAATTGAGCGCAGGCTAAAAGCCGAAATGAAAATTCCGGTGATGCATGACGACCAGCACGGTACAGCCATTATATCAGGCGCGGCTTTGATGAACGCCTGCGAGATACAGGGCAAAAAGCTGGACAAAATAAAAATGGTTGTTAACGGCGCGGGAGCTGCCGCCGTATCCTGCTCAAAAATGTACCTGTCATTAGGGGTGAAGAAAGAGAACCTGGTGATGTTTGATATTAATGGCCTGCTATCCGCTGCGCGTACCGACCTGGACGAAATGCGGCAGCAGTTTGCCACCAGCCGCACGGATATACAAACTTTAACCGATGCATTGAAGGGTGCTGATGTTTTTATCGGCCTTTCGGCAGGTAATGTGGTTACACCTGATATGTTGAAAGGGATGGCAAAAAACCCAATTGTTTTTGCCATGGCCAATCCCGACCCTGAAATTGCTTATGAATTGGCCATTGCTGCCCGTAAAGATATTATTATGGCTTCAGGCCGGTCAGATTATCCTAACCAGGTAAACAATGTACTGGGGTTCCCTTATATCTTCAGGGGTGCGCTTGATGTTAGGGCCACCGCCATTAATGAAGAAATGAAGATAGCTGCAGTACATGCTATTGCGGCTATGGCTAAAAAATCGGTGCCCGAATCAGTAAACCTGGCTTATAATACCAAAAACCTGAAATTTGGGAGGGAATATATCATCCCAAAACCAATGGATCAGCGATTGATCATCGAGGTATCGTCGGCAGTTGCCAAAGCAGCTATGGACTCGGGCGTAGCCCGCAAAGCAATAACCGACTGGGATGCTTATACTGAGGAGCTAAGATCGCGCGTGGGGCAAAATGATAAGTTATTGCGCAACGTAACCAACAAGGCCAAACAAAACCCGCAGCGCGTGGTTTTTGCCGATGCTGATACCTATAAAATTTTACGCGCCGCGCAAATTGTAAGGGACGAGTGTATTGCCACCCCTATTTTGCTGGGCGATGTTGAAAAAATAAAACAAATAATAAAAGCCAATGACCTTGATTTGGGTGATGTGCAGGTTATTGACCCGCATTTAGGTACTGAAAATACCGAAAAATATGCCGAGTACCTGTATAGCAAGCGCCAGCGCCGGGGCATAACTATGTTTGAGGCCCGCAAGTTAATGAGCGACCCCAATTATTATGGCGCCTGCATGGTGCAGTTTGGTGAGGCCGATGCGTTAATATCCGGCTTAACTAAAAACTACGCTACTACGGTTAAACCATCATTGCAAATTATTGGTACCGAAGCGGGGGTAAACCGCGTTGCAGGTATGTATTTGATGATAACCCCAAAAGGCCCGGTATTTTTTGGTGATACCACTGTAAACGTTAACCCAACGGTTAATGATTTGGTTGATATTACAGTATTGATCGAGCGTGCGGTGAAGAAATTTAATGTAAGCCCAAGGGTTGCCATCCTGTCGTATTCAAATTTCGGGTCAAATGACGGCGTTATCCCCGAAGGGACGCGGGAAACCGTTCGTATTTTGCATGAGAAATACCCTGATATGATTGTTGATGGGGACATGCAAGCCAACTTTGCCTTAAATGCAAGTTTATTGGCTGATAATTTTCCATTTTCGGCATTAAAAGGGAAACCGGCAAATACGCTGATATTCCCTAACCTTGAATCGGGCAACATCGCTTATAAGCTATTGCAGGAAATTGGCGGCGCCGAAGCAGTTGGCCCTATATTGCTGGGGTTAAAAAAATCGGTACACGTATTACAGTTAGGCAGTTCGGTGCGCGAAATTGTAAATATGGTTACGATAGCAGTAGTTGATGCCCAGGAAAAAAATGCCTAAAAATGGGTATTGTTTCACTCAATAAAATAAAGTAAATCTGGATAAAATTTTATGTACGCTTATATTGATGGTAAATTAGTTTTCAAATGCCCTGCATACGTAGTAATTGATGCCGGTGGCGTGGGCTATCACATCAATATCTCTTTAAACACTTACTCCTTTTTGGGCGATAGTGAGCGGTGTAAACTTTATACATGGCTGCATGTAAAAGAAGACGCGCATACCTTATACGGTTTTGCTGATGAAGGTGAGCGCCGTTTATTTTTGCACCTCATATCTATATCGGGCATTGGGCCAAACACCGGCCGCATGATGCTTTCGTCCATCACTCCTCTCGAAATTCAAACTGCCATTATCGGTGGCAATGTTTCATTAATACAACGTATAAAAGGTATCGGGCCTAAATCGGCACAACGCATTATTTTAGAATTGCAGGATAAATTGCGCAAGGAAGGCCCGGATACATTAACGGCAGCACCTATCAATAAAACAGTTAAGGATGAAGCTTTATCGGCATTGGTAATGCTGGGTTTTGCCCGTAATGTTGCCGAAAAGGTGCTTGAACAAGAAATTAATAAAAACAATGGGGTATTAACTGTTGAACAGTTGATCAAATTAGCGCTAAAAAGTTTATAATTACGCATAATTGGAGTTGAATGTGACAGGGATTTTTACGAAAAAAATTCTTATTGGTGTTTTATTTACTGCTGCTATATGCAGAGCTGGAAGCGTTTTTGCACAACAGCCGCAAAAACAGCCGCCCCCTGTACAACAACCACAGCAGCAGCAACCCACCGCCCCTGTAAAAAAAGATTCTGTTTCGTTATCAGCGCCGTTTAACTATATACCATCAAATAATGATCTGTTAAGGCAGGGGCTTTTTGACCCCGACCCTCCTACCCTGGTACGTACAATAATATATGACCCTACCACCAACACCTACATACTTTACCAAACTATTGGTAATTTACCTTATCGCCCACCGCAAACCCTTACATTTCTTGAGTACTTACGATATAAACAATTAGAAGACCAGCGTAGTTACTTTAAAAAGCTGGCAGATAATTATGCCTATCAATCACAGCAGCCGGGTTTTATACCGCAAATACAGGTGCGTAATGAAACTTTTGAGCGCATATTTGGCAGCCCCAATATTGATATAAGGCCGCAGGGGTCGGCCGAGGCCATATTATCGGGGCAGATAAACAGCAACCAAAACCCTTTATTTAACACTGTTCAGCGCAGCCAGTTTAATTTTAACTTTGATCAAAAAATTCAGCTGAATGTTACCGGTATGATTGGCGATAAACTAAAAATTGCCACCAATTATAATACCGATGCCCAGTTCCAGTTTGATAACCAGGTGAAAATGGATTATGTGGGCCACCCTGATGAAATTATACAGGAAATACAGGCAGGTACGGTAAGTATGCCTTTAAACACTACTTTAATTACCGGGGTACAGGCGTTGTTTGGCGTAAAAACCCGACTCAAGTTCGGCAATTTAAGTGTAACCAGTATTTTATCACAACAACGGTCACAATCAAAAACAATTACTATAACTAATGGCGCGCAGCAGGGCCAGTTTAGCGCTACCGCGGCTGACTATGATGCCAATAAACACTATTTCCTGTCTCAGTATTTCCGGAACAACTATAATAAGGCGCTGGCTAATATCCCCATCATCAGTTCAAACATAAATATTACCAAAATTGAGGTTTGGACCACCAACCGCACCAATTCAACCACCGACTCGCGCGATGTGCTGGGTTTTTTGGACCTTGCCGAAAATAGCCCATATAATACGGCATTGATACAAGGTGGCAGTGGTTTCTCAGCATTGCCGGCCGGTTTCCAGGGGCCGGGCTTTACCCAACAATCAAATTCCTTGTTACGTAATTTGCCCGCAAGCGCCCGCTTAACTAACGACCCTGCAAACGCGTTGATCAACTATTTTGCCAGCAAAGGGGGCACTGATAATTATGCCAAACTAACCTATGCCCGTAAACTTACCTCGAAAGAGTTTACGCTAAACCCGCAATTGGGGTATATCTCATTAAATTATCCCTTAAATAATGATGAGGTATTGGCCGTAGCTTATCAATACACGGTAAACGGCGTGCAATACCAGGTGGGTGAGTTTTCAAGCGATATCCCGGTTGACCCAACTACACCCAAGGTTTTATACCTCAAATTGCTGAAGAACTCGTTGCTGAAAACCAACCTGCCTACCTGGAAGTTAATGATGAAGAATATTTATTATTTAAATGCGTCACAGGTTAGTTCTCAAAATTTCAAACTGCAAATAGCAAGGCTTGACGATAAGTCGGGCATATCCAAACCGATAATGGAAGAGGGGCAAAACACAAAGGGAAAACTCTGGATACAGCTAACAGACCTGGATAACCTTGATCAGCAAAATCAAAAGCAGCCCGACGGTTATTTTGATTTCCTGGATAAAATAACCATCGACGCGCAAAACGGGCTCGTCATATTCCCGGTGCTCGAACCTTTTGGGTCTGATTTGAAGAACCAGTTTGCCCCGGGCGAGACGGACCTGGTGAGCAGGTATGTTTATCAGCAATTATATGATTCGACCAAAACCGTGGCGCAGCAATATTTTCCGCAATTAAACCGCTACACCATTAAAGGCACCTATAGCGCGGCAGGTGGTGGCGGGTCGTATCAGTTAAATGCCATAAATATACCTCAGGGGTCGGTAATAGTAAACTCTGGCTCGCAAAAACTGGCCGAAGGCACCGATTATACCATTGATTATAACACGGGCCGTATTAATATTATTAACCAGGCATTACTTTCATCGGGGCAACCAATTACCGTTAATTTAGAAAACAATGAACTATTTGGCGTACAGCAAAAATCATTATATGGCTCCCGGTTTGATTATAAAGTAAGCCCCAAACTTGCGTTAGGCGCAACCATTATGCACCTTACGGAGCAACCCATATCGCAAAATGAGGCCATTGGGCAAGAGTCGATCTCCAATACCATTTGGGGTTTTGATGCTACTTATAATTCGCCCTCGCGGATGCTTACCAAATGGGTTGATAAAATACCTTTTATTCATACCAAAGTACCCTCTTCAGTAAGTTTATACGGCGAGTTTGCCCAGCTGCTGCCCGGCAGCCCAAGTGTGTTAAATTACGCAGGATCAACAAGCGGGACATCATACCTGGATGATTTTGAAAACAGCCAGTCGGTTATTGATGTTAAAAGCGCCAATGCCTGGGGCATTTCGGCAACGCCGCAGCTATTTCCCGAATCGAGCTTATTCAATAACCTGGGCTATGGTTTTAACCGCGCGCGGCTGGCCTTTTATAATATCGACCCCATATTTTATACCAGTTCAACCATACCGGTCTCGCGCACCGAACTGTCAAACCATTATGTAAGGCAGGTTTTAGAAACCGAGGTTTTCCCATACAAACAATCAGTTACAGGGCAGCCACTAAGCATAGCCACCCTGGATATGGCTTTTTACCCAACTGTACGCGGGCCGTACAATTACGCAACAACAGGTATTAATACCGATGGCTCATTGCAAAATCCAACCGCGCGCTGGGGTGGCATATATCGTCCTATTTCAACTACCGATTTCCAATCGTTAAATGTGGAGTACATTGAGTTTTGGGTGATGGACCCTTTTATTTATAAACCAAACTCAGCAGGTGGCGATTTGTATTTTAACCTGGGCAGTATATCAGAAGATGTATTGAAAGATGGCCGCAAGAGTTTAGAAAACGGCTTGCCGGTTAATGGCGACTATAGCACCGTTGATACCACCGCATGGGGCCGCGTACCCCGTAACCAGCCGGTTGTGAATGCTTTTGACAGTAACCCAGCTTCGCGACAATTACAGGACGTGGGCCTTGACGGATTAGGCGACGCGGACGAAAGGGTGAAGTTTGCTCCAATAGTGCAGCGACTTAAAAACCAACTTAGCCCGCAGGCAGCTTCCATTTTTTCAAATGACCCATCGTCTGATAATTTTCAATACTACCAGGGGCCGCAGCTTGACCAAAGCAGGGCAGGTATTTTGCAGCGTTATAGCATGTATAATGGCACCGAAGGCAACTCGCCAACCTCTGCTCAGTCGCAGGCATTACTTGGGCTATCAACATCGGCATCTACATCTATACCCGACGGGGAAGACATTGACCATGATAACAACATGAGCCAGGATGATGAATATTTTCAATACAAGGTATCCATGCGCCCCAAGGACCTGGTAATTGGCCAAAATTTTGTGAACGACAAAGTAACATCGCAGGTTAAACTGGCAAACGGTACAACACAGGCGGTAACCTGGTACCAGTTTCGCATACCCATTAACAGTTACCAGCAGGCCGTTGGCGGCATACAGGATTTTAAAGCCATCAGGTTTATGCGGATGTTTATGACAAACTTTGCCGATACGGCCATTTTGCGCTTTGCCGAATTACAACTGACACGCGGCGACTGGCGCGCTTATAACACCGAAGCCAACCCGCTTAACGTAATTGCCGACCCGGCATTGGTTAACCCTCCTTTAGATAACTCAACCATTACTGTTGAGGCTGTGAATATTGAAGCTAATGGTAACCGTACGCCTATACCTTATGTGGTGCCGCCGGGCATTACCCGCCAGCGCGATTATAATAACCTGCAAACTAATACACAATTAAATGAGCAATCATTATCGTTAAATGTGCTTAACCTTAGCGATGGGTATTCAAGGGCGGCATATAAGTTATTTAGTAACGACCTGCGCCAATACAAACATTTGCAAATGTTTATCCATGCCGAGGCCGCTACCGGTACCCAGCTAAAGGATAATGATGTGAGCGCCTTTATACGTTTGGGGGCAGATTATCAGGATAATTATTATGAGTATGAAATACCGCTAAAAGTTACCACCGCCACAACCGACCCTAATTTGATATGGCCATCAGTAAATGAATTGGACATAGCGCTTTCACTATTAACCAATGCAAAAGAGGCGCGCAATAATGCAAAATACAAAGGGTTGCCATGGCCGCTTAACATGCCTTTTACTTTTACCGACGGGCATAATAAGGTTACCGTTATGGGGATGCCTGATCTGAGCCGCGTGGCTACTATTATGCTGGGCGTGCGCAACCCATATAGGGGCAACAGCCCACCCGGTGTTGATGACGGGCTTAATAAATCGGCAATTGTATGGTTTGATGAATTGCGGTTAACTGATTTTAATGAGCAGGGCGGATGGGCCGCCTTAGGTCGGGCAGATATAAAACTGGCCGACTTTGCCGATATTACAATATCGGGCAGTAAAACTACCATAGGTTTTGGTACGCTTGATTCGAAACTGGAAGACCGCAGCCTGAGCGATAACCAGGGTTATAATATAGCTGCTACCATGGACCTGGGTAAATTTTTCCCGCAAAAAAGCGGCGTTAAGATACCTACCTATATAAATGTTTCAAACCAGGTAAATACGCCCGAGTATGATCCGGCTCAACCCGATGTTTTGTTAAAGCAAACCTTAGCTGCTGCAACCAGTTCACAACAGCGCGACTCGATAAAAAATGCCGCCGAGGATTATACGATGCGTAAAAGTTATAATTTCACCAATGTGCGTAAAGATAGGACCAGCACGACCGCCAAACCACATATATGGGATATTGAAAACTTCAACCTCTCGTACTCGTACAGCGAATACCTGCACCATGATTTTACCACCCTGAATGATATTGAAAAAACGTACCATGCCGCTTTAATATACAGCTACGCCAATCAGCCAAAATATTTTAGCCCTTTTGCCAAGATCATTAAAAGCAATTTACTCACTTTGATAAAGGATATTAATTTTGATCTGTTACCAACCAGGTTAAACTTCGGGATCAATTTTGACAGGTTTTACTCAGAAAATACCCTTCGTAATAACGACCCTACCAACCCAACTTTTATACCAACCACTTTTAATAAAACCTTTAATATTACCCGGAAATATGGTATAGGATGGAATTTGACCAAATCATTAACCATGGATATTGATGCCACCAACCTATCGGTAGTTGATGAACCTTATGGCCGCCTTACCGGGCTTAAAATGGATACCCTTTGGTCAAATTTAAAAAGGCTTGGCCGCACAACCAACTATTTTCATGACCTTACCTTTAACTATAATGTACCGTTTAATAAAATACCCGCTCTTAACTGGATAAGTACCATAGCCCATTACCAAACACATTTTAACTGGCAGGCTGAGCCTGAGTTTGCTATAAGCGACCCGCAATATAATGTGGGTAACAGCATACAAAACGCCCGCACCATACAAATAACCCCGGCGCTTAATTTTATTAGTTTATACAACAAGTTTCCGTTTTTAAGGGATGCCGCTAAAGCCGACGATAATAGCGGTTTAAAGAAGGTTTTGCTGAGCTTTTTAACAGGCATTAAAACCATAAGCGGAACATATACCCTTACACAAAGCACGTTTATTCCGGGTTATTTGCCGCAATCAAATTTATTTGGCGAGGATATTAATTACAACGCGCCTGGCATTGGGTTTTTATTAGGCAGCCAGGCCGATTTGCGGAGCCGTGCCATAGCCAATAACTGGATATCCACAGATACACTTCAAAACCAATTGTACGTAACCTCATACACGCAGGATTATCACCTTAAAGCTACTATTGAGCCTATACGTGATCTGAGGATAGAACTGACCGGATTTAAGACAATTGACCGTACTTATCAAACCAGTTTTAAATATTTGCCAACCGCAAACGGGTTCCAGGACCTGTCGCCTGTAACATCAGGCGATTACAGCATTTCATATTTAGCCATTGCCACGGCATTTTCAAAAGAAAGCGGTATTGACAATACGTCAAAAGCATTTCAAAACTTTTTAGCTGACAGGCTTACCATTTCGCAACGCCTGGGCCATTTAAACCCCAATTCGATACCTACCCCCGGGGGATATGCAGATGGGTATGGCCCCAATTCGCAAAACGTACTGGTGCCGGCTTTCCTGGCCGCTTATACCGGTAAAAGCGCCACATCATCAAGTTTAACCCAGTTTCCGGATATACCTATACCCAACTGGCTCATAAGCTATAACGGGCTTATCCACATACCATTTTTGGCAGATATATTTGACTCATTTAATTTGCGGCATGGTTATACTTCGTCTTATGTAGTAAGTAATTATAGTAGCCTATTACAATACCAGGAAACCAATGGTGCGCCAAGCGCAAGGGATGTTAATAATGACTTTTTGCCCCTTTACCAGTTTTCGGCCATAACTATTATGGAACAGTTTGTGCCTTTATTGGGCGCCGATATGCGTTTTAAAAACAATATAACCGCCAATGTTGAGTTCCGCCAAAGCCGGATACTGAGCCTGAGCGTGTTAAACAGCCAGCTTACACAGCAAAATGAGCAGGATATAGTTATTGGCTTTGGTTATAAAACCAAGGATTTCAGATTCCCGTTTGGCTTGTTTAATAATACCATTTTGAAAAACGATATCAACTTTAAAATTGATTTTGCCCTGCGTAATAATAAAACGCTTATTTACCAGGCCGATGTGCAGGCCGCCCAGGTATCGTCGGGTGCGCAAAACATTACTTACCGGCCATCAATTGATTATGCCATAAGCCAGCGGTTTAATTTAGACTTGTTTTATGATTCAAACCTTACCCGGCCATTTACCTCCCAAAGCTTTAATACCGCGTTTACCAATTTCGGTATTAATTTGAAATTGTTGCTGCAGTAAGAAAGCGCAAAGATTCGGTTTGATGATGAGTGTTCCAACTGCGAAGTGGAACACCTGGTACACTCTGGAACGGCTGGAACACTACCTAATTCTGACTAATGCTACCTCATCCAGCCTAATTCTGCAATTGGTTTACATAAGGCCTTGTCTGCTTTTTGGTGTACTGCTCACAACTGCATAGCAAATGCTAAACCGGGTGCGCCATCCTGGTAGGTTGGCATAACCATAGTGGTTCTTCCATGTTTGCCTCTATGTGTTAGTTTACTGCGGATATAAGGATAAACCAAATAAGCCACTTTGGTTGAAAGCATTCCAAAGCCAGCCCCGGCAACACAATCGCTAAACCAATGCGCCCTGCCATACATCCTCAAAACTGCGGTAGTAGAGGCAACGGTGTAGCCCAATACGCTATATAATGGGGATTTATCGCCATACTCCTGTGCAAGGAATTCGGCGGCCAGGAAAGCCGCGCCTGTATGGCCCGAAGGAAAAGAAAGCGGATCTGTACCATACGGTCGCCTGCGGTGCGCGATGTATTTTAAGCCATCGGTAACGGTTAAGATCCCGCCGGATAAGGCCAACAGCGCGGTACGGTCAACAAACCTGTTTTGGCCTTCATCGCCCGCAAGGTTTAAACCATATACCAACACAGCAGGCGATAACTGTAGGTAATCATCAAGTTTTGAGTTATAATTAGGTGCACTTGTTGCTATACGCCCCCTAACGTAATAATCAAAATTGCGTATCGGGTGCACCACAAATGACAATGCGCCATAGCCTATCAAAACTGCCGGGGCAATAAAGGTCCCGGGTTTACGGTATAAATGTTTTACCGTATCGTTAACAGCAGGACTGTCCTTTTTCACGGTATCTGTATCCTGGGCGCTTACTTTAAACACCACTGTACATAGTAATGCGAATATGATATTTTTCACAGGAGTAGTTTACCATATTAACAATGTTTAACTATTTTGGTTTACATATAGGTTTTTTTGTTTGAGTTAAGGGTGGGTGATAAATTATCTTTTTCCCTGTTTTGTTTGATCAGTATTATCAAATAACAAAAACCGCCCTGTATAAGGGCGGCCTTTCATTACTAATTTATTATGGAAAATGTTTGATCTTATCCTTTCCTCACCCTGCCCGAGCCTGATGTGCTGATGTCGGTAATACTTGCACTGCCTGAGTACATCAGGCTACCCGAGCCTGAAATATGGGCAGATATACTTTTATCAGCATTGATATAAGCGCTGCCCGAACCTGACAGATGTGCCTTTATAGCTTCAGTTTTTAATTCTTTCCCTCTCAATTGCCCCGAACCACTGATTTGAATTTCGGCATTGTTTGCATTACCGCTAAGATTAATGGAACCCGAACCGCTGATATGCACATTTAAAGCTTCGGTTTTAACACCAGTTGTAATGTTGCCCGAGCCGCTTATATGCACTTCGGCCTCTTTGCCCTGTAGCTCGCCGCCATCAACTTTAATTGAACCCGAACCGGAGTTTGAAAGGGCTGATAGTGATTTGGCTGTAACATATACATCAACCTTGCCCACATTATGATGCCACTCGAAGGACCGCTTAAACCCTATTTTCAGGGTGCCGTTTTCAACCACCGTTTCAATGTCATTAATAATACTTTGATCAGCATCTATTTTCAAGCTCTCGGTGCCATTAATATTAACATGTATGGCAAATGAACTTGAACCCGAAATGCTGTTAAACCCCGAAACCTGCCTGGTTTGCTCGGTAAACGCCGACGCTTTTAATGTTGTGGCGATAACCAATACTACAGCGAATAATGTAAGTGCAATTTTTTTCATGATTGTTTTGGTTTATATAAGTTATTGATAATTAAAAAATTTGGCTTTAAGCTTTGCGCATTCTGCTTTTAGCTTCTATTTAAGTATAAGAGTTGATTATTCATTAGCTTTCGTAACCCTGCCCGAACCTACTGTACGGACATCACTAATGGTTGCCTGGCCCGAATAAACAAGCGAACCCGAACCTACAATATGGGCGGTCACGGTTTTATCGGCCCCTATATACGCGTTACCCGAGCCGGTAATAACTGCTGATACCGAGCCTGCTTTAAATTCTTTAGCTTTTAACCCTCCCGACCCACTGATCGCAATATTGGCATTACTTGAACTGCCGTCGAGCTTAATATTACCCGAGCCGCTGATAACCGCATGAAGATCATTTGCTTTAACGGTGGTGGTTACATTGCCCGATCCGCTAACAGCAATTTTAGCGTTATCGCCACCTAAAGCGCCTTCAACATTAATATTACCTGACCCCGCTTCTGCCAGGTTAGAAAGCGATTTGGCAGTAACGTAAACTTCGATCTTGCCATGGTTGCCATCATCCCATTTATGCGATTTTTTAAACCTGATCTCTAATTTGCCGTTTTCAACCACGGTTTCGATCTCGTTGATAATTGACGCGTCGGCGGTTAATTTTAAACTTTCGGTGCCGTCAATTTTTACATGCACATTAAATGAACCTGATGATGCGATGCCGTTAAAGCCCGACACCTGCCTGGTTTGCTCATTTTGGGCCGATGCGTTTAGTGTTGCGGCAATAAACACTATCGCGGCAAACAGGGTAATTGAAATTCTTTTCATTTTAAGTTGTTTTACTATAAGATGCGGTTATTAACGCGGGCGTTGCATGGTGGGTAAAAAAATATAATAAAGTAATGGATGATAGAGGATTCAATTTAGCAGATCATCATTTTGAAGGCTTTCCTGCAATTTTTTGTCTTCCCGTTTTTTTCGTCGTTCGGCCCTGCGTAATTTTCTTTGTTCTCTTTTTATTATACGGTTTTGTTTGTTCAGAACACCTTTGGCAACCAGGGCTTTGGTAGTTTCCTGAGTTTTTTTAGTAAGGCCTACGCCTGGTTTAATACCTTCAAATAGCGATTTCCAGGTGTAATTAAAAAATGGCGAGGTAATTGGCCGCGGGAAGGCTACATTATATGACCGGGGTATCTCGCCCGGTTCATCAGGGTTATCATGTTTAACAATGAATATGTTTGCATACAGTGACGCGATCCGCATCTTTTTCAGTTTTTCGCTATCGCTGTCTGGCTTTAAAATAGTCACTTTAAGGTCGTTATATAAAACGGTGACCTTGCCCTTGGCTATTTTACCGTTAGATTTAAAATCAAAATCTAAGTTTTCAAGCTTACCGGATGTTATTTTTACCATGGCCAGCGGTACAGCAGCCGGGTTAACTGCTTTCAGGTCCATTGCCCCCAGGTTACCTTTGTAGGTATAGGCTGCATCTTTATCCGTTAGGTTAAAAGTAAAAAGCACGTTCAGCTCGCCCTGGTTCATAAAATAACTGCTTAAGCGGGCAATACAAAAATTATTTGTTTGAAGGGCCGTCTTATTATTAGTGATATTTAAAAACTGGCCGTTGGTATTGTTAAAGGTAATAGTGCCGGTTTCTTTTGATTTATTGTTAAGCTCGCTATAACTGATACTAAGGTGCTTTACCAAAACAGTATCCACCTTAGTATCAACTTGTAAATTAGCCAATACCATGGCCGGGAATGTTTTTATTTTATCCGTATTTGTTGGCGCGCGATTAGGGTTGCTGTATAAAGAAAATGTGCCCTTATCTAAAACTAAGCTTGATGCCGAAAATGACCGGTATTTATGGTAATTCAAAAAATCAAACCTGTTAAGTTGCACCGATTCTATGCGCGCGCTGTACTTATCGTTTTTGCTTTTATTAAAAAAAGCATTGGTAGTAACCGGCTCTAACGTTATCCCTTCGGCATTTAATTGAGAGGTTAGGGATGATAGCTTGAGGTACCTGAGGGTGTAGGTATATAACCCGCTGGGCGTTTTACCGGTGTAATTATTTAACTCAACCACCACATCCCTGCAATAAAGAAACCTCGATTTATCAGTTTGCGTTAGCGAGTCGATAAGCAGGTCATTTGCAT
>Ga0206943_1015_pt1 | contig 38920 bp, 35 predicted proteins | sample Alteio_BWOrgHeat_7_FD_153243 | JGI IMG/M metagenome (GOLD analysis project Ga0206943, IMG submission 153243) | Enriched cells from forest soil in Barre Woods Harvard Forest LTER site, Petersham, Massachusetts, United States -... | ecosystem: Environmental > Terrestrial > Soil > Temperate forest > O... | reverse complement strand
CCCGCGAGCTGGCCATGCAGGTCGAGCAGGCATTCCGCAAGGTCGCCGGCGGCTCGAATCTTCAGGTTGCGCTGGTTTGTGGCGGCATGAACGAAGGCCCGCAGCTGCAGTCGATTCGCAAGGGAGCGCGGCTGATTGTGGCGACTCCGGGACGCCTCGAAGACTACCTCAAGCGCAAGCTGGTCAGGCTCGATCAGGTCGAGATGCTGGTGCTCGATGAAGTGGACCGCATGCTGGACATGGGCTTTCAGCCTGCTATCCGGCGCATTTCCGACGCGATTCCGGCGAAGCGGCAGACGCTCTGCTATTCGGCGACGCTCGATGCGCAGGTCAAGAATGTAGTGCGCGATTACGTGAAGGACCCGGTGCGGATCGAGATTGGATCGGTGCTGAAGCCTTCGGAGAATGTCGAGCTGCAGAGCTTTGAAGTGGAGCAGGAAAAGAAGCTTGAACTGCTGGAGCACCTGCTGCAGTCGGAGAAGGGCAGTTTCCTCGTTTTCGTACGCACCAAGCATGGCGCGGACCGTGTGGCGAAGAAGCTTCACCGTTCCGGCTTTGGCGCGACGCAGATTCACGGCGATCGTTCGCAGTCGCAGCGGAATGCCGCTCTGCGGAGCTTTTCGGAAGGCAAGCATCGGGTGCTGGTAGCTACGGATGTGGCCGCTCGCGGTATCGATGTTGCTCATGTGGCGCACGTCGTGAACTACGACATTCCCAAGGTGGCCGAAGACTTCGTCCACCGCGTCGGCCGCACCGGACGCGCTTCGAGCCGTGGCGTGGCTTCGACCTTTGCCGCTCCCAACGAAAGAAGGGACCTGCGCAGGATCGAGAAGACGCTTTCGATCAACATGAAGCGTTTTCGGGTAAACAGCATGAATTCGAATGCACCGAAAAGGGCTGTGAACGCTTAAGCGTTTATGGCTTGGAAAGGGCGTCCTTCGGGACGCCTTTTTTTTGATACTCGATTCTGGGCTCGTTTGGAGTTGGCGCCCGACTACGAAAAAGACCCACGTTAGCTTCGCTAACATGGGGCACCCGGCGTTGTGGATGAGTCTAGCCTAGGGTGCCAGCGTTTACCGGGGCCAGTTCGCGCAGACGGCTCGCTGCGGCAGGGATGATTTCCAGGGCGAAGTCGACGTCCTCGTCCGTATTGAGCTTGGTCAGGCTGAAGCGCAGGCTGGCGCGTGCCCTGGCTGGGCTGAGCGACATGGCCGAAAGAACATGCGACGGTTCCGCGGCACCGGAGGCGCAGGCTGATCCGCCGGAGGTGCACAGTCCTTTCAGGTCGAGCGCGATGACGAGCGCTTCGCCTTCGAGATCATCGAAGTAGATATTGGTGGTATTGGGGACGCGGGTGACACTGCCGCTGTTGACGCCGGTGCCCTCAACCTGTGCGAGGATACCCTGTTCAAAGCGGTCGCGCAGCGCAGCGATTCTCTGGACGGTGCCGTCAGTGAGCGCAGTGCGGGCGATTTCAGCAGCCTTGCCGAGTCCGACGATGCCGGGAAGGTTCTCGGTTCCGGCGCGGCGCTGGCGCTCGTGCGTTCCGCCGAAGAAGAGTGGTTCGAGTTGCGTCCCGCGACGGACGTAGAGGACTCCGGTGCCTTGAGGGGCATGCATCTTGTGCCCGGAGATGCTGAGCAAGTCGCAGCGCAGCGACTGAACATCGATGGGCAGCTTGCCTGCGGCCTGTACGGCGTCGGTGTGGAAATAGATGTCGGCTTCGGCGGCGATGCGGCCAATTTCGCTCACCGGCTGGATGGCTCCGGTTTCGTTGTTGGCCATCATGATGCTGATGAGCTTGGTGTTAGCCTGAATCGCCTTGCGCAGATCGATTGGATTGACGACACCATCGCCGGAAACCGGCAGAAACGTCACTTCAATGCCGCGGTCGCGCAGCTTCTCGGCAGCATGAAGCACGGCATGATGCTCGATGGATGTCGTGATGAGGTGGTCGCCAGGTTGAACCAGCCCGAAAAGCGCGAGGTTGTCGCTTTCCGTCCCACCTGAGGTGAAGACGATTTCGGCAGCGCGGCAGTTGATGAGGGCGGCGACGGACTCGCGGGCCTGCTCGACGGCGGCGCGGGCCTGCTGGCCCTGCTGGTGGATCGAAGACGCGTTGCCGAAGTGCTCGATGAAGTACGGGCGCATGGCGTCGAGCACCTCGGGGACTAGAGGTGTTGTCGCATTTGCATCCATGTATACCCGTCTCATTTTCGTGCTTTCTCCTGTTGCTATTTTACGGCCTTGCTGGCTTCTGAACTCCAAATATGTGCCAATCTCGTCGCTTGTTGCCACGTTCGTCACATGGATTGAACAGAGCGTCTCATTTTTGCTGCTTCTCAACGAGGATTTGACGCATGCTGTCAGCCGATTCTGCTAGGCTGCTTTCGCAGTAGTTTCAGAGGAGGAAGAAAACGTGAAGATGATTCGTATGTTTTGTATTGCACTGCTTTGTTGCCTGGCGGTTCCGGCAACGTTCACTTTTGCACAGGCAACGCAGGCTGTTCCCGGAGATACCTACAACCACCTGATGACCATGCTGGAGAAGGAAGTTGTAGGCGCTGCAGATGCCATGCCCGCCGATAAGTACAACTTCGCTCCGACACAGGGCGAGTTCAAGGGCGTGCGCACATTTGGCGGGCAGGTAAAGCATCTGGCCGAGTCGAATTATGAGTTCTTTGAAGGCTGGAATATTCCGGGCGCGGTGAAAGAGGCCGATATCGAGAAGCTGACCAGCAAAGACGACATCATGAAGGCGCTGAAGGATTCGTATACCTTTGCGCACAGCGCTCTGAGCACGATCACGGCTGCGAATGCTTTCACCATTGAGGGGTCGGGAGAAAGAAAGTGGACGCGCGGCGGATTAGCTGCGTTCTGCATTGCGCACTCCATGGACCACTACGGACAGATGGTGGTGTATCTGCGGATGAACGGAATTGTTCCTCCTGCCAGCCGCCAGGGTGGGATGTGATGTGTTCTCAACCTTTGCGCAGCAAAGGCTGAGAGCACCGCTTTCGTGCAGGTGCGAACTAAAAGCAGGTCCTTCGCTACGCTCAGGATGACAGCACAAAAAGAAGGCGTCCATCAATGGACGCCTTTTTTGACTATCGCGGAACTATCGCTGTGAGATTGGGATGTATTTCGCCGGGTATTCCGGGCCGAGGTAATCGGCTCGGGGGCGGATGAGGCGGTTGTCGTCGAGTTGCTCGATGACGTGCGCGGCCCAGCCGGAGATGCGGCTTACGGCGAAGATCGGTGTGAACAGATCGATGTCGATGCCGAGCGTGGTGTAGGTCGAGGCAGAGTAGAAATCGACGTTGGCGTTGAGCTTCTTCTCAGACTTGATGTACTTTTCGATCTTCTGCGACATGTCGAACCACTTGGTGTTGTTGGCCGAGCGGCCCAGGTCTTCTGACATCTTGCGCAGGTGCGTCGCGCGGGGGTCTTCTGTGTGATAGACACGGTGCCCGAAGCCGGAGACTTTCTTCTTCTGCGCCAGCATATCTTTCACGTATTCGACTGGATCGAGGCCGGCCTTGTCGATGGCGAAGAGCATGCGCATCACGGCTTCATTCGCGCCGCCGTGCAGCGGGCCCTTGAGGGCGCCAATGGCTCCGGTGATGGCGGAATGAACGTCGGAAAGTGTGGCGGCGATGACGCGGGCAGCGAAGGTGGAGGCGTTCAGTTCGTGGTCGGCATGGAGGATGAGGGCGACGTCGAAGGCGCGGGTCGCGGTCTCCGAGGGCTTTTCGCCGGTGAGCATCCAGAGGAAGTTGCCAGCATGCGAGAGCGATTTGTCGGCTTCGACGACAGGCTTGCCTTTGCGGATGCGGTCGAAGGCGGCGACGATCATGGCGATTTGCGAGGTCAGGTCGAAGCTCTTGCGGACGTTGGAATCGTGATCAACGGCCTTTTCGTCCTTGTCATAGAAACTGAGCGCAGAGACGGCGGTACGCAGGACTTCCATCGGTGTTGCTGTCTTGGGGAATTCTTTGAGGAGCTTGAGGATGTCGGGATGAAGCTGGCGGGAATCGGAGAGTTTTTGTTTGAAGGCTTCGAGCTCGGTTGCGGTGGGGAGCTTGCCGTGCCAGAGGAGGTACGTCGTTTCCTCGAACGTCGACGTTTCCGCGAGATCATGGATGTCGATACCGCGGTACGCGAGCACCCCGGCATCCCCGTCGATCCAGCAAATGCCAGAGTTGGCTGCAACGATCCCTTCAAGACCTTTTGAAGCTACGGCGGTCGACATATGTCCCAAATCCCTCCAGTTCGATTTAGCCCTGTTTCAGATGGACTCTATTGGATGCGGTCAAAAGGGCGATCACGGTGCCGACCCTTTCCCGATTCAACGTTATGGAACGCTTTCGGCGCGAAACAGACTAACTACTGTTTATAGCAGCGTGGAGATTGCGTTGTCACTTAGGAGAAGCATCCAACACACTTCTATTTAAGAGACGGATGTGGCAGCGAATCGGTCACAACGGAAAGCTGCCAGGTCGATGGACGAATGCTCACCGAGCAGCAGTTCGCTCATGACTCGTGCTGTGGCAGGGGCGAGCAGGATGCCATTGCGGAAATGACCTGATGCGATCCAGCAATTTTCATCGCCGCATGCGCCGATGACGGGCAGGCCGTCGGCGGAACCGGGGCGCAATCCTGCCCATGTTTCGACGACTTGTGCCTCGCGGACAGGCGGCCAGAGCGCGGCGGCTTCATCAAGCAGCATCTTGATCGTTGTTTCCTGAATTGATTTGTCGAAGCCAGCACGCTCGACCGTTGCGCCGATGACGACGCGGCCATCGCCGCGCGGTACGAGATAGAGTTCCGGGGTACGGATCACGCATTCGAGACGATGATGAGACGGCAGTTTCACGGTTGCCATCTGGCCTTTGCGGGGCTCGATGGATGGCAGATTCGAGATGGCCCCGGCCCATGCTCCGCAGCAATTGATGAAGTGGGCGGCTGACCACGCGGCCTGTGGCGTTGTGATTTCAACGCCGCGGACGCTGCCTCGTACCGTTGTAACCGGGCATTGCTCGATCAGTGAAACTCCCGCTGCTGCAGCGGCTTTGGGCAGGGCGGCGCAGAGGTCGCGCGGATCAAAGCTATGCTCGTTGAGCATCTGGAAACTGCGGCTGGCAGTGTTGAGATCCGGCACTTGCCGCGCTATTTCCGGCGACGGGAGAGCGTTGCTGAAGGCATGATTCTGTTCCGAGCCCAACAGGGTATGGCTGGTACGCAGGGGGACTTGCAACCCGGAGAGGCACTCGACCGTATTTAGATAATCCGGGTAGAGCGAAATGCTGAGTTCTGAGAGCGGACGTAGCTCCGAAAGGTTTTCCGGGTCGTGTGCGGCGAGCATGCCGGCGGCGGCCCAGGATGCTTCCGTCATGGCGCATGTGCGTTCCAGTACGGTGACGCGGAAACCTCTGGCGGCGAGTTCGAGGGCTGTGGAGAGGCCGATGATTCCAGCTCCGGCAATAACGACATCTGCTGTACTCACGCTTTTATTGTATGGCGGTCGGATAGACAAAAAGTGTTTGTCAGCGTCCATCAAGTTGGATAGTCTCAGCGCACGGCTGTATGCGGAAGGAAAAGTGAACGATGAGTGACGGTACGGAACCTGTTGTAGAGCAGAGAAGTTTTTCCGGGGCATTTCTCGGCCTGGTTGTGGGAGCGTTGCTGTTGGCGCTTGGCGGTTTGATCTGGAGTTATACCCTTAGCAATCGTTTGACGAAGACCGAGATACAGCTCGTTCAAGCGCAAGTTCAGAATGACAAGCTGGGTCAGCAGCTGGAGCAGACCAACGCGCGGTTGAAAGTTGCGACGGATACGCTGGGACAATCGGTTGGATTGACGCAAAAGCAGCTTGAAACGAGAGCGAATGAGCTGATGCGCCGCCAGGAGGCAGACGCGAAGCGCCTGGAAAGCGAGCAGGCGAAGGCGCAGCAGCAGATTGGGGCCGTATCGAGCGATGTTTCGAGCGTAAAAACCGATGTTGGCGGCGTGAAAACAGACGTTGCCCAGACCAAGACGGAATTACAGAATACTCAAGCCCAGTTGCAGAGCATGAAAGGCGATATGGGCGTACAGAGCGGCCTGATTGCGACAAACCATGATGAACTGGAGATTCTGAAGCACAAGGGCGACCGCAACTATTACGAGTTCACCCTGCACAAGAACAAGCGGCAGCCTGTGTCAACCGTCGGTCTGGAATTGAAGAAGGCGGACACGAAGCACAGCAGGTACACGCTTGAGGTCTACGCCGACGACAAAACGATCGAGAAGAAAGATCGCGGGCTGAATGAGCCGGTTCAGTTCTACACGGGCAAGGATAACTACCTGTATGAACTGGTGGTAAACAACATCACCAAAGACCAGATTACGGGGTACGTTTCTACGCCGAAAGCTGCGCCGGTGCCGGTGAAACCCGGAGAGTAAGACGAAATCCAGGACTCTGACTTTGACTTGGCGGCGCTTGACAGCGCCGCTTTTTATTTGCCGGCGGGCGGCCAGCGGAGCACCAGATTCTTCTGGTTAGCGAACGAGACGACGGCTTCGAAAGCCTGGCGGGCGTCCCACTGGTCTTTTGTCATGGGGTAATGGAAGATGACGAGGCCCTGAGCGCTCTGGCCCGGTTGCAGGGCGATGTCGCGTAGAAGGGGTTCCTGCTTGAGCGAAGCCGTTTGCGGATAGGCCACAAAAACACTCTGGAAGTCATTCTTGTTGGCTGCGAGACTACGCTGCTGGTCGCCGTTGCTTGTCGTTATATTGCTCCACATATCGCGCAAATAGAGTGGGTAGTTGGTTTGGTTACGGACCTGCACTTGCGCGAGAATGAGGAGCTGGTCGTAGGTATCCATGCCGCCCTGTATGCCCTGTGCGCCAGCGCCCACGCGCATTTCGGTGTGGATGGGCGTTACGTCGAGCTTGACGATCTGGCCGACGGCCACGGGTGGTTTCTCGTCGATATAGACATAAATACCAATGGCCAGCACAACGGCGACGGTCGCGACGAGCAAAATCAGCAGAGCGCGTTTCGCTGAATTCATTTCTTCACTCATTCGAGTCGCATTCTATCCTACCGGCATGGCCGAAGGATAATTTGCAGGCCTGACCGCGCGAGGTTGCAATAGCACTCGACATGATGCGGCTGAGAAGGCATACTGACTTGCCATATCAAGATTCTGAGGACGGCGACGGGTGGAACAGATACTAGGGGTTGCGATCGGCGTTGTGTTGATATGCCTGCTGTTGAGCATCATTGCTTCTCACGTGCGTGAGCTGATGGCGGCCTTTACTGCGCAACGTGCCTTAACGCTGGAAAGGGCGCTTCGCAGGATGGTCGGCGATGCTGTTTACGAGAAGCTTACAGGCCACCCGCTGATCGAGACGATTTCGTTTCAGCCTACGACGTTTTTCGGACTGACGTTCTCGCGTGCAAGTAAGCCAAGACCGACTTATATTGCTTCTCCACTTTTTACCCGGGTTCTGCTGATCTCTCTGGCGGAAATCCAGGGTCTGCAGACGACGGACGTAAAAAAGATTGTCGACAGCCTCCCTGCGGGTTCTGACCTGAAGCAAAAGCTGGGCGCGATCATTCTGGGGATAGAGAGCGATGCTACGGCGTGTGTGTCGGCGGTCGAGCAGTGGTACGACGGCACGATGGACCGTATTAATGGCGCTTATAAGCGCCATACGCAAATGTGGCTGATCGTCCTGGGGATGATGCTGGCTGTCCTGTTCAATGCGAATCTCTTCCTGATCACCGAGAGGCTGTGGACATCAAAAGATGCGCGCGATGCGGTGACGGCGACGGCGCAGATGTACAGCTGCAAGGACGGACAGAACTGCGGTTTTCCAAGCTACGATCAGGCGCGTGCGGATATCCAAAAGAATCTGTCGGATCAGCTGCCGCTCGGCTATAACTGGGATTCGGTAAAGAAGTACTGGAAGCATCCGGCAGCCGAGGGCAAGCTTTCCATGCTGCGACTGTGGTCTTTCAACTTTGCAGGATGGCTGCTCATGGCGATTGCCGTGTCGCTGGGCGCGCCGTTCTGGTTTGATCTGCTGAACAAGCTGGTGAACCTGCGAATGGCTGGGATGAAGCCTGACAAGGCTCAGCCCGTTCAGTCGAGCAGAGGGTCGGAGGTGGTGGCTGCTCCCGCGCCCTCTCTCTCCGTGCAGGTGTCGGATGACACGCCTGCTACAGGTTAGGCTCGAGGACGCAAGGCCGCCAGGAATTCCTCGACGGGCAATGTATTCAGCACGTCCTGTTTGCTAAGCCATGCGCGACGCAATTGACGCACGCCGTAGCTCATCTTTTCCATGTGGCTGGTATGGTGCGAGTCAGTGTTGATGGAGATTTTGCAGCCCAGCTCTTTTGCCAGGCGTAGATCGCGATCACAGAGGTCGAGGCGGTCGGGATAGGCGTTGTGCTCGACAGCGACGCCCAACTCAGAGGCGCGGCGCAGAATCTGCGGCAGGTTGAGTTTGTAGGCTTCGCGGCGCAGCAGCAGGCGTCCGGTGGGATGGCCGAGGATGCGCGTATTCGGATTCTCGATGGCGCGTAGGACGCGCTCGGTCATCTGCTCCTCGGGTTGATTGAAGAGTGAGTGCACGCTGGCGATGACGACGTCGATTTGTGCGAGGACTTCGTCGGAGAGATCGAGCTGGCCGTCGCTGAGGATATCCACTTCGATGCCTGTGAGGATGCGGATGCGACCTTCCATCGCATCGTTTACCTCGCGGATGCGCTGCATGTGTTCGAGTGCGCGCTCGTCGTCGAGGCCGAAGGTCATGGCCAGATTTTTCGAGTGGTCGGTGATGGCAATGTATTCGTAGCCGTGGGCTGCGGCGGCTTCGGCCATTTCGCGGATCGTGTTTTTCCCGTCGGTTGCATCGGTGTGCATGTGCACGTCACCGCGAATGTCGCGCAACTCGACGAGCGCGGGCAGACGGTGCTGCTCGGCAGCTTCAATCTCGCCGTTGTTCTCGCGCAGCTCAGGCGGAATCCAGTCAAGGCCGAGAGCGGCGTAGATTTCTTCCTCGGTAGCTCCGGCGACAAACGAACCGTCTTCGACGCGCGCGAGCGCGTATTCGCTGAGCGTGTAGCCACGCTTGAGCGCGCGCTGGCGGACGGTGACGTTGTGCATCTTCGATCCGGAGAAGTATTGCAGCGCTGCGCCGTAGGAGCCTATTGGCAGAAGGCGCACATCGACCTGCAATCCGCTGCGCAGGCGGAAGCTGACTTTGTTTTGGCCCTTGGCGATGAGGTCGGCAATGGGCGGATAAGCTGCTGTGTATTCGACGGCTGCGGATACTTTGTCTTCCGCGCAGGCGGGGCCGGTGGCCAGAATGTCGAGGTCGCCGACGGTTTCGCGTCCGCGCCGCAGCGAGCCTGCGGGCGTGATGGTTTCGATGCCTTCGAATTTTCTGAGATATTCAATGAGTTTGTCGGCGGCTTCTTCGGCGTCATCGATGAGGAAGCGGCCGCTGTTCTTTTTGTGTTCTTCGATGCCTTTCTTCAGTTTTTCAATCTGTTTTGCGCCCATGCGCGGCAGCGTTTCGAGCTTGCCTGCGGCGATGGCTGCTTCGAGGTCGGAGATCGAAGCGATCTGCAGCGATTCCCAAAAAAGGAGAACGGATTTTGGCCCCATGCCGGGAAGCTTGAGCAGGTCAAGCATGCCGGGTTTGTATTTTGTCAGCAGTTCTTCGCGCAGCGGCAGCGTGCCTGATTTTTCAATCTCCTGAATGTTGGTGGCCATGCCTTTGCCGATGCCCGGGATTTCGAGGAGCTTCTTTGTATCGCTGGCAATCTCGCTGAGTTGAACGGTGCTCGATTCAACGGCTTCAGCGGCGCGGCGGTAGGAACGGATGCGGAAGGGATCGCCTGCGCTGATTTCCAGCAGGTCGGCGGTTTCGGCGAATAGTTGCGCGATCGAACGATTGTCCATCGAGAGACGATTATCTCTCAGCGCAGAGAAAGTATAAAACCCAGCCGCTTCTCCGGCAGCTGGGTCTGTTTTAACCCAGGCACACGTAAAGCAAGGCCTCGGCGGAGGCTGATTTTGCTAATGCTGGATATGAGCGGAACTTGATCTTGCTGTTCCTTCCGTCAGGCAGCTTCGCGTGCGCGTGTGACTTGATCGGCCTGCGGGCCTTTCTGACCTTGAACGATGTCGAACTCTACCTCGTCTCCTTCTTTCAGGCTCTTGTAGCCGTCAAGTTGAATCGCGCTGTAATGAACGAAGACATCCGGCCCATCATCGCGGCCAATGAAGCCATAGCCTTTTGCATTGTTGAACCACTTCACTTTGCCTTTGTAAGTTGCCACGAGCCTTAGACCTTCCTGAAGCAGATTGCGGTTGGGAACACCAACCTGCTTGAAGATAAAGACGCAGTTCAGGCTGCTTTGGTTTTCTATGCGTGAAAGAGAAGAACGTGGTTCAACGAAAAATCAGTCACTTACGGCTTCTTCTTTTTTGCGCGAAGGCGCGCATAGAGCTGAACGGAGACGAGCGTCTTGCCGTCGAGTATCTTTCCTGTATCAATCATGCGCAGCACTTCAGAGAGCGGAACGAGCACGACTTCGAGCAGCTCGTCTTCTTCCGGCTCTGCTTCGCCGGCGATGAGTCCTTCAGCGAGAAACACCTGCATCCATTCGCCGAGAAATCCAGGGCTGGCGAAATAGCGCACGAGCTTCGTCCATTTTTTTGCGCGGTATCCGGTTTCCTCTTTCAGCTCACGCTTGGCTGCGGCGAGACGCTCTTCGCCTTCGTCCATTTTTCCCGCGGGAACTTCCCAGAGGTATTGCCCGGCGGCGTGGCGATACTGGCGCTCCATAACGATGAGCGGGTCGCGCTTGCTGGAGTCGACGACGGCGAGAATGACGACGGAGCCGTTGTGGCGGATGATGTCGCGATGCGAAGTCTTGTTGCCCGGTTCGCGTACTTCTTCGCGCATGACTCGGAAAAGAGGGCCATCGAAGGCAATCTTGGAGGAGAGCACTTCAACCTGAGCTTTTTTGAACGTGAGGATCGGCTTCTCTGCTTTCTTTTTTGACGGCATCGTTCACCTTTTCATTTGTGTCGATTCTTTTACCGTATCATCCGGTCAGCGATGAAAACCGATGTTGCTGTGGTCGGTCCGGGGAACTGGGGCAGTTCGTTGCTGGCGGCGCTGCAACGCGCTGGGATCCCAGTGCGCGAAGTTGTTTCAAAAACGCGGCGAAGCGGGGCGGTAAGGCTCCGGGATGCCGAGTTCGGTGCGCAGATTCTGTGGCTGTGCGTGCCGGATGGCGCCATTGCGGATGTTGCTGCGGGCATCGTCGAAAGGCGGCGCGAACTGGCGGGCACGCTGCGCGGGCAGCTTGTCGTGCATTCGAGCGGCGCGCTGACGGTTGCTGCTTTGGAAGAGGCGCGCAAGGCTGGCGCGGCAGTAGCGTCGGTGCATCCGGTGATGAGTTTTCCGACTCGAAAAGTTGTGCCTTTGCAGAGTGTTTTGTTTGGGGTGGAAACGCAGCAACCGGAGACAAAGCGCAGGCTGTACGGGCTGATTCGAAAAATTGGTGGACAGCATTTTGCGATACGGTCAGCGAAGAAGTCCCTCTATCATGCGGCGGGCACGCTGGCTTCTCCGCTGCTGGTAAGCGAGCTTTCTGCGGCAATGGCTACAGCGAGGCTGGCTGGGCTTTCTGCCAGCGAAGCGCGGAAGTGGGTGGGCGTACTGGCTCAGGCGACGGTAAAAAACGTCTTTGAGCGCGGGGAAATGAAGAGCTTCAGCGGCCCTTTTGCGCGTGGCGACGTGGCGACAATTAGACTGCATCTTGAGGCACTCGCCACGCATCCGATTGTCACGGGCATTTATGGCTCGCTAGCGAGGTATGCGGTGGATACGCTTCCGGTAGAGCGCAAAAGTGAGCTTCGATCTCTGCTCGGAATGACGCGAGGATGAGAATCGCTGGGCGTGAGACACTGAGTGAAAAGTAATTGAGAAGCAACCGAAGGGGTTGGAGAACTTAACTGGAGAACGAGCAACTTGCAGACAGATTGTTTTCCAATCACGGTGCTGCCGCATCTCTCGCGCCTGTTTATTGACTACGCCGAGAGCCGTACGCCACTGCCGTATTATCCGCTGAGTCCTTACTCGCAGGAGTGGGCCTCGCGGCCTTCTTCGATCGATCCGGCTGTCCGCGAATCCGTGGCCGATCTTCTTCTGGAACAGAACCGCAGCTTTGGTGCCGGCGAAAAGACGCTCGCAAACATCGAGCGTCTCCGCAACGGCGCAAACGCGGTCGTGACCGGACAGCAGGTGACTCTTTTTGGCGGTCCGCTCTTTACGCTTTTCAAGACAGCGACAGTGATTCGGAAGGCGCAGGACGCGACGGCCGCAGGCTACCCGCATGTGCCGATTTTCTGGCTGGCGACGGAAGACCATGATCTCGACGAGGCCGATCATGTTGTGTTGCCCTCGCGCCGCGAGCTACACACGCTCAAGCTTGCGCTTGAAGGCGACGGAAACCATGCTTCTGTTGGCGGATTGAAGCTTGGTCCGGGTGTGCGCGCTGTGCTGGATCAGGCGATGGAGTTGCTTGGGCCGGGACCGTTTCTCGATGCGCTGGAGGAGTGTTACAAGCCGGATGCGACGCTCGCGCAGGCCTTTGGCCGGCTGATTTCGCGGGTATTCGCCGCGCATGGGCTGATCGTGATCGACGCTGCTGCACGCGACTTTCATGCGCTGGGCGCTCCGGTGCTTCGCCAGGCGATTGTTCAGGCGGGTGAGTTGCATGAGGGTTTGACCCGACGGGACAAAGAGCTCTCACAGGCGGGATATCACTCGCAGGTGCTGGTAGGGCCGCAGAGCAGCCTTCTCTTTCTCATCGATGCGGAAACGAAGGCAAGACTGCCGCTTCGGCATAAGAGCGGTGAGGAATGGACTGCAGGCAAGCGGGCTTACAGCACGAATGAGTTACTGGCGATACTTGAAGTAGAACCTGAACGTTTCAGTCCGAATGCTCTCTTACGGGCTGTCTTTCAGGATTTCATTCTGCCGACCTCGGCATATATTGGCGGCCCCGCGGAGGTGGCATATTTCGCGCAGTCGCAGGTGGTCTACGAGAAGATTCTCGGACGCGTTACGCCGATTCTGCCTCGGCTGAGCGCTACTTTGATCGAGCCGGCAATCGCTGAGGTGATGGCGCAGCATGAAGTTGCGCTCACGGATCTTCTGTCTTTGCGCCCGGAGGAGTTGGCGCATAAGCTGGGGGCGCGGTCGCTGCCGATTGAAGGCAAGAAGAAGCTCGCGTCTGCGGGAAATGCGCTTGCCGACGAACTGAAGACGCTTACCGAATGGATGCATTCGGTGGATGCGGGGCTGGGGCGCTCGGCGGATGTAGCTGCGTCGAAGATGCGGTACCAGATGAATCGCCTGCGGCGCCTGGCTGCGAACTTTCAACTGCAGAAAGAGACGAGTCTTCGACGCCACGTGGATGCGCTGTATCTGAGTCTTTGTCCGGACAACCATCCGCAGGAACGCATCGTGGGAACGGCGTTTTTTCTCGCTCGATATGGCGATGGGCTGGTCGACCTCCTCGTGGAGCATGCGGCGCAGGAGTGCCCCGGACACAAAGCGCTCTATCTCTAACCTAAGACTTCGTTATCGCCACCGGATGTTTGGGCTGATAGAGCCCGACCTTTCCTCCGCCGGGGAGCTGTATCGACGTGATCGAACCCCATCGAGCTTCCTGTATCTCTGAACACAAGACGTTGCGTTCGCGCAGGCCGGCGATTTCCGCTTTCAAGTCGTCACACATGAAATAGAGTTCGTGAACATCGTTCTCGTTGTGTGGATGAAAGGCGGCTTCGGCGGGCGGCAAAGCGAAGATCAGCCAGTTGTGTCCGGCGTCGACGAAAGGAAATCCAAGGATATCGCGGAAAAAGGCGCGATCGGCTTCTGGATCTTTGCTGTAAACGATGACGTGGGCTCCGGAAATCATGGACTATTCTCTCGCAAGCAATTATCCGCTCTTGTGATTGACTGGCAAAAGCAGCTATCGGTGGCCTACAATCACTTTTTGATTATGCCGTCGAAAGAGCAATCTCCGTTTGAAGTGGCCTGCCCGGACTGCGGCGCCATGCTTAAGATCGATCCGGTGACGCGCGCGGTGATTGCGCATACGCCCGCTCCGCGCAAGCGTACCTTTGAAGATTTTGAGACTGCGGCGCGTGCGATGCGCGAGCAGGACGAGCGCAAGGAAAGCCTTTTCCGGCAGGCAGTGGATGCGGAGAAGAATAAGAACGATCTTCTGGAAAAGAAGTTTGCAGAGGCGCTGCGCAAGGCCAAAGAAACGCCCGATACAGGGAAGCCGCTGCGTGATTTTGATCTGGATTGACGGGTTTCCCGCATCATAGGTGATTAGGAGTAATAATGGGCCTGACTAAGCTTTCGCACGAGATTCAAGAGAGGCTGCCCGATAATCTGCCGGGGTTTTCCTGGCAGCGCGCTGTTGCAGCCGGATCGCTGGTGGCGGGTGCATGTCTTTTCCTGTCCGGACATCGCAAAGCCGCATTGGGTATAGTTGCCGCCGGCGATACCGTCGGTCTGCTTGAACATCCCGAGGCTGCGCGGGAGTTGTGGGAAAGTCTGCCGGGCTACCTGCGCAAGGGGCAGGATGTGCTTGTCCGCGTGGAAGACTTCGTCAATGAAGTAGCCAAGCAGGGCAGCAAACTGCGGAGCTCGTTAGGCTAGCCGATTCCTAATTGCTTGCGGGCTGCTTCGCTGATGCGCTCCGGTCCCCAGGTGGGTTCCCAGACCAAATTCACTTGTGTTTCTCCGACTTCCTGTATGCAGGCGAGGCGGTTGCGCACGTTGTCCATGATCATGCCGTGGGCGGGGCAGCCGGGCGATGTCATCGACATATCGACCTCGACTCGGTGCTTGGGAACCATGCCGGGCGCGTCGGGATCGGGCGTGATGGCGACACGGTAAATGAGTCCGAGATCGACGATGTTTACCGGTAGCTCCGGGTCGTAAACATCACGAAGGGCAATCAAAACATCTTCTTCATTCAGCGGCATCTACTCTTGAGTTTACTGAAAGGCGGCCATAAGCGAAGCCAGAGCCGGGTTTCGATCTTTTGCCGAAATTTTCTTAACCGTTCAAATCCCGCATTCCATTACATTTACCTATAAATACAAAATTCTGATAGTAAAAAACTGCGACCGATTGATGCCTGCTAACGTCAACTCTTCAAGCACATCTTGAAAATTGAATGGTCGGACCACAGACCTGCGAGGAGACACTCGCCGATTCCCGAGGTGGACTATCTTTATTTTCTGCAGGGAGCACTTTTACATGAAGAGATTGGCGAAGTACCTGGGAATTACTGCCACTGCTTTGGCGCTGACTGTTTTTGCTGGTGCGGAAGATACACCGCGAAACAGCGCCGCGAGTTCAGGTCAGGTTGTAGCTGCATCGGCTGAGCTGCAACATGTTCTGGATGCGAAAACTGCGAAACAAGGCGATACGGTAACAGCGAAGCTATCGCAAACCGTACACCTGAACGGAACTGAATTGCCGAAGAATACCTTGCTGATTGGGCGGGTTGATTCGGTGCAGGCTTCCGAGAATAAGAGCACTTCGAAGGTGGTGCTGACCTTCGATCAGGCAAAGCTGGCGAACGGACAGCAGGTCGCCATCAAGGCCACGCTCATTGGTGTCTACCCGGCGGGGGCACTGCTGACATTTCCAAACCTTAGCCCGGACATGCAGATCGCCCAGCAGCCTTCCGGCGCCCATGGATTTGGTCTGACCAGTAATGCCACGGAGTCGAACTCCGGGACGCTGAGCGCGAATGGAGCCAATGTGCGCCTTTCGACAGGCACCGAACTGCAGTTTGCCGTGTCTCCGGCCACCGCATCTGCTTCTACCTCAACCGGGAACTAGTCTCTGACTGCTTTGCGCGAAATAGACAAATGCCCGCGGCACTATGCTGCGGGCGTTTTTGTTTTTAGTGCGTGCGCTCGACCAGGTATCGTGCCACGGATTTGAGACCTTCGGCGGCTGAGCCGTATGGCGCGAGTTCGGCGAAGGCTTCGCCGATTAGTTTTCCTGCGTGCTGGCGTGAAGCTTCAATTCCGAAGACTGCAGGCCATGTAGCTTTATCACTGGCGAGGTCTTTGCCAGCGGTTTTGCCGAGCTGCGCGGAATCCTGTGTCATGTCGAGCACATCATCCACAATCTGGAAGGCGAGTCCAGCCTTGCGTCCGAACTCTGTGAGGCGCTGTACGTCGTTTGGAGTTGCGCCTGCGTAGACGCCGCCGGTGACCACGCTGACGCGGATGAGTGCGCCGGTTTTGGCGCGGTGGATGGCGTCTACTGATGCGGCAGTTGGTTTTGTGCCTTCGCCTTCGAGGTCAAGAACCTGGCCGCCGATCATGCCTTCGACGGTTCCCGTGGCCTGGGCAATGAGGCGGATGATTTCGACATTGGCTGGAGCGGGGCAGCGCAGGTTGGCCAGGACTTCATAAGCGCGTGTCTGCAGTGCGTCGCCTGCGAGAATTGCGATGGCTTCGCCGAAGACTACGTGGCAGGTGGGCTTGCCGCGCCGCAGGTCGTCATTGTCCAGCGCTGGAAGATCGTCATGGATGAGCGAATAGGTGTGCAGCATTTCAATGGCGGCGCCAAGTTCTTCGACGCCGTCGGGCAGATTGCCATTGCCGTGGATCATGCGTGCTGCTTCCATCACGAGTACGGGGCGCAACCGCTTGCCGCCGGCAAAGGTGCTGTGGCGCATTGCTTTATGAATGGAAACGGGGACTTGCGTCTCGGGTGGCAACAGGCGCTCGAGTGCTGCGTCAGTCAGCTCCTGACCAGACAGGAGGAGGTCTTTTACTTCGGCTTGCATCTGACCTCATGATAAACGAAGGCGTCGCCGTCTCTTCGTTTCTGTGAGGACAGCGATGACCACGCAGAGGGCGAGCAACGAGGGTGCACGGCCTAGCTCGACGTCGCGGGTCGAGGTATAGCGAACGGTAATAACGGACTGGCCCGGGTCCAAGGGAATGGCAAGAAGCCCGTCGTCGCGACGTGGTCTTGCAGAGACGGCTTTGCCGTTCACTTGCACCTGCCATGCCGGATAGTCCATAAGCCGGAAAACAGCGAAGGCGGGCGTGCTTAGGCGAACCGCGACTTCTTTGCTTTCGCTGGTCCAGTGATTGATGTTCAGGCGGGCGTCTACTGTGTCTGCGGTGTTTGGTTGCCACTCTGGGTTTTCTTCGATGGAGCTATCGGCTTCGTCGGAATCCTCGGTCTTGAGTATGCGCACCGGTGGGAGATCCTGCTGGATATCACCGTTGTCAGCGTTGCCGACAGTGTACTCATCGGTGCCTTCGAAGCCAGTGTCGCGGAAAGTGCTGCGCTGCGCGGCGATGTTGTCTTCGTCGTCACAAGGCTGCCAGAAGATGAACGCGGCCAACGAAGACATGACGACGGCTAACGCGAGCATGCTGATGGCACGGGTGCGGATCGTCTTTCGCGTGGCGGCTTCGAGAAGGCTGCCTCGCAGCGACAGTCCGATGAATGTGGCCATGATGAGACCGAGTACCAGCAGCCAACGCCAGGGGAATTGCAGGAATTTTAATTCTGGCGCGTGTCTCCAGAGGATGTCGCTGAAGGGCAGCAGCAAAATGCAGACGGCGATCAGTGTTGCGATGAGTGGAGCACGGAGCTGGTTTGGCCGCTTGTCTCGCCACGAAAGTAAAGCTGCGACCACGGTCGCGGCGAGCAATATAACTGCGATCCACGATGCGGTGTGAAGCACGTGGTCGTGAAAGGACTCGCCAGTGTGCCCGAAGAGAAAGCTGTCTTCGACACGCATTCCCGGCGCGATGGCACGCGTGATTTCGACCCAGTGTTGTTCATAGATCGCAGGGACGATGTAGAACGCGGCGAGGCCGAGCCCTAAAGCGACTGCTCCAACGGATCGAGGTATGAGGGCATAGCTGCGGTCGCGTATCGCAGCTATCAGTACCAGCAGCGCCAGCAGGTAACAGCCCATGACCGCCGACGGCGCGTTGGTGAGCCATAATGTCGCGATGACGAACGACAGCGGCAGCAGGCTTGCCTTTTGTCGTAATGCGTAAAGTACAAGCAGTGGCAGCAGTGTGGCAGAAAGCATTTCGCCATACGCGGTGCGCTCATAAGCAACAAACATCAGGTATGGATTGAGCAGATAAATGCACGCAGAGACTGTGGCTGCGTCGTCGGTCATCCATTCGCGGGCCATCGTGTAAAAGCTTAGGCCGCAGCCTATGAACGCGATCAGAGTGAATGCTACCTGGGTCCATGTCCAGGGCAGTACGATCCCAATCAGCGCGCCAAGCAGCCATGAAACAGGCGGGTAGAAGACAAATCGCGGCTCGCCTGCGCCGTAGTTTGCGGACGCGTCCCAATGCGGATACAGAATGCCTTCGCGCCAGTGATGGATGACTTCAAGCCATGATTGCAGATGAAAGTCGAAGTCGTGGCCGCATGTGGTTCCGCGCCACGCCAGCGGCAGCACGGCAATCGCGGCGCAAGCGAAAATCAACGAGCGTCGACGACGTTGCCGCGTGGCGTTGCTGGACAAACGATGCGGGAAGTGGAACGAAATCCTCACGGCGTAAGACGCAGCGTGTGTGACGTGGAGGCTGCGATGGCCCCGTCGGTAAAAGGCAACGCGAAGGTTGTGCCGTCATACCAGTAGGTCCACTGGTCGCGATAATAAGGGCTAAGCGGATCGCCAGACTGGCCCATCACGATGTTTTCCGTCGAGCCGTCGACGTTGTTCCAATCCATGGTGAAGCGCTGCGACGGGCCAAAGGTTCGATTCACCTGCTTGACTGTGCTTGTATCGCCGGACTGGGGCTGCGCTCCGGTTCCGGTCCATTTCTTGAACCACGGAAGCATGCCATAAAGCGGGTGCTCGATGTCAACGGGATGCTCGAAGCCATAGTGCCACGTGCGCAGGTCGGCGGGCGCGTGATCGTCTTCAAGACCACGGCTTACGCATGCGGCGAGGAAGTCATCCCATGTGGAATACTCTTTTGGCAGCCATTGCGCGGGCGCGTGCATGCTGATCTCTTCCTGCGCGAAGGCGCTTGCTGCCCACTCATAGGCCTTCCAGTCGTCGCCTAATTTTGGTTGCAGCAGCATGGGCCAGAAGGCGTGCTTGGCGGCTGCGACGATGGTGGCAGGAGATGAGTCGATGCCGACGACGCCGTCCCAGGAGCGCATAAGATCGGCAGCCTGACGCAGGCGCGGGTCGGACTTGCTGGCGTGGTCGATGGCGTAAGCGAAGCGTTGCGCGAACTCCTGATCGAGTTCGGAATAGATGTCGGTTTGCAGTGTGAGCATGTCCGCGGGCGTGAGCTTGTCTTTGCCGGCGAGCCATTTCCAGATGCGTTCGTTGCGATATGGGCTGGCCCATTCCTGCGTGATTTGAAATGGATAATTCTCCGGCGTAACGCGCGAGTTGGCTGTGGCGAGAATGCCGTTGGCCGGGTCAAAGGTGCTCGGCATTTGATCGAAAGGAATAAAGCCTTGCCACTCGTGCTGCGAGTCGGAGATGGGTGTTCCCTTAATGCCGGTGGGACGATTGGGAACATAGCCGACAGCCTGGTAGCCGATGTGCCCCTGATCGTCGGCGTAGATGACGTTGAGCGTTGGCGCCCACCATGCGCTCATTGCATGGCGAAATGACTCCCAGTCTGAAGCACTGTTCAGATCGAACAGGGGAATGCCACTCGCCTGGGAATCGTATGCGGCCCAACGAAGCGAGAGAGTGCGCTTCTCGTTGGGAAGCAGTGGGTTGAGCACAATGCGATGATTGGTGCGCTCCACGTCGACGATGACATCGCTGCCGCCACGCACATGAATCGTTTCCTTTACATGCTCAAAAGGATGCCAGCCGTCTGGGCGTTGATATTCACGCTGGCTGTTCAACTGTTCCACATAGATGTCCTGCGTGTCGCCGTAGAGGGCGGTGTATCCCCAGGCGATGTGGTTGTTACGTCCTGCGGTCACGAAGGGCATGCCTGCGACGGTGACTCCGGCTACGTGGAAGCCGCCTGATTTCAGATCAACCTCGTACCAGGTGTTGGGCAGGTTGTGGCTCAGGTGCATGTCGTTTGAGAGAAGCGGCTTGCCGCTCTCGGTGTGCGCGCCGGAGATGGCCCACTCGTTCGATCCGGGAATGCATTCGCGGCAAACATCTTTTGTGCCGTGGATAACTTCGCGGAGGTGCTGAAGGTCTTGCAACGACGTCTGCGACTCATCGAGAGGCACATCGGGGATGGCTTGTTGCGGCGCAGTGAGGTCAGGTGGAGCGACGGTCGGCGGATGATCGCGCCACGATCCCGTGGGATAGAGATCGGCGGCGAGCGTCGGTCCCAGGCGGGCTTCGATTTTTTCGCGGCTCAGCTTGTCCTGCCAGTGCTCATCGAGAATCTGCACCATGTTCAGGCCGATAAGAAGCGAATCGACCGGCTGCCAGGGCTTCGGCTTGTACATCAGCAGGCGGAACTCGGCGGGAAGATGTTCGCGATGCGAGTCGATATAGGCATTCACGCCGCGCGCGTAGTCTTCGAAGTAGCGGCGGTCGCGTTCGGAGAGGCTTGCAGTCATGCGCTCGGCGGTGGCGCGCATCTGCAGGACGCGCTGCATGCGGTCGTGATCTATGAGTTTCTTGCCCAGCAGTTCAGCGAGTTCACCGGCGGCCACGCGCCGCGCCATGTCCATCTGCCAGAGGCGGTCTTGCGCGGTGATGTAGCCCTGCGCTTCAAAAAGATCGTCGAGGGTCGCAGCTTCAATATGTGGAACGGCGTGCTGATCGCGGCGGATAGTTACGGGCGCTGAAATGCCCGGCAGACGTACCTGCCCGTCGAGTTGCGGCAGGGAATCGCGCATGGCGTGCCTGAGCCACCAAGCTCCGCCGAGCACGCATGCTATCAAGGCAACGATTACAAGAGCTACAAGACTGAGGATGACACGCAGGACGGGATGCCGGCGCCTTTCCTCTCTTACTTCCACGCTTCTGCCGAGAGTCATGTCGAGGACATTGTCTCATCGGATGCGGTGCGAATACCAAGTATGAAGACTAATCAGCGAGCTTGAAGATGCGAATCTGCACGAGCTTGGCGATGGTGAGGTTATTCAGGCCACGGTCCTGCATGTGGTGAATGAATTCCGGTGTGACTTTGAAGATGCGCATCTGGATCAGTTCATCTGCGTTGGGCTGATAACCCATGACGCGGTATTGTTTTACCTCATCGGGATTGACGCCATGGATTTTGAAAGCGATGAGTTTTTCGGCGGACAGGTTCGGGTATCCGAGGTCGGACATGTTTTTTGCAAATGGCGCGTCGACCTTAAAAATCCGCAGCGCAATGATGTTGTCCGTGGTGATGCCGCTAACTCCCGCGGATTGCAGCGACTGAATCCAGGATGTTTCGACATGGAAGAGCGTATAGGCTTCGAGCTTTTCGGAATCGTAGCCAGTGAAGCCCATCTTGCTCATGCGCGATACGAAAGCCGGATCGGGGACGAAGGTGAAATCGCCGTTGAGAGCGAGGTCGTGGACGGTGCCCGAGCAGGTGAGCTTTCCTGCTTCCGCCACGATCACTGCGTCGACATGCGCGCCGTCGTTCTTCAAATCGGCCAGCGTGAAGCCAGTGAAATTGCTCAGCTTCATGTCGTTGTCGTTCATGTTGCAGTCATGCTTGCCGCCGTCGCACGAGCCGCGCTCAACCTTGAACCGCACGCGGTCGCCTTCGGTCGAAGGAGCAATGCTGCAGCTGCCATGCAGAGGCTGAAGCTGGTCATCTGCATGCACAAGCAAGCCGCTGCAGGCAATAACAAGAGTGCTGAGGAGGAACGCGCGCGCTTTCATTACTGGCTTTCCTTCTGATCGTTGTCGTCGAGGATGCCGGAGATGCGCAACTTCACCAGCTTTTGAATGGTCAGCGGAGTGAAACCGTGGCGCTTGGCAGATGCGATGAAGTCAGAATCTATGTTGAAAATGCGCATCTGTTCCAGATCATCCGTTGTTGCATCAGGGAATTGCGCCTTGACGCCTTTTGCGTATTCGGGCGTTACTCCCTGCACCCGCAGCTTTACAGCTTGTTTCGCGGAAAGGTTGCCGTAGCCCGCATCCTTCATTCCGGCGACGAATTCAGGTGTGACATTGAAGATGCGATAGGAAATAAGGTCATGGAAGCTTGATGCTTCAATGCCGTCGGCGTGCAGTTTCGCAGCATACTCCGGAGTTACTCCCTGCACCTTGAGCGCAACCAGGTCATCGACACTCGGTTTCCCAAAGCCGACCTTGGCCATCTGCTCCGCATACTCCGGCGTAACGTCCTGCACCTTCATGGCAATGAACTTGTTAAGATCGCCGTTGTAACCGGCAGCCTTCATACGGGACATGTACTCAGGCGTGACACCCTGCACTCGCAAGGCAATCAACTGATCGACGTTCGGTTTCTCACCGGTGGCTTTAGCCATCTGCTCCGCATATTCCGGCGTAACGTCCTGCACCTTCATGGCAATGACTTTGTGAAGATCACCTGTGTAACCGGCGGCTCGCATCCGGGCGATGTAGTCCGGGGTCACATCCTGTACTTTGAGTGCGATCAGGTCATCAGCGCTGGGGCGCTCTCCAGTGGCCTTCGTCATCTGCTCGGCGTACTCAGGGGTGATGTCCTGAACCTTCATCGCGACATACTTATCGAGGTCGACGTTATACCCGGCGGCGCGCATACGGTCGATGTAATCTGACCTTCCCTCTGTTGCCGGCGATGTCAGCGCGGTCTGGTCGGCTACCGCGATCATCGTTCTAAGTTGAGTTGCTGTTACGGCCGTCGCTGCTGGTGTGGGCGCTGGGGCGGGTGCTGCTACGTTTGGCTGTGCCGTCTTTACTGCAGCATGCGGACGGACCTTATGTTGCACGGCATGAATAATCGATGCCGACACTTTGGGTGCAGCTTTGAAGCTAGCGAAGACCTGGGGTAAGGGGCAAATGAAGAGGACGAGCAAAGCCGCCATTCCTGCTAATGAGAGCGGCTTGAGGTCGCGCGGCTGCTCTTCCGGGTCGCCGAGAATGCGGAGGACACGCGCACGCAGGCTCATTCGGGACTGGTTTCCATCGAGAGCCATGGCGAGATGCAGGTGTGTCTTCCGCTGCTCCTCAAGACGCAAAAGAGCCGTGGCATACACGGCCGGGTCGTGACATGTTTCGACGGCAATGTCGTCGCAGCAAAGCTCGCGCTGTTCTCGCAGGCGATGGCTGATCCACCAGACGGCCGGGTGGAAGAAGAAGAGGGTTTCGATCATCGTCTGCAGGATGTTCCAGAAGTAGTCTGCGCGGCGGATGTGGGCGAGTTCGTGTGCTAGAACGACTTCCAGCTGATCCGGACTGAGGCTCGTCAGCGCGGTGATGGGGAGCAGAATCAATGGGCGTATGACACCGACGGTGAGCGGTCCCGCGATGCGGTTCGAAAGCCGCAGATCAACGAAGCGTGGGATGCCCATCTGCAAGCGTATGCGGTCGAGGCCGATGCGCAGTGTATGCGGCGCCTTCTGGAGCGCGCTGTGGCGCAGCCGGCGAATCAGCCACCATCCGCCAACTGTTCTCACGGAGAGGCAGAGGACGCCGACGATCCAGAAGAAATCGAGATAGGGCATCACGTCGCTGGCTAAGAGCTTTGCTGTGTCGCGGGGCGCGGCCGGCATGTCGAAGACAGCCAGCGGGCGCGGGATAATCTGGAGGGAAGGCTTCGCTGCGGAAACACTAGAGGCTGATACCGTCGTCGAGTGGCGATACATCGACTCTTCATAGGCGAGGGTGCCGATTGAAGCTACCAGCATGCCGAGCAGTGCGGCGAGTGCGAGGACGTAACGCGCCTGGGTGCGTTCCTTTGCCATCGCGAGATCGGCAAGCCTGTAGACGAGCGCAATGGCCGCAGCCTGCCAGCAGAAGTGGATCAGTGTCCAGCCCAAAGCTTCCCAATGATGTGTCATCGTGTCTGCCTCTTTTGCTCGATCAGGGTACGAATCTCATCCAGCTCTTCATCGCTTGTCGGTTGCATGGCCAGCGCGTGCATAGCGAGCTGTGTCGCTGAACCGGAGAAGAGCCGCTCGCTTAAATCGCGGAGCAACTGGTTTTGCGTCTCTTCCTGGCTGGCCGCTGCGCGATAGATGTGGGCCTTATTCGACTCTTCGCGCTCGACCAGGCCCTTTTCCGTCATGATCTGCAGGATCTTGAGGACCGAAGTGTAGCCTACTGCTCGCTGCAGGTTGACTTCGTCGTGTAACTCGCGGACCGTGGCTGGTCCTTTATCCCACAGAACCCGGAGCAGCTCCAGTTCGGCCTCGGTTGGTTTCGGTAAAGATTGCCGCTTGAACTTCATAATCAGGACTCTATACGAAGTGCTTCGTAGTTGTCAACGAAAATCTTCGTAGGTGATCGGGTTTTTCTGAAAATCACGTGACGGGATTTCAGTTGAACCATAATCTGGCCGGTCGAAGCATAATGTGAGCCGAACTACCCTTTACCGGGCACTGAGTGCTTAATCGACTACTGTCTTTAGTTCCTGGGGGCTGGAGGTGTATTCCGCGACAGGCACGGCCTTCCGCAGTCGAACGCCTATGTTCATCCGAATTTGTCCGACATTCAGATGTTCATACCGTTCCTCAATGTGCCAGCGGCGGGCAACCTCATACAATTTGTCGAGGTTGAGCGTTCCATCCGCGTTCTTGACTTGATGATTAAGCCATTTATTGAATGGGCTGTTCGCGGTTTTTTCCATCCACTTTTTTCGGCTGTCCGCTGAAATGGACATGGTTCTCTCTGCGTCAGATCGGTAACGACTCGCACTGGTGAACAGATTGTCACGGGTGATCCGCATACCCTGCCGATCTAGGTGATACCCACAAGCTTCCATAATCTGGCGAACTGCATGCCCGATGTACTGCTTAACCCTGTCCTCTGCCACGTCCTCGCCAAACTCCGCGAGTAAGCCGGGTGCGAGAGGCTCCACTGCGGCCCGATCAAGGTAGGTAGCGGTCTGCATTCGGATAATGTTGTCGGGTTGCAGGAGGAAGTTCCAGAGTGCTTGGCCGTATTCCGTCTCATGGATGTTACGGAACTGCTGCGGATCGTACTTGATAGAGCTCAGATCCGGCAGTTGACGATGGGTAGAATCGGTGTGGTTTGTCATGCCCAAGTGATAGCACCTAAGAATACATATGTCAATTAAGACATGCATCTCCTTAGGCGATATACGATCAATGCTATTGCTGGCTATCTCTGGCACTGGTAGAGCCTTGGCCTTCTCAGCCGGGGCCGACTCTATAATTCTCGACTTGGGATAACAGGGTAAAGCACTCGTTGAGACAGGGCTTCTGGAGACACTTCGAATCGCTAATTAACTCTTCTTCGGCAGCGTAATTTCACCAAATTGTGCTGCAGTTCACACGGGATTAAGCGTCCGGCGCGTCGAGGGGGAATCGTCCGATTCCAAAATGGGAATCGATACAGAAAAATGATGCTCGTTGCAACAACATTGGCGTACGATTATCTTCGTATCAGATACCATAGGAATAGAAGCAGGAAGCCCGCTCAAACACAGTGGGCTTTTTCATTTCCTTAAGGCAAGACACGCGAATGTAGCCAAGTATCTTTCTTTAGAGTAATTTAGCGGAAATATGGGGAGGGGGCAGGAACACAATTCTATTCGTTACCCCTTTGGATAAGTTCTTGAGTGTGGGCATTTCTTGGCCTCCACTCGGAATGCACCTAACCACCTGTAAAAAGAAGAATTTAGACGGAGATGGGGTGGAGGGTAAACCTATCCTGTTTCTCCGAATTTAGGCGTCACCCCAGACTACGCGGCAGCAATCCGTCGAATCAGGTCAGCCTGTTCGTTCGGGTTTTCCGCGCCGATGGTGAAGGCGTCGAGCACGCCACTGTGCAGGGCGTAGCGTATCGCTTCATCCTGGCGTGCACGCATGGCGCCTTGTCCTAGAATCTTCATTCCGACAATGCCTTTGCCCTGGGCGCGCATCTGTTTGAGGACGTCAATCACGACTGCCGGTTGAGCATCCATGTGGGCGCCGATGGGGTTGAGGCGGACAAGGTCGATTTCCACCCACGGGGAATTCGCCGCTGCCTTTAACGCTTCAAGGGAGTGGCAGGAGACGCCATGAGAGCGGATGATGCCTTTCTCTTTCGCTTCTGAAAAGACATCCATGACGCCGCGATAACGAGTCGTCCAGTCTTCTTCTGTGACGCAATGGATCAGGCAGATGTCGATGTAGTCGGTTTTCAGTTCCTTGAGATAGCGGTAGAGGTCAGCCTGCGCCTTTTTCGGATCGCGCTCGTCGCACTTGGTCATCACTATGACCTTGTCGCGGTCGACATGTTTGAGCGCCTCGGCCACGCCGGGATGGCTGCCGTAGGAATCAGCCGTATCGAAGAAGAGCAGCCCGTTATCGTAGCCGTTCATCAGCAGGCGAGGCAGGGCGTTGGTGCGCGTTTGATTGGAAGCACCGCCGCCACCGATCGTCCCCGTACCCATGGCGAGGCGGCTGGTGCGGATACCGGTCTTTCCCAGCACGACAGTGTCGGTGGCGCTGAATTTCGCGGTCGTCGAGGGCGTGTCGACGGCGCCGAATGCCGGAGGCTTGAGATAGGCAGCGCTCAGTCCGACGGCTGCTCCTGTGAGGAATTCTCTGCGATTCATTGCGGGTCTCCTCTCGCCTTGCCAATTTTCTGGAATTCTACTCTTCGTTGGACGGTTCCTTGCCGTCAGAAGGTGTGTGTTTACCCAAATTTTAAGATTCGGGGACGACTGCGACCTGTTTTCTGAAGGGCGATTCCACTCGCCTTCCCCACCAGAGCCACATCAGCAGAACTACGGCCAGAAGCAGCGGTACGATCAACAAACTGCCTTCCGGCCCGGTTGCGCCGCCCGTCCAGAGCAGGGCTCCGGTTGGGTGCTCCGAGAATAGGCTCCCCTGCGCAAGCATGCCGCTGTCCGATGTGCCGTAAAAATAGGTTTCACCCCAGTCCCATGCGGCATGGAAGCCAATGGCCCACCAGAGCGAGCCTGTGTACCAGAGGCTGAGACAGAAGACGAGCCCGATCGCTGCCGCCGAAAAGAGCCCGACCGGCGACTCGCCGGGATTACTGCCGTGGATGACGCCAAAAGTGGTGGAAAGGATGATCGCGGCCCACCAGAAGCCGACGCCGCGCGTCAACGTGTACTGGAGGTAGCCGCGCAGGAGCGATTCCTCGAAGATTCCGACGAAAATAAAGGCTACGGCCCAGGCGGCGGCATATTTCCAGGCGAGAGGACCGCCAAGCGGTGAGCCGTCGAAGGCCAGGAAGTGTAGTTTCCACAGCGCTCCGACGAGAAGGGAAATTGCGGCAAATCCGCAGGCGATCCCTCCCACGAAGCGCACCAATCTGGCTTTTCCGGCATAGCCATAAACTGCTGTTGGGCGCTTTTCAATCCGAGACAGGATGAAGGTCGCAAGCAGAACCAGCAGCGCCTGCACTGCCTCCTGAACCACCACAACATGTGCGGGCTGCGGCGCGCCGCGCTCCACCCGGAAGTGAATAAAAGTGAAGATGGGGAGCGCCGCAATGAATTCGAGCGCAATGAAGATGGCAATGAAGATCAATGCGCTCCAGCCGGCCCGGATGCCATCGTTGCCGATGAAAATCCAGTGTGCGTCGCGCTTCGGTTGTTCGGTGAAATCCGTCTGTATGAGTTCTTCGGCCATGATGTTGCCCTATGGTACGCAAAATCACCGCCGCGCAGTTCAAAAACCGCGTCAGATCGTGTTTCAAGTCCGGTAGTTTTGCGCGAAGCGCGTGTGCCCCTGCGGCAAGCAGCTTGACATAGGGGACAGTCCCGGCAATCCTAAGAGATTCCTGAGACGTTAGATTTTATTTGGGGAGCACCCAGAATCTTGAAGGTACGTGTCTTCTATCACGATAAGTGTTTCGACGGAGCCTGTTCGGCTTCGCTCTTCGCGCGATTTCATCGCGAGCGTATCACTACAGGCGCGGAATATTCGTACCACGGTCTGGTGCATCGGGCAGGTGCCCTGTTTAACGAGGCTGATTTCATCGGCGATGAGAATGCCATTGTCGATTTCAAATACTCTGCCTCGCCCAAAATAACCTGGTGGTTCGATCATCATTTGAGCGCTTTTCTGACGCCCGAGGATCATCAGGATTATCTTCGTGGGCTCGCTGAGGGACGGTATGGGGATCGCCGCTTCTACGACCCCGACTACACCTCGTGCACCAGCTTCCTGGCGTACATCGCAGAAACGAAGTTCGGTTTCAATGCCGCGCCTGTTGCGGAACTGGTGAAGTGGGCGGACATCGTCGATGGCGCGCTGTACGCGAGCCCGCAGGCTGCTGTGGAAATGGCGGAGCCGGCGATGAAGCTGACGCTGATCATCGAATCGACGCAGGACCCGGCGTTTGTGCCGCGACTGATTCCGCTGCTAACAGAAATGCCTCTGGCGGAAGTTTTGCAGCAGCCCTTCGTGGCTGAGTTATTGCCACCGCTGCTTGAACGCCATCAGGAAGCGCTGAAGCTTATCGGCGAGCGGTCAGAGTCGAGAGATGGCACCATCTATTTCGACATTACAGACCACCAGCTTGAAGGCTACAACAAATTCATCCCGTACTACTTGCACCCTGAGGCGACGTATTCGATCGGCTTGTCGAAGTCGAGCTTCAGGACGAAGGTTGCTGTCGGCTCGAATCCCTGGACGAAGGCGAAGCCGGAGGAGATGCTCAATCTGGCGACGATCTGCGAACGCTACGGCGGGGGCGGACATGCGCGGGTCGGCGCAATCAGTTTCCCTCCGGATAAGAGCGATCTGGCGCGCAAGGCTGCCGCTGAGATTATTGCTGAACTGCGCGCTCACGATCCGATGAAGTGATCAATGTTTTTGAGATTTAGCAAGTGGGTTGTAGCTGCGGTACTGTGCATTGCCGGCGCAGCCGCCTTTGGGCAGAGTTGGACGATTGGCCCATTCATCCGTCCGGCGACCGGCAATCCGGTGATCACACCAGATCCGAAGTCGAGCTTTGACGATCCGATTCAGCACGCCCCGGTGCATTGGGAAGCGCTGCACACCTTCAATCCGGCTGCGATTGTCCACAACGGCAAAGTGTACGTTCTGTATCGCGCAGAAGACGATTCGGGCGAGATGCAAATCGGCATGCACACGTCACGGCTTGGACTGGCTGAAAGCGACGACGGCATTCACTTTACACGCAGCGCGACGCCAGTCTTCTATCCGGCGAAAGACACACAGAAAGATCGCGAATGGCCCGGAGGTGTGGAGGATCCGCGCATCGTTGAGTCAGGAGACGGGACGTATATCCTGACCTACACGCAGTGGAACCGGAAGACGTATTCGGTCGGGATTGCGACTTCGCGCGATCTGGTGCATTGGACAAAGTACGGTCCTGCCTTTGCCGAGGCTGCGCATGGCAAATATGCCGAGTTGAAATACAAGTCCGCCGGGATTGTTACGGAACTTCGTAAGGACCGGTTAATAGCCGCACGGATCGATGGAAAATACTGGATGTATTGGGGCGAGGGCGCGATTCATCTCGCAACGTCGACGGACCTGGTTCACTGGAGTCCGATCGAAGACGCGCATGGCCAGCCGATTGAATTGTTACGCCCGCGAGCCGGGCGCTTCGACAGTACATTTCCCGAGACGGGACCGCCGCCAGTCCTGACGAAGGCCGGGATTGTGGTCATCTACAACGGCAAGAATGCGACGGACGGCGGCGATCCGGCGCTGGGGCCGAATGCGTATGCGGCGGGAGAGGCGCTTTTCGCCGCGGGCGATCCATCGCATCTCATCGCCCAGACCGATGCTCCCGTTCTGAAACCTGAGCTGCCATATGAAAAAACGGGTCAGTATGCCGCGGGCACAACGTTTGCCGAGGGGCTGGTTTTCTTTCACGGCCGGTGGCTGCTCTATTATGGATGCGCTGATTCCCTCGTCTCTATAGCGATTGCTCGTGCAAACAAATAATTCATCCTCTCAAACCCGTCTTCATCCAAACCGCAGGAGGAGTTATGAACGTAGTTCTATTTGGTGCAACGGGAATGATCGGCAGCCGCGTATTGAAAGAACTGGTTTCACGCGGGCACACGGTGACGGCGGTGGTGCGCGATCCTTCGCGCGTCCCGAAGGAGCCTGGAGTCAAGGCTGTGCAGGGCGATGTGCTGAATACGGCAGAGGTCGCTGAAATCGTAAAAGGCTCCGATGCCGTGATCAGTTCTTATAGCCCAGGGCCAAATCATGGGGTCGTCGTTGACGCAACCAAATCCCTAATTGCCGGGTTGAAGCAGGCTGGCGTCAAGCGGTTCATCGAAGTTGGCGGCGCTGGCAGCTTGTTCGTGGCGCCGAATGTGCGGCTTATCGATGCGCCGAATTTTCCCGCCGAGTATAAAGACATTGCTCTTGCTCACGCGGATGCGCTTGAAGTTCTTCGTAAGTCTGATCTCGATTGGACTTACTTCAGTCCGGCTGCGTTTATTCAACCCGGAGAGCGTACCGGCAAGTTCCGGTTGGGCGAAGACACGCTGATTGCCGACGAGAAGGGCAACAGCAGCATTTCCGCAGAAGACTATGCCATTGCTCTAGTGGATGAACTCGAAAATCCGAAGTACATTCGCAGGCGGTTTACCATCGGGTACTAATTCAAAAGGCAGCTATTTCCCAGCTGAAGTTGTCACTTTGCGGCTTGGCCAATCGGGTGCGCGCTTTTCCAGAAAGGCGCGCACGCCTTCTTTAAAGTCTTCGGTCACGCGCGCCTCGGCGTTCGCGGCGATGGCGGCTTCAATCTCGGCGTCGAGATGATGGTTCGCATAGTAATTGAGCAGGCGCTTGGTGGCGCGCATCGCTTCGGGACTGTTCCGCAGCAGGCAGTGCGCCAGGCTCCGGGCCTCGTGCATCAGGTCCTGCTCATTCACGATGCGAGTCACAAGCCCGAGCTCATGCGCCTCTTCCGCCTTGATCAAACGACCGGTCAGCAGCAGGTCGCGCGTTCGCTTGTCGCCGATTTGGCGGATGAGAAAAGAAGAAACGATTGCTGGAATGAAGCCGATTTTCACTTCGGTGTAGCCGAATTTTGCTTCGGGTGTTGAGAATGTGAAGTCGCAGATCGTGGCCAGCCCCATGCCTCCGGCAATGGCTGCTCCATTGACTGCAGCGATTGTGGGTTTCTGCACATTGTGCAGGGTGCGCAGTACGCGGGCGATATTTTCCGAGTCGGCGCGGTGCTCATCGCGTGTCTTCGCGGTCATCGTCTCCAGGTGGTCGAGATCGAGGCCGGCGCAGAATGCAGAGCCCGCTCCGGTAAGAATGACAACCTCATGCGGCGAATCCGCAACTGCCTCAAAGGCCTCGGTCAGTTCGTGAATCATCGTCGGATTCAGCGCGTTTCGCCGCTCCGGCCGGTTCATGGTGATGGTAAGGATGCCGTCTTCGCCGTGCGTGCGAAGTGTCTGGTAATGGCCCATGGTTCGTTCCCCCGGAAAACACAGCAGTGTACACGGCGGAGCGTACGAGAAGCTATTGCCGTGTTGGGCCGAATTTCTCCGCGATGCCGTGACTGGCGGTAATCAGGCCGTCGAGCGGTTGCAGAGGCGGGAGTTCCGCACCCAGGCGTTCGAGTTCGGCGATGGCCATCTCGGTTGCGATGTTGCCGACGAGGGCGTCCTGCGCGAAGGGACAGCCGCCGAGTCCGCCGAGAGCCATGTCGAAGCGGCGGCAGCCTGCGCGGTAGGCGGCGCTGACTTTGGCCGCGACTTCTTCCGGACGCGCATGCAGGTGTACGCCGATTTCAAGGCTGTCGCTGGTGGAAAGAACGGCGCTGACTAATCTTGCAACCTCTTCCGGAGTTGCTACGCCTACGGTGTCTGCGAGTGAGATCTGCTCGATGCCCGTGTCGGCGAGCAGGTCGCAGGCGGCGATGACTTCATCGATACTCCAGTGGTCGCCGTAGGGATTGCCGAAGGCCATGGATATGTAGGCGACGACACCGAGGCCCGCTTTGAAGGCTGCCTGACCGATCGCTTCCAGTGCGTCGAGCGACTCTTCCGGCGTCTGGCCTTGATTGCGCTTTAGGAACTCCGGCGAGACGGAGTACGGAAACCCCAACGTTCGGACTGCTTCTGTGGCGATGGCCCTCTGTGCGCCTTTCTCGTTTACCACGATGCCGATGATTTCGACGTCATCCGGTGGGTCGACATATTCGAGTACCTGCTCCGAGTCGGCCATCTGCGGGACAGCTTTCGGCGAGACAAAAGAGACGGCGTCGATATGCTTGAAGCCGGCTGCGATGAGCGTCCGCAGGTAGTCTGCTTTGACCTCAACCGGGATGGTTTTTGGGAGTCCTTGCCACGCGTCGCGCGGGCACTCGATCAGTTTGACGGCTTCGCTCATCGGAACTACTCAATTTATAGATGTGCGAGCGCTACGACAATGGCGACGGCTCCGAAATGTGCGATTGCGCCTGCAATGATTGCCGGTAGCAGGCCTTTTGCGCGCAGCACCAGAGCCATGAGCAGTCCGTAGAGCGGGAACTGCAGGTACATCATGGCTTGTGAAAGCGTACCGGCGATTTCGACGGTGAAGACGTGGCTTTGCACAAGCTGCACCCAGGGGTAGAGCAAGCGCAGCGCGTCGGGGCCGGCGAGGGCCATGACTCCGGCTGCGCGCACAGTGAGCGGCGTGACGAGAATTCCGAGGAGCAACGGCCACCATGTGAGCCATCCGCGCGCTGCGGTTCTCTTCTTCTTGCGGGTGGATGGTTTGCGCTGCGTGGCGGTCGGGCTCATGATTCGAGGATACCGTTGCTGCATGCGCTTTGATCAGCGCACAGGTGTGGAAACTCGTGAACGCGAACCAGAAATTGCACGGGTTTCTGCGTGTTACGATTCGCTATGCTCAGAAAACCTCTTCTACTTGCCGCCTTGGCGGCCTTGTGCGTTTCGCTGCCCGCGCAGTCCATACAAGACCGCTTGCAGCGGCTGATGAATACCTCGACCGGCGCCTGGACCGAGGACCAGATTGCGACGATGGCGAAGATCCGCGATGCGGCGATGCAGGACCCGTACGCCCTGACTGAACTGCGTCATCTGACCGACAATATCGGGCCGCGGCTTAGCGGTTCTCCACAGGCGCAGAAGGCTGTGGATTATGTTGCAGCCGAGATGCGGGCTCTGGGCGCGGATGTTCAGCTGGAGAAGACCTCTGTTCCGCACTGGGTGCGTGGCGCGGAGACGGCTGAGCTTGTTTCCTGGCCGGGAATGGCCGAGGGAACGAAGCAGAAGATTGTGCTGACCGCGCTCGGCGGCAGCGTGGCGACAAGTGCCGATGGTTTGATAGCTGAGGTGGTCGTTGCTGACTCTTTTGAAGCTGCCAAAAAGCTGCCTGAAGGTGGAGTTAAGGGCAAAATTCTGCTCTTTAATCACCCTTTTGATAAGCGTCTTGCGGCTCAGGGCGATGGGTTGAACGCTTACGGGCAGTCGGTTGTTTACCGGGGCGCCGGGCCTGCGGTTGCTGCCTCTCTGGGCGCGGTTGCTGTGCTGGTGCGTTCGGTTGGCGGGGCCGATTATCGGTTGCCGCATACCGGAGCCACGGTTTACGCCGATGGGTTGGCGAAGGTTCCGGCGGCGGCGGTTACGGCTGAGGATGCGGACCTGCTGGGGAACCTTACGCAGCAGGGTCCGGTAAAGATGCGGTTGGTGCTGACGCCGCAGCGGCTGCCGAATGCGGAGAGCTACAACGTCATCGCAGACTGGAAGGGTTCGGAGCATCCGGAACAGGTGGTGATCGTTTCGGGGCATCTTGATTCGTGGGATCTGGGTACGGGCGCTATCGACGATGGCGCGGGGATTGTCGTGTCCATGCAGGCGATTCACCTGCTGCAGAAGCTGGGGATTCATCCCAGGCGGACGGTCCGCTTCATCGCGTGGATGGATGAGGAGCAGGGCGGCTCGGGTGCCGGGACTTATGCGAAGGAGCATGCTGCTGACCTGACGAATCACATCGGCGCGATCGAGTCGGACCTTGGCGCGGGGCATCCCATTGGGATAATGGCCGCTGGCAAGCCTGCGCTGGCGGAGTGGCTGGGTCCGGTAGGGCATGTTCTAGCGCCGATTGGAGCGGCGGCGGTTACGCCGAGCCCGGAGGCGGGCGAGGACATTGGCTTCCTCCAGGGAGTGCCGCAGTTCGCTCCCAACCAGGACAGCCGGTTCTATTTCAACTACCACCACACGGCGGCGGATACCTTCGACAAGGTCAATCCGCAGGAACTGAACGAGAACGCGGCGGTGATGGCTGTTCTGGCATTTGCTCTGGCGGATTCTGGGACGGCTGCTCCTCGGTAGCTCCCCCGGGGGGTGGAGGGGTGGCTAAATCCTTGAAAACATTCGTTCTCGCCACCTTGCCAGCCCAAAATATTGATTCTTAATGGCTTGCGGGTAAAGTATCTGGAATCAATGTGAAAGGCCCGTCGGTTTCGACGGGCCTTTCTTTTCCTGGCTTTCTCTTTATTATAGCTGGTTGGATGCGGGGAACAGGTCAAATTGGGCCATCATTTTTTCCTTTGGAATGTGTGAGTTAGGAGAATTCTACCGTTTGCCCTCTTGACAAAGAAAGCGGTGGAAAAAAGCCCGGATTGGCATCGACGGCGTCCGTTTGTGAACACCGGGTGTGCGCCTATGAACAGCAATGCTGTGTCGATGCACGCCATATGCCGGCTAACTACTGCGGATTGAGTGGGATGGCGGTGGAATTGATGGCGCTTCAATTGCTCCTGCCCTTGTTACTTGAGAGTTTTCCTGGAGGGCTGGTATGGGGAGTGTGCTGAAGGATCTGCGGCAGGCGATTCGGCAGATGAGGAAGTCGCTAGGTTTCACCGCGGTCGTAGTGATTACGCTGGCGTTGGGAATCGGCGCCAATACTACAGTTTTCAGCGTGGTGGATGCTGTACTGCTGCGGCCGTTGCCATACATGCAGCCAGAGCGGCTGGTGGAAGCCGAATCGTATTACGACCATAGCGGCTCGCCGAGCAACATTTCCTATCCTGACTTTCTGGATTGGCGGGCACAGAACCGTAGCTTTGAGCACCTGGTGTCATACCACGACAACAGCTACACGCTGACCGGCGTGGCACGGGCAACGCATGTGCAAGCACAGGTCGTCTCGTGGGATCTGCTGCCGATGCTGGGCGTGAATCCCGAAATCGGACGCGGGTTTACGAAGGACGAGGAGAAGCGCGGCACGCGGGTGGCGCTGATCAGCCATTCGATGTGGGAGTCGCAGTTCGGGGCGGACAAGAGCGTGGTGGGGCGCACGATTCAGCTGAGCGGTGAGACGTTCACGGTGATCGGCGTGATGCCGGCGGGCTTCCGTTTTCCGATTACCGCGCCGAAGACGGGTGTGTGGACGACGATGGCCGTGGATGACACGCCGACCGGCGATGGCATCTCCAATCGCGGCATGCACTGGCTGAATGCCATGGGGCGTTTGAAACCCGGAGTAACAGTGGCGCAGGCCGATCAGGATATGAAAGCGATTGCGGCGCGACTCACGAAGCAGTATCCCAATACGAACACGAAGCACAACTCGGCACGCGTTGAGACCGAGCTTGATTCTGTGCTGGGCGACACGAAGACGCTGATTGAGGTGATCCTGTGCGCGGTGGCGCTGGTGCTGCTGATTGCCTGCGGCAACATTGCCAACCTGTTGCTGGCGCGTGTTCGTGATCGGCAGCGCGAGATTGCAATGCGCACGGCGCTGGGAGCGACGCGGACGAGAATCGTAAGGCAATTGCTCATCGAAAGCGTGGCGCTAAGCGCGGCCGGCGGCCTGGCCGGTTGCATGCTGGCATTCCTGTGCACGCCGGTGGTGCTGCGCCTGATTGGCGACAGCGTGCCGAGAGCGGCCGATGCGGGAGTGAACATAGAAGTGCTGGCATTTGGCTTCGCGGCTGCGGCGGTTTCGGGAGTGATCTTTGGGCTTGTGCCGGCGATTTCGGCTTCAAAGACGGACCTGGTTACAACGCTGAAGACGGGCGGCGCTTCGGATATGTCCGGCCATGACCGGCTGCGTTCGGCTGTGATTGTGGGCCAGGTTGCGCTGGGCATCGTATTGACGGCCGGAGCGGGACTGCTGATCTCAAGCTTCGTGAAGTTGATGCACCAGGATATCGGATTCCAACCCGACCACTTGCTCACTTTTCGCTTTGAGACTCCGGACAGCCGTTATCAGAAGACGCGGCTGCAGTTCAATCGCGACTACTTTGAGCGGCTGCGGGCGTTGCCCGGAGTGCAGTCGGCGGCGGGCACGATGTTTCTCCCCATGACCGACGACAACGCGGATGTCACTTTCCAGAATCCGGAGCATCCGCTGCCTGAAGGGCAATTGCCCGCTGCGGATATTTCGCTGATCACACCGGATTACTTCCGAACGATGCAGACGCCGATCCTGAAAGGACGCGATTTCAGCAACGCGGACACGCTGGATTCGCTGCAGGTGATGATTATCAACAAGGCGTTTGCCGAGAAATATTTTCCAAACGAAGACCCCATCGGCAAGAAGCTGAAGCCGGGCGCGGGAGATGATCGCGCAGGAGGCCCGCCGATGCGCGAGATCGTGGGTGTGGTGGGCAACATGAAGCACTCGATGACACAGCGGAATGAGCAGCCCGGTTACTACATCCCCTCGGACCAGCTTTCGGGATGGTGCTGCCTGTCTTCTGTTGTGCGAGCGTCGGTCGATCCCGCAAGCCTCGAGCCGGCGGTTCGGCAACTGGTGATCTCGATGGACCAGGACATTCCGGTGACGGATGTGCACACGATGACGGAACTGATGAGCCTGCAACTCTCACAGCCGCGTTTTGCCATGGTGCTGCTGGGTGCGTTTGCAGGCCTGGCGCTGCTGCTGACGGTGGTTGGGCTCTATGGCGTGATGATGTACTCCGTTTCGCGGCGGACGCGAGAGATCGGTGTCCGGCTGGCGCTGGGCGCGCAACGGGCCATGGTGCTGCGGATGGTACTGCGCGATGCTTCGCTGCTGCTGGCGTCGGGGATTGGGATCGGGCTTGCGGCAACTCTCAGCTTTGCCTCGGTGCTGAAGACAATGCTGTATGGGACCGCATCGCGCGATCCGCTGGTCCTGGCGGCGGTGTGCGCGGTGGTGGCAGTGACGGGCCTGGTGGCGGCGTATCTGCCGGCACTGCGGGCAGCAGCCATTGAGCCGATGCAGGCGCTGCGCGTCGATTAGGCCCCCACAAACTCAGGGTGACAGTGCTCCAGAAGGCCCTGCAACAGGTACGGTGTCGAACCTAAACGATGCTTCGTACGCCCGGCAGCCGGACGAAGGGATCGGATGCGAGCCAGCATGCTGCGCAGGCGAGCGAGCCCGTCACGCCGAACTTCAGGAGTGCGGGGGCGGCCCATCCGCGCAGCAGAAGCGCTATGCCTACCAGGATCGGCGGATGGATGATGTAGACGGCGTAGGCGCGGCGGTTGAGCCAGTTCCAGAAGGGGGACGGCTCGTTCATACGGTCACGGAAGACGAGCAGCCATATTGCGATGATTCCCCAGGCGACGAAGGGTTCCCACAGCGAATAGAGAATGGCTGTTGAAGAGAGGCTGCCGGAAAATGACTTTCCGGAGTTACTGCTATGAGCGCTCGCTACAGCGAGGGCGATCGGCAGGCAGGGCCAGACAAGGATGAGGAAGATGATCCAGGGTCGCGCCTGCTTCCAGGTCAACTGACGCAGCCAGTCGTGCCGCCATGCGGCAATACCTGCTGCGAAGAGGAAGATGTATCCGGCAAAGTAGCCAAGCTGCAGGCCAAAGATGTTTTCGCCGACAGGAACGAACTGACGGATCGCAAGTGCGGCGGCGGCTGTTCCCAGGGCGCTTATCAGCCACCAGCGGTAGGCCGGAACAGGCTTTGGAGTGCGTTGTGTTCCTGCCAGGGGCAATTCGAAGGCTGCCCGCCAGCCGCAGTAGGCGAGGCTGAATATCAGCAGCGCCTGGGCGAACCAGAGGGGGCCATTGATGATGCTCTTGTGTTGCCAGAGAAAGACGATAGTGGGCCAGAAGCCGTCTCCCCGGGCAGCGGTTACCATAGCAGCGGTCACCGGACCAAGGATGAGAATAAACGCGAGGAGCGGCAAGCCGAGGCGGAGGAAGCGGTCGGTAATGAAGCGTCGGTAGCCTTTGCGTTCCAGCGAGCCGGGCGTGAAGACGCCAGCCAGCAGAAAGAAGAAGCCCATGAAGTAAGCCTGATTTGTAGCGCAGAAGAGCGTGAGCAAGAGGCTGGAGGGCGCGCCTGAGGCTTTGCGCTCATGGTAGAACCAGCCACCCATTGCTCCATATGTGATGGCGGTGTGATGGAAGATGACGAGCATCGTCATTGCAGAGCGCAGGCGGTCGATGTAGAAGTTGCGCTGAGGCATGAGCCATGATACGTGTGAGGGTATCTTTGAGACTTCTCTGCGCTGGTGCTCTGGAAGAATGGTCCCTGGGGATGGGCACCCGTTTTCGCGCAGCTGCCTGGAAGGTGCAGGTTTTCTGTCGATGCCTTTCGAAGGCGCCCGGACAATAGCCGATTTCTTCTAAATTTTTGTTTTGACTCGGCATTCATGTGTGAGTGTAAAATCGAAGTAATATTTCGAATTCGATTCTGTATTACGAATTTTGTCTTCAAACGCATGCCCCAGAAGAAAACAGAAAAACCGGCAAACGAGTACCGTGCTCACCGCGAGCGACAACGCCGGCGGATTCTCGATGCTGCCTGGAGGCTC
>Ga0206943_1022_pt1 | contig 38985 bp, 39 predicted proteins | sample Alteio_BWOrgHeat_7_FD_153243 | JGI IMG/M metagenome (GOLD analysis project Ga0206943, IMG submission 153243) | Enriched cells from forest soil in Barre Woods Harvard Forest LTER site, Petersham, Massachusetts, United States -... | ecosystem: Environmental > Terrestrial > Soil > Temperate forest > O... | reverse complement strand
TCTACAAAGTTGCTAAGTCGATCACAAAACGGTATTTCACATCTCCCTTTAGCATACGGTCGTAAGCACGATGAATATCCTGAATGTTTATCATTTCAACATCTGATACTATTTGGTGATCCGCGCAATAGTTCAGCATTTCCTGAGTTTCAGGCAAACCTCCAATCAAAGACCCGGCGATACTTTTCCTTCCTCCGATCAAATTGAATGCATAAATCTGCGCAGGTGCAGGAGGCGCGCCGACGCAGATAAGTACTCCATTTGTCCTTAATAGACCCAGATATTCATTATAATCGTGGGGGGCTGAAACAGTATCGATAATAAAATCAAAAATTCCCTGTACAGCTTTCAGCTGTTCCGGATCACTGGTAAGTACGAATTTATGGGCACCCAGTTTCCGGGCATCTTCTTTTTTAGATGGAGAAGAGCTCAGCATGGTTACTTCTGCTCCGAAAGAAACGCCAAATTTCACGGCCATATGTCCCAGGCCACCCAATCCAAGTACTGCCAGTTTATGACCCTTTCCAACATTCCAGTGCCTGAGTGGTGAGTAAGTGGTAATGCCTGCGCATAAAAGAGGGGCCACATTCTGGAGGGGCAGTTTGTCTGAAATTTGAAGAACGAAATCCTGATCTGCCACGATCATTTTCGAATAGCCCCCATATGTGGGTGTTTTTTTATCCTGTTCCAATCCATTGTAGGTGGGTGAACTACCGTTCAGGCAATATTGTTCAAGACCCTCTTTGCAATTCTCACATTTTCTGCAGGAATCTACCAGACATCCGACTCCGGCCAGTTCACCCACCTTGAATTTTTTTACTTCAGATCCAATTTTAGAAATTCTTCCAACGATTTCATGCCCCGGCACCATTGGAAAAATCGAATTGCCCCATTCATTTCTTATCTGGTGTAAATCAGAGTGACAAACGCCACAGTATAAAATCTCTATTTGAATATCTTTCGGTCCGGGAGCCCGGCGCTCAAGATTCCATGGACCCAATGTGCTTTCCGCATCCTGGGCAGCAAATGCTTTAATTTTTGTCATTTTTTATTACAATGTTAAATACCGGAACAATTAAAAATTAAAACAGTTTAAATGGAAAATGAAGTTTATATGAAATTTGATTTTAGCTGATTTTAGAAAAACGGGTATTGATATAGTCCCAATTCAGAACAGACCACCAGGCGGTGATATAATCAGGCCTTTTATTTTGGTATTTCAAATAATATGCATGCTCCCATACATCAATGCCAAACAGGGGCTGTCCCTTTACATCACTGAGATCCATCAGGGGATTGTCCTGGTTAGCCGTTGAAACAATATCCAGTTTATTATCTTTTTTTACAATTACCCATGCCCATCCGCTTCCAAAACGACCTTTGGCCGCATCATTGAATTTTGTTTTCATGGCATCCACGGAACCAAAATCCCTTTGTATTGCGGTCAGCAATGCGGCAGAGGGCACAACTACTTTTCCCGGCGAATTCATGAGCTCCCAAAACAGGGAATGATTATAATGACCCCCCGCATTATTTCTCATTTTGACAGAATATTTTGAAATGGAAGCCAGCAAATCTTCCAGGGGCATTTTCGCAGTATCCACGTTTTCTGCCACCACGGCTTCTGAAAGATTTTTTGCATAGGTCGCAGCATGTTTGCTATAATGAATCTCCATCGTCATGGCATCGATAGCCGGCTCAAGAGCGGAATATGAATAAGGAAGGGGGCGTTGCGTATATGGAGTAGGATCGGGAGACGGCTCAAGATAGCCATTCTCATGTGAATTTGTGTTCGCCAAAGAAGTCAGTACAGATCCGGTCAATCCTGCCATGACCCCTGCTTTTCCTGCGGTATTTATGAATGCTCGTCGGGATAAATCTCTGTTTGTCATAACTAAAGTTTTTGATAATGTAATTTAAGTCCATTTCAAGCCTAAAGCCAAAAGCCTAAAGCCTAAAACTCGTTTATTTTTTATTGCAAAACTTTGACCACAGTAATAAGCTTAAAGCCCAAAGCCTAAAACTTTCCATTTTCAGTTTGATTGAAAGAATTTACTCTTCAAAATAAACCAGTTTTAGGCTTTAGGCTTATTCACTGTAAATAAGATATTTCTTTCTTTTGATTTTGAAGCGTGTAAGTGCTGGTTCCCAGCTTTGACGGATGGTTTGTTCGGAGGCCCCTTGAATAATCTGCTTACGAAGAATGGAAGTGCCTGCCAGCTTGTCGAAATTGCCGATCTGGTTGCTTCGGGAAGCATCGAAGAATATTTTTTTATCCGGATAGGCATTATAAAATTCAAACAACCAGTGCAGGTCAATCTGTTTTTTTATACGAAGACTTTCAAAATCTGCATTTCCAAAATTCAAACCGTAACAAACTGAATCCTGATAAAGCGGATGCTCACTCATACCTGGTATCGGGACAGGTCTGAAACTGTATTCATATTTTCCGGCTAACGGAGGTGCGCCTAACATAGTAAACGGACGTTGCGTGCCTCTTCCGAGGCTAATAACAGTTCCTTCAAAGAGACAAAGACTTGGATACAGCTGGATTGCCAGTTGTGTATTAAGATTCGGAGACGGAGGTACGGGTAATACATACACCGAAGCATGCGTGTAATTCTTTACCGGAATGACCTGCAAATGGCATTTCATTTTATTTGGTAACCAGCCTTCTCCATTGATCATTTTAGCCAATTCGCCCATCGTCATACCATGTACGATCGGAATGGGCTGAAGACCTACCCCTGAATGCAAAGAATCTTCGAGCACAGGTCCATCCACATAATATCCGTTTGGATTGGGTCTATCCAGTAACAGAACGGGTTTATGAAAATCGGCACATGCCTGCATAACGCGTTGCAGCGTGATGATATAAGTGAAGAAACGGGCACCCACGTCCTGAATATCAAAAATAACAATATCCACGTCCTGTAGATCTTCCCGGGAAGGCATGGATTTTTTCCCATATAATGACACAATCGGTATGCCTGTAAGTGGATCATGACTATCGCCTACAGTTACGCCGGCACTCGCATTTCCACGGAAACCATGTTCGGGCCCAAATACTTTTACAACCCGGATGCCGGAATGAAGCAGGCTATCCACCAGCGGAACGCCCGCAATTTGTGAAGTCGGATTGGCAACAATGGCAACCCGTTTACCCCGCAGTATAGAAAAATATCTTTCAGTCTGATCAGCACCGGTCAGTATGCGGGACTTATCAATTTGTCCATATCCTTTCAGAATGGATAAGACAAAAACAAAAAGTACTATTTGTATTTTCAACAACTTATAAGTTCAAAATTATTCTACTGCGTTTAGCTTTACGCTTTGCGCCTTATGCTTCATTCAGTCATACAGTTTCATAGCTATTCTCTCCACAATGGATTTGGGAAGTAACCAGGCAAAAAAAGCACTGAGTTTATTCAAGCTGCCGGTAATCACTTCAGGTTTACGACGGAAGAGACTATCTACGGCAATACGTGCCACCGTTTGAGGTGACATATTGAACCGTTCAGCAGCTTTTTGCCCTTTAGTTCCTACGTTCGCCCGGTTCACAAAATTCGTATCTGTTGGGCCCGGGCAAATACAGGTTACCGATACAGTTGTATTTTTAAGTTCTTGAAATAGACCGCGGCTGAAACTTAATACATAAGCTTTTGAAGCCGCATATGCCGATAGCAAGGGCACTGCCTGATAGGATGCAGAACTACCTATATTGAGAATATAGGCTGCGGGTTGTTTTAACAGAGAGGGAAGAAAAAGACGTGTCAGTTTGGTTAGAGTAATAATATTCACCCTTAACATATCTGTGTGTTCCTGCGCTGAATAATTTTCAAATCGTCCACTCAGACCATAACCGGCGTTGTTTACCAAAACAGATACAACAAACTGATTTTTATTGCAGTACTCGAACACTGATTCCGCGGCCTGGTCTTCGGCAAGATCCAATGCAAGCCACTGGCAGTTTTTATTTGTGGTCAGACTGATTGCTTTTGCAACCTGTTCCAGCAGGTCTGCGGACCTTGCAATGAGCAGCAGGTCAAAGCCACGTGCAGCAAGTTGTTCCGCAATAGATTTTCCAATTCCTTTGCTTGCTCCTGTAATGAGTGCAAAAGGCATCTGCGTTTATTTAAATTACGCTAACTAGTTTTGAACTTTGGAAGCGAAACGATGGTAAAAAGGTGTTTTGCTGTTTTCGTCCTTAGGCATGTATTTTCCGGTAATAATCGGTACATACATTACGCGGCGACGGCTGGCTTCTCCCACATATGGAGACTGTTGTGCACGATGCCAGATCCGGCCATCATGAACAGTCAGATCACCGGCATTGATATCAAACCCAATTTCGCGGGCATCGGGGTTATTATCTATAAAGTATTTTTTCTTGAAAAGTAATCGTAAAACTCCCTGAGTATGCGTTCCGGGCAGAACCCGCAAACCACCCGCTTCAAACGGGCAGGGGTCAAGATGAATTCCAACATTCAACATGGGCATAATCTTCTGTCCGAGAAATAAATCCCGCGGGCTGTCTGTATGCCATCCCATCTGGGAAAATTTACTTTCCGGAGTGCGTACATAATGATTCAGGATCAGGCCATCTTTTTCATTTTCAGCAATACGACCTTCATATGGTGCCAGGAGTTCAAGCAATGCTACGAGTCGGGGGTCCTGTAAAAATTCATGGAAGGTCGAACTGAATGTCGAAAGAAAACACAAACGCTGTATTATAGTTTGACCATTATGGTCCTTTCCAAATTTGAGCGGTACTCCATTGATTTTATCCACGCCCTCATCCAGTAATTTCTTTTCTATCCGGTTTAATTCCTGGATAAAAAAAGCAACGGTTTCAGGCTTCAGGACATTGCGAAATACGATTACCCCATTTTTATGGAAAAAAGCTGCTTGCTCCGGGGTTACCTTATCACCTAAAATGAATTCAGGGCATAGTAATTTTTTCATATCATGGTAGCATTTAAGTCTTTAGCAGGGGAAGTCAGCCGCTTAAAACCCATATTTGAACAGGATGAAATTAACTTAAAAATAATTATGATTTTTTTATTATTGGCAAAATTAATGAATAAAGTCCTATTAACCAGCCCCGTCTTAAATTCTTATTCCCCCTCTGTTAATTACCGGATCTATCTAAACGTCTAAATGAACCCCTTGGTATCCATATTTTTAATTCTTTAGGCCTGTGTACGTCCCGGGATCAACAGGCGATTCTCGTATTTTGTAAATAACAAGGCAAGCCGGTAAGCGGCATACGTAAAAACAGGTGCTGCCAAAACGTCGATTGTATAGTGCACGTGTTGTCCCAGCAAAAATAATCCAAGAAGAATAGATGCCCCCAGTACATAAATCCGGTCCCACTTCTTCTTCAGGCACAAAAAAATCAGAAAAACGGTAGTAGTATGACCAGAGAAAAAAAGATCATGCGTAATGTAATGCGCTCCATAAAATTGATTGGTAATCGGGTCCGAAAGTGGTATAAGTCCGGCTGGCGGATTCAGTGAAATCAGGCTAATACAGGCCATTCTGAGCAATGTCACGCTGTTATAAGCCCACAAGGTCACCAACATCATCACCGGGTCTCTATACATTCTGACAACCAGAAGTAAACAGGAAGACCATATCAGAAAGAAGACAGCTATCGAAAAATTGCGCGCCGGAATAAGTTCCAGTATAAAATCGGAAAACACATATCCATTACGGTTTTCGATCGCATCAAAAAAGAAGGGTAAACTGGTAAGAATACTGGCAAAAACTGCCATTCCGACCCAAAATTTCCATCTAAATGAGGGTATTTTCCATGCATCAGACCATTTTAAACTTAAAGCGTAACGCCTAAAGTGTATAGCTTTTTTTGCAACGTTTTTATTGGAAACTTCCTGATATGTTAAATCTGAATCACTCAAAAAATACCTGTTTATTTGAAATATTGATGTAAATCAAGCAAAAATCCTCTTATTCAGACATTAATAGACCAATTTTGCACCCAAAAAAAGAAGCTTTACGCTTTGGGCTTTTGGCGTTAAGCTTAATAATGCCAACGTTTGAATGCCTCCATTGCCGCATATTTCGTTAAACCCAATTGGGCATATAAATTCGCCGTATTGGCGTTTCGATCTTCAGCTCTTTGCCAGAATTCCCGGCTATCAGAGCCCTGGAAAGGTACCATGTCCTTTTGCGACTGATGGATAAAAATGCCAAATCGTTTTTTCAATACCTGATCCGGGCTCATTGGAATGGCCATTTCAATTTCGCTGACATCCCATTCCTGCCAGGCTCCTTTATATAACCACACCCAGCAATCTTTTATCCAGGGTTCGTTTGCAATTTTAAGGCGTCGCAGGGATTCAAATACGACTTCAAGACAAACCCTGTGGGTTCCATGCGGATCAGCCAGATCGCCTGCACAATAGACCTGGTGGGGTTTGATTTTCTTCAGTAGTTCTATCGTTATGGCAATATCCGCTTCACTCATCGGATTTTTCTGAATAGTTCCCGTTTCATAAAAAGGCAGATTCATAAAATGTATTCCTGTATCAGGGATTCCTACGTACCGGCAGGTGGCACTGGCTTCACTGCGCCGGATTAATCCTTTAATGCTGCGAATTTCCGGAGAGTCAATACCAGTTGATTTTTTGTCTTTCAGGTATTTTTTGGCATTGGTCAAAATTTCAGTTGATCTTTTATTGTCGATGCCAAACATAGACTCAAAGCCCACAGCAAAATCTATAAAACGTGTAACGAATTCGTCTGTAACGGCGATGTTACCCGAGGTCTGGTAACCGACGTGCACCTCATGACCCTGATCATGTAACCGCATAAATGTTCCTCCCATGGATATGATATCATCATCCGGGTGGGGTGAAAAAATCAGGCATCTTTTGGGATAGGGAGTCATCCTCTCGGGGGCATTTGGCAATGGCAGATTTTTTCCCCCCGGCCATCCCGTGATACTGTCCCGTAGCATATAAAATACCTCCAGATTAATTTCATAAGCATCTCCTTTAACCGCCAGCAGATCGCTTAAGCCATGATCGTTATAATCGTTGTCTGTCAGACTTAAAATGGGTTTACCCAATTTGAGCGCCGTGCTGACCACGGCTTTGCGCAGAATATCTTTATTCCAGTCGCAGTCACCGGTAAGCCAGGGCGCTTTGAAACGAATAAGGTCCCCAGCTGCGGCTTCGTCTGTAACGAATAAAGTGTCGTCATGTTCCTGCAGAATAGATGCCGGCACTTCTTCCGTGGTATTTCCTTCTATAGATTTCTGGATTGCCTGGGCTTTATTACTTCCCCATGCCATCAGGATTATTTTTCTGCTTTTGAGTATTGTACTGATACCCATGGTAACCGATAAACGGGGAACCTGGGTAACGCTGTCAAAATCGCCCGCATTTGATAATCTGGTTGAATTTTCGAGCGGTGTTACCCTCGTTTTGGAAAAACGACTGGAACCAGGCTCATTAAATCCAATATGTCCGTTGGAACCGATGCCCAGGATTTGTAAATCTATACCACCGGCCTCTGTGATTGCCTGTTCGTATTCAGCACAAAAAGACTTCATGTCTTCTTTTGGCAGCTCGCCATTCGGAATAAAACAATTCTTCGGATCTATGTCTATATGATCAAAGAGATTTTCCCTCATGAAAAGATAGTAACTCTGCCTGGCTGTTCTCTGAATCGGATAATATTCATCCAGATTAAAAGCAATTACATTTTTAAAACTAAGTCCTTCTTCTTTATGCATTCTGATCAGCTCAGCATATAATTTCAAAGGTGATTTGCCCGTTGAAAGACCGAGCACGCAACGCTCTTTATTTTTCTCCTTTCCCCGAATCAGAAGCGCGATTTTTTTTGCTACAAATGCAGAACCGGCCGTTGCATTCGGAAAAATTTCCAGTGGAATCTTTTCAAAAGAATCTACCATTTTCATAAAACATGTTGTTTATTCAAATTATCTGCGAAAATAGGGTTTTAAGCGTAATGCTTACGCAAGTATGAGAGTATGGGAGTATGGGAGTGTGGAAGTGTGGGAGCGTACGATTATGAAATTCGAACGATCAGGCCATCGACTAATGTCAAACCGGGTGTTAACTGATCGATTCATAACAAAGGGTAAGTAATTCTCTACTTTCAGGACTCATTAGCTGCTTCTCAATTTTTTGTTGAATACCATATATCAGTTCTTCATATCTCCTGTGAAAATCTCTTTTCCGGTTTAGTTTTGCAACAATCAGATCGGTGCAGATATTTCCGCCATTATGGGTATTCAGCGACCAGTCAGGGTTGACTTGAAACAATTTTTCCATCGCTTCAACGGAATTCAATTTTTCGCACATAGGCACTAATTCATACTGCAGTGTTTGGGCAAGCCAATCGCCAACCATAAATAAATCCTGCTGATTACAAACAGTATAGTCTTTTACAATTTCCTGTTCGGGATCATTAGATGGAAAATCTTTCATGTAAAGTAGGATACTGCATAGATTAGATTCCTTCATAACGATATCCCGCATGAAGAATTCTTTTACCTTCTTAATTTCGGGGTGCCAAATTTCAAGTTGAAATCCAATCCTGTATTTTACAGGGAACTGGCTTAGGAAAATAATGGAAAGCTCGTCCTGGCTTTTTTTGTTTTTTCTTTTATAACTGAACTCTATTCTGTTGAATTGAAAACGGGCTGCCCCCATCGGGCCACTCGTTACCCGATATATATAGGATTGAATATCCTGAAGCCATAACTCAAGCAAGGGTTGTTGTTTGGCAGATTCCATAACCTTTTGTTGAATCTGAATAAAGGGATTACTATGCTAAATTAAATAACCGATGCCTCTTTAAGAAAAAATAATACCTAGTAAATAAACTATTCCAGTTTACCTGACAGAACGGGTAAAATAATCGCCGAAGCATTTTGCCGTTCGCGAAAAATTCGAATGCTGGATTTCTGAAAATCCTTTTCATCGCAGGAATAAATATCAGTAAACTTCTGCGGGTTTCTGTCAGATAAAGGAAACCAGCTGCTCTGAATCTGGATCATCAGGCGGTGTCCTTTTTTAAATGTATGGGCTATATCTGGCAGCGTGAACCGAACGGTTTCTATTTTCCCGGGTTGAAAGGGCTGGGGTATTTCGAAACTTTTCCGGAATCTGCCCCGGAAAATCTCTCCCCGTACCAGCATTTGATATCCTCCCAGAGGATAAATTCTTTCAGGCTCGTTTACGGCATAAATATCTATGCGTTGGTATGAAAGACTATCCGGAAAAACGTCTATAATTTTAACTACAAAATCGGCATCCGAAGTGCTAATACTTGTTTTCAGGTCCGCCACGACAGGACCCCCGAAGGTAAAATCTTCTTTTAATACCGGCGAGCGGTATGTGAGTACGTCCGGCCTCCGGCCGGCGAATCGCTGGTCGTCCGTCATATATTCCCGGGAACGGTTGAAATGGACTACTTCTGTATATGGAACTGGATGAGCAGGGTCGCTGACGTACTCATCAAAACCCGATTCGATGTCTGGTTTTTTAGTTGACAGTCCATTCTTATCGGTCAGGTAAATTTTTTCTTCCTTTATCTGGCCGGATGGCCATGAGTCAAATCGCCTCCACTGATTTTCACCGGTAAAAAATATGGTCGCCCCTGCAATAGAAGGATCGTTTTTTCCTTTGAGATAATGATTAAAAAAGGGAATGATGATTTCATTTTGATAGGTTACTGATGTATTGGACCCATAATAAATGTTTCCGAGATGTGTTCCATCCGGACTGGACCATTCTTCATGGTACCAGGGACCCATTACCAGCTTCGCATTCGTTTCAGGGCTTTGTTTTCGGATAGCTTTGTAAAAGTTCCATGCACCAAAACAATCTTCGGCGTCAAAAAATCCTCCCACAACAAGTATAGCGGGTTTAATATTATACTGTGCTATTCGTGCATTTCTCATTTGCCACCAGGCATCTTTATTCGGATGTTTATAGAGTTCATTAAAAAATGCAATACTATCTCCCGCAAGATTTAATAAATTTTTATCTGTTCCCTGTTGCAGATAAAACTGGTAGTTATCCTTACTTTTATATACGTCGGGCATCGGGGATTCTTTGCTGACCGGCACCGGATGTGGCCTGCCGAAACCGCCGGCAACATAAAAATCAAAAGCGTCCATAAAGAAAAATGCTCCATTGTGATGAAAATCATCTCCTTCGAACCAGTCGGTCACGGGTGCCTGCGGGCTTACGGCTTTTAATGCCGGATGACCTGAAGCGGCGGCCATCCCTGCATAAAATCCCGGATAAGATGTTCCGAATACACCCACATTCCCATTATTGCCGGCAACATTTTTTACGAGCCAGTCGATGGCATCATAAGCATCCGTGGATTCATCAATATCGCCCGGTTTTTTGTCTTTGATGAAAGGCCTGACATCAACAAATTTTCCTTCACTCATCCATCGTCCGCGCACATCCTGAATGACCATAATATAACCTTCATGCAGAAAATAACGTTTGTATCCTGACCAGAAGTCGCGATATTCATTCGCACCGTAAGGCGCGCAGTTATACGGCGTTCTTTCCATCAGAATCGGATGTTTTTCAGTGCTGTCCCTGGGCACATAAATCGAAGTGAATAATTTCACTCCGTCTCTCATGGTAATGGCTTTCTCCATTTTATAATAATTGTCGCGAAACCAGGCGCTGTCCTGGTTGACGGTTTGAGATGAGCCGCTTAGCGTAGTAAGGAGTAAGAACAGGAATAAATGAGGTTTTTTGATATTCATAATGTGGAAATGTGTAAGTGTGGAAGTCTGGCAATGTGAAAATGAAATTTTAAATTAAATTTTAAATTTCATCCCCTCATCCTGACATATCCACAATTTCATATTTTTCACATTACAAAGTAGGGTTTGCCCGAAACTATTAACCTAAATTGAGTAATAAACGGATTGTAATGTTTAACAGAAGAAAATTTCTTGGTTCTTCTTTTCTGGCCTCCACTGCATGGTTCTTAAGAACTCCGGATGCAGTTATAGCGGGAGTTGAACAACAACCAACGGCCGGCGGTCAACGAAATAGTCCCCTTGTGATTTCTACATGGGATTTTGGGAAAGCTGCCAATGCGGGAGCATGGGAAGTATTAAGTAAACAGGGACGGGCACTGGATGCCGTTGAGGCGGGTGTCAGAATTCCGGAAGCGGATCCAACGATTCATTCTATTGGTTATGGTGGCCTGCCTGACCGTGACGGCTTCGTAACCCTGGATGCCTGTATTATGGATGAAAAAAGTAATTGCGGCTCAGTGATGTGCCTGGAGCATATCGTACATCCCATTTCCGTTGCCAGGCTGGTCATGGAAAAGACTCCTCATATCGTTCTGGCCGGGAATGGCGCATTGGAATTTGCACTTGCCAACGGCTTTAAAAAAGAAAACCTGTTAACGCCTGAAAGTGAAAAAATCTGGAAAGAATGGCTGCAAAGTTCCAAATATGAACCGGTGATCAATATCGAAAATAAAAAATACAGTCCCGGTGGTCCCCTGAATCATGATACGATCGGTATGCTGGCGTTGGATTCTGCAGGGAACCTCAGCGGAGCCTGCACAACCAGCGGCATGGCTTTTAAAATGCATGGGAGGGTGGGCGATTCGCCCATCATCGGCGCCGGATTATTTGTGGATAATGAAATCGGATCTGCTACATCGACAGGTGTCGGTGAAGAAGTCATTCGTGTCGTGGGTTCTCATTTGGTAGTAGAACATATGCGCCAGGGATTGCTACCCGGAGATGCATGCAGGAAAGCAGTTGAAAGAATTGTATTAAGAGATCCTGCAAAGGCAAAAGGCCTCCAGGTGGGGTTTTTGGCAATGAGAAAAGACGGTGTATATGGTGCTTTCTGTATCCAGAAAGGTTTTACTTATGCTGTACGTTCCGCCACGGAAGAAAAAATTTATGAATCTGAAAGCTGGTTCAGCTGATGAAAAAAAACAAACTCGAAATTTGTTGTTATAACCTGGATTCTGTACTCATCGCAGCAGAAGCGGGCGCGGACAGGATTGAACTTTGTGCCGACCCGGCAGAAGGTGGAACAACACCCGGTATCGGACTCGTAAAGACTGCACGTAAAAAAATCAATATCGAGCTTTATCCGATCATACGAGTCCGGGGAGGAGATTTTTTATTTTCGGATGAAGAATTTGAGATCATGTTGCATGATATCGAATCCTGTAAATCGGCGGGTTGTGACGGAGTTGTTTTGGGAATGTTGATGCCGGAGGGTCGCGTGGACAAAACACATGTATCCAGGTTAATAGAAAAGGCATATCCCATGGGCGTTTGTTTTCACCGTGCATTTGACTGGACACGTAATCCCTTTGAAGCGCTCGAGGATATTGTCGACATCGGATGTGAAAGAATTCTAACTTCCGGTCAACAACCGACTGCCATCCTGGGCGTTCATTTAATCAGGGACCTTATTTCTCAAGCTGACGACCGCATACAGATAATGCCCGGTTCCGGTGTACGGGCATCAAATATTATAGATTTGAAAAATGACACAGGAGCCAGTCAGTTTCATAGCTCTGCACGTAAATTCAAAAAATCTTCCATGGAATATGTACAACCTTTCATGACCGAAGACCTTTCAACTGTGATGGCTGACCGGCAGGAAATAGAGGAAATGGTTTCCAGGCTTAAGGCGTAAAGCTTAAAGCAAAAATAAATAGAGACTGAATCTGATCGAATGAAGATTTAACTCATTCACTTGCCTTACGCTTTGCGCTTTCAGCTTTAAACCACTTTTGAGATCTTCAACAGGTTGGTTGGCAAATGCTCACTAACCGGTATACTTCCTGTGTTAATAATTACATCTCCTTTCTTTATAAATCCTCTTTGCTTTAGGATTTCTGTGAGGTCGTCCACAATTTCATCCATGCTTTCTTCTTCTGCATAGTGGAATGCACGAACACCCCAACTCAGACTAAGCTGATTAATCAGGGTCTTTTCTTTTGAAAATATAAAAAGTGGCGATTTCGGTCGATAACTGGATAACATAAAACCCGTATATCCGCTTTGTGTCATCCCGATCAGTGCATTGGCCTGTGTATCCTGTGCCAGTTTACACGCATTGTAGCAAATGGCATCGCTGAGAAATGAAGGAGAATGAGGTTGTGGCTCCAACTCATCTTCACGGTTATAATGATAATCCGTTCTTTCTACCTCCATAATGATTTTTCGCATGGTTTCCACAACAAGCGTAGGGTAATTACCGGTCGCTGTTTCTGCGCTTAACATAACGGCATCAGCACCTTCCAGGACTGCATTGGCGACATCCGTAATTTCACTGCGGTTTGGTTTGGTTCGATCGATCATACTCTCCATCATCTGTGTTGCCACAATCACCGGTTTGGCGCGGTGTATGGACTTGCGTATGATTTGTTTCTGAATGAGCGGCACCTGTTCAACGGGAAGTTCAACACCGAGGTCGCCGCGTGCTACCATAATACCGTCTGATTCCAGGATTATTTCACGAAGGTTTGTGAGTGCCTCCGGCATTTCAATTTTTGCAATAATCTTTGTTTTACTTTTCTTCTGGTTCAGCTTTTCACGGAGACCTACAATATCATTCACCCTGCGTACAAATGAAAGAGCCACCCAATCGAGCTTTTGTTCTATGATGAATGCAAGATCCATCTCATCTTTTTCGGTTATAGCCGGCAGCGAGATTTTTGTATCCGGCAGATTCAGTCCTTTTTTAGAAGAAAGAATGCCACCGAGTTTCACTTGTACTTTTACATCATGGTTTTTTTCGATGCTCATCACTTTCACTTCCAGTTTACCGTCATCTATCATGATGATGTTTCCAATTTTTACGTCATCATGCAGATTGGGGTACGAGACATAAATCCTTTCCTTATTTCCGACGAGCTTTGTATTGGTAAATGTCAGAATTTCTCCTTCTTCCACAAGCATACTGCCTCCTTCAATTTCACCCACCCTCAGTTTGGGTCCCTGTAAGTCGCCGAGAATAGCAATATTAAAAGGTTCCGTTGAATTGATCTTCCGGATATGCTCGATTATTTTTGTTTTATCCTCATGGCTTCCGTGAGAAAAGTTCAACCGGAAAACATTTACGCCGGCTTTTACCAGGGACAGCAATTTATCATAGGTGTCGCAGGCAGGACCGACGGTGGCAACAATCTTAGTGCGGTGAAAAGTATGTTCAAGTCCAGCTTGTTTATCCATCTGGCCGTAGATATACTTATCGAGGTTTTTTGACATGATACTGAAACTTAGTTAAGAGTTAATAGTTAATGGTTAAGAGTTAAAGCTATTGCAATTATCACATTTTACTGCGTTAAGCTTTAGGCGTTACGCTTTTGGCTTAAGAAGCCAGTATTTTTATAATCCTAAGCCAGTCATCACTGATTTTCTGTTTGGCTTTTACAGCTTTTTCCAGCGGGGTATAGTGAATCTTATTATTTACAATACCTACCATCACATTATATTTCCCTTCCAGGAGACATTCTACAGCAGAGTATCCCATCCGGCTGGCAATAACCCGGTCAAGACAACTCGGTGATCCACCCCTTTGAATATGGCCGAGAATACAAACACGCGTATCAATATTCGGAAGTCTTTGTTTTACTACTTTGGCTACTTCTTCAGCGCCTCCGTAATTATCTCCCTCTGCAACAACCACCAGATTCACCAGTTTCTTTCTTTTTTCCTTTTCCTGCAGGGAACTTACGAGTTCTTCAATATCCGTTTTCCGTTCTGGTATCAGAATGTTTTCGGCACCAGTAGCGATCCCGCTGTGCAAAGCAATATATCCGGCATCGCGGCCCATAACCTCTATCACAAAAAGGCGGTCATGTGCGTCAGCGGTATCCCTGATTTTATCGATTGCTTCGACTGCTGTGTTGACTGCTGTATCAAAACCGATTGTAAAATCAGTCCCTGCAATATCCTTATCTATGGTTCCCGGTACTCCTATGCAGGGAATCTCGAATTCTGAACTGAATCTGTGGGCGCCCCGGAAAGAACCATCTCCTCCGATTATAATGAGTCCGTTGATTCCCAGCTTTTTCAAATTGGCATGGGCCCTGGACCTTCCTTCGTATTCAAAAAATTCCTTACAACGGGCAGTTTTTAAAATCGTGCCCCCCCGTTGAATAATGTTGGCCACGCTACGCGAATGGAGCGGGATAATATCATTTTCAATAATTCCGCTATATCCCCGCATAATACCGAAAACTTCCAATCCATTATAAATTCCTGTACGAACAACTGCGCGAACGGCGGCATTCATTCCCGGCGAATCTCCACCAGATGTGAGTACCCCGATTTTTGAAACTTTTTGTTGCATTAATTAGAAAAGCGTTGTATTTGTTGAATCCGTTCCAATCAAATGGCGATATCTGTTGAAATTTTTTAATCTTTCCGAAAGAAGTCCCAAAAATAAGCATTTGCATTGAATCCTCATGGAGTAAATCGGGTTAATTCATTGCAATCATTATAAATGAATTTCTGCAATCATACATCTCGCACTTCCACCGCCATTGGTTTCAATTTGCCGGAGAGAAGCATGCATTATTCGATTGTATTTTGTAAGTTTTTCTGTCTGTTCCGGTAACAACGCGTTCCAGGCGGCGTTTGACATAATGAGTATTTTCTCTTTGCGTCCATCCTCCAACTGAAGCATATTGCCTGCGAACTGATTCATCTGGCTATTGCTGATGGGTATCATTTCCTTTCCGCTTCGGAGTATGGATCCCTCAACATATTTTTTTTCAGCGGGATCCCTGATGGAATCCATACATATCACTACGTAACGATCAGCCACACACATCATGACATTGGTATGATAAATAGCTTGCCCGGTTTCGTTTACTGCATGAAACACAACTGCCTGATAATCTAATTTATTACAGAAATCCTGCAGGACGACTTCGCTGGTTCTTGGTGATAAACAGGCATAGGCGAGTCGTTTTTCGCGATCCAAAACCATACTGCCGGTTCCTTCCAGAAAAAGATTTTCAGACTCATATCCGGTGAAATCGATCAAATGATCATAATGAAATTTTTTCTGAATAATGGAGATCACCTCCGCCTTCCGTTCTTTTCTCCGGTTTGGTGCAAACATGGGATAGAGACAATAAATGCCGGATGAATGAAAGGAGATCCAATTATTTGGAAAAATGGCGTCAGGTGTATGGGGATCCGGTGAATCTTCCACCACTGTTACATCAATACCCTGATCCTGTAATGCATTGACGAATGCGTCGAATTCCTGTACTGCTTTTCCTGTCAGGTTTTCCTGGTCACCTTTCACCTGAAAACTATTATTCACAGCTGTTTCGGCATTATATACAAAATGCAGGGGTCTGATCATTAAAACCTTTGAAGTGGTTTGCATATTAGTTAACGGTTGACAATTGACAATTTACAGTTGACAGTTGACGGTTTAAATTGCTTTAAGCTTTACGCATTACGCTTTTCACTTAGAGGTCATCCCTTAGTAACGGCATACTCATGCAATGAAAGCCACCCCGCGCGCGAGACAGTTCGGCCGACGGCATCAGTATGACGGTATCTTTTATCTGATCAACTTTCAAAGTTTCGTCTTCCAGCTGCCTGATCAATTCATGTGCATGTATGATTTCAAATCCATTTTCTTTAAATGCCTCAATCGTCTTGTCGTTTCGGTCATAACCCAGTATCACACCTTCTTTCAAAGCCAGCAGATTACAGGAATCGGTCCACTGTTCCCTGGCATCAAAAGGGAATTCATTATTTCCGGAATAAATAAATTTTACTCTACCCGTACACTGCAGATCCACTTTGCTGATTTCCGTCAGCAGGTCTTCGAGGTTGTCAAAATAGATAGGATTCTCAATATCCTTCTTCTTAAACTGAATGATTTTTAATTTTTCATCTTTTTTTGATCCTTCCAATGCTCTTTGTATGGAGTCTTCATTTTCATGTTTCATGGATTTCTTGGAAAATACGCCCAACATTACCCAGGCATCTTTTCGAATCTGGGTAAAAACAGTATCAATATGCATATAGTCCCTTTTCTTTGGAATCTTTACTACTGTAATTTTTTTTACGACATTTTTTTCAAACAGCAGCTGTATTGCCTGGTGCGCTGCCTCCATGGTCGTCCGTTCACTTACACCGATCAACAGATGATCCTTGGTAACCACCATCACATCACCTCCTTCAAGCGTAACTTTCCGGTCGTCAGATTCCTTGGGTAATAAAAAATGATGATAACCATCATTGAGTTCCAGAATATTATCCTGGTATTCCTTAAAAAAGGGATGATTGAAGAAAATGTATTTTGCAATCAACGCCTCCCTTGTCCTTGCTTTCTTGGCTGGTTTATTTAATAAAACAAATTCATTTATAACAATACCGATATCGCGTGTAAAAATAAAATTGGGTATGGGAGCGAACAACATGCGACCACCTTCCAGGGTGCCGGTAATAAATGTCTTGGCAAGCGCAATGGGATTGAGTTCGAGCAATTCTTTCTGGGTGTCGTAGGAACAATTCTCAATAGCACAAACAGATGCAGCCAGTTTGAGACGAATCTCCAGGTCTTCCAGAATTTCAGCAAGCAGCCACTGAAGTTCAATCACTTTATCAGATCGAAAAAAATCCTTGTGGTCCGGTTTGTAGAAATTTCTTTTATTTTTTTCCGCGTCAATCGTCTTCAGTTTTCCCAGTATTAAATCGGGATCGAGAAAATATAATAACAATTTGGTATAGAAATCATACTCCTTTCTCCGGATAGTATCCAGGTGAACGATATCTTCAAATAACCAGTCCTGTGCTTTGGAAGGCACTACTTTCCCTAATCCGCTGTCCGGACTGTGCACCAGGAGACGACGCAGGCGTCCGATTTCGGAACTTACTTTAATTAATTGTTCTTGTTTACCCATATCGTTTTTTTCGTGGGCTTAAAGGTAGCTAAACCCTTTTCGGGTTCAAAACCTAACGGTTGTTAGTTTTGTCTCAGTAATTCTGCTATTTTTGCCGCGATCATCGTTTTTACTATGGATTTTTCTTACTCGGAAGAACAATTGACCATCCGGCAGGCAGCAAGAGATTTTGTCAGGCAGGAATGTTTACCAGGCGTTATTGAAAGGGATGAACAGCAAAAACTTCCAAGGGAACAATTATTAAAGCTCGCGGAGTTGGGATTCATGGGTATGATGGTTACGCCGGAATATGGTGGTGCAGGCATGGACACGGTTAGTTACGTACTTGCGATGGAAGAAATCAGTAAAATTGATTCCAGCGTATCCGTCGCGATGAGCGTAAATAATTCGCTGGTTTGTTGGGGCCTGGAGGCATATGGATCCGTTTTCCAGAAAGAAAAATGGCTAAGACACCTGGCAACCGGACAAAAAAACGGAGATCTGTACATCGGTGCATTTTTATTGAGCGAACCAGAGGCGGGTAGTGATGCTACCTCACAAAAAACAACTGCCATAGATAAGGGGGACCATTATGTCCTGAATGGCATGAAAAACTGGATTACCAATGGAAATTCCGCATCCGTATATCTGGTGATGGCCCATACAGATCCAACCAAAGGATCCAGAGGCATCAATGCATTTATTGTTGAAAAAAATTCAACCGGCGTTTCTGTCGGAACAAAAGAAAATAAGCTCGGTATCCGTGGCAGTGACACACATAGTATCAGTTTCAATGAAGTGAAAGTTCCCAGAGAGAACAGAATCGGAGAGGATGGATTCGGATTTTCATTTGCTATGAAAACACTTTCGGGAGGCAGAATCGGCATTGCATCCCAGGCGCTTGGAATTGCATCTGGAGCATACGAGTTGTGTCTAAAGTATGTAAAGGAAAGAAAAGCCTTTGGAACGGAAATTAAAAACCATCAGATCATTCAGTTCAAACTGGCTGACATGGCAACCCGTATTGAGGCCGCCCGATTGTTATGTTTAAGAGCTGCCCTCGATAAAGACAATGGTCGGGACTATGCCATAAGTTCTTCCATGGCCAAAGTATTTGCGAGTGAAACCGCCATGTGGACAACCACTGAAGCCGTACAGATTCATGGCGGATATGGTTACGTAAAAGAATATCATGTGGAAAGGCTGATGCGGGACGCAAAAATCACACAGATATATGAGGGTACCAGTGAAGTGCAACGAATCGTAATTTCGCGAAGCATTTTAAAATGACTTTCGCATGAACAGGAATGATTATTCCGGCATCATTGAGAAACTGAAACCCTCCGGTGTACAGTTACTGGCAGTATCCAAAACAAAGTCCGTGGAAGAAATACAAGCACTGTATGATCTGGGACAAAGAGATTTCGGAGAAAATTATGTACAGGAGTTGTTGGAAAAGCAGGCACAGCTTCCAACGGATATCCGTTGGCATTTCATCGGACACCTGCAAACCAATAAGGTTAAATTCCTGGTTCCTTTTATTTATATGATCCAATCGGTGGACAGCCTGAAGTTATTACTTGAAATTGACAAGCATGCATCAAAAAACCAGCGGATCGTGCGTTGTCTGCTGCAGATTTTTATTGCCCGTGAAGAATCGAAATTTGGACTGGATGAAACCGAACTTGATTTACTATTACTTACGGTGAACCGGAACAGGCAGGAGGGCAGGTTCAGTCATTCGCAAATTTCAGGTTGTATGGGCATGGCCACCATGACTGAAAATAAAACACAAATCCGGGAAGAATTCGTCCGGCTTCGGATGATATTCGAAAAAATCAAAATGTCTTTCCCTTCTGATCCTGTAGATACACTTAGTATGGGTATGAGCAGCGATTATACCATAGCGATCGAAGCGGGGTCGACGATGGTGAGATTGGGGACGTTGATATTTGGAGAACGGTAAAACAAGTGTGGAAGAATGGAAGACTGGAAGTATGGAAGTGACTTTGGGCTTTAGGCTTATTAGAATTAATTTTGCACACTGATATAAGATCAATATGGCGGAAATACAAGCGGAAGAGAGATCATTGAATTTTTTGGAGGAAATTATTGAGGAAGACCTGAAACAAGGCAAATTCAAAACGATCCTCACCCGTTTTCCACCGGAACCGAATGGTCATTTGCATATCGGCCATGCAAAATCAATTTGCCTGAATTTCGGACTGGCTCAAAAATACGGGGGGAAAACCAACCTGCGTTTTGACGATACAAATCCTTCGAAAGAAGAAACAGAATATGTAGAGAGTATCATCGAAGATGTAAAATGGTTGGGATTCAGTCCTGAATTGGTTTTGTATGCTTCTGACTATTTCGAACAGCTTTATCAATTTGCACTAAAACTCATTGAAAAGGGACTGGCTTATGTTGATGATAGTACGAGTGAAGAAATCGCCATTCAAAAAGGAACGCCTACTGAACCTGGTGTCGCGAATAAATTTCGCGGCAGAACCATTGCTGAAAATATTCAGTACTTCAGCGAAATGAGAACAGGTAAATACGGTGACGGCGAAAAAGTGTTACGGGCAAAGATCGACATGGCATCGTCCAATATGCATATGCGCGATCCGATTATGTACAGGATTAAAAAAGCGCATCATCACCGCACGGGTAATACCTGGTGTATTTACCCGATGTACGATTTTGCTCATGGTCAAAGTGATGCCATAGAAAAAATTACCCATTCGATTTGCACGCTGGAGTTCGTGTCACACCGCCCTTTGTATGACTGGTTTATAGAGAAACTGGAAATCTTCCCTTCCCATCAATACGAGTTCGCGCGCCTGAACCTTACTTTTACGATCATGAGTAAGCGAAAATTGTTGCAACTTGTTGAGGAAGGCTTTGTGCAGTCCTGGGACGATCCCCGGATGCCAACCATTTCGGGACTTCGTCGCCGCGGATATACTCCTGAGAGCATCCGAAATTTTGCCGACCGGATTGGGGTACAAAAAAGAGATACTCTGATCGACGTCTCGCTGTTAGAATTTTGTCTGCGTGAAGATCTGAATCAGCGCGCGATGAGAAAAATGGTCGTCTTCGATCCGCTCAAAGTGTTTATAACAAATTATCCGGATCAGGTAGAGACCCTCATTTCCGAAGATTATCCGGAAGGATCTGAAAAAAGTGGAAGTCGTCCGTTGCCGTTCAGCAGAGAATTGTATATTGAACAGGAAGACTTCATGGAGAATCCGCCTAAGAAGTTTTTCAGACTTGCGCCGGGGAAAAGAGTAAGGCTTAAAAACGCCTATATCATTCAGTGTGATGAAGTCATGAAGGATAATGAAGGTAAAATTATCGAGCTCCGTTGCAGTTACCTGCCGGAAAGTAAAAGCGGTACAGATGCCTCTGGTCTAAAAGTGCAGGGCACGTTACATTGGGTCAGCAAGACACATGCTATTCCTGTTGAACTTCGTTTATATGACCGATTGTTCAGAGTTGAAAATCCCGCCGCCGAAGAAGGAGATTTCAAAGAATACATTCATCCTGGTTCACTGGAAATTTTGAAAACGGCCATGGCAGAACCCTCTCTTGGCGCCGCCAGGCCGGATGATCGCTTCCAGTTCCTCCGTAAAGGATATTTTTGCCTTGACAAAGAAAGCAGTCCTGAGAAACTGGTTTTTAACAGGACTGTTGGTTTGAAAGACGGGTGGGCCAAGGAAGTCAAAAAAAGTTAATGCCCTTGGATAATAACTCGTCGTTAACTATTTCCTGCTTTGCCAGCCCGCATTTGTTGCATGTTTTTCGCTCTCCATTCCTGATATTGTTTAAAAAGCGGATCTCCCAATACGGGTTGAATTCTCTTGTCAGCCTGATCAGTTATGGCTTTCATTTTCGCCTTTTTATCATCCTCGCTAAGTGTTTGATCCTGGAAAATTTCACGCATCTGTGGTCTGTATGACGCGTTAATAGCAACCACTGAATCGGCTTGCACATCGGTCATTTTCAGTTCGGTAATCAATTTTTGTTTCATTTGTGCTGCACGGTTAGCTGGATCTCCGGCCTGGGCAAAACCACTGACAGATGTGAACAACGTTACCAGAAGAAAAGCGCAGACTGCTGCATACTGTTTCATAATCTTTGAAGTTTTATAAATAGGAGTAGTTACCAATCGCATGCCAGAGCTGACAATTTATACACCCTTTATTCAGACGGTAAATGTCAGAATCGTTAACAGATTGATAAGACTTCAGAACTTCTGTAAATTGCATGTATGAAGCAATACCTGGATTTACTTCGCCACGTGACTGAGCAGGGCATTGAAAAAAACGATAGAACGGGCACTGGTACCCAAAGTTGTTTTGGTTATCAAATGCGATTTGATTTGACAAAGGGATTCCCGCTGGTCACCACAAAAAAACTTCATTTGAAAAGCATTATTTATGAGCTGCTGTGGTTCCTGAAAGGAGACAGCAATATTGCTTATTTAAATGAGCACGGAGTTCGGATATGGGATGAATGGGCAAATTCAAACGGCGATCTGGGACCTGTTTACGGCAAACAATGGAGAAGCTGGTCGGGCGCAGATGGGAAACAGATTGATCAGATCAGCGATTTGATTCAACAGATAAAGACGAACCCGGATAGCCGGCGATTAATCGTCAGTACCTGGAATGTTGCGGAATTATCTCAAATGGCGCTGATGCCATGTCATGTGTTATTTCAATTCTATGTAACCCCTCCGGAGCGCGAAGGTGTTCGCAGGCGATTAAGCTGCCAGTTGTATCAACGTAGTGCGGATGTTTTCCTGGGCGTTCCATTTAATATTGCATCATATGCTTTACTAACCCTGATGATTGCCCAGGTAACCAACCTGGATCCCGGAGAATTTATACATAGTTTCGGCGACGTTCACCTGTACAATAATCATCGCGAACAGGCCGCACTCCAATTGACCAGAACCCCCAATCCCTTACCCCAAATGAGACTGAACCCGGAAGTAAAAAATATATTTGATTTCCAGTTTGAAGATTTCAGCTTGGAAAATTACAATCCTCATCCTTCGATTAAAGCCCAGGTAGCTGTATAAATGAATCATTATGAAGCTATCCATCATCGTTGCCGCATCTGAAAACAATGCCATCGGGAAAAGTAACCAGATGTTATGGAATCTGCCTGAGGATATGCGGTTTTTCAAAAACACCACCTGGGGACTTCCCATTATCATGGGAAGAAAGACTTTCGAAGCATTGGGAAACAAACCTTTGCCCGGCAGATTTAATATTGTAGTCAGTCGCAGACCAGGGTATACATCAGGAAACCCGGAGGTTCAGCATACAAACAGTTTGACAAAAGCCATTGAGATGGCAAAAAAAATGGATGCAAAAGAAGCCTTTATCGGAGGTGGCGGACAGATTTATAAAGAATCCATTTTAATATGCGATACCATATATATGACAAGGGTATTTGCATTTTTGGAAGGTGATGCCTTTTTTCCTGAGATACCTGCTGATGTCTTTCATATGACCCATTCGAAAAAAGTGACGGCGGATCAAAAGCATGCATATGACATGGACTTTCAGACCTGGAAAAAAATAAAATCGATTCCGGAACATACCGGGTAAGGACACATGTATTCAAAATCTCAACTTGCACTTAAGTGGTTTCAATATTATGCGCTCGCTTCCAGCGGCAAGGGCCATGGTATCCATTCGCCCTTTGTTTACGAGTTAATCAGGGAAGTATTCAATGACGATCGTGACTATTATGCTTACAAACTGATTGAAACCGTTAAGAAAAACATGTTGCAGGATCATAGGGTTTTGGATGTACATGATCTGGGTGCCGGTTCAAAGAAAAAGACACATTCGAAAAAAAAAATTTCTGAGATTGCGCGCAATGTCGTTTCTGATCAGAAATTCGGTAGATTATTATTTCGTCTTGCTAATTTCTATCGCGCCCGGTTGATCATGGAACTGGGGAGTTCTCTTGGGATCTCTACCGCGTATCTCGCCTCTGCCGATGCTGCTTCACGGGTTGTAACCATGGAAGGGTCCCCTGCTATTGCTGGTATCGCCCATGAGAATTTCCAAAAATTAAAACTCAGGAACATCACGCAGTCGACAGGAGACTTTGAAACAACCCTACCAGAGCAAATCGAATGGAATCCTCCACCAGATATGGTTTTTATTGATGGCAACCATCGGAAAAAACCCGTGCTTGAATACTTTGAAAAATTCCTGAACAAAATTTCAGATTCCTCACTCATCATCGTTCATGATATTCACTGGAGCCGCGAGATGGAAGAAGCCTGGGAAACAATCCAGGCAGATCCGCGTGTTAAAATGAGTATCGATATCTTTTCCGCGGGACTTGTATTTTTTCGCAACGAATTCAAAGTAAAACAACAATTCGTAATCCGTTTTTGAACTATAAAATCATTGGGTTCATATTTACCATTGGGATTAGTCAATTCATTGAAAAAGATGGATCATTTTGATTCGGATGCTTTTCAGCATATTCATGATTCCGGCGAGCAATTGGTTTCGGTTCATCTGAATATTGAAAAACCCATTCTCCATGGCGATATATGGTCCGCTGAAAAGGCATATCCTCCGTTTGAATTGGCAGGCAAAGTTCCCTGGGCTTCGGATGCTTTTTATCTTAGAAGCCGTCCTTCCTTTACAATGGATCCTTTGTTTCATGCAGGAGCCTATTATGTGCAGGAAGCTTCCGGAATGTTTGTTTCGTTTGCGCTAAAACATATTGTTGATCTGCGTCATAAATTAAAGGTTCTTGATTTGTGTGCCGCGCCTGGTGGTAAATCCACATTGATACAATCTCTGATTTCACCGGAATCTCTTTTACTCAGTAATGAAGTAATTAAAACCCGTGTTCCGGTTTTAACCCAGAATTTGACGAAATGGGGCAGGGCGAATGGTTTTGTATCCAATAATGATCCGTCACACTTCAGAAGAATCCCGGGCTTTTTCGATATAATGCTGATTGATGCGCCCTGCAGTGGGAGTGGATTATACAGAAAGGATCCTGAAGCCGCTTCCTCCTGGAGCACGGAATTGGTAAAACTTTGCAATCAGCGGCAACAGCGCATCCTGTCAGATGTATGGGATTGCCTGAAAGAAGATGGATTCCTGATATATTCCACCTGTTCATATTCGAAGGAAGAAAATGAAGATATACTGGACTTTCTTTTCAATCAGTATTCCTGTAAATCGGTTGCCCTCACTCCGGATCCTGTTTGGAATATCGTCGAAACCCAATCTGACCTGGCACAGGCATTTGGTTACCGGTTTTATCCGGATAAACTTTCAGGGGAGGGATTTTTCCTTTCCGTTATACAAAAAAAACAAAATGCCGTTACAGAGAAATCAAATCAATATTCGATCGGTTACCTGGCAAAACCTGGCCGGGCGATTAAATCCGGAAAGAATTCCGTGGCTATTTCCAAATCCGCCGAAAAGCAAATCAGCGAATGGATTAGTCCGGATGTGTTGGAATATATATCTATTGAGGACTCAATACATGCTTTGATGCCTGACTTAATCAGTGACCTCGAATTATTGAAAAATAATCTCTATTTGAAGAAAGCTGGTGTCAGAGTTGGAAAAGCAGGAGAACGTGACTGGATTCCTGATCATGAACTGGCTCTGGCGAATTTCCTGCGACATGATTCCCCTGCATTGCATGTGTCAAAAACAGATGCGCTTGATTTCCTGCGGGGCAATCCATTTAATACTCATTTGCCGGCAAAGGGCTGGCATACGGTTTGCTTCCAGGGACATCGTTTAGGTTGGGTTAAGTTACTGGATAAAAGAATGAATAACTACTATCCTAAGTCATGGAGGATCAGGCAATAGTTTTTTTTAATATTTCATTTGCAAGATTATTAAGCATCTTTGCGTTCATCCATAAATACCTGAAATGAAAAACAGGATAGCCCTTATATTTTGCCTCATTTGTGCAGTTTCAAGCGGATATTCCCAGAGTCCGCAGCTTAAAATAGAAGGAACCCAAGGCAAATTCTACCTGACGCATACGGTGGTAGCAAAAGAAAACTGGTATAGTATCGGTCGTTTGTTCAATTGCCCTCCGCACGATATCGCCAGTTTTAACAATATGAATTTCGATAAACCCTTGGAAGTAGCAACGGTTCTCAATATTCCGCTTACTTCGGGCAATTTTGATCAAAAACAGTTGAAAACCACCAGTGAATCTCTTATTCCAGTATATCATGAGGTAGGTGACAAAGAATGGATGTATAAGATAAGTTCAATATACAACGACGTGCCGGTAACAAGTCTTGAAAGATGGAACAAGATTAAACGGGATGATGTAAAAAAAGGTACCGTTTTAATCGTCGGATATCTGAAAGTAAAAACAGATCTTTCACCATTGGCTATGGGAATATCAACAAATCCCGTAGCCAGTCCCACCACGGCCGGCGAAGAGGTCAAAACATTGAAGAATTCCAATCCTGCTTCAGTCCAGACAGGTAGTAAATCGACTCAGACTATTCCGACAGCTACTATCTCACAACCCCCGGTCAAACCAGCAGTTTCAACTGTCCCCAATACAACCACAACCACAGCCACAGCAATTCCTGTAAACAATCCTCCGGAAAGGATGAACAATTATGCTGTTACACATAGCAATGGTGGTTTCTTCAGCATCGATTATACCGGTGCCGGGAAATCAGCTTCCGGTATGGCCGGAACCTTTAAAAGCACGAGTGGATGGACCGACGGAAAATATTACGCTTTGATGAATGGCATAACCGTCGGATCAATTATCAGGGTTACAGCGACCAATGGAAAAACGGTTTATGCAAAGGTCCTCGGACAGCTTCCTGACATGAAGGAAAGTGCCGGCCTTCTCATTCGTATCAGCAATGCAGCGTCTGCGGAACTCGGTCTTGGTGAAGGAAAATATTCAGTCGACGTTAAATATTAATTACGACCCGGATTGTTATTTCATTTTCAGTATAGACTGACCGGAACCTGTGATTCTTTTATTGGGGAAATCGGTGGTTCCGTGGTCGGTATAAAAGGCGGTAACTATAAAAACTCCGGAGTGTATGTTTGTTTTCGGTTTATTTAATGGTAATACACCCTGTAACCCCACAAAATAATTCAATCCGGGATCATTAGCATATGTTAATATCCACTGAACCATTTTTTGTGCAAACTCTGCATTTAATTCCGGATGTGTCGGCATTACTTCTTTGCCCCAAATACCGGTGGATCCTGTTAGAATATGATTTTCCAGTTGTTCTCGTGCAGAAGAAGTATTCGGATATCTCTTACTGATATCCTGGAAGGAAGGACCGGCTAATTTAGTCTTAAATCCATGACAGCTAAAACAATTTGATACCATCATATTCATCAGGCCTACCGTGTCATTGAACTTTTTTTGTTTCAGGTAAGTGGATGCCTCAGCTGAATTTTCTGCATATTTTAATCTGACGAGAACTTCTGCAGGTTGAATTTCCTGATATTTCGATTCACCGTCCTCCGTATCTGACACTTCAACTGAATACTGAATCTGACTACCCCATATACAAACCAAATGATTTGCCGGTTGGGAAATCCTGATAACCGGCGCGTGGTTAGGCGTTTGCCCGATAAGGCTAATAAATATCAGCATGCCGGCATGTAATCCTTTCAACATGCTCTAAAAATAAATCATTGGAAACTAAATTTTTTGTCTCTATCTGCTATAATCCCTAAACGGTATTAAAGTAATGCTGTTTATTTTCTTTTTAATTATGTTGACAAACTATTGATTTCTTCAGCAACGCGCCTGGCTGAACGGAGACAGGATTCCATTCCACGGCTCATATTATCAGCATAGGTGCCAATAAAAAAAATCCTTCCTTCAGGCTTCAATACCTGCGGCCAGAATTTGTGCATTTGACCTACGGGAAATGGAACCATCTCGCAAGTGGGAGCAAAACTGTCCTTTGACCAGTCCTTCGTTAATGCCTGCACGATGGTATCGCGTTTACCGGGATATAATCTTCTGAATGCGGCCAGTACTCTTTGCGGCGAGAGTCCTGAAGGCCCATAGGCGACTATCATCACTCTTTCTGTTTCTACCTCATCAGCTGTTTGCCAGGTTGCTTGAATATCCGGATCATCAAATTCCAGATTTATAGACTTCAGTCCGTCATCCAGCCAGAATTTTGAACTGGCCTCGAATATATAATGCGGATGAGACGTATAAGTGAGATTCTCAACTACGAATTGTTTGTCCGCAGAAAGGGCCGGGGTCACTACAATTTTTTTAAAGACAGGCATTGAAATCGCATTCACCAGAAAATCAGCAGAGATCTGTTTTTCTTCTTCATATCCGTATTGCCTGTAATTTACCGTAACGGATTGAGGAGACTGGTTTATCGAAATGACAGGCGAGCCCAGGTGCACCCGATTGCCCAGTATTTTTGCAAACGCATTGGTCATTTCCTGGTTGCCGCCTTTCAACCGGAATGTGTTGCCCTCTGAAAGTGGTATTCCGCGAAAACCCATAATAGCCAGACGCCAGACTTTATATAGTGCCGAGGTACTATGACCTCCCAGATATTCCAGGGCCATTCCGGACGCTCCCTGTTTTTTGTAAAGGTCAGCAAGGGAAATATTATCCAGGTCGTCGAGCCCGACTCCAAATGGCTGGAAGGGATCGGTAAATTTTGAAATATAAGATTGAAGATAAAATGATTGAAGTTCCCACCAGGCATTCCGTGAAAGTAATTGAACTTCCCGGTCATTGAAACCAAAAGACTTTAAGATAGCCGGATCGCGGAGTTGTTCTGCTGAATAGAATTTCCCCTTTATCATATTCAGTCCGTCATTCCCCTGCCTGTATGGAATTACTGTTAGACTAAATTCCTTACTGTATTCAAAGAATTTTTCGTATCCCGGATCTGTGATATGATCCGCCCCATAGTCCGCATAAAGTCCATCGGAAAATCCATCCCTGCCGGTGAAAACATGACCGCCATGACGGCCACTGGCTTCCAGAACATTCACGTCGTGCCCTGCCTTCATCAGTTCATATGCACAACATAAACCGCTGATGCCGGCACCGGCGACAACTATTTTTTTGGCATTCGATTTTTTTTGAACACCGGATTCAGCGGCTAGATCAGATACTGTTGTATTAAATATTTCAGGGACGGTGAGTGAGATTCCGGCTCCTGCCAGGAAGCTATTGCGGATAAAAGTTCTTCTTTTTAAATCCTCCATTTAGTTTTTTTGGTGACCGCCGCCATCTTCGGGCTTTTTACAACAGGTGGGTAGTTTTTTATATGCCTCCGGGTCTGCCGCTACGTCACCGGCATCGTAACCGATATTGGCTATAGCTGTTTTTATATTTTCAATGGTCGTACGGTCCCAGATATAAGTCACTTTGCAAGTATGATGTTTGTAATCGACTTTCACCATTTGTATTCCATCTTCCCGGGAGATATATCTTTCTATTCTATCCTTGCATTGTTCACATTGAACGGTCGGAACGGAAATGGTTGCAGTTTCCAGGGCTCCTTTACGAACGGGCTGCTGGGCCCGGCTGACGAGAAAAAAGCAATTGACGACCATAGTCATCCACAATATCTTTTTCATAGCATTTATTTATTTTCAAAAATACGAAAGAGCATTCCAGTGTGCGGGATCTTCCCGCCATTTAACAAGTGTTTTGTGCTGGGCTGCACTAACGGTTCCTTTTTCAACGGCCAGTTTGATCAGGGTCGGATAGTCTGTCAGTGATCTGGTTTTAACGCCTTCAACTGTAAAGCCATCTGCCGCTTCATCGAAACCATAATTAAATATAGAAACCAGTCCTGCAATTTGCAACCCTGCTGATTTCAATGTCTGTATTACTGCCAGACTGCTTTTCCCGGTAGAAACCAGATCCTCAATGACCAGCACCTGTTTACCTTCTTTATAAAATCCTTCGATCTGGTTTCCCATTCCGTGATCCTTGGGTTTTGATCGAACGTAAATAAAGGGCAGTTTCAGCTGATCGGCGGCCATAGCTCCCCATGCAATACCAGCCGTAGCGACTCCGGCCAGGTATTCCGCATCCGGAAATTCTTCAAAAATCAGGTTACACATTTCGGATTTTATAAACTCCCTGACATGTGGAAAGGAAAGCGTTTTGCGGTTGTCGCAATAGATGGGGCTTTTCCATCCCGAGGCCCAGGTAAATGGTTTTTCCAGATTTAGTTTGATTGCCTGAATTTCCAGTAATTTTTCAGCTACTGCTTTTTCGTTGGTCATAGTGTGAAGATAAAAAAAATCCCTTTGTTTCTGTCATTGCGCCCGTCCCCTTTATCTTTACCATATCATGATCATATCCAAAAAGATTCTTCTCCTCGCTGCCGGTGGGCTAGTTGAAAATGAAAAGGGGGAGATCCTGTTTATGTTCCGCCGGGGCAAATGGGACCTGCCCAAAGGTAAGCTTGATCCTGGAGAAACATTGGAAGAATGTGCCCTCCGGGAAGTTGAGGAAGAAACGGGCGTGGGGCGACTGGAGATAAAAAAATTTTTGTTGCAGACGCTACATGAATATGAAGAACTCGGCAAAGTGATTGAGAAGAAAACGCATTGGTTTCACATGTCGACGACCAGTCATCAGTTACTGATCCCGCAAACGGAAGAAGATATTACAGATTTAAGATGGATAGCACCAGCAGATTTTGAGATTGTATTGCGCAATACGTATCCTGCTATTGTTGAAGTACTGAGAGCAGGGGGCCTTCTTTAGTATGGAAGAATGGAAGTATGGAAGACTGGAAGTGAAAAACTAAATAACTACTTCCATACTTCCATACTTCCATTCTTCCATACTAGTTTCATCGTTTCTTTTGCTTCACGAAAACCGTCAGCCTGCTCACACAAACGAGTTTATCATTCTTATCTACGATCTTAATTTCCCACACATGAGAGGAAGCACCAACATGCAATGGAATAGCCGTTCCGGTAACAAATCCATCCCTCACACTTCTAATGTGATTGGCATTGATTTCTACTCCCACGCAAATGTATTGTTCGGGATCCACGATGATGACAGATCCAATGCTGCCAAGTGTTTCCGCCAGTGCCGCAGATGCGCCTCCATGCAATATTCCGTAAGCCTGGTGTGTTCTTTTATCCACCGGCATGGTGGCCTTAATATAGTTTTCACCTAATTCCGTGATCCTGATTCCCAACAATTCATTCATCGTGTTGGCGGAAAACTGATTCAACTTTTCTAAATTAATGTCTTTCTTAAACCAAATGGACATGGTGAATGATTTTGTGTTTATACTCCCATTATGATCATCGGTTGTTGATCATTTATCATTGATCGAGGGTCGGATGCTCCCTGTTATTTGCACGCTTACTTTATGAGCTTTGAGCGTTACGCGTTAAGCTTTTTGAGTGATTCAGCAACTACCTCCGGCAAAAAAGGTGTTACATCGCCACCATTTCGTATCACGTCACGCACAAGTGTAGATGCCACTGAAGTAAATTGCGGCAAACAGGTGAGAAATACTGTTTCTATGTGAAAATCCAAACTTCGGTTCATATCAGCGATCGCTTTTTCATACTCAAAGTCATTCACATAACGGATTCCCCGAATGATGTAATGAGCGCCCACCTGCTGGCAACATTTGATGGTGAGACCATCATATAAAACTGCTTCCACACGCGGATTATTTTTATAGATTTCCTTAAGCCAGGTAATTCTCTGTTCTTCGGAAAACATCGGAAGTTTATTTACGTTTCGTCCAATCCCAATAACCACTTTATCAAACAATCCCAATGAACGGTTAATAATATCTACATGCCCGATGGTGATCGGATCAAATGTGCCGGGAAATACTGCGATCCGTTGCATACGATTATTTTGAAGGGATTAAAGATTCGTTGCTTTACCCGCCAACAGATAAAGGACTGCCATGCGCACGGCGACTCCATTCTCAACCTGTTGTAAAATGATGGACTGTTTACTGTCCGCCGCATCACTGTCCAGTTCCACACCACGGTTGATAGGGCCCGGATGCATGATCAATATTTCTTTTGATAAACTGTCCAGTATCTTCCGGTTAATACCGTAAGCCAGACTATATTCTCTTAGCGAAGAAAATAAAACCTGGTTCTGTCTTTCAAGTTGAATACGCAATACATTAGCCACGTCGCACCATTCCAGCGCCCTGCGTAGATTGTATTCCACGGGTATGCCAAATGCTTCTGTGATATACAGGGGGATCAGCGTAGGAGGCCCCGCCACCATTACTTCGGCTCCCATTTTTTTCAGGAGATAAATATTACTGAGTGCTACCCGCGAATGCATAATATCACCAATGATGGCAATTTTTTTCCCTTCCAGCGAACCCAGTTTTTCTCTTATGGAAAATGCATCCAGCAAAGCCTGCGTGGGATGCTCATTAATGCCGTCGCCGGCGTTCACAATGGCTGCAGGAATATGTTTCGCGAGGAAATGAGGTGCTCCGCTGGCACTGTGCCGCATGACCACCATATCTACCTTCATGGAAAGGATATTATTGACGGTATCGAGTAAACTTTCTCCCTTGGATACCGAAGAACCCGAAGCTGTAAAATTGATTGTATCTGCTGAAAGCCTTTTTTCTGCCAATTCAAATGAAATCCTCGTACGTGTCGAGTTCTCATAAAAGAGATTTACGATGGTTACACCGCGCAGGGTGGGAACTTTTTTGATGGGTCTTTGAAGAACTTCCTTGAACTGAGTAGCCGTGTCTAATATAGTCTGAATGTCGGAAGCCAGTAAATCTCGAATGCCAAGAAGATGTTTGGTACTGAGTTGCATTAAAAGTCAAAGTTATATTTTCAGGGCCATACTCCAAAACAATTTAAGCAGGAGGCGGAGTGCAGGATGCATGAAGCTTTTCAAATAAATTCAGTTGTTGCATTAGACAAAAAAGAGGTCCGGCTTCACGCTTTAAGCCTCCCGCTACCTGCCTATAAAAGAACCACTTCCTCCTTTCCGTCCCTTTCCTTCCATAATACTTTTACCCGCTGAGTTATGATGGTATCAATAGATCTACCCACAAAATCGGCCTGTATAGGCACTTCACGGCTGAACCGACGGTCAATTAATATACAAAGCTCCACTTTAGCCGGTCTGCCAAAGGTCAACAGGGCGTCCATGGAAGCCCGGATCGTTCTGCCGGTATATAATACATCATCTACGAGGATCACTGTTTTATTTTCAACGCTGAAGAGCATGTCAGTCTGATTGAGTGTATGAAGGCCCTGACGCACATCATCGCGGTAAAATGTATTATCGAGTTTCCCGTAAGTAATTTTTGCTGGTTTTATCTGTTCATTGATCTGCTGTACGATCCTGTCTGAAAAATAAATTCCTCGAGGCTGAATACCGATGATCACGAGATCCTGGAAACTAAGATGGTTTTCGAGGAGTTGATGACTCAATCGCTGGATGGTAAGTGCGAGTTCTTTTTCAGTCAGGATCGTCTTCAATCAGAATATTTTTATAAAAATAATGAATGCGGTCATGCTTCAGCTAAAAAAGGATATTCATAGCCGGTAGGCGGATCGAAAGTTTCTTTGATCGTGCGTGCGCTGAGCCATCGGTAGAGATTTAGAATGGATCCGGCTTTGTCGTTGGTTCCGCTCCCGCGGGCTCCTCCAAAAGGCTGCTGGCCAACTACCGCACCGGTTGGTTTGTCGTTTACATAGAAATTCCCGGCTGAATGGCGCAATCTTTCTGTGGCCAGTTCAATAGCCTGGCGGTTAGTTGAAATAACGGAACCCGTCAGAGCATAATTCGATGTACTGTCCACCAGGTCCATCGTTTCTTCAAATTTGTTTTCATCATATGTAAAAATGGTAAGCACCGGACCGAATATTTCTTCTATCAAAGTTGTATAGCCCGGATCTGTTGTCTCTATGAGGGTCGGATGGATAAAATAACCTTTAGTTTTATCAGCTATACCGCCAACCAAAATGCTGGCTGCCGGATCTGCAGATGCGCGATCGATATACCCTTTGATCTTATCAAAACTTCTCTCGTCGATTACGGCATTTACAAAATTGCTGAAATCCTCAACAGTACCCACCTTCATACTCTGAATAACATGAATCAGCTTCTCCTTAATTTTTGCAGCCAGATTTGATGGAAGATAGGCCCTCGAAGCTGCAGAACATTTCTGTCCCTGGAACTCAAAAGCACCTCTAGCCAGTGCAGTTACCACAACATCCACTTCTGCTTCCCGATGAACCAGTACAAAGTCTTTACCTCCGGTTTCTCCGACGATTCGGGGATAGGATCTGTATTTCCCGACATTCTCTCCGATGTGTTTCCATATCTGGTTAAAAACGGCCGTGGATCCGGTAAAATGAATGCCCGCAAAATCCGTGTGACCGAAACAAATATCACCGAGTTCAGGACCATTCGCATAAACGAGGTTAATAACGCCATCCGGTAAACCTGCTTCTTGCAGAATTTTCATAAATATATGTGCGCTGAAAACCTGTGTATCGGCAGGTTTCCAAACCACCACGTTTCCGCATAATGCCGCTGAGGTTGGGAGGTTTCCACCGATGGCTGTAAAATTAAATGGAGTTATCGCCAGTACAAATCCTTCCAGGGACCGGTATTCCAAACGATTGTGCATACCAGGCGAACTGATGGGTTGCTGCTTGTATATTTCACTGAGATAATGCACATTAAAACGCAAAAAATCAATAAGTTCACATGCACTATCTATTTCTCCCTGGTAGGCATTTTTACTTTGCCCCAGCATGGTAGATGCGTTCATTATATACCGATACTTACCTGCCAGTAAATCGGCTGCTTTGAGAAAGATGGAAGCCCTGTTTTCCCAGTTCATCTGCTCCCAGGAGGCCTTTGCTATCAGGGCCGCCTTAATTGCTGATTCTACCTGCTCCTTATTTGAACGATGAAAATAACCCAGTGTATGAGAAAGTTCATGTGGAGGGCGCATTTTGATCTTAATTCCGGAACGGATTTCTTTTCCGCCTATAATCGCAGGGATATCGTGTTCAATGGATTTCAGTTCCACCAATGCTTTCTTCAATAATTTTTTTTCAGCCGACCCGGGGGCATAGGATTTCACAGGTTCATTGCCGGGAAGGGGGTAATGGAAGTATCCGATGTTCATTTTTTTGAATTTATTAGAAGGCGGTTGAAGGTTGAGTAAATCCAGCAAATTACGTCAGTGTTTCTTTCTCTGACATTAAATAGGCTTTAATAAATCCATCCAGTTCACCGTCCATTACAGGCTGAATATTTCCAGTCTCAAAACCAGTCCGGTGATCCTTAATCATCTTGTACGGATGAAAAACATAGGAACGAATTTGTGATCCCCACTCAATTTTTTTCTTACTCGCATTATTGGCATTTTTGATAGCCTCCCGTTTGCGCATTTCTTCCTCGTACAGACGGCTCTTCAGCATCGCCATTGCCTTTTCACGATTCTCTCCCTGGGTGCGCGCCTGTTGACATTCTACAATAATACCACTGGGTTTATGGGTAAGACGTACAGCTGTCTCTACTTTATTTACGTTTTGACCGCCGGCGCCTCCGCTTCTGAAAAAAGCCCACTCAACATCGGCTGGATTTACTTCGATTTCAATCGTGTCGTCAATCAGGGGATAAACATAGACTGACGCAAAAGAAGTATGCCTTCTGGCATTGCTGTCAAAAGGAGAAATACGAACCAGTCTGTGAACACCGCTCTCTGCTTTTAAAAATCCGTAGGCAAAAGGGCCGTCAAACTGAAGTGTTACACTTTTAATACCGGCTGATTCGCCGTCCTGAAAATCGAGTTCGGTAACAGTCCATCCCTGCTTTTCTCCGTACATACGGTACATACGCATCAGCATTTCTGCCCAATCCTGACTTTCTGTGCCGCCGGCACCTGAATTGATTTGCAGTACAGCCGGTAATTCGTCCTCTGGTTCGTTGAGCGTGGATTTGAACTCAGCCTCTTCAACGAGTTCAAGTGATTTTTCGTAGGCAGCACGGGTTTCTTCTTCTGTCGCTTCACCTGCTTTCCAGAATTCCATCAGAACAGCAAAATCCTCTATCGCTGTTTCCACAGCCTGATAAAGTTTAAGCCAGTACTCATTTACCTTGATGTTTTTCAGGATGGCGGTGGCCCGTTCATTATCTTCCCAGAATCCTGAACTCCCGGTTAATTGTCTTTCTTCATTGATTTTTATCTGCCGGTTCTCGACGTCAAAGAAACCTCCTCAGTCCACTCAGCCGGGACCTCATATCGATTAGCTTTTCCTGTGTCATAGGGACGCAAGTTAAAGATTCATTTACATATAGGAGATAGTCGAACCGATAAAAAGACCCTTCCGGTATTTTCCGGAAGGGCCCAAAAGTAAAGTCACACTATATAGTGCTTTTTTCTGTACCGGATCCGGTATTGGATTTAAACCATCTTCTCAGATCGTCTTTTGTTTTTCCTGTTTTTTGTTGCAGACGACCCAATAATTCATCATCTTTTCCCTCTTCATATTTCAGATCATCATCTGTCAGATTGCCATAGGCCTGCTTTAATTTTCCTTTTACCGTATTCCAGGTTCCTTTCACAATTAAATTGTCCATAGTACTTAATTTTATACCCTATCATTTCAATCTTCATGCCATCGGACATGTGGAAAATGAAGCTTTAACATAATAAAATATGATCATCGATTTCCGTTCGGACACAGTTACGAAACCAACTCCGCATATGCTGGACGCCATGTTAAAAGCTGATGTGGGTGACGATGTGTTCAGGGAAGATCCAACTGTGAACAGGTTGGAAAAAAAGATGGCAGCAATATTTAATATGGAATCCGCGCTCTGGTGTGCCAGCGGAACCATGTCAAATCAGGTGGCAATTGCCAGTCATACCAGACCGGGTGACGAAGTGATTTGTGAACAGGAATCTCATGTATATTATTATGAAGGTGGCGGCATAGCCTTTAATGCAGGTTGTCAGACAAAAACGCTGGCGGGCGACAGGGGTCGAATCAATGCCCGGCAGGTTTTAGCATCCATTAATCCCGACGATGTACATAAATCCCACAGTTCGCTGGTATGTCTTGAAAACACTTCGAACCGGGGAGGAGGAAGTTGTTATGAACTGGAAGAAATAGAAAAGATCAGAACAGTTTGCGATGAACATCACCTCAAGCTGCACCTGGATGGGGCACGTTTATATAATGCACTCGTAGCAAAAAATGAAAAGGCAGCAGAATTTGGAAAACTCTTCCACAGCATTTCGGTTTGCTTTAACAAAGGGCTCGGATGCCCGGCTGGTAGTATATTACTGGGAACCGAAACTTTTATTCGACAGGCGATCAGAGTGCGCAAAGTATTTGGAGGAGGTATGCGGCAGGCGGGTTTTCTGGCTGCAACCGCTTTATATGCCCTGGACCATCATGTCGAAAGACTGGCTACGGATCATCAGCATGCCAAAAGAATCGGCGAAGCGCTTCAAAAGCATCCGCTGGTAAAAAATATTTTACCTGTAGAAACCAACCTGGTTATTTTTGAGTTAATTGATGGAAAGGATCCAAAAGGCTTTATTACCTCTCTAAAACAAGAAGAAATCCTCTTACTAACGATATCCGACAAACGCCTGCGCATTGTAACTCATCTTGATATTAGCAGCGAGATGGTGGATCATTTTCTGGAAACCCTGAAAAACCTGCATTAAAAAGCTTTAAGCGTTACACCTTAAGCTTAAATGATGTACCATTTTGAATCTTTGTCCTTTGCGTAAGAAAGCCCATTACTCATCACATGTACTTCACGATTATGTTCGTTATCCTTCACCCGGTGTTTTTCATAAACGCGGATTCCATTATTTTCCCTGGTCAGATACAGGATCAGGGCAGTAATAGAAGGAGAGACATCCTGCAACAACATTTCATCATTTTCTCTAACAAAGGCCTGACTCATAAAAGATGTTTTTAAAATGTGAATTCAATACTCGCCCAATAACAACATTCAAATCGTAATTTTGTTAGCAAACAAAAAGCCAACCCTGCCAATATGTTCCCAAATATTTCCCCTGTAGAAACCCTGGCCTGGAAAAAATTGCAGTCAGACCAGCAGTATATGAAAGGAATTCAGATGAAAAGTCTTTTCACCAAAGACCGGGAAAGATTCCAGCGTTGCTCAATTATCTTTGGAGATATCCTGTTTGACTATTCGAAAAATCTGTTGAATGAGGAAACTTTTGCACATTTGTTGGACCTGGCTGCAGAGTGCAAGGTCTGGGAAGCCCAACAGGCTATGTTTTCGGGTGAGAAAATAAACCACACGGAAAACCGCTCTGTCTTACACACTGCGCTAAGAAATTTTTCCGGTGAACCTGTTTATTACGATGGCAAGGACGTAATGCCGGAAGTAAGGAAGGAGCTGGAACACATGAAATCCTTCAGCCAAAAAATTCATTCTGGTGAATGGAGGGGTTTCAGCGGGAAACCTATCAGGAATATTGTTAATATCGGTATAGGTGGCAGCGATCTGGGACCGGTCATGGTAACAGAAGCATTAAAATATTATTGGATCGATGGCATGGAGGCATATTTTGTTTCAAATGTTGATGCAACCCAGATCGTCGAAACACTTAAAAAAATAAATCCGGAAGAAACACTCTTTCTCATTGCATCAAAGACTTTTACGACGCAGGAAACCATGACGAATGCTTATAGTGCAAGAGAATGGTTTTTAAAGTCCGCAGGGAATGAGGCACATATTGCTAAACATTTTGTTGCTCTGTCCACCAATGAAACTGAGGTTGTAAAATTTGGCATTGATCGCTCGAATATGTTTGTTTTCTGGGATTGGGTGGGAGGGCGATATTCCCTTTGGAGTGCAATCGGGCTATCCATAGTCCTTATGATCGGTTATCCAAGATTTGAGGAGATGCTTCAGGGCGCACATGCGGCAGACAAACATTTTAAAAACGCTCCATTTGAGAAAAACATACCGGTTGTCATGGCACTGCTGGGGATCTGGTAT
>Ga0206943_1020_pt2 | contig 39460 bp, 37 predicted proteins | sample Alteio_BWOrgHeat_7_FD_153243 | JGI IMG/M metagenome (GOLD analysis project Ga0206943, IMG submission 153243) | Enriched cells from forest soil in Barre Woods Harvard Forest LTER site, Petersham, Massachusetts, United States -... | ecosystem: Environmental > Terrestrial > Soil > Temperate forest > O... | reverse complement strand
ATTCAGACAAAATATTGCGGATATCGCCTTTGAGTCTGCTGTTTACGCAAAGACAACTTTAATGGCGGGTTTTACAACAGTCAGGGACGTAGGTGGCATAGGTGTAAATATTTCGCTGCGTAATGCCATACGTAAAGGAATTGTAGTTGGTCCAAGGATATATACAGCAGGAAAAATTATTTCTTCCACAGGAGGTCACGGCGATCCAACCGTTGGTTACAGAAAAGACCTGATGGGTGATCCGGGTCCTCTCGATGGAGTGGCAAATGGAAGGGAGGAATGCATCAAAGCGGTTCGGGAACGTTATAAAGAAGGAGCAGACCTGATAAAGATTACCGCTTCCGGGGGTGTACTCAGCCTCGAGAAAGATGGATCAGGACCACAATTTTCTGAGGAAGAAATCCGGGCGATTGTGGAAACAGCAAAAGATTATGGGATGAAAGTCGCCGCACATGCCCATGGTGCTGAAGCCATCAAGAGAGCTATACTTGACGGAGTTGCGTCTATTGAACATGGAACATTTATGGACGATGAAGACATCATTTTATTTAAAAAATATGATGTATGGTATGTTCCTACTATCATCGCCGGTAAATCAGTTTCAGATTCAGCAATGAAACCTGGATACTTTCCTGCGTTGATCGCACAAAAAGCGACAACTATTGGTCCCCGGATTCAAGCAACTTTTACAAAAGCCTATAAGGCAGGTGTAAAAATTGCTTTCGGCACGGACGCCGGTGTATATGCACACGGAAAGAATTGGTTAGAGATGGAATATATGAATCAGGCCGGCATGCCGCCATTTGAAGTCTTGCGCTCCGCAACCTGGAGTGCTTCCGAATTGATTGGCATCAGTGATAAAGCAGGCAGTATTGAGAAAGGTAAATGGGCCGATATTGTTGCTGTTGAAGGAGATCCCATAAAGGATTTGCAGGTGATGGGAAAGGTGAAGTTTGTAATGAAAGAAGGTGTTGTTTACAGGAATGAGTAATTGATGCCGGTTGCCGGTTGATGGTTGCCGGTTGATGGTTGATGGTTGATGGTTGATGGTTGACGGGAACGAAAATTAAAGAAAGTTTTAGGCTTTGGGCTTTACGCTTTAGGCTTTTTCAAGCTTTTATTTAATTGATTAATCAGCGCTCGCAGATCCTTCGGCATTTCTGCCTCCGGTGTAAACAGTATTCCATGCATATCGGTGAATGAAAGCATGGCAGCATGTAATGCGAGACGGTTCAGGATTGGTTTTTCTTCTTCGAATCCCGAATGCTTATAATTTTTTTTGAGAGAAGAAACAAAGAATGGTTTACCGTCTCCGTATAACGGATCGCAGAGAATGGGATGCCCGGTCTCCTTCATATGTACGCGGATCTGATGGGTCCGTCCCGTAAAAAGATTGAACTGAATCAGTGAATATCTTCCAAAATTTTCTACCACTTCATATCCTGTGGATGCGGGTTTGCCCTTTCTGTTTACGACCATCGTTCCATTTTTCCCCGGATGTTCCATCATCGGCAATTCAATAACCCCCGAAGCTGCAGCCGGTATGCCCCAAACGATTCCAAAATATTTTTTTTCCACCTGGCGCTCCTGGAAAATGACAGACAGGTATTGATGGGCCTCAGGACTTTTTGCATACACGATTACACCGCTGGTCTCCCTGTCCAGACGATGCACCGTATAAATGTTCCCATATTTTTCGGTAAGTAAGTCTTTAAGTGACGGAGCGGACTGTATCCTGTCAGGAACACTCAGCAAACCTGCAGGTTTATTGAGCGCAATGAACTCGTCGTTTTCAATAAGTATTTCCGGGAGTTTCATCTTTTTAGTTGGCGGTTGGCGGTTGGCAGTTGACGGTTGATCCCGCACGTGCGGGAACGGTTGACAGATTTTTTAGCGACTGCAAATTATCAATAGTTTTAGGCTTTTAGTCTTAGGCCTTAAGCCGAAGGCTTAAGACTTAAGATATTTCAAAGCGCGGATCTCTTTTTCTGTGAGAAAGCGCCAGTTGCCTCTTTGGACATTCTTTTTTGTAAGTCCCGCGTACATCACTCGGTCGAGCGTTTTCACATCGTAGCCAAGGGCGGCAAATATCCTGCGTACAATCCGGTTTTTTCCACTGTGAATTTCCAGTCCGATTTGTGTTTTATCTTTTGGATCGGCATAGGCCATTTCATCTACTTTTGCAATACCGTCTTCCAGCTCCACACCCACCATAATCTTTTCAAAATGCTGTTTAGTGAGCGGTTTATCGAGACCCACATGATAAATCTTCTTCATCTCATTTTTCGGATGGGATAATTTCTGAGCAAGATCCCCGTCATTGGTAAATAGCAAAACGCCTGAAGTGTTGCGATCCAGTCTGCCGATCGGATAAACCCTTTCTTCAGTGGCTTTGCTGATCAGTTGCTGAACCGTTTTCCTGCCCTGCGGATCCGTAGTCGTGGTAAGAAAATCCTTGGGTTTATTCAAGAGGATATAAACGAAATGACTGGAAACGGTGACTTTCCTGCCAGCCACTTTCACTGTATCGGTATACAAAACCTTTGTTCCGGGATCGGTTACGACCACACCGTTTACTGTTACTTTCCCTTCTTTTACCAGCGTGGCCGCAGCGCGCCTTGAACTCACACCGGCATGTGCCACAAACTTATTTAGCGGGAGCGTACCGCCGGGCATGGGTTCCGTGGCTTTTTGTATATGTACAGATTTATCAGTGACCCGGTCCAAACTAGTAACATTTGAGTTGGTGCCGGCTTTGAGCGAAATGGCAACAGCGCGTTTATTTCTCTTTTCTTCAAAATGTTTCTCAATGCCCTCCTTGCGTTCCTTCTTCATCAGTTTTTTTTCCTGACGGATTTCTTCTTTTACTGCACCGGGACTCTTGCGATTAATAAATTTGGAGAAATTATCTGTTTTGCGTTTCATGGCAGTTGGGGTGAAGCGTTTTTATTCGCGAGCTGACCGCAGGCTGCATCAATATCTTTTCCCCGGCTTCTGCGAAGTCTTGCATTAACTTTATTTTTTTCAAGGTGCTTCATGAAAATATTCGTCACCGATTCATCCGGTTTGGCGAACACAGCATCGGCAATCGGATTGTACTCAATGATATTTACAAGATCGGCCGGCACCTGGCGGTAAATTTTTATAAGTTCATCCGCATCTTTAAGACTGTCATTAAAATCCTGAAACAATATATATTCAAACGTGATTTCGTTGCCGGTTTGTTTATAAAAATAATTCAGTGCTTCGATGAGTGAACGGATATTATTGGTATCGTTGATGGGCATAATCTCATGCCGTTTCTGATCGTTAGCCGCGTGCAGGGAGAGCGCGAGTTTAAATTTTACTTTATCATCTCCAAGCTGCCTGATCATCTTGGCAACACCCGCAGTAGATACGGTAATCCTGCGGGGGCTCATACCGAGTCCTTCTGCTGAACTTATTTTGTCAATAGCCCTTAGCACGTTCTTATAATTCAACAGGGGTTCACCCATTCCCATGAAAACAATATTACTAAGTCTTTTTTCGTAAGTTTTTTCTGATTGCTGGTTAATCAGGACTACCTGATCGTAGATTTCGTCGAATTCCAGGTTTCTTTCCCTGTCCATATAACCGGTTGCGCAGAATTTACAACTCAGAGAGCAGCCGATCTGGGAGGAAACGCAGGCTGTTCTGCGTTCGTCAGTCGGAATCAATACGCCTTCAACAAAATGATTGTCAAAGGTTTTGAACCTCGTTTTGACAGTTCCATCTGCACTATATTGAGTAGTATCTATGCGAAGTGCGGGAAATGCAAAATCCTTGGCAAGTTTGGCCCGAAGTTCCTTGCTGAGGTTGGTCATATCCTCAAATTTAAAGGCCTGCTTTTGCCATAGCCATTCGTATACCTGTGCTGCTCTGAATTTCGGTTCACCCAGGTCCTCAAAATATTCCAGTATCTCGGACTTTGAAAGCGTCCGGATATTTGTTTTATCTGTTTTCATGAAGCGGCAAAGATACGCAAACAGTGTGGGAGTATGGGAGTATGGGAGTATGGGAGTGGCGATCAAGATTAACTGGTGCATGCGTTAAGCGTTCAGCGTTAGGCGTTCAGCGTAAATTGCCGGATATTTGCGCTCATTATCGAAATCCATGAACAAAGTATATGTCATTGATGCAGTCCGTACACCGATCGGCAAATACGGAGGCGCTCTGGCTGCTGTCCGTCCGGACGATCTGCTGGCTTATGTCATCCGGACCCTGCTTCTACGCAATGAAAGCATAGACCCCGACGCTATCGAAGATGTGATCGCCGGGGATGCGAATCAGGCCGGGGAAGATAATCGGAATGTGGCGCGTATGGCAGCATTGATGGCGGGCCTGCCCGTTTCCGTCGCGGGTAATACCGTAAACAGGCTTTGCGCTTCAGGACTACAGGCTGTGATGGATGCATCCCGCGCCATTATGTGCGGGGAAGGAGATCTTTATATCGCGGGAGGAGTGGAAAGTATGTCACGCGCGCCCTTTGTAATGGCGAAACCCACATCAGCCTATAGCCGGAAACTCGAAATGGTGGATACCACGATCGGCTGGCGTTTTCCGAATAAAAATCTAACCGATCAGTTCTATCCCTATTCGATGGGCGAAACAGCTGAAAACGTTGCGCAAAGATGGAAAATATCGCGTACGGCTCAGGATGAGTTTGCACTGGAATCTCAGCAAAAATATTTTGCCGCTCTGTCGGCAGAAAAATGGAACGATGAGCTCGTAGCAGTTGAACTCGTGCAGGACCAGCTTGTTAGCTGGGTTACCAAGGACGAACACCCCAGGGAAACTTCACTGGAAAAACTTGCCCGGCTCAAACCAGCCTTTAAGAAAGACGGAACTGTAACCGCAGGTAACTCAGCCGGCCTCAATGACGGTGCGGCAGCAATTTTGCTGGCAAGTGAAGAAGCTGTAAAAAATTATAACCTTCAACCCCTCGCAAGGGTTGTTTCCATGGGTGTTGCCGGTGTGGATCCCGCCATCATGGGACTGGGTCCTGTTCCTGCTTCGCAAAAAGCTATTTACCGGGCTGGTTTAAAAATAGATGACATGAATCTGATTGAATTGAATGAAGCATTTGCATCCCAGTCCATCGCGTGTATACATGACCTGGGGCTGGATCTGCAGAAAATAAATGTAAATGGCGGGGCCATTGCACTGGGACACCCGCTCGGATGCAGTGGCGTACGCATATCCACTACCCTAATTCACGAAATGAAAAGACGAGGATCTAAGTACGGCCTCGCAACGATGTGCGTTGGCGTGGGTCAGGGAGCTGCAGTTGTTTATGAAGGTATGTAGACGTTGACGGGTGATCGCAGATCGTGTATTGTTTATTGTGTATCGTCGATCGATAAACGATCTACGATACGCGATCAAAGAAATAGTAATAATGTAGTTGTATTGGTTTTAGGCTTTCGGCTTTCAGTTTTCGGCGTTAAAAACGCTGACTAGTTCACCAAATGGCACTTCGGTCTGAATCCCTGATCTCAGATCTTTAACTTTAGCGATCCCTGACAGTAATTCATCTTCACCAATAATAATCACCCGGGGAATATTTTTTTTCTCTGCGTATTTGAACTGTTTGTCAAACTTTGCGTACTCATGATATAATTCACAGCGAATTCCTGCCCGTCGAAGTTCCTGCATCTGATCAAAACACCTGAATGCAGCCTCCTCTCCCAGATTAAAGAAAAGTACCTGCGTGGATCGTTGTACGGTGGGTGGGAAAAGTTTTAATTCATCCATTACATCGTAAATCCTGTCCACACCAAATGAAATACCCACCCCGGGTATTCCCGGAACACCAAACAGGCCGGTCAGGTCGTCATACCTTCCACCGCCTCCGATACTCCCAATAATTACTCCCTTCGCGCGGACTTCAAAAATGATTCCTGTATAATAATTCAATCCCCGGGCAAGAGAAAAATCCAGAACTATGTTTCCGGAAGAACCGGATTGCTTTGAACGGTCTCTTTCAAAAAATGTCAACACATATTGTAATTCACGCAAACCGGATTGTGCCGCAGTATTTGGAAGAACATCTGTCAGCTGCTGAACTTTTTCTGCGTTGGTTCCATGGATGAGCAGATATTTTTCGATTACTTCAACCTGCTTTTCATCCAGTCCTTTTTCCTGAAGCTCATTCTTCACATTTTCTATTCCGACCTTGTCCAGCTTGTCTATGGCCATCGTGATCGGGATCGTATTTTTTGAGCCACCGCAGGATGCTGAAAGCCCCTCCAGAATTTTCCGGTGATTTATGCGAAGTTCCACATCAATCCCTAATTTTTCGAAAACGGTCAGATACATCTGGGCAAGTTCAACTTCATTCATCAGCGATTTGCTCCCAACCACATCGGCATCGCACTGGTAAAATTCGCGATAACGACCCTTTTGTGGTCTGTCAGCTCTCCAAACCGGTTGCAACTGGTAACGACGGAAAGGAAAACTAAGTTCATGAAAATGGGTTGCCACATACCGTGCAAAAGGTATCGTCAGATCATAACGCAATGCCCGTTCTGTGATGACCTTATCATTTTTCCCGGCCAGTATATTTTCGAAAGCAGCACGCGCTGAATCTTTTTTAGATTCATGATCCAGACCGTTATTTAGAATTTTGAAAATCAGTTTATCTCCTTCTTCTCCATATTTTCCGAGCAGGGTATCCAGGTTTTCCATCGCCGGCGTTTCCAGTGGCTCATATCCATACAATTCAAATACAGAGCGAATGGTTTCAAAAATAAAATTGCGTTTATAAACGGTCTGCGATCCGAAATCACGCGTTCCCTGTGGCAATCCGGGTTTACTCATGTTCAGGCAGATTTTTGATGAAGATATTTCTCAATGATCTTATCGCATGCTTTGTCGATCATCTCGTAGACTTCATGATAATTCGGCTCTTCACCATACCAGGGATCTGGTACGTCCAGGTTTTGGCCCGGATATATTTCATTCATCAAAAGATCTGTTTTCTCCGGCCTGAATTTCTTTCTGGCAATTTTTTTCATGCCTGCGATGATGTCACCCGACATAGCATAAATCTTGTCGAAACGGTCGAAATCTTCCGGTACGAAAGCCCTGGCGCTTTGTTGGCTGATATCAACGGAATGAAGCCTTGCAACTTTCTGGGAAAGGGGATGCGGTGCTTCCCCGATATGAAAATTATTATTGATGCCCGCGCTGTCCACCTCCCAGGGAAGTCCCAGTTTTTTAGCTTTTGATTCCAGGATTCCTTCAGCCATCGGGCTGCGGCAAATATTTCCGAGACAAACCATTAAAATTTTCATGCCTGCAAAAATAGGTTAAAAGCATAAAGTACGAAGCTCAAAGCGTAAAGCCGTCTTACGCGGAACGCTGAAAGCTGAACGCCATTCACTCATTATCAACTGCCAAATGCCAACCGCCCCCCGCACGTGCGGAATCAACCGTCAAAGAAAAACATCTTATGGAATTTGATATGGGCTGCATCTCAAACATACTGCGCAGGTTCTATTTCTGATTCATTCATCTTTTAAACAGATTATATGGAACCTCTTGCCATTTTACATGCCGATCCGCTGGATCTGCTTTTTGAAAACAGGAACAAATCATATGGAGCTTATCCTTTACGAAAGTATTATCCGCAGAGACTGATGATTTCAATGGGAATCATTATGTCGCTGGTTGTATTGATTTCATTTACCTGTCTATACCCCGATTCGTCGTTACTCCTTAAGCAAAAACACCCGGCTGTACCGGATGTTTGGATAACAGAATGTAATGTTTTACCGGAAGTTAAGCCACCGGTTCCGACCGTCAGACCTAATTTACCAAAACCGCCGGCCACCATCACGTACTTTAAACCTGTGATTGTACCCGATCGTAATGTTCAGGAACCGATGCCAACGATTGAAAAAATTGAAACGAGCACCATTGGATTGAAAACAACAGCGGGATTGCAAGACAATGGAGAACCGCCTGTTAACGGAAATGCAATCGGCGCAACAACTACACAAAATGCGGAGCCCCTTGAAAACAAAAATGAAGTTCTCAGAATTGCGGAAATTATGCCTGAATTTCCCGGAGGCACCGAAGCATTAAAAAGGTTTTTAATCAGGAATTTGCGCATGCCGGAAAATAATCTGGAGGAAGGTGCGCAGGTTAAAGTAATTGCCCGTTTCGTTGTGGGAGACGACGGCAGGGTTCGCGATATCGAAATTACCGTTCCGGCAGACGCTGAGTTCAATGCGGAAGTGAAACGTGTTATTGCGAAAATGCCTGATTGGAAACCCGGTTCTCAAAATCATCGTAATGTAGCCGTATATTTTAATTTGCCTGTCAATTTTGTGCGGCCGGAGTGAATCCTTGGCCGTTGATCCTGAATCGTTGTTCGTTGTTCATTGTTCTTTGTTCGTAAACCAGTCGGCATTGTGCGTCTATGAAATCATTTCCGTTCAACGGCCAACGTTCAGCTGTCAACCGATCCTGCACGTGCGGGATCAACCGTCAACCATCAACCGTTCCCGCACATGCGGGATCAACCGTCAACGACTCACGATAAACGCCAGCGAAAAAAGCCTTGAGCCTTGCGCTTTATGCTTTATGCTTTTTATGTATATTGCTCATTGCTTATAAATGAATGCTCATGCCCGAAGAACAGGAACTGGATAAACGAGCTAAAAGTTACCGGTTGAGAAGATCTATTATGGATTATGGAATGGGCATCATTATTTTTTGCCTCGGAATATTTTTCCTGCTGGCACCCGGGCTGGGTGTTACATTTGGTATCGATGATTTGTTCCGTTATCTGTTTGCAGGGCTTTGTATCCTCTATGGAATCTTCCGGATTTACAGGGGGTATAAAAAAAACTATTTTAACTAATAATTCAGGGGATGAACATTGTACAAAAATGTTTTCCATGCATCGTATTGGTCCTGGGAGGAGTCTTGTTTACAGGATGTCATTCCCGATCCCGGATTCAGCAGGAAACCCCCCTTTCGGGTACCATTCATATAAGTGTTGACGAGTCTTTTAAACCTGTAATCGATTCTCAGCTCAAAGTGTTTGAAAGTTCTTTTCCAGATGCCCATGTCCTTATTGACTATAAAGCTGAAGCTGCCTGTTTGAGGGATCTGTTTAGCGACAGCGTACGGATGGTGATCGTTATGCGGGGATTGAGCCTGGCTGAAGAAAGATATTTCCGGGATACTGTTAAAACACCGGCCGTTTCCGGGATATTGGCTTATGATGCTGTAGCATTGGTTGTGAATAATCATTCCCATGATACGGTGATGACGATGGATGAAGTGAGGAACCTGCTGGAAGGAAATGATAAAAAGAAAAGGGAGGCTGTGATGGATGGTGTTTCTGCCACCAGTACGGTCAGGTACGCTATGGATTCAGTACTAAAAGGCAAAGCGTTGGGAAAAAACGTCGTGGCTGCCAGGTCAAGCCCACAGGTGATTTCCTATGTGGCGGATCACCCGGACGCCGTGGGATTTGTGGGATTGAACTGGATCGGGGACCAGGAAGATTCACTGGAACTGGCTTTCATGAAAGAAGTGAAAGTGGTGGCAATCAAATGTGAGCGTTGCACGGATAAACCCTTTGTTTACCCGTTTCAGGCGAATATCGTATATGGCAAATATCCCATGGTACGTGGATTGTATTATATATTGAAAGAAAACTGGAGCGGTGTCGGAAACAATTTTGTAAACTTTCTCGTAAATGAGAGGGGACAGCTGATTTTTAAGCGGGCCTATCTGGTACCGGCCCGTATGAATTTTGACGTGCGTGACGTGGAAATGCAGCAATAATCATTTTTTGGATATATTTATACACTATAAACGGAGATTCAGAATGAGAAAACTATGTTACAGCCTGCTACTGACATTTGCTTGCGTTGGCAGCACAGTTACCGCCCAGACATTGGAACAGGGCAAACAGTTTTTATATTATGAAAGGTATGTAAGCGCCCAGAATGCCTTCGAAAAAGTCCTTAATGCCAACCCGAATAATATTGACGCGGTTTACTGGCTCGGACAAACTATGATCCATCGTCGCGATACCAGGGATACCGCGGGTGCAAAAGCATTGTATCAGAAGATGCTTGCAACCAACGGGAACGCTCCCCTTCTGTTGGTAGGTATGGGTCATGTAGAGCTTTTATATGGCAACAAGACCGATTCCCGCCAGCGCTTTGAAACGGCTATCAGTCTGACGAAGGAAAAAGATATCAACGTGCTCAACGCCGTAGCCTACGCGAATATTGATGCAAAAGAGGGAGATTTGAATTATGCCATACAGAAACTAACCACCGCCACACAGGTAAAAAGATTCAACGATCCCGTGACTTACACGTTGCTGGGGGATGCTTACAGAAGACAATTGGATGGCGGCGGGGCTGTAACAAATTACCAGAAGGCCCTCGGTGTAGATCCGAAATTTGCCGAGGCGCAGATGAAAATTGGCATTGTTTACCTGACACAGAATAACCGGGAATTTTTTCTGCCAGCTTTTGAATCTGCTGTAACCATCGATCCGGCCTATGCTCCAGCATATCAGCAATTATTCCTTTACTGGTACCTGCGTGATGTAAATAAAGCCGCCGCTTACCTCGATAAATATGCAGCAAATTCCGATCAGGGTGCGGATCTGGAATATATGAAAGCTGGTATGCTGTATGTGTCCGGCAAAGTAGCCGAATCACGTACCAGGGCCCAGCAACTCATCGGCCAATATGGCGCCAATGTGAGTCCGCGTATGTATCGCCTCGTGGCCTATGCTTCAGACTCGCTGGGGGATTACACGACAGCAAGGGAAGCCATGGCAAATTTCCTGGCGAAAGCGGATTCTACTTTATTACTCAGTACTGATTTTGAGGAATATGGAAAGATCTATGGAAAATTATCGGATTCAACGACCCGCAATATGGCATTTCAATATTATGCCAAAGCGATTGGCATGGATACTTTGGACATGGATAAACAGAAATATGCAAGTGAAGCATTGGATCTGGCCAAACAGTTGCACAATAAACAGGCCGCAGCAATCATATCAGGTGCCATGTATAGCAGTCTGAAGAATCCGACGAATTCTGATCTGTTTAAATTCGGCACGGCAAATTATTCGGCGGGAAATTATAAAACGGCTGATAGTATTTTCTGTGGAATTTATATACCAAAATATCCGAATGAGGTTTTTGGTTATCTCTGGTGCGCGAGAAGCAAACAGGCAGAGGATGATAGCCTGAATTCACAGGGGCTTGCAGTGGATGCGTATATCAAACTGGCGCAATTTGCCAGGTCCTCGCCAGACTCAGCGAAATATAAGAGCCAAACGATCGGCGCGTATTTTTATCTGGCCGGCTATTACAATGATGTAAAAAAAGATAAACCTAAGGCGATAGAATATATGGAGAAAGTTTTGGAGGTGGATCCTACCAATACATCTGCTCAGAAGGTACTGGAAGTTCTGAAACGACCCGCCAAACAACCGGCCAACAAGCCAAAGAGTGGTCCAAATCAGTCTTCAGGAAAATAATGAATTATTAAATTTTTGGAAGATCCTGATGTTCGCATCAGGATCTTTTTTATTAAATGAGACGGTCAAAACATTCCCATGAAATCTGACCCCCCTGTATTACTTTTGTTCCGCAATGGAATGTTCCTTATGACTCCTTTTTTTCTACAGGCAACGAACCTGGTTTACGGGACGAATAGCGCGAGTGACTATCTGCCGATTGCTATACAGTTAGTCTTTGCCGGCGCGTTTGTATTTTTGGTACTTGGCATTACGCATTTTCTCGGCCCCAAACGGAGTTCGGACGAAAAACTAAAGAATTTCGAAAGCGGTATCGAATCTGTGGGTAATGCCCGGCAGCCTATGGCGATCAAATATTTTTTAATTGCCATATTATTTGTGCTTTTTGACGTGGAAGTGATTTTCTTTTATCCCTATGCGGTGAATTTCAGGGCATTGGGTTGGGCCGGATTTGCAGAAGTGCTGTTATTTGTATTTTTCTTCCTGACCGGGTTTGTATATATCATTAAGAAAGGCGCCCTGCAATGGGAAGATTGACATTTTAAAAACAACCCTGGCACTTCCACGATTGTTATAATCATACCCGGATGTCTGCCGGCTGGCGGGCAAAGGACTTAAACAGTTTGTAACATGACCAGACCTGTAAGATTTAATGTGAAAACGGTTCCTGCTGATACAAAGAATTCAATCAGTATGGTGGATATGCCGGAAGGGCAGACGGGAGATGGTTTTTTTGCGACCAAACTCAGCGATGCAGTTGGACTGGCACGGAAAAATTCGATGTGGCCCCTGCCTTTTGCCACTTCCTGTTGTGGTATCGAATTCATGGCAACCATGGCCTCTCATTATGATCTGGCCCGTTTTGGTGCCGAGCGGCTGGGATTCTCTCCTCGTCAGTGTGATCTGCTCATGGTGATGGGAACCATTGCAAAGAAAATGGGACCTATCTTAAAGTCAGTTTATTTGCAGATGGCTGAACCCCGTTGGGTCATGGCCGTGGGTGCCTGTGCTTCTTCTGGCGGTATTTTTGATTCCTATTCCGTTTTGCAGGGAATTGACCAGATTATTCCCGTGGATGTATATGTGCCCGGATGTCCTCCAAGACCCGAAGGCATTCTGGATGGTTTTATGCGAATCCAGGATCTCGTTGGTGAAGAATCTTTTCGCAGAAGAAACGGGGAACAGTACCGGGAACTGATGCAGAGTTATGGTATTAAATGACCATGGTCATTTAATACCATAACTCCGAGTATGGAAGACTGGAGTATGGAAGACTGGAAGTATGGAAGACTGGAAGTATGGATGCAAAGAGTTAAAAAGAAAGCAAAATATGAACGATGTATGAAAGTTTGGAAATTGAGTATTAAGGTTCTTTACTCTCACACTCCCATACTCCCATACTATTAACTTTTCTCGTGGATAACGCATACATTAAACAAAGACTAACGGCGCAGTTTGGAGAAGAGGTCTCCCATTTCGAAGAACCCTATGGCATGCTGACTTTCGAATCACCCAAGGACCTAAACCTCAAAGTACTTCAGTTCCTTTATGATGATCCCGAATTGCGGTTTCAGTTTATGACTGATCTGACGGCAGTTCATTATCCAAATGAGATCGGAAGGGAACTGGCTGTTGTATACCACCTGCATAACCTGGTAGATAATATCCGTATTCGGTATAAAGTGTTTACCGACATTCAAAAACCGGATGTCTTTACAGCTACAAAACTATTCTCCGCCGCGAACTGGATGGAAAGAGAGACGTATGATTTTTATGGTGTGAATTTTGTCGGACATCCAAACCTGAAACGAATCCTTAATGTAGACGAAATGAATTATTTCCCGATGCGCAAAGAATATCCGCTCGAAGATCAGACGAGAGTTGATAAAGACGATGCGATGTTTGGGAGATAACGAACAAGTATGGAAGAATGGAAGTATGGAAGACTGGAAATGGAATTAACAAATTTGAAAATTAAGTTCTATAAAATAAATTAAAATGAGAATGGTTGTTAGATAGTTGGGTTTTTCACTCCCATACTCCCATACTCCCATACTCCCATGCTTGTGAAGATGGAACAACACATCAAACTTCCGGAGGGTAGTATCGAAAAAACCACTACCACGCTAAACCTGGGGCCCACGCACCCGGCTACACACGGTGTATTCCAAAATATCCTGGAACTGGATGGCGAAAGAATTGTTTCTGCAGAACAAACGGTCGGGTATATACACCGGGCTTTTGAAAAGATCGCAGAGAGAAGACCACTTTACCAGATCACTCCGCTAACTGACCGGCTGAATTACTGCTCTTCGCCCATTAATAATATGGGATGGCACCTGGTCTGCGAAAAATTGCTTCGCCTTAAAACGCCGAAACGCGTGGACTATATGCGAGTCATCATCATGGAACTGGCCCGCATTTCGGATCACCTGATTTGTAATTCTGTTGTGGGTGTGGATTCGGGGGCATTTACCGGCTTTCTCTATGTGATGCAATACCGGGAACTGATCTATGAAATCTATGAGGAAATCTGTGGGTCACGCCTCACCACCAATATGGGCCGTATCGGTGGCTTTGAAAGAAATTTTAATTCCACCGTTTTTGAAAAACTGGAAAAATTTCTGAGGGAATATCCAGATGTTTTACGAGAGTTTGAAAATCTCTTTACCAGGAATCGCATTTTCATGGACCGTACCATCGGCACTGGTGGCATCAGTGCAGAAAGAGCTTTGAATTACGGATTCACCGGGCCCAACCTGCGTGCAGCGGGCGTGGATTATGATGTTCGCGTGCATACACCTTATTCGAGTTATGAAGATTTTGATTTCGAAATTCCCATCGGGAAAACCGGCGATACATATGACCGCTTCCTGGTACGCAATCAGGAAATGTGGCAGTCATTGAATATTATTGAACAGGCATATAGAAAGGTGCAGGAATTCAAGGGTGCCGACGCAGAAGTATATCATGCTGATGTGCCGGAATATTTCCTTCCGAAAAAATCTGACGTGTATACCAAGATGGAAGCATTGATATGGCATTTTAAAATTGTAATGGGAGAAACAGAAATTCCGCCGGGTGAAGTATACAGCAGCGTGGAAGGTGGAAACGGTGAACTGGGATTCTATTTGATAAGCAACGGTGGTCGTGCTCCTTATCGCCTGCATTTCCGGAGGCCTTGTTTTATTTATTACCAGGCATATTCTGAAATGACAAAGGGAGGCATGTTAAGCGACGCGGTGCTCACGATGAGCAGTATGAATCTGATAGCAGGAGAAATGGATGCATAAGAAGCTGAAAGCTGAAAGCGTAAAGTGTAAAGCAATGAAATAAATGAATTAATAACTAATAACTAATAATTAATAACTACTTGGAAACGCCATTGAGTGAGTTGTCTTTTCCGCCTGAAAAACTGGCTAAAGTTGCTGAGCTGATCTCAAGGTATCCGGATGGCAAACAAAAATCTGCCATCCTGCCGATACTGCATATGGCACAGGAACATTTTGGCGGCTGGCTGAGCCCTGAAGTAATGGACTATGTGGCCCAGCTGCTCCACATCCTGCCAGTGGAAGTATATGAAGTCGCTACTTTCTATTCTATGTACAACCTGAAACCGGTAGGCAAATATGTCTTTGAAGTTTGCCAGACCGGCCCCTGTATGATCAATGGATGCGATGAAATCATCCAGTATATTAAGCAGACATTAAATATCAGTGTTGGTGAAACAACCAACGACGGAATGTTTACACTAAAGACCGTAGAATGCCTGGGCGCCTGTGGTTACGCTCCGATGATGCAGTTAGGAAAGTCTTATCGCGAACACCTGACAAAAGAGAAAATAGATTCAATTATCGCTGAGTGCAGAAAGTTTGCTTCGGTTAATAACTAAAGCAAGTGTGGAGGTATGGAAGAATGGAAGTCTGGAAGTACTTTGCTTATTGAAACGCAATCAGACGGACGGAGATATTAAAGATGAGGATTCTAATTAGAAGAAATAATGGCTAGAAAATTATTATTGGATAAAGTTGATATACCGGGTATCAGGACTTTCGACGTATATCGCCGTGAGGGTGGATATAAGTCGGTTGAAAAGGCGATCAAAGAAATGACGCCCGACCAGGTAACGGATGAAGTGAAAAAAAGCGGCCTGCGCGGCCGGGGTGGTGCAGGTTTTCCGGCCGGTATGAAATGGAGTTTTATTGCCAAACCGGAAGGTGTTCCGCGTCACCTGGTCTGCAATGCAGATGAAAGCGAACCCGGAACTTTCAAGGATCGCTATCTTATGGAATTTCTTCCGCACCTGCTGATCGAAGGATTGATTGTTTCTTCGTATGCACTCGGAAGCCTTGTCACATATATCTATATCCGCGGTGAATACGCCTGGATCATTGATATTCTCGAAACAGCCATCAGCGAGGCAAAAAATAATGGCTTCCTCGGAAAAAATATTCTGGGCTCCGGATTTGATCTGGAAATTTATGTACATCGCGGCGCCGGTGCATATATATGTGGTGAAGAAACCGCTTTGTTGGAAAGTCTTGAAGGTAAACGCGGAAACCCACGCATCAAACCACCGTTTCCGGCTGTCAAGGGCGCCTGGGACCGGCCTACGGTGGTAAATAATGTTGAAACACTCGCGGCGGTTGTGTCGATTATCAATATCGGCGGCGAAGAATATGCAAAAATCGGGATCGGAAAATCGACCGGTACCAAATTGATTTCCGCCTGTGGTAATATTAATAAACCAGGTGTGTACGAAATCGACATGACGATTTCGGTAGAGGATTTTATATACAGTGATGAATATTGCGGCGGCATTGCCAAAGGCAGGAAATTAAAAGCGTGCATTCCGGGTGGTTCATCTGTTCCGATCCTTCCCGCTAATCTCTTACTCAGAACTGTGAAGGGTGAAAAAAGACTGATGAATTATGAAAGTCTTTCCGATGGCGGATTTGCGAAGGGTTCCATGCTCGGATCCGGTGGGTTTATTGTGTTGGATGAAGACCAATGTGTCGTAAAAAATACGCTGACACTCGCGCGCTTCTATCGTCATGAAAGCTGTGGACAGTGTTCTCCCTGCCGGGAAGGAACCGGCTGGATGGAAAAAATTCTGACCAATATTGAAAACGGGAAAGGTAAAAGCAGTGATATCGATCTGCTATGGGAAATACAACGAAAGATTGAGGGCAATACCATTTGTCCTCTGGGTGATGCCGCTGCCTGGCCGGTGGCCGCGGCGATCCGTCATTTCAGGGATGAATTTGAATGGCATGTGTCGAATCCGGAAGAAAGTCAGATCAGAAATTTTGGGCTTGCTCATTACGCAGATCCCCTGGTACCTGCGGTGGCGGCTGTATAGGTACTTTATAAAATGATCGCTTTATGCGTTTCGCGTTAGGCGTTACGCGTTAAGCGTTAAGCGTAAAACGATGGCTGAAGAAAAAAAAATGTTTAAGGTCACAATCGATAATATCAATATCGAAGTGGAAGCCGGTACATCCATCCTCAATGCCTCCCGTATGATTGGAGGAGATGTGGTACCGCCGGCGATGTGCTATTATTCTACTTTAAAAGGAAGCGGCGGTAAATGTCGTACCTGTCTGGTGGAAGTGGCTGCCGGATCTACCGCAGATCCAAGACCCATGCCCAAGCTGGTAGCCAGCTGCCGCACCAATGTGATGGATGGCATGGTGGTGAAAAATATTACAAGTGAAAAAGTATTGGACGCACGTAAAGGAGTGGTCGAATTTCTGCTCATTAATCATCCGCTCGATTGCCCGATCTGCGACCAGGCCGGTGAATGTTCCCTGCAAGACCTGAGTTATGATCATGGGGCGGAATCAACCCGATATGAATTTAAAAGAAGGACATTCGTAAAGCACGACATCGGCCCCTATATTCAATTACACATGACGCGCTGCATTCTCTGCTTTCGGTGTGTATATGTTGCCGATCAGTTGACGGCTAAACGCGAACACGGGATTCTTGACCGTGGAGATCATTCCGAAATTGCTACCTATATTCATAAAGCGCTTGAAAGCGATTTTATTGGAAACGTGATTGATGTCTGTCCGGTAGGCGCACTCACCGATAAAACCTTCCGGTTTAAAAACCGCGTTTGGTTTTTAAAACCGCAGGATGCGCACCGCGATTGCCCCAGATGTTCAGGAAAAGTCACTCTTTGGAACCGCGGTGAAGAAGTATATCGTGTTACGGCGCGTAAGGATCAGTGGGGAGAAGTAAAAGATTTTATCTGTAATGAATGCCGGTTCGAAAAAAAGAAAACAAGTGACTGGATAATAGAAGGCCCGACGCTGATAAGCCGTCATTCGGTTATTTCTGCCGGGCACTACGTAGGAACCGTTATACCACAGGAAGTGATGCCGGAGGTTATGAGCGGAAGAAAACCAAAATTATTGATGGACATACACAGCGTGAGTGAAGTGAACCGTCCGGAAATTGACCTGTCTGAAATTGAAGGACCTGCTCATTCAACGGATTTTAAAAATGATCATTTTCATTTTAATCCAAAAGCAAATCCATGATTGTTAACAGGAAGCTTTTTTGGATCGATATGGTATTGCTGGCTTCCGTTTTCACACTCATATTTTTGAAACCGGGAAAACTGAGTGATGCATTAACTGGTGGTGTTGCGGCTTTATTTGTTATATCATTTGCGAATCATATCAGGCATTATATATCATTTAAGAAATTCTACTAGTTCACATGCATGTATTCCTTACGATAGACTGGTTTCTGATTATTGAAAAAGCGATTCTCATTTCTATCATCATTGCTGTTTCACTGGTAGTGGCGATGTATGAAACCTATGCGGAAAGAAAAGTAGCTGCGGTAATCCAGGACAGACGCGGTCCAAACCGTGCGGGTCCTTTTGGTATCCTGCAACCGCTGGCCGACGGATTAAAGCTGTTCATGAAGGAAGAAATTGTTCCGACTCTCTCCAATAAATTTTTATTTATACTTGGACCTGGTGTCGCCATGCTTACCGCAATGATGACCAGTGCCGTCGTGCCCTGGGGTGGAACCATTCATGCTTTTGGCCGGGATATTCCCTTGCAAATAGCGGATGTGAATATCGGTATCCTCTATATTTTTGGTGTGGTCAGTATGGGTGTATATGGTGTAATGATCGGCGGATGGGCATCTAATAATAAATTTTCCCTGCTTGCTGCGATTCGCGGCGCCTCGCAAATTATTTCTTATGAACTGGCCATGGGCCTTACCCTGATTGCCGTACTTATGCTCACGGGTTCTCTGAGTCTTCGCACAATCGTTGAACAGCAACTGGATCATAAATATTATGTGTTTTATCAGCCGGTCGGTTTTATCATCTTTCTGGTCTGCGCTTTTGCTGAATGCAACCGTACACCCTTCGATTTATCTGAAGCAGAAAGTGAATTGAACATGGGTTATCACCAGGAATATTCCTCTATGAAACTCGGATTTTATTTATTTGCTGAATATGTGAACATGTTTATCAGCAGTGCCGTGATGGCCACTATCTTTTGGGGAGGTTATGATATACCATTTCTGAATGACACTAATTTTGGCCTGCGTCATGGTCAGAATCTGCTGGCAGGTCTCGAAATTCTGAGTTTGTTTTTGAAGATTTGCATTTTTATTTTCTTTTTTATGTGGGTTCGCTGGACGATCCCCCGGTTCCGCTACGATCAGTTGATGAACCTGGGATGGAAAGCCCTGATCCCACTGGCAATTTTGAATATGCTGGTCACCGGTTTTTTGGTGTTATACCGGCAGTATGGTTTGTTTTAAGTCTGGCTATAAGCTTTAGGCATTACGCATTATGCTTATAAGATGATTTGGCTGGTTGATACGATAAAAATATTTTTGCTTCGCCCTCTGTAGCTTCAGCGGAGGAGGGCCGGTGAACTTGATTAGTTTTGAGAGCAGAGCGATAAATGAATAAATTATGCAGGCACTTACAAAAAAATCCAAACAGGTTGAGCGTAAGCCAATGACGTTCTGGGAAAAATTATATATTCCGGCAATCGCCAAAGGAATGTCCATTACGTTCGGACATATTTTCAAGAAAAAACCAACTATAAATTATCCCGAGCAAACAAGACCCTTCAGTCCTGTATTCAGGGGAGTACAGGTATTGAACCGGGATGAAGAAGGACGGGAACGTTGTACAGCCTGCGGTTTATGCGCCGTAGCCTGTCCCGCTGAAGCGATTACCATGGAAGCCGCGGAACGCCTCCCGGGAGAAGAACATTTATACCGGGAGGAAAAATATGCAGTCAAGTATGAAATCAATATGCTGCGCTGTATTTTCTGCGGATTATGTGAAGAAGCCTGTCCCAAGGACGCGGTTTATTTATCAGAAACCATGGTTCCGTCCAACTACAGCAGAAAAACATTTATATACAGTAAGCAGGAATTGCTAATACCCAATCCATTAACCGAACCCGAAGCTTTTGCAAAAGCAAAGGGACAAAGACCTGTAAAAAACGATTAATGAGTGCCACTCAGTTTCTATTCTGGTTTTTAAGTATACTGGCTTTAATCAGTGCCATCATGATGGTGGTTAGCAGAAATCCGGTGCACAGTGTGCTCTGGCTGATCGTGGTATTCTTCGCGATCTCAGGACATTATGTTTTACTCAACGCACAATTCCTAGCCATCGTAAATCTGATCGTATATGCCGGCGCCATCATGGTATTGTTTCTTTTTGTTATCATGCTCATGAATCTGAATGCGGAAACAGAACCGCAAAAGAATAAATGGCTGAAGATTGCGGGTGTGATTGGCGGCGGCGCATTATTACTTGTGCTGGTGGCAGCACTAAAAGATGCGGATTTGCGTAACCGGCTCGCCGAAACCGGCGGCGGAGAAATCGGGCTGATTCATAATCTGGGGATGGTGTTGTTCAAGGAATATGTGATTCCCTTTGAAATAAGTTCTGTGCTCTTCCTGAGTGCAATGGTCGGGACGGTGGTGATCGGGAAGAAAGATTAGAACAAGTATGGGAGTATGGGAGTATGGGAGTATGAGAGTATTGGTGAATCGGCTAAAAATATTTAAAAATTAATGATAATTCAAAAAATGGAAATTAAAAAGTCACTCCCATACTCTCATACTCCCATACTCTCATACTAATAACCTATGCCAATCAACTACTATATATTTCTGAGTGTAGCGCTTTTTTGTATCGGTGTTGCGGGAGTGTTAACCCGCAGAAACGCTATCATCATATTCATGTGCATTGAACTGATGCTGAACGCGGTGAATTTATTGCTGATTGCTTTTTCAAAAATGCATCATGCGACAGCAGGATTAACGGATCCGGGTGCGGGAATCAACGGACAGATTTTTGTTTTTTTTCATCATGGTCGTCGCCGCTGCAGAAGTGAGTGTCGGATTGGCCATCATCGCTATGATGTACCGGAATACGCACTCAGTTGATATTAATTTTTTGAATCGACTCAAGCACTAAGCTGAACGGCAAACGCCAAACGTCCAACGCCAAATGTCCAACGCAATTTGAAAATGAGAAAGATATAACAACTAATAACTAACCTACAAAAAAGCGTTTAGCGTTCAGCGTTAGGCGTTCAGCTCAAAATGATCAACTACGTTTATTTAGTGCCTCTCTTCCCTCTGATCGGTTTTCTGATCAATGGTCTTTTCAGAAATTCGATATCTAAATCGATGTCGGGGCTGATCGGCTCGCTCACGATCCTGGCATCATTTCTTGTGAGTGCAGCCATTTTTTTCCAGGTAAAACAGGAGGGTTTTCAACCGGTTACTGTTACTCTTTTTGAGTTTATTCATGCAGGCAAACTCAGCATCCCGTTTTCTTTCCTGGTCGACCCGCTGTCTACCCTGTTCCTGCTTATCATCACCGGCGTCGGCTTCCTGATCCATGTGTATTCCACTTCATATATGCATGAGGAAGACGCTCCCGCGTATGCAAAATATTTCTGTTATCTCAATCTCTTTGTCTTCTCCATGCTGCTCCTGGTATTGGGGGCGAATTATGTGATCCTGTTTATCGGATGGGAGGGCGTCGGACTTTGTTCCTACCTCCTGATCGGGTACTGGTTTAAAAACCTGGATTATGATAACGCAGCCAAGAAGGCTTTCGTGATGAACCGCATTGGTGATTTCGGTTTTCTGATTGCCCTCTTTGCTATCATCAATCAGTTTGGTTCTGTTTCATTTAACGAAGTATTTAAGCAGGCACCCACCGCTTCTACCGGATTTATCACCATGGTTACACTGCTGCTCTTTGTAGGTGCCACCGGAAAGTCCGCGCAGATCCCATTATATACCTGGCTGCCCGATGCGATGGCCGGTCCAACACCCGTATCGGCCCTGATCCACGCAGCAACCATGGTGACAGCTGGTATTTATATGATCGCCCGCAGTCATATTCTATATAATATGGCGCCCGTCAGCCAAACGGTTGTCGCGGTCACCGGGCTCGCCACCATTATCCTGGCTGCTGCGATTGCAATCAAACAAAATGATATAAAAAAAGTGCTGGCTTACTCAACCGTCAGCCAGCTGGGTTATATGTTCCTGGGCCTGGGTGTCGGCGCATATACGGAAGCTGTTTTCCATGTTTTGACACACGCATTTTTCAAGGCGCTGTTATTCCTTTGTGCAGGATCTGTGATCCATGCCATGAGCGGAGAACAGGATATTCGCAATATGGGGGGATTAAAAAAATCCCTACCCGTTACACACATTACTTTTCTGATGGGTTGCCTGGCGATTGCCGGTATTCCGCCATTTTCGGGTTTTTTTTCAAAGGATGAAATCCTGACAGCTGCATACGGAAGGAATCCCATTTATTACATCATCGGGGTTGCGGGTGCGATGATGACTGCATTCTATATGTTCCGTTTATACGCCACTACATTTCTAGGAAATTTCAGGGGTACGGAAAAACAAAAAAATCATCTGCATGAAAGCCCTTCGGCCATCACAATCCCTTTGGTGATTCTCGCCGTACTGGCCGTAATCGCAGGTTTCCTGGGGATACCTGAAGTATTCGCCAAAAATTCTAACTGGCTGGAGCATTTTCTGAGTCCTGTTTTCGCCGATGGGAAAACGACAGCGTTAGAAATTCCGGCATCGGTGGAATGGATGCTGATGGGCGTATCTACCATACTTGCGTTGGTTATGGTATTATACGCCTGGTCCAGGTTCAGCAAAAAACCTGAACTGGGTGAGGCGACCGGATTCGGGAAATGGATGGCTGACAAATTTTATGTGGATGAAATATACGATGCGCTGTTTATCAAACCGATCAATGCATTGGGTGAATTCTTCAACCGGGTGGTCGAAAGATCAGTGATAGATGGATTGGTAAATGGTACGGGGCGCCTGGTCCAATATAGCAGCCGTCAACTGCGGTACCTGCAGAGTGGTCAGGTAGGCGCATATGTATTGCTGATGGTAATTGGTATTGTAATCCTATTTGTTGTGCAACTGTTTTTGCGAAAATAAAAACTATGGTTCCTGTTTTACTCATCGGGATTCCGCTGCTTGCGGGTCTGATCGGATTCTCGCTGAAGGATGCTTCTGCCAGGGGCTGGTCTTTGTTTGCTTCGTTGCTTACATTGATCGTGAGCCTGGTTGGCATTTCTATGCCACGGGACAGCAAACTGCTTTCATTCAGCACCGATTGGATCATTTCACTGAACAGCCACTTCGCTGTCGCGCTCGATGGAACCGGTCAGATTCTAAGCTTGCTGACGGCGCTGGCCTTCCCGATTATTTTTATTTCAACATGGAAAGAGGACTATAAAAGAGCGAAGAACTTTTACGGGCTGATGTTATTGTCACAAGCCGGATTACTCGGCGTATTCCTGGCGACCGACGCCCTGTTATTTTATTTCTTTTGGGAACTCGCACTCATACCGGTATATTTTCTGGCCTCCCAATGGGGCGGGGAACGACGCATCGCGGCCACCTTCAAATTCTTTATTTATACTTTCCTCGGATCACTGATGATGCTGATTGGCATCATCTATATTTACTTTCATACAAAGGATCATTCCTTTGCTTTAAGTTCATTTTACGGAGCACACTTGCTGATACAGGCAGACACACAGGCGTGGCTGTTCTGGTTTATCTTTCTGGCCTTTGCCATCAAGATGCCCATCTTCCCTTTTCATACCTGGCAACCCGATACCTATGAACAATCGCCCACGGCGGTTACCATGGTACTGAGCGGACTCATGGTGAAAATGGGGGTATTCGGACTGATCCGTTGGCTGGCTCCAGTGCTTCCGATGGGAACCTATATGTGGGGAGATACCGTCTCAACGCTCAGTATTATCGGGATGATCTATGCATATCTGATCGCCATGCAACAGGATGATCTCAAAAGACTGGTTGCTTATTCTTCCATCGCACATATCGGATTGATGTGCGTGGCTATTTTTGCCACCACCGAACCGGGTATACAGGGAGTGATGATCCAGATGTTTAACCATGGGATCAATATCATCGGATTGTGGATCGTCGTGTTCCTGATTGAAAAACAATTTGGAACCAGGAAGATCAGTGAACTCGGCGGACTGGCCTCTAAGGCTCCGGTTCTGACAATGCTGCTGGTGATTATCACCCTGGCCAATATTGCGCTGCCACTGACCAATGGATTTATCGGGGAATTTTTGATGTTCACCGGCATCTATTCATCCAGGGCAACGACATATAATGTAGTATTCACCGTAACAGCGGCCATCACGGTTATTTTGTCCGCCGTATATATGTTGAACATGGTACAGCGGGTATTTTATGGATCAACCAATGCGCTGACGGCAAAAGCGGTGGATATTCGCCCGGGAGAAAAAATGATACTGGCATTTATAGTGATATTGATATTGATCGTGGGTGTTTATCCGGAACCTCTGTTCCGGCTCACTCAGGATGCGGTGAACACATTGCTGTCGAAAATGTACATAAAACCCTAACAGAAGAACCAGAAAGATATGAATTCGATTATCACATCGGCTGTTTTAGGAGTGATCATGATGTTCAGTGGAATTTTTCTGAAGAAGAATTCTTCCATTGCAGCGCTCGCCACCGGGGGTGCCATCCTGCTGCTGGCCATGGCGGTTCTCGACCTGAGTGGTTATCATTTCTTCCCGGTGGATACGCACAATATGCTGGACTTCGAATTATTCGGCCAGTTGGGAAACTGTATCGCCATCGCGATGACCCTCGCATACTTTCTGCTGAACGGACGTGATATTGCTGCGATCGGTAATAATCCCGGTGAATATTTTGCACTTATCTTTTTTGTACTCTGCGGAATCGCCATCGCCACTTCGTTCAACAGCTTGCTGATGTTATTCCTCGGGATTGAAATCATTTCCATCCCATTATACATACTAACGGGCAGCGACAAACGAAATCTGAAAAGTAATGAAGCTTCGCTGAAGTATTTTCTCATGGGCGCTTTCAGTACGGGCATTATGCTGCTCGGGATCGCATTTCTATACGGCGCCAGCGACAAGGGCAGTTTCTTTCTGGAGGATATTGCCAGTGTAAAAGCGGTCGGCACCCCGATGATGATGACGGGCCTGATTTTGCTGACAGTCTCCATGTCATTTAAAGTATCGGCGGCGCCCTTTCATTTCTGGACACCGGACGTCTATGACGGTGCACCCACGGTGGTCACTTCTTTCATGGCAACCATTGTAAAAGCAGGGACCTTTATTGCCTTCATCCGTTTGTTCGCCAATGCATTTGGAGATATGAAGAGTCATTGGCAGATATTTATAGCCATCATCGCCGCTACAACACTTTTTATCGGAAATATAACGGCTGTTTTTCAACAAAGCGTAAAACGTATGCTGGCCTATTCGAGCATCGCCCAGGTCGGATTTATGTTGCTGGCCCTGCTGACCCTCAACACGCTGGCCAGCGAAGGGATCATCCTGTATACGGCTGTTTATGGTATTGCCTCCATCGGTTTGTTCGGTATTCTGGTAAAAATGAAGGATTTCAGTTTTGATGGTTTTAAGGGTCTGGCCCGTCATGAACCGGTGCTGGCATTCACGGCGGCCATTTTCCTGCTTTCATTGGCGGGAATTCCGTTGACCGGTGGTTTTCTGGCCAAATACTATATGATTGCATCTGTTATCCAGACTGGTTCCTGGCTCTGGCTCGTGATTTTCGCCCTGCTCTGCGCCACTGTAAGCGTTTATTATTATTTCCGGGTGATCCAGGCCATGTATTTCAAAGAAGGATTATCTCAGAATCTGGAAATCAGCCCGGGTTTTAAAATGATGCTGATCCTGCTTGCCCTGATCGTAATTCTCCTCGGTATTTTCCCGCAGTTGCTTATCAGCCGATTGTATATTACTTACATCTGATTCCGGATAGGGGTGGAAATCAGTAAAGTATCTTAAATTAGCCGTGCATTCCACCTTACATGAAATTACGCGATGTTCTTTCGCTTGCCTTTCGAACGGTGAGGAGCAATAAACTCCGGACCAGCATTACTGTAGCCATCATCGCGTTTGGCATCATGGCATTGGTAGGTATTAATACTGCCATCGACGCCATGAAGCAAAAATTTACTGAAAGTTTTGCTTCCATGGGTGCAAACGGCTTTACCATTCATTATAAAGAAAATAATTTCTTTCGCAACCGGGACGAGGTGACCAAAGAGAAAAAAGGCGCGAAGAAAGATAAAACCTCCAATGCCAAGATTCCCATTTCCAAGAACCAGGCGGAACTCTTCAAGGAACGCTATCATTATCCGGCCAAAATATCCATTAGTATCAGGGGCAGTAACGGGAATATTGTGTCCATGGGCAGCTCGAAAACCAACCCGACTGTTCAGATTCAGGGCGGTGATGAACTTTACGCAGAACTCAATGGATATAACCTGAATGCCGGCCGAAGCCTGAATGACCTGGACATTCAGTCGGGCAGGAATGTATGTGTACTGGGAAATGACCTGGTAAAGAAATTCTTCAACGATCATCCCGAATCGGCCCTTGAAAAAATCGTCAAGATAAACGGCATCCCGTTCCGAATCATAGGTACCATGGAATCCAAAGGTTCCAGTATCGGAAGAAGCTGGGATAACGTTGTGATCACTTCTTATAATACGGTGAGACGTTTTTTTCTAACTCAGGCGCCTTCTCCCTATAATCCGACACCTTCGTTTATTATTCAGGTAAAAATACCCGACGTAAAACAGATGGATCTTGCTATCGGTGAGGCGGAATCTGTATTCCGTAACGTGAGGAGGGTAAACACAACGGATGCCAGTAATTTCGTAATTGATAAAAGTGACCGCTTTGTGGAAGAACTTCTTTCAAATCTTTCCCTGATCACCTGGTGTGCGCTGGTGATCGGAATTATTACCCTGGTCGGTGCGGCTGTCGGACTGATGAACATCATGCTGGTGTCTGTTACGGAAAGGACCAAGGAAATCGGATTGGTTAAAGCCATTGGCGGAAGGAAAAAAAGCATCCGCATGCAGTTTTTATATGAATCGATCATTATCAGTTTGCTGGGTGCGGTTTTTGGAAGTATACTCGGTATATTGGTGGGAAATTCTTTTTCACTTGTCCTGAATACGGGATTTGTATTTCCGTGGGTCTGGCTTTTCTGGGGGATGTTTATTTGCACCATTGTTGGAATATTGGCGGGCCTGTATCCGTCCCTGAAGGCTTCGCGGATGAATCCCATACAGGCATTGCGTTACGAGTAAGCAGATACGTTAAGCAGAGTGAATGCAGGCAAGGGTTTGGTGATCGGTCAATAAATTTGAAAGAATATGTATTTTCCATTTGGCATTCCGGAAATTTACTATATTGTGTTCCCTACGAAAATCAACTACGCCGAACTTCCTATTGAAATTTTTAAAAGCGTTCCATTCGCGCAAATTATTATTTCCATATTTCAAATTTTTCTTAAACACTAAAAACAAACGATCATGGCTGAAACAAGACCGACTGCAACGGCAGCAGCGAAACCTACTACAAGTGTACAGGCTGCTAAAAAGGGCAATTCTATTTCCTGGATGGCCCCGCTTTTGTGCGTTATCATTGGTTTTATTATCTGGAGGTTTATAATCGGCGATCCGAGCAATTTCACCAAACCCGATCCAAATGGTGGATTCTGGCCTAGCCACGAAGGTGCAAAAACGGCACTTGCACGTATGTACCTCGGAGGAATTATTGTGCCTATTTTAATTGGTTGCCTGCTGACTGTATTAACTTTTGTGGTTGAAAGATTTCTGACTGTTTCGAAAGCCACCGGAAGTGGAAATATTAATGAATTCATCCGGAAGGTTCAGTATCATCTGGCCAATAAAAATGTTGACGCAGCCATCGCAGAATGTGACCGTCAGAAAGGAAGCGTTGGAAATGTTATGAAAGCCGGTCTGCGTAAATACAAAGAAATGATCGCCGTGGGCGACCTGGATACAGAACAAAAAGTACTGGCCATTCAAAAGGAAGTGGAAGAAGCGACTGCCCTGGAATTGCCTATGCTCGAAAAAAATCTGGTATTCCTGTCTACCATCGCATCCGTGGCAACCCTGTTGGGTCTGTTGGGAACGGTAATGGGAATGATCCGTTCATTTGCTGCCCTGGGTGACAGTGGCGGGGGTGAAGCGGCATCCAAACTGAGCCAGGGTATTTCTGAAGCCCTGTATAACACGGCCCTGGGTATCGGAACCTCGGCTATCTCCATCATTATGTATAATGTATTCACCACCAAAATTGATGGTATTACATATGGTATTGATGAAAGCGGATTTACTTTGACACAGAGCTTTGCGTCATTGTACAAATAGCGCAAAGCGTAAAGCGCAAAGCTTAAAGCTGCGTTAAGCGTTAAGCGTTATGCGTTCAGCTTATTTTATGGAATTACAAATATTAGGCATCTAACTAAAAAACGTAAAAATGGGAAGAGCAAAGTTACCCAGGAAGAGCACGAACATCGACATGACGGCGATGTGCGACGTGGCCTTTCTATTGCTTTCTTTCTTTATCCTGGCCACCAAGTTCAAACCGCCGGAAGCTTTAACCGTGGTCACGCCCAGTTCGGTGTCGACCAAAACAGCGCCGGAAAAGGATGTCGTTATGGTGATCATCGATAAGGACGGAAAAGTATATTTATCTGTTTCAGAAGCCAATCAGACTGAAAAGAAAGAAATGATCGACGCCATCAACACGTCCAAGAATCTGAATCTGTCGGATGCGGAGAAAAACAATTTCGTACGCATTCCCAATGCCTATATCGGTGCACCGTTCAGTCAGCTGAAATCTTACCTGGATAAGGATCCCGCCTCATTGCAGAATGTGGTAAAACCGGGCATACCTGCCGTGGACAGTACGAACAATGAAATGATCGACTGGTTCAAGGCGGCCGCGGATGCATTTCAGGGCAAAAAGATGAATGTATTGGTAAAAGGCGACGATGCTTCGAAATACCCCTCTTTACAGGGAGTGATCATAGCATTAAAAAAGAATGATCTGATGAAGTTTCAGGTAGTAACCAGTCCGGTGCCAGCTCCGCTGGGATCGGATCTCTACAATGAACAACAGAGATTGGGAACGAAGGCAGCTGAATAACTAACAATTTAAAAAAAAGAGACATGGCAGAAATGGATACCTCGGGCGGCGGCGGCCATAAAAAGGGCCCCGGCGTCAAAAAAGGAAAAAAACTCTCTACGAGGGTGGATCTCACCCCGATGGTGGACCTCGGTTTCCTGCTGATTACTTTTTTCATCTTTACCACGACCATGAGCCAGCCAACTGCCATGCGTCTGTTTCTGCCAAAGGATGTAAAAGATCCGAACGAGCAGAATAAAGTGAAAAACTCAGCGGTCATTACGCTGATGCTTGGCAAAAATGACGTGATCTATTATTATGAGGGTGACAGCGCTCAAAAACTGCAACCTACAGATTTCAAAAAAATCCGGGATATCGTAATCGATAAGAAGAGAAGAACCGATCCTAAGGATTTTGTTGTTGTAATCAAGCCGACTGTGGATGCCACTTATAAAAATACAGTGAACATCCTGGACGAGATGACCATTGACGGCGTAAAAAGATATGCCATGGTGGATATTTCTCCGGTTGAATACAACTTTATCAAGCTGACTGAAGGCGCCAATGGCGTTAAATAGGCTTGAATTTTGTGGAATTTTAATTAAATCGAGTCTATATAATTAATAATCCATCATGGAAATAAATAAAATTTTAAGCGCGGATATCCTTGATATCATCTTTGATGGTCGAAACAAAGATTACGGGGCTTACGATCTGCGCAAGACGTATAATAAGCGCATAAGGACATCTCTGCTGGTGATGGGGGGACTGGTGGCCGCTTTAATTGCCGGCTACTTTATCAACAACTACCAGGGACAGGGAAAAAAAGCCGCCGTTGTGGTGCAGGACGTTCAGTTGGAAGATATTAAGGAAGAGAAAAAGAACGAACCACCGCCGCCACCGCCTCCGCCGAAAGAGCCACCAAAAGTGGAAATGGCCAAGTTTACACCTCCCAAGATTGTAAAGGACGAGGAAGTAAAGGCAGAAGAAAAACCACCGGAAGTGGAAAAACTGGAAGACACCAAGATCGGTACTGCTAACCAGGAAGGAATCAAGGACGACAATATCACAGCACCTCCCGCAGATAGTAAGGGAGTTGTGGAAGCACCTAAGGATAATACGGATTACGATAAAACATTTACCAAAGTGGAAATCGAATCGGACTATCCCGGAGGAACGGCAGCCTGGCAGCGTTATCTGCAGAAAAACCTGCAGTATCCTGAAGAGGCTCAGAACAACGAAATTCAGGGTCAGGTGGTTGTGAAATTCATCGTTGATAAGGAAGGCAAAGTCAGTGAAGTGGAAGCCATCAGCGGTCCCAACGAACTCCGCGAAGAAGCGATGCGTGTTATCCGCAAATCAGGTAACTGGACCCCCGCCGTACAGAACGGACGTAAGGTGAAATCTTACAAGAGCCAGCCCATTAACTTCAGACTGGAATCGCAATAACTAACACACAAGTCTGGAAGACTGGAACATAACTAAATAACTTAACTTTAAAAATAGACCCGGGATAAGATCCCGGGTTTTTTTATCTGTCAACCGTCAACCGTCATCCGTCATCGGTCATCGGTCATCGGTCATCGATTGGAGTTATCTTTGTCAGATGTTAGCAAAATTAACCGGCTGGGACGATACCATCGTAGCACTCGCTACCGCGCCTGGCATAGGCGCACTCGGCGTGATCCGTCTCAGCGGACCGAAGGCTGTAGAAATCGTGAACAGCTTATTTCATTCCAAAGATTTATCTGTTCAGCCATCCCATACGCTGCATGTCGGATTTTTAAAAACCGGAGATGAGATCCTTGATGAAGTAGTAGTCTCCATATACCGTACACCGAAATCATATACGGGGGAAGACGTGGTGGAAATCAGTTGTCATGGTTCAACTCATATCGAGGAAAAAATCATTTCTGCCTGCGTTCAATTGGGTGCGCGGCTGGCAAGGCCAGGAGAATTTACACAACGGGCCTTCCTGAAAGGCAAGATGGACCTGACCCAGGCGGAGGCGGTAGCCGATCTGATTGCGAGCCATTCCGAAGCAGCCAGACTTTCTGCGTTGCATACCATGCGTGGCGGATTTACGCATGATCTGAAATCACTTCGCGACCAGTTACTGGGATTCTCTGCGCTGATTGAACTCGAACTCGACTTCTCCCAGGAGGATGTGGAATTTGCAGACAGAAAGAAGTTCTATAACCTGATCGAAGAAGCGCGGCGTGTAACAAGTGAGTTGATCGAATCTTTTAAATACGGAAACGTAATTCGCAATGGCGTGCATGTGGCGATAATCGGAAAACCCAATGCGGGTAAATCCACTTTGCTGAATAGTTTACTGAATGAACAACGTGCCATCGTAAGTGAGATTGCCGGCACCACACGTGATACTATTGAAGAAGTAATCGTAATCGAAGGGATCGAATTCCGTTTGATTGATACCGCGGGTATACGCGCGCATACTGCTGATCAGATCGAACAGCTCGGCATAGAAAGAACACATGAGAAGATCGCGCAGGCTGATATCGTTTTGGAAATCCTGGATGCAACGAACATGTTGCAAACTGGGCATTTGTCCGGCGCAAATGGGAACTCCGTATCAGATAAAAAAAACCGGATCCGCGTATTGAATAAAACGGATCTGTTTTCAGAGAATGTTTTGCATCTGCACGCATCCGCCGAAAAATCCGGTTTTGTAAATACAGAGATTGAATTTATGTATGATGCTTCTCGGCGAAGGGAGTCTTCTCTGCACGCTCGTTTCCCCGATCCCGGCTTAATATTCATTTCAGCAAAAACATCTGTTGGCATTGATAAATTGAAACGCGCATTGGTGGATCGCGTACTGCAGGGGAAAAAAATGCGCGAAGGAACCGTTGTTACGAACGCCCGTCATTATGATGCGTTAATACAAGTCGCTGCTTCTTTAAATGAAATCAGAAATGGCCTTGATAATAATTTACCCGGCGATTTACTTTCGTTGGACATTCGTCGCGCCCTTCATTATCTGGGCGAGATCACCGGCGAAATCACCAATGAAGAACAGCTTTCCTGGATCTTTGGGAAGTTTTGTATCGGAAAGTGACCTGGCCACGATTGATGCACATTCCCTGCGAGGTACATTCATTCTCACGGTAATTCATTTGCTTTTACTTGCTTTTCTTATCCTTTAGTAGCCTTTTATTCGCTCCTAATCTGTTACTAAATCGTGTTCTTGTGAAGCGCTTGATTTTGATAACCAGATTATGGGTCACAATTTCTGTGTCAACTGCGACCGATACATTTTTAGTAAAATTTCCCAAGGGATTCCCAAAAACGATGATCCGTTATAAATAACAACTGCATTTGGTTGCGAATGAATAGCATGAATTCTTTCGTTGTTAATCTTTTAACGGTGATTAATTTTTTATTTTGACTTTAACTGCCGGTGAACATGGCCGCGAAAGGTCGGCCATCGAAGGCTGATTCAACATGAACGATTTTTCCATTATTGACTTGATGCCATTCAGCAACCAGGGTGATGGCTGCCGCCGGGGCCTTGGTTTCCAGTTCAAAGAAGATGGCCGCCTGGTCGCCCTCGGCGATGATCGTCTTTACGTCTAGGCGCAAGGTCACGCTTAGTAATCCCGTCAAGGCAGCCAGATAAGCATCTGCATTCGGATAAGTTTCAAAGAGCCCAACAAAAACCAGTTCATCGCTCAAAAAAGTGCGAGCGGTAGCCAGATCCCTTTTAATCACTGCATCATAAAATTTTGTAAGAATTGTACCTGTGTTAGACATAATCATGTTTTTTATTAGTTATTTCTCTTATTTCCTTAATGACAAATGAATTTCAGAAAAGAGACATGATGTATGACTTTTTTCACTTTGAACAGTATTTTATTCCCGTTTATAAACTAAATAATTTAAAAACCAATTATTTACAAGCTAGTTCAGCATGTCTAAAACGCTCTCAAAACAGCATACTATCGTAACATAAGGTATCATACTGTATTATTGCGACCTATAATCTTCTGTATAAGGTTTGCTGTTTGGAGCAGTTACCGTTCATTGTGTCAATAAAATGAAAAGAATTAAACTGAAGAATAATAATAATTTTTTCATGATTAATTTTTTGGTTAAAAAATATTATTAAATAGCATCATAGAATAACCAAAAAAATACCACGTTAAGATAATCTCTTCTCTGTAGACTAAGAGTAAATGCTTAGCTCCAAATAGTTCCCTTTCGCTTCAATTATAGACTATCTTTACTTGAATCCAAGATCCGGCGGCATTTCCGTCACATACCCTAATTCCTATGAAAAACCCTCCTCTCCCTGGTCATACTGTCGTGCATATTTGTGCAGACTTCATTTTCACAAAATACCTTAGATAAAGCCGGTCTGACGGCAGCTACGCCTTCCTCGGTTGCATTTAGTTTACGTAAACTAAGCAGCAGCTATGCGGGCTACGCTATCAGAGTAAGAAGGTCATCAGACAATGCAGAGGCAAATGTTGCTTTTGATGTTAGCGGAACAGTAAGTGCTTCAAGCTTAGTTAGTTTTACTCCAGGCGTAACAGTAGGCGCAACATTCGGAACGACGCGTACAGGAAATATTACTTCTAATGTCAGCAAGACCGGTACCATTACCATTAATGATAACAAGACAGGTAAGATTTTTGTGTCTTCCACTTCGACAACCGTAACGGGCAACAGTACTAGTTTTACCACTGAACTGGTTGCCGGCGACCGCCTATTTAATGGTGCCAATAATATTTTTTTAGGCGTAGTTGCTTCTATTACCAACAATACGACCTTACTGCTTACAAATTGTGCAACGGTAAGCGGCAATTCGATAAACTATAAAACAACCACTGCAAATGTTACAGGGACAGGAACGAATTTTACCGGTGAATTAACGACGGGAGACCGTTTGTTCAATACAACAAATACCTACCTGGGAACGGTTGCAAGTATAACAAATGCTACAACTCTTTCTCTTAATGCGGTGGATGCGGTTTCTGCCACCACAACGGGTTATGCAGGTACTTCAGCTACGATTACAGGCACTGGTACGAATTTCATCAGTTTAACGGTAGGAGATCTGCTAATCAGCAATAATATCACTTTGGGTATCATTGCTTCAATCACTAATGCCAGTTCACTTACGCTCACTGCCAAAGCGGGCGGATCAGTTTCCGGCCTTGCATTTAAGTCATCTGCTGGCACGATGTCTTTCAGTACCTATTATGCTACCACTTCAGCTTATGTAAATACCTGGTATGATCAAAGTGGGAATAGCAGGGATGCTATACAGTTAAAGCCAGGTAACCAGGCCCGGATCGTAAACGCTGGAACACTTTATATCGTTAATGGAAGAACATCCATGGAATTTTCAAATACATTGACGGCTTTTCTGGAAACATCCGCCGCGGCATCTTATCTGAACAATACGCTTTACACCCTGAACAAAGTAACGGCAGAAGCAACCACCAGTCCCGTCCTTCAGCTGCCTATCAGTACTACTGGTGGCGACGGCCCAAATAATACTATTTCCCATTACGGATATAGAAGCTCATCTCTATTTACTGTTGCTCAATACGGGAATGATCAGGATTTTAATGCAACTCCCAGCACTTCGTTGGAATTGCATACCGCAGTAAAAATTTCTACTGCCTCCAGTCAATTTTATAAGGATGGCATTTCACTTGGTATTTTAACCAGTGGTACTGCTTCCAGTCTAAATAATGTTGGCCTGTTGAATATCGGGTATTATACACCGACTACTTCCTATTACAATGGTTCAATTTCTGAACTCGCAATTTTTTCATCTGCCCTGGCCAGCACTGATATTACGCTTTTAAATAATAATCAATTAGCATTTTACACTATTCCAACTACCTACTGGACCGGGGCGATTTCCACAAGCTGGACCAATACAGGGAATTGGTCAACCGGAATAGTCCCTACCATCAGCAGCCCATCTATTGTGGTGATACCTGCCGGCAAACCGTTTTACCCCATCATCAGTGGTGTATCACCTGCAAACAGTATTTCCCTGGAAGCGGCAGCCTCACTTACCATAACCGGAACCTTACAATTAGCAGGTACGATCAATAATCTGGGCACATGCACAGCCACGGCCGGAACAATACAATACATAGGATCTGCGCCACAAGGCATTGCCGCAAGTACGTTCGCGGGAAATTCTCTTCAAAACATGATCATCAATAACAGCACAGGAGTGTCATTGAATGGTAATATTACTGTTTCCGGAAATATAACTTTTACAACAGGTACCCTGTCCATCGGAAGTTCTGTTCTTACGCTTGGGGGTACGGTTACGAATACGGTTACTGGAGGTTTGAACGGAAGTTCGAACAGCAGTTTAGTGATCAATAGCACCGTGAGCCCGACACTGAGTTTTGATCAGACCACAGTACCCACAACGAATTCATTAAAAAACTTAACAATCAATAGTACCGGTCAAATAGTAACCTTAGGCAATAACCTGGTTTTAAGCGGAACTGGAACAACTACTTTTACCGCAGGCAAATTAGCGATTGGCAACACCACGCTTACCATGGAGGGTGTTGTTGTAAATACAGTGAGTGATGGGCTGAGAGGAGGTATTTCCAGTAAAGTAGTTGTTGATGGAATAGTAAGTCCGACTCTAAGCTTTGACCAAACTACATCAGGTACGACCAATGCATTGAATACTTTAACGCTTAACTGCAGCGGCCAAACAGTTACTTTAAACAGAAGTCTTGTTATTATATCTGCTTTAAATTTAACGTCTGGTATATTAGCAGACGGAGGCAATCAGCTTATATCGACCGGCACCATTAATCTGAGTTCCGGAACATTCAAATTAGGATCCGCGACAGTTGCCACAATCTGGCCTGCTTTTGCTACCAATAATATTACAGTGGGGGGTACAGTAGAATTTGCATCTGGAATAGCACAAATCGTATCAGCCGTTCCTGCTTACCAGAATCTTACTATAAGTGCTGTAGGCGGAGCTACCGCAGCAAACGACCTTGCAGTGAATGGCATACTCAGTCTTTCGGTGGCGAACCCATCATCCACAGTAGGCAGTCTTTCCATGAGCACGTTTACATTGAATATGGGTGGATCTGCTACTACCGTAGGTCAGGGGGACGTAACAGGGATTGTGAAACGAATAATCATTCTTCCCAATGTAAACTATACAATGGGCAATGAATTTTCTTCCGTCACTTTCCCAAATACCGGAACATTGCCCTCACAAATGAGTTTAAAAATCAAAATTGGCACGGCTCCAACATGGCTGCCCGGAGCCATTAATCGTGTTTATGATTTTATCCAAACCGGTGGTACGGGCACCAAAGCCGTTATCACTGCGCATTATCTGGATGCAGAACTCAATGGTAACATTGAAAATAAATTGGTTTATTTTTCTTACCATTTTACAGGACCACTCCTTTTAGAACAAGGAAAATCAAATTTTAATACAACGCAGAATTGGGTACAGCTGTCAAATGTGAACGTAGCTTTTTTCTCGTCGACATTTGGAAATATTGAAGTATCGCTGAATAAATCCGCACTCACCTCACTTACCTGGAATGGTTCTACCAGTACTTCCTGGATTACCGCTACTAACTGGACCCCGAATGGCGGCCCATCTACTAATACCGACCTTTTTATTCCTGATGCAAGTACTACTCCTAATTCTCCCTCTTTGCCGGCAACAGCAAGCAACGGGTCCCTGACCATAGAAAGCGCTGGCATCGTGAATTCAGATCCGGGTGCCCAGCTTATACTTAACAATGGTGGCCTGGCATGGAGCAATGTAGGTGGAACTTTTAATGCCGGAACCAGCACTGTCATTTTTACAAATGCCAACGCTACTATTAACGGCACAACAAATTTCAACAATATTACTATCAACAACGCCGCAGCGCTGTTGATGACAAATGGAACCACCATGCGGATTGGCGGAATGATAACCAATAACGGAACATGGAGTTCCGGGTTATTAAATAATACGGTGGAATACAACGGTAGTAATCAAACGATTATTAACCCCAATGGATCTACGCAATCTTACTATAATTTGATCGTCAGCGGAAGCGGTACCAGTGTGCTTCCGGCGGCCTCCTTAAATATATTAGGCAATCTGACCATTAATGGCGCCATCTCGGGAGGTAGTACTTTTGGAATGAATGGAGCCGGTGCACAATCTATCAATGGAACATCTCCGTTAATCCTGAATATCCTGAATATTAATAACAGCGCTTCATTGGTAAGTCTCAATCAGAATACAACAGTAACAAACATATTGACTTTTACGGCAGGCAAACTGGCCATTGGCAGCAATACGCTTACATTATCAGGAAATGTTGTAAATGCAGTCCCCAATGGAATCATAGGTGGCGCGGGCAGTAACCTTATTGTAAACGGAACGGTGAGCCCGACATTAAGTTTTGATCAAACCAACTCCGGCGTATCCAATACACTTAATAATATTACCATTAATAGCCCTGGTCAGGCGTCCTTATTAGGGAGTAATCTTGAAGTGGACGGCATGATTATGTTCACTGCCGGAAAACTGGCGATAAATAGTAATACGCTCACCCTGAAAGGTATAGTAACGAATACTGTAGCCGGTGGACTTACCGGTAGTAGCAGTAGTAACCTCGTTATTAGCGGAGGATCAGTAAGCCCTGCTTTATCTTTTGATCCGACCACAGCCGGCACAACAAATATGTTGAATAATTTTTCTGTTAACAGCACCGGACAAACAATTACGCTGGCAAATCCTCTGGTCGTAGGTGGCTCCCTCGATCTGACGAATGGCCTCATTACTACGACATCAGCAAACAGCCTTACTTTAACACAAGCATCCACCTTCACCGGAGGTAGTAATATTTCATTTATTAACGGACCGCTCACAAGAAATACAAATGGAGCAACTGGTTTTGTTTTTCCTGTAGGGAAGCTGAACGACTACCGTTCTGTCGTCGTGACGCCACAATCGAATGCGGCTGGCGTTTATACTGCTGAATATTTTCCAACTATGGCCCCTGCCGGCACTTACCCGATTGCATTAACAGGAATTGCTACCAATGAATATTGGGATATCGCCAAAAATAAGCGGACCTGATGCAACGGTAACCCTGACATACACTGCGGGTAATACATGGAGCGTTGGTAGTCCTACCAGCATGGATAATATTTATGTGGCACATCTTAATGCCGGCAACTGGGATCTTGTATACGGAAGCACAATACCCGGAAATACGGGCAATGGATTAACCCCGGTCACCAGCAAAGTATTGACTTCCTTCTCTCCATTTACCTTTGGGTTTAGTCCGTCTACAACTTTACCAGTAACACTTATTAATTTTAAGGCAAATAGGGTTCATACTGCTGTTGAATTGCTATGGATCTCAGCTAATGAGTCGTCACTTTCAAGGTATGATTTGGAAAGATCATCAGATGGCAGCAACTTTTATAAAATAGGATCGGTGGCTGCAACCAATACTTCTTTGATCAAAAGCTATAACTGGCTGGATAATTCCCCGATTCAGGGGCTGAATTTTTACAAGTTAAAAATGATCAATTTAGATGGTGTCTTTACATTCAGTTACATCGTAGAAATTAATATGAATGCAAAGGAAGGGATTACTGTATACCCAAATCCCGTAACCGGTCATGTGATTATGCTTAAGATGTACGGTCAGCCTAAGGGTCTGTACGGTATAAATCTTTTTAACATCAATGGTGAAACCGTGATGAACAGCACGATAATACATGATGGCAATGATGCCGTATTAACTTTAAATCTTAACAGAAACCTGGCAAGCGGATGTTACTATTTGAAAATAATCGGCCCTGAAAATAGCACAACGTTTAAACTTCTTATTAACTAAAAGGCTATTTATCTCTATGCAAATTAGAGGAATTCCAGCCTGCGAGCGATAAGCCAGATTTATTAAAAGCAGGAATAAAAAAGAATACCCATTAAAGTGTTATTTACTGTTGGCTTCGTGATATTTTCGTGGGTAATTTTCAGAGGTGCATTTTTTCTATATCGCACAAGGTAGTTCTGGTGTAGTTTTTCCAACTCTTGGATTATTAATTTCTGTGGCATACGTATCGCCGCCGCAAAAGCATTTGCTTCTCTTTCCTGAATTTGTTCACCAAGTCTATTAATCATCTACCAAGTAATATAGGCTCTTTCAAATCATCCTTTAAAACCTTTGAAAGAAGATAAATAAAAAGCGTCATGAAAGTTGCTTTAATTACTTTATTGAGGACAACATTTTTTTCTGCGTCTGTCGGGTCAGTGGTGATAACGATCGGGCAA
>Ga0206943_1019_pt1 | contig 39827 bp, 32 predicted proteins | sample Alteio_BWOrgHeat_7_FD_153243 | JGI IMG/M metagenome (GOLD analysis project Ga0206943, IMG submission 153243) | Enriched cells from forest soil in Barre Woods Harvard Forest LTER site, Petersham, Massachusetts, United States -... | ecosystem: Environmental > Terrestrial > Soil > Temperate forest > O... | reverse complement strand
GATTTTTTTGATCCTTCTGATCATGACAAAATGAACGATGCTACCAGAAAGGTTTACAAAGAAGGTTATAATGAAACTGAGGCGGAAATAATTACTAAAAATGGCGATCGCAAACTTTATTTTCTGAATGGAATTTCGGTGATATATGAAGGAAAACTTTGCCTGCTCGGAACCGGGATTGATCTGACAGAAAGGGAAAGAGCACAACAGGAGATCAAGGATAATGAAAAAAAATACCGTTCGCTTTTTGAACAGGCTTCAGACCCCATCCTGGTGACCGATTTCAAAGGAAATTTTACGGAAGTAAATGGCAGCTTCTGCAAACTCTTCGGATATACAAAAAAGGAATTGCTGCGCATGAATGTCACTTCATTGATCTGCCCGATTCAGTTAAAGGAGAAACCCATGCGAAATGATCTGTTGATGAAGGGTAAACATATTTTCAGTGACCGGATCATGGTCCATAAGGATGGCTCACTGATAGAAACAGAGGCTAATCTTAAGAAATTTGGTGAGGACAGAATCATGGGAATCGTTCGTGACGTAACTGAGATCCGGAAGTTACAAAGAGCCATGGAGCAGGAAAAAATGGAACAGATAGACCAGGAACAAAAAAAGATTACGAGGGCGGTGATCAAAGCGCAGGAAAGAGAACGCAATTTTATCGGAAAGGAATTGCATGATAATGTAAATCAGCTCCTGGCCAGCACCAGAATGTGTCTGAGTACAGCCAAACTAACTTCCGCAGGGAAAAAGGATTTTGTTGATAAATCCATCCGTCTCATTGATGCAACCATTTTTGAAATCCGTGTCCTGAGCAGGAAACACGTAACTCCTTTGAAAGGATTTGATTTAAAGGAACAGATACAATCCATGATTAAAATAATGGAAGAAGGTATCGGTTTTAAAATCTCCTTTGATTACACGCTACCGGACCACCTCGATATACTGGACGATCTGAAACTCAATATTTACAGGATCATACAGGAACATCTTAATAACGTCTACAAACACGCATCCGCGTCGAGGGTTCAAATAAAAATGTTCGCTGAAGATAGATGGATACATGTTCTAATTCATGATAATGGTATTGGATTCGAAGTGGGTATTAAGAAAAATGGAGTAGGTATTGTAAATATTGTCAACCGCGTGGAATCATTTAATGGTAAGGTGGGTTTTGAAACCAAACCGGGTGTCGGCTGCAAACTGGATATTCGTATTCCCATGGTTTCGAGGACGAGGGATCTTTCTTAAGCTGAACGCGTAAGGCTTAACGCCTAACGCATATGCATTAAGCGTTGAACTTTAGGCGTTCAGCTTACTTCATAAAGCCCCGGGCCTGGAGTTCAGTAACCAGCATTTTTGTGTATTGTTTACTTGCTTTAACTATATCCGGAGGGTTTACCACTTTGGACTGCATGGAAATCAACATCTGTTCAGTATCCGCATTAAACAAATTACTTTCTATAAAATAAGTTTTATCCGTGGTATAATATCCGGGAGAATAAAAAGTCGGGGTATATGCATAATATCCTGAATATGTATAACCATATCCTGCATAGGGCACGAATGCACCAGCGGAATATGAGCCCTCTACATAATGGGTTTTCTCGGTTTGATCAACGACTGCTACCGTAAATATGCCGTCACAACCGAGATTCCTGATGGCTTTCAGCAGAACTTCTGTCTTTGGTAATTTATCAACTGTGAGAATCGGCCCGAAGGCGTCATTGCTTTTAACCGTTAATATTCCTTTGTCCGCAGCGGCAGTTGCCAGGTCATTTTCAAGCGTCACCTGCGCTTCATAATTCTGCGTCATGACGAAAATAAAAATCTTATGCTTTCCAGGTTGCGGATTGGGCTTTTCCTTTGGACTAACCCAGGTTGCCATGATTACCGGAATGATCCTTTTTCCCGTGCTTGTTTTGCTCGCCCATGGGTTCATTTCTGTTGCCAGCCTGGGCATTATTTGATTTTTTTTGCTGATCTCTCTCCGTCTGATTCCTGCCGGAATCTTCCTGATTTGTGTGTTTCATAATTAGATCAATTTTATAGTGCAATTATTTCAAACACTATGCCTCCCCGGGCATATTCTCCGGGTATGCCTAATTTTAACAGGTTGGGGATTTTGTTCCGGTTCTGGGACATAAAAGTGGATAAAATTGCCCCCATCAGGAAAAGTTCCCTTTATAAACACATTCAGAACATTTAGATATTTCTTTGGCTTTTTAAAATATAAGTCCTGTTCATCCGTCTACCCTCTTTAGAGTATGGCACAGGCAGAAATGATACAAGTTCAGATGACTGATTCAAAAGCAAATTCCATAACTGCCATCGTCAAAGATTATAGACGGCGATTATTGGGATTTATCCGAAAGAGGGTTAGCAATGAGGCCGACGCGGAGGACATTTTGCAGGATGTTTTTTACCAGCTTTTGGGAAATAAGGAACCCATCGATCAGGTCGCCTCATGGCTTTTTACGGTTGCACGGAATAAAATCATTGACAGTAAGCGCAAAAAACAACCCCTGGCTACCGATTTTCTCTTTTCAAATACGGAAGATGCTGAAACGGGCGAATGGATGGACATCCTGATGGATGATTCTTCAAATCCGGAAACGGTTTATTTAAGAAGCCTTTTCCAGGAAACACTAGAAGAGGCTTTGAACGAATTACCCGAAGAACAAAAACAGGCATTTGTTCTGAACGAACTCGATGGTATTCCATTTAAACAAATATCCGATGAAACCCGGATTCCTGTAAATACATTGATTTCAAGAAAACGGTACGCAGTTCTTTATTTGCGGGAGAAACTCGCAGTACTTCATGATGCATTAAAAAACTATTAAATAAAACACAATGATACATTCAAGATTTCCCCGGTTTATCCTTTTTCTCCTCTTTATTTTCGTGGTCCTCGTTCCCCTGGGCTTCATTATTATGGCGCTTTGGAATAGTGTACTGGCTATTATTTTTCCGATAGCGCTGATTAATTTCTGGCAGGCATTGGGCATTTTTCTGTTATCAAGAATATTGTTTGGAGGTTTCCCGGGCAAACCGGGTTGGGCCGGCCGTGGGCACAACCGTCGTGAAATGGAGGAAATGAGAAATAAATGGTTCAATATGTCCCCGGAAGAAAGACAGCATTTCAAACAGCATTGGGGAAACCGTTTTCGCGGTGGCCAAACACCCGTTACTCCGGAATCGCCTGCTTCGGAATAATCAACGGTCTGGTTTGACAAATCAGCGCAATTAAATGTGAACTTATACTTCCAGGAGTGAAAGGCATGATACAAGGATTCCCACATTTCTCACCCTTACCACCCCGTATTATGCGGGATCACATTACGAAGTAATATCTTGGGGGCCATTGGCCCCCTTTTTTATACATATTCATAGATTCAAACTGAACCTATAGATGACACCCGTACGTAAAAGGATTAATATTTTTGAACTTCTCCGCAAATCGTTTGAAGAATTCAGGAAGAATGATCCCCTGAGAATGGCGGGGGCCACCGCTTTCTTTACAACCTTCGCCCTGCCTGCAGTTTTAATCATTCTGATCCAGGTTTTCGGACTTATACTGAGCCCCCGTTTTATGAGCCGTCAGTTATTCATTAATCTGGGTGAAGTCGTCGGAAGGAATACAGCGGTTGAATTACATAAAACGCTTTTTAATGTCAGGCTTCTGTTCAGAAATTGGTATGAAGCCACACTGGGTTTTCTTTTCCTGATCTTTGTTGCCACAACACTGCTGAAAGTGATCAAGGATTCCCTGAACCAATTATGGAATATCAGAACGATGACGAAAATGGGGTTCAGATTCACCCTGCTGACCAGGATAAAATCCTTCCTGGTCATCCTGATAGCGGGTGTTCTGTTTTTGGTTGTCCTGTTGGCAGAAGGCGGTCTCGATATGGTTCAGAAAACGGCCAGTGGACCGGTCCTACAGCATGGTGTTCTGGCGAAAACATTTATCCGTGAGATCATCCTGCTACTGACGGTTACGGTTTGGTTTTCTATGTTATTTAAATTTCTGCCGGATGCAAGGCCTACATGGAAAACTGTGATTGCCGGAGCATTTTTTACCGGATTTCTGTTTACAACCGGGAAATTGTTACTGCAATGGGTGTTGTCGTATAGCAGCATGCAAACGATCTATGGGGCATCAACCTCCTCCGTATTGCTTTTACTATTCGTTTTCTATTCTGCCTTTATATTTTACTACGGAGCCTGTTTTACTAAAATTTGGGCCGAAACATATAATAAGCCCATTCCGCCGGCAAAGCACGCCGAAAAATATGAATGGTCGCATGTGAGACTGTAGACTATTTCGGTTTGAATTCCATTTTTACTCCAATCCCTTTACCTGCTTTTTTTTGCTCAGCCGTTTGATAAATGGTTTTGGTCATGGTCCCCAGAAATTTGCCGCCATATTTCAGATAACTGATTGAATCAGATTTCTTGATAATGGTTGCTTTGTCTATATCGGCGGCCGTCAGCTCCCGGTCCAGGTACTTGGTCAGATACTTTTTTGCCATGTGGTGGTCCACATTTGTTTTTTCAATTTGTGCCATCGGAATTTCTTTTTCCGGAAATATCTTCGACACAGAAATTTTAGCAGGGGACTTCCGCTTGGCCGGCAGTTTTGCTGCGATTGTTTTTACTGCCTCCGGCTCGGTTTCCACGGCCTGGAGGGCTGTTTTTGATTTTGGTGCCACTGTAAAATGTTTATGATTCAGGTAAATATAGGCATAATAAAAGCAAGGCCTTGAAAGGCCTGAAAGCAAACAGTTTAAAGTCTTAGATTCGCAGTCACAAAAAGGGTGTCCATGAAGCTTATCAGATGGAAAAAAGGCAGTAAAACGCACCCCGGTGTAGTGCTTGATAACCAGTATTATGACGTTTCCGCTCTAAACGAGGATTATAACGAAGGTTTCTTCGAAACCGGCGGCCTGACCCGGTTAAGAAAATTCCTTGATGATCACAAAAAGGATTTAATTAAACTGGAAGATCCCGTTACGCTGGACAGCCCTATTGCGAGGCCCTCAAAAATTGTATGCATTGGCCTGAATTATTCCGATCACGCCAGGGAAGTCAAAGCGCAGCCTCCTGCGGAGCCCGTAATCTTTTTAAAATCGACCACTGCATTATGTGGCCCTTTTGATCCCATCATCATTCCAAAAAATTCGAAGAAAACCGACTGGGAAGTCGAATTGGCCATTGTAATGGCAAAAAAATCATCTTATATATCAGAGTCAGAAGCGCTGGATTATATTGCCGGTTACTGTTTACATAATGATGTCAGCGAAAGGGAATTCCAGATTGAAAGAAGCGGGACCTGGGATAAAGGAAAGGGCTGCGATCATTTTGCTCCCCTGGGACCCTTCCTGGCGACGTCAGATGAAATAGCCGATGTAAACAATCTCAGGCTATGGCTTACAGTAAATGGTAAAACCATGCAGGATGGAACAACTGCCAACCTGATTTTTAATATTCCGTTCCTGGTCTCATATGTCAGTCAGTTTATGACATTACTGCCCGGCGACCTCATTTCTACTGGCACACCAGCCGGTGTTGGCCTTGTAATGAACCCACCTGTTTATCTGATTCCCGGTGATATTGTTGAACTGGGTATAGATGGCCTGGGCAGTTCCCGCCAGACACTGGTTGCGTGGCAGCCAGTTACATGATCATTCCGGCAAACTACACAATCCGGTTTCAATAAGTAACAGACTGAGTTAATTTGGATACGTATTCAGGACGCAAGAATCGGATACCATTACCATTAAACCTTACTTATGAAATTGCAGGAAAGCATGACCGGCTTTTACTATGTCGGCACCAAACGGGCGATCATTACCAAACTTGTCAACATCTATAAGCGCGGTTATGCTTCCGGCAAATTGAATGAGTCAATGACTGAGTTGCTAAATAAAGACCATATTCTGCCACAGGTCATTATTTGCGACGCATCTTATGGATTTGCTGCTATTAAACAGTGGTCTGATTTGCTGATGAAAAATGAGCGACTGCATGGTGTTCCGCTGATCATCGATTCAGAAAATATGAATGCTATCGAAAATTTTCAATTCATCCGTAACAAAACCGCCGACGACATTATGAATCTGCTGGAATGGAGCGAGAATGATCTGAATTTTAAAATTCTTTTTCTTCAAAAATATAAGAACCGTACCCGGGATCTTGAGAAAAAACAAAAAGAGGAAATGATGGCAGTGTTTCCCGGAAAAATGTATCGCTTTTTAAAAAGAGGTTTGGATATTCTGATAAGTATCATGGCCATTATTTTACTCTTTCCGGTTTTTCTGATCATCGCCCTGGCCATACGGATCGAATCCAGGGGAAATATTTTTTATGTGTCGAAAAGAACCGGAATGGGACATCGTATTTTTAACTTTTATAAATTCAGAACAATGAGTCCGGATGCTGAATTGCGCAGGACACAATATGTTCATCTCGATCTTTATCCATACTCTGAACTGACCCGTTTTTTTAAAGTTGAAAATGACCCGCGTATGACAAGCGTTGGACGCTTTCTTCGAAATACGGGCCTGGACGAATTACCACAACTGTTTAACGTATTGCGTGGCGATATAACTCTGGTTGGCAACCGGCCGCTTCCATTAGATGAAGCAGAAAATCTCACAACCGATGAACTGGGAAAAAGATTTGTGGCGCCAGCCGGCATGACGGGATTATTGATGGATATGTGGATAATGGCGCATACGCCGCAGGCATTGATGCAAAAAGCAAATACATAATTGTTTATCTTAGAAAAAATGATGCCTCTTGATGATTGCCGGGAAGTTGTATATCTGTATTATATCAAGAGACCCCATAAAGAAATTTATAACCCCTAGCCTCCGACCGTTCCGTGCCCTTTTTTTTCTTCTTCTCCTCCTCTTTACAACCCGTTCTGCCGTTTCACAAAATACCCGGGTAGACAGCCTGATCTTATGGGTGGAGGAGCATCCCCACAATGATTCTGCCCGGATTCACGCGATGCATACGATCAGTTATCTGCTAAGCGAGTCGGATGTCGCCAGATCCTTTACCTATTATAGCATGGTTTCCAGGCTGAGTGATTCCCTCAACTTTACCTATGGCAAGGCTCTGGGCAATATCAATCTCGGAATCCTGCTTTCTTCATCCGGAAATTTGCAGTCCAGTACAGAAGCAAATATCAAAGCCTTCGAACAGGCAAAGGAATGTAACGAACCCCGCATCGAATCGGTCGCATTGAATAATATAGGCGATAATTTCGCTTCCCTGAAAGATTATGATAAATGCCGGCAATATACGCTGCAGGCCGTGGACATCAATATGCAACTGAAAGCCTGGCATGGGGTAGCAGTTAATTACGAGCTGTTGCACCGCTGTGACCTGGAACAGGGTTTATACGCAGATGCAAAAACAAATCTTGATAAAGGAATGCCCTATGCTATCCTGGATAATGACAATTATATATTGTCACAGTACTATCTGGGATATGGTAAACTGCATGCCATATATAATCGAAGTGATTCAGCCAATAACTATTTTAATAAAGCCATTGTCTGCGCAAATCAAAAGCCGGATCTGAGAAATGAATTCCAGGTTTACGTTGCGGAAGCAAAATATCTCAGGCATATCCCCGAACGTGAAAAGATCTCGTTACTTTTCAAAGCCATGAAACTGGCAGAACAAACCCAATATCAGGAAGGAATAGCCAATGATGCGGAACAATTGTCTTCCGCTTATGATCGCCTCAACAACAGGGATTCTTCTTTATTTTATTACAGGAAATACCGCTCGGCGTCCGATTCATTATTCTCAGAAAATAATCAGCGAAGAATGATGGTGAACGAAACCGAATGGAAGATCAGGAACAAGGAACTGGAGAATTCAAGTCTTAAACAACTGACCGCGACGCAGAAAAGACAAATTGCCTTTTCGAATATCCTGTTATTTCTGATCGGCTTGGGATTTCTGCTGAGCGTTTTTGTTGCCTTTCTGCTGTACAAATCCTTTCAGGCGAAAAAATTAAAGGATGTCTCCCAGTATAAACAAAAAATAGCAGAGACGGAAATGCAGGCGTTACAGGCCCAGATGAATCCGCATTTCTTTTTTAACAGCCTGAATAGTATTGAGAATTTTATCATGCAGAATGAAAAAAAACTTGCCTCTGACTACCTGAATAAATTCGCCCGGTTTATCCGGAGTATTCTGGACAGCAGCAATAATGACCTGATCGGCGTCAATAAAGATATCCAGTCGCTTCAGTTATATATCGACCTGGAACAACTTCGTTTCAATAATAAATTTACTTTTCATTGCGAAGTGGATCCCCGGTTACAGAGTGGTGATTATAATGTGCCTGCCTTATTGGTGCAACCATTTCTGGAAAATGCCATCAATCATGGAATTGGGCCGAGTGACCGGACGGATTTGAAAATTTGTCTGAAAGTCAGCCTGAATAATAATATGATTCACTATATTATAGTAGATAATGGAATTGGTCGTGAGCAGTCCCGGATTTATAATGAGATGAATAAGCCGTTTCATAAAAGTGTGGGCATGAAACTCACACAGGACAGGATAAATATTTTCAATCAGTCGCCTGCTTCTTCAGAAAGTGTAAAAATTATCGATTTATTTGACGAAGAGCATAATCCAATCGGAACCCGAATTGAATTTTCCCTTAAAGTTCTTACCTATGCAAGTTCTCAAGGCCATCCTGGTGGATGATGAATTAAATAGTTTGCAAAACCTGCAATTTAAAATACAGGAATACTGTCCCTCGATCAAAGTACTGGCGCAAAGCCAGAATCCGGAGGAAGCGATCCGCCTTATCCAGCAAAATAAACCGGATGTTATTTTTCTCGACATAGAAATGCCGAGGATGAGCGGATTCAAAATGCTTGAACAGATTCCCGAAGTTGACTTTGAAGTGATATTTATTACAGCCTATAACCACTATGCGATCAACGCGATCCGTATCAGTGCCTTTGATTACCTCGTAAAACCGGTAGCCATTGAAGACCTCCAGCAGACCGTAGAAAGGCTGGGAACCTACTCCGTAAAAAAAACAAGGGAAAGGGCAGAGCACCTGAGAAAAAACCTCGCAAATCCAAAAAGCCAGGAAGATCATATTGCCATACCCACCAACGACGGCCTCGAATTTCTCCAGATCAAACAGATCATCCGAATAGAATCCAGTTCCAATTATTCAAAAATCATTTTGCTGAATAACCAGCACATGCTGGTAACACGCCAGCTAAAGGACTTTGAAGAACTACTGCAGGACTACAGGTTTTACAGGGTCCATCATTCGCACCTCGTTAATTTGAATTTTATTGCCAAATACGTACGTGGAGACGGCGGACAGGTTATCATGCGCAACGGGGATATCATTGACGTATCGCGAAGAAAAAAAGAAGTTTTTTTAAAGCTGATCGGAAGCTGATCACCGCCTCATAACTATAATTCCTGACTGTTCAGGTATAATATCAGTTGCTTCAACTCACTTTCAGCGTAAAGTTGCTTATTTCCTGACATCTGCAGATACTCATTTACAATACCGCTGTCAGGGTTTAATTTGAACAGACGCTCAATTGCGGCACGTTTCAAAAGATGAATCGTCCGGTACTCCCTGTTGGGAAAGAAAATATAGTATTCCGGTTCATTCAAATATACGTCGGCAGATTTTTCGTTGGTGGCCGAAAATGATGAACCGCCATAATGGGCTTTTACCAATTTGGTACGGGTTACTTTGTACAGAGAATACTTGGCATTATCATTAATGATCACCTCAAACAGATCCTTGTCGTTTATAAAACTGATATGCTTGAAAATATAGGCCGAATCGTGCCAATAAAACAGGATTGCTTTGAATTCCCTGCGGTCGATCTCGAATATCTTTTTAAAATCCGCAGTGACTAAAAGGCGGTGGTCTATCTTGTCGAAGTTGAACAGATAAGCATCACTGCTGATGATGGTGTTATCTGATGCCAGTACTCTTGCTTTCACCCAACTGCTGTCGAAATAAAAATTCTTGCCATTGAGTGATATATCATTTGCATATGGAAAAGGTGTACTGATCTGGGAAAATTCGGGACTGAGTTTTCCCTGTGCATTTAAAATGTACGAAATGGTAATACAAAGGAGCGTACAGGTAATATACTTTTTCATTACCAGAGAAACCTCATAGCGGCAATACAATTTACGAATAAAGAATCAAAGAATAATGGATTCCTTCTGAAAGATGATACGTGATTCGGGTAGACCGGTTGCGTCCGCACGTTCCTTATTCACAGGGATTTGAAAAAACAGATCCGCCCTTTCCGGTATGTCGCCCAACTGTATTCAGCTCCCGTCAGATTACATATTTCTCCTCCCAAACAGGTGAATCGCAATATATAATAGCCCATTTTCGACCGGATTCACAATCCGCACTGAAACGACCCTATGAACATCGGGAATCTGTGTTAACTTAGGCAGCACCTTCAAAAGTCGTTCCTGTCATGATAAACGCTTTGATCATAGACGACGAAAAGCATTGCAGCGAAAACCTGCTGTGGCAATTGAACAAATACTGCCCCGAGATCGACGTGCAGGCTGTATGCAAAAACGCCGGGGAAGCTCTTGAGCAGATTAAGGCGCGCCAACCCAGGCTCATATTCCTCGATGTGGAAATGCCGGATAGATCAGGGTTTGATCTGCTCGAAGCTTTAACCGAAATTCATTTTCATATCATCTTCACAACTGCCTTTAACCAGTATGCATTACGTGCCATTAAATTCGGCGCACTGGATTATTTACTGAAACCCATCGACAAGGATGAGTTAAGGCTCGCCGTGGATAAATTCATAAAACAGGAAAAACAAGTTTCGTTAAACCAACTAACGGCTCTGCTCTCCCATGCCGGTAAAAACAATGTTTTTTCATTTCAGAAAATTGCCTTCCCCACTTTGCACAGTTACGAGCTGGTTCATCTGAATGATATTCTGGCCTGCGAAAGTAGTAGTAACTACACCCATGTCCGGCTCACCAATGGGAAATCGATACTTGTTTCCAAGACACTAAAGGAAATAGAGGAATTGCTCGACATGACTCCTTTTTTCCGGGTGCATCATTCCTGGATCGTAAATCTTCAATATGCCATTCGTTATGTGAAAGGAGACGGAGGATACCTTGTTTTGAATAATGAAATGACCATTCCAGTGTCCCGTAATAAAAGAGACGATCTGCTAAAATATATCACCCACCTTTCAGTCTGATTCAACCAGCTACGATATGGAATTAACTCCGCGACCATATCATTGGCATGTCAGAAAAATATCTTTACCCCTTCCCGGAGCAAAGGCAGGCTGTCTGATTTTATTTCTCCTCTGCTTTCAGGTTTGTCTTGGACAGGACATTACAAACGCCGACCCGAAAATTCAATCGGCATTCAATTCGGATACCGGCATGAATAATCTTTTCTGGAAAGCTTATACCGAAGCCAGGTTCGATGAAGCCATGGAATACGGCGAAAACTATAGTGCCATGGCCAGTAAGGAAAATGACGAAAACAAAACTTTTATCGCCCTGACCAATATGTTTACGCTCTACCGGCAAACCGGTAACTATGAAAAAAGTTTTGCCTATGCCCAACAGTTATATGACGTAGCGATAGAACAAAACAACAGGCAATGGATTGCCAGTTCTCTCTGGGGTCTTGGTGAATTATACAAATGGATTGACGACTATTCCGCCGCACTCAATTATTATCGCAGGGCCCGCGAAATGAACAGTGATGGCCCGAATGGTTTGCATATTTATCCCGATTCTGATATCCGTTTTAAAATGCAATATGCAGAAATATGCGCCCTGACAAATCATTTTGATTCTGCATTATATTATTACCGTTTATACAAACCATCTTTCAATGCACAGCAGCGTTATTACCTGGTCAGTATGGGGGAATATAATGCACTACAGGGTAATTTTCAGCAGGCACTCAGGAATTTTCAATCAGGCCTCACCGAACACCGCCTGTATCGGGATGTGAATGAAGAAATGCGAACCCTGCTCGATATGGGAAAAACATATCTGATATTGGATGATAATAAAAATGCGATCGCATACGGAAGGAAGGGCGTTGATCTCGCCCTGATGGCCGGCGTATATCAATATACCCGGGACGGATATAAAATCCTGTCTGATGCCTATAATCGCCTGGGACTTACCGACAGTTCCAATTTTTATTTCAGGAAATACGCGATTGTAAAAGACGCGGTTCTGAACAATCAGGCAAAGGGAAGATTTGCTGCCTACCATTATGAACAACGGATTTCGCTGATGAATAAAGAAAAAGAGATTCAGGCAGTGCAGCTTCAGAAGCAAACTTTAATGAAAAATATACTGGTTGGCAGTATTATTGTCCTGATTTTATTTGCCGTCCTTTTTACCCGTAATATCATCCTTCAACGCCGGTCTGAGTTCCGTCGAAGGGAATTGGCCGAAAACGAATTGATCATTCAAAAACTGGAGTCTGAAAAATCCAACGCTGTATTATTAAATCAGCAGGCAGAGCTCGAAATGAAGGCGTTGCGCGCCCAAATGAATCCACATTTTATTTTTAACTGTCTGAATTCCATCAATCGTTTTATTATCCGGAACGACTCGGAAAAAGCAGCGGATTACCTGACCAAATTCGCGAAACTCATTCGTATGGTATTGGAAAAATCTGGTCACGCTTTTATCCCGCTGTCTGAGGAACTGGAATGTTTAAAATTATATATGGACCTGGAAGCCCTCCGGTTTGAAAAGCCTTTTTTCTATGAAATCAAGGCAGACGGGCTGGACCAGGAAACGATCAGGGTTCCCTCTCTGCTGATACAGCCATTTGTAGAAAACGCGATCTGGCACGGACTCAGTACAAAGCTGGATCGTGCCGGTAAAATAACGATTAGCCTGCTCCTCGAAAACCAAATCCTGCATTGTAACATTTCTGACAATGGAATTGGCTTATCAGGTTCGGTTTCAGGCAAAACAAAAGAACAGGAAACAAAAAAATCGCTGGGTATCGAACTCACAAGAAATCGTTTGCGATTGGCAGATCCCTCACAGCTTGAAAATCTGGGAGTGGGTTTTGAGGAATTAAAAGACGCTGAAGGAAATATTTCCGGAACCTGTGTAAAATTAAAAATCCCGGTAAAAATATATGATTGACGGTGCTTTTATTGTTTGCTGAATTTGCCGGTGAACTTTGGCAGGCCCATTTTATCGATAAGCGCTGCGTATCTTTTATCATCATAGAGTAACCGCCATCGGGGATCCAGCTTGAGCCATACCATCCAGTTGGCATGGTCGGTATATGCCTGGTTTAGGCATCTGAAAGCATTTTCTTTGTCATTCAACGAAGTATACACCAATGCGAATACATACGGTGATATAAAACTGGAATCGGAAAGTTTGATCAGAGAATCCAGCATTTTTTTTGCTTCCTGCTTTTTACCCGTAATACCATATACATAACCAATCGCCCCCAAGGCCACGGACCAGTTCCTGTATATTTTCAGGGTGCGGTTGTATTCCTTCAGGGCCTCACTAAACATTTTCTTTTCCTGATAAGTCCTTGCAAGCCATAGATGTGCCAAAAGGTAAGTTGAATCGAGTGCAAGAGATGTTTTTAATATATTGATGGCCTGATCATATTGATGTTGATAATATAAATTGAATCCCAGATCCGTATTCAATTTGGCCGATAAGGGATCAAGCTGTACCGCCTTTTCAATCACTTCTCTGGCCTCGGCAAATTTCTCCATGGCAGTCAGACAATAGCAATACGATTCATAAACTGTTGTATAGCCCGGATTCAGGCGTATAGCCGTCAGGAATTCCTGCTGGGCACCAGGCAAGTCCCAGTAATAATAAAGCATAATATAACCCAGGGAAGTATGCGGATCAGCCAGTGTCGAATCCAATAGAATTGCTTTCCTGGCCGCCTGTTCCGCTTTCGAAAAGACATTTATCGGTTTTTCGTAGCTGCCGTATCCCAGGGCCGAATAACAATCTGCCAGTCCGGAATATGCCTTTGCATATCCGGAATCCAGCTGAATCGCCTGGTTGAAATAGGTGATTCCCTTCCTGAATGCAGGGGCTTTACCCTTATTCCAGTAATAAAGGCCCTCCAGATACTTATCGTATGCTTCGAGATTTTGTGTTGATCGTCGGTGAATTTTATTTATTTCATCATCCGATATTTCTGTTTTCAGCTTGTCAGCAATCAACTGGGCTACTTCAGTCTGGATGGAAAATATATCATTGATATCACGGTCAAAACTTTCGTTCCAGATTGATTTTCCTGAACCCACGTCCATCAGGCTGGCCTGAATGATTATTTTGTTTCCTGATTTACGGATTCCTCCCGTTAGCACAGCAGCAACATGTAATGTATCTGCGATTTCACGCACATTTTTTTCATGACCTTTATACTTCATCACTGAACTGCGTTGCGTAACGCGAAGGCCATTAATTTTTGAAAGCTGAATGATTATTTCCTCCGTCATCCCATCATTCAGGTATTCCTCTGACGAATCAACACCCAGATTAGCAAAAGGTAAAACAGCTACCGTTTTATTCTTGCCGGTGAAGACTGCCCTTTTAAAAAACATCTGATAAATGAAAATAACGGAGACGGTAAAAACGAACAGGATGATGGCCCATATCCAGTTATACCGCCGGCGTTTATTATTACTGCCTTCCATTTATACCAGGTTGGAACGTGAAATAGGGTTTAATGCAGGTAGGGACCGGGAGAATCTATTCTAATATAAACCTTTTTTGCCCGGAAACTCCAAATCTGCCCCGAATACTCATTGAAACCCGCAGTTTACTAATCTGCTGATTTCCCTGGACCGCCTTTGTTATAGCTTACCCGTATCAATTATTTCATCAACTAAACCTCTTTTTATGAGAACAAAACAGCTACATACAATAATTGGCACGCTCGCCCTCTTCACTTTAATGATCTCATTATTTGTTTCCTGCGAGAAGTCTCAACCGATAGAGGATCCGCAACATTTTGATTTGGATGTTACGTTTCACACCGAAAATCTGAAGGATCAATCCAACAAGGGATTTGGGTTCCTCAAGTTCCGTCAGGATCCCGATACTGCCCGTATTATAACCCTGGACACGTATATTTTCAACCTGTTGCCCAATCATTCCTACCTGCTTCAAAGGGCAGCAAATCTATTCTCCGATACCACCACCTGTACCAATGCATCCTGGCTTACCCTGGGATTAGGATCTGTAGCCCAGGACATTGCAACCGATAGTAAGGGAGACGGTCACGAAACATTATTTCGGAATGTAACTGGCGTCGCCAGGGGATCAGCCTTTCACATCGATTTTCAGATCATCGATGCTGTAACTTTGGCACCGGTGTTATCGAGCGATTGTTATGAGTTTATTGTGAGATAAAATATAATCCCGGATAGCCCCATGATAATAATAAGAACCAGCCTGTTCAGGCTCTTTCTTATTATCGCACCTTCGCGTTTAAAAGAATGGATTGATATAATCACCGGATCAAAACACTGGTCCCCCTGAGAAAAAAGCTCTTGCCCGAAGCACCGTCTGTATAGTGAAGCATCCAGACATAGGTCCCTGATGGCTGGGGTTTCCCTCCAATGGTTCCATCCCATTTTCTTGACCAGTCACGCGTTTCAAAAACCAGCTGTCCGTAGCGGTTATATACCTGGAACTCCAGAGTGGTTGCCAGATTGCCATTCAGCGGATAGAGATAATCGTTCTTCCCGTCCCCGTTCGGCGTAAATGCATTGGGAACGGCAATTGAACAACTTTGCAATTTGGTTATCTGTTCGCTCGTCGTATCATGACAACCCAAATTGTCCTTAACAACCAGCATGACGGTATAGGTTTTTCCGGCAGCTGTATTCGGAAACAGATGGGAAGGAGGATTCTGATCTGTACTGGTTTCACCATCCCCGAAGGACCAGAACCAGGAATCCAGATGGCCGATGCTGGTATTGCTGATGCTGAGCAGGTCTTTGGGGCAAACTTCATGCGGTGCGTCGAAGGATGCTTTGGTAACATTATCCAGATTAACGATTTCTGTAACCGTATCGCTGCAGAAACCATTCGATACGATATGTTGAACCGTTTTGAGACCGAAAACTGTTTCAATGAAATCAGGATTAAGCAGCGAACTGGTTTCAACCGTATCAACGATCCATTGCCATTGATTTACGTCGTTTGCCGGAAGATAACTCAGGTGGAGTGTATCATAATTGCATCCCAGATTCAAACCATAATTGAAGGAAGCCGATACCGTATCTTTTATTTCAAAAGGAATCGTGGCTCCTCCAGACGTTTCCACGCCGCATTCATTGATGATTGTATTCCCATCAATGCCGGCCTTCAGGGTCACCTGGTAATTTCCACCCGCTACGATGGGTGAAGAGAGTTTGATATTGATGACACTCGCCATTCCAACGTCGTTACAATTACCTCTCGCAGAAACGATGCTTACCGGAGTCGGACCCGTAACAGAAAAATCCGATCCATCAGGGGATATCGAGCTGCATTGAATCAGGTCCGGGAAAACGAGCTGGAGTGTTGTGGGAGCACAATGGAGTGGCGCCAGACTGTCAAAAGGAGTTACATGTGGCGGCAACACTTCAAAAGAAAGACTCTCGCCTACCGGAAGCTGACTGCCACAGTCATCCAGTAGTGTGTTATCGTCGGTTCCAATCTTTGAAACAACAGTATAATTTCCGGGTGCTAATGGAGCGTTCAACGTGATCAAAACAGAATCCATATCAAAAGAACCATTGCAACCATACCCCGTCGCATGTGCAATCGCCAGTGAATCGGAAGGAATTATAAAATCCGAACCATCCGCGGCAACACTGGCACATCGCATATGTTTATTCAGGGCAACCACCAGTGTTTGCCTGTCACAGTGCATATTGACCGACTTCAGATGCGATTTCGTGGTATCTGTGATGACTGCCGAACCACCTTTGAACGATAATGAATAACCGCTCTGAGACTCTGTAAAGTGACTGACAAGCAACAGGTACTTATGACCCTGTTTCAAATTGGGCATCGCACTGAACGTGGTATGATTATCCTTCGGATCGGAAGCACACTGTATTTTGGCAGATCCCCCGGGTCTGGCTCCCGTTATTCCATAAGTTCCCGCCCAGTTTCCGGCGACGATTAAAGATACATTGGTATATACTTCACTGGGTTGATGGTTTGTGATGTCATAGAGCATCCAGTCATAGTCATCATTCGGATCATTGGGTGTAATCAGGAAGCCGAGGGATCCTGCAGAATAACAGGTGAATATATACCAGAAGGGATTTAAATCCTCATAAATAGCACCGTCACCCGAGCATCCCGGTACCTGCAACGTATACGTGTGACCGGTAGGAACGATGGTCTGATTGAATGTGTCGGAGCCGCATACCGGGAAAGCGGTCGATGCCAGCTGGCCGGTGACCGGAAAACTTTGGGACCAGCCATAACCCGAACAGAAGATTAAAATGACGAAAAAAGCAGTTTTCACAATAATTATAAGACAGTTTGGTGAACATAAACGTTGCCAGTGGATAGATCAATTATTTGACTATGGGCTAATTATACGGGGCTGGTCCCTGTTTTTCTGTTGTATTACGAACCGACCATTCAAAACCGCTGAAAGAAATGTTTCTTTCTGTTTTCTGCGCTTCCGCGAATAAAAAATGAAGGAGCAGGCTATCGGTAAATATAATTCTGACAATCATTCAGCGATATTTTAAAATTATAAACGTAGCGGTTTTATCTGATCAGTATCGTTGTACCCCGCTGAGAAAGTTTTTTCCCTGAGCCGTCAGTATAACTGAGCATCCAGACATAGGTTCCGGTCTCAGACGGGTGACCATTCATTGTGCCGTCCCATTTTTTTGTCCAGTCACGCGTTTCGAATACCAGTTGCCCGTAACGATTAAAAACCTGGAACTCCAGGTTCGTTACATTATATGCATTCAGCGGATACAGAAAATCATTTTTCCCATCGCCGTTCGGCGTGAAGGCATTGGGTACTGATACATTGCAGGTTTGCAGTTTGTTGATTTGTTCGCTGGCCGTATCCTGGCAGCCCATCTGATCCTGGATAATCAATTGCACTGAATAAGAAGCTGCTTCCTTAGTGTCCGGGTACAAATGTTTCGGGGGGGTTTGATCTGTACTCGATGTACCGTCACCAAAATCCCAATGATAGGAAACAATATTTCCTATACTGCTATTTGTAAAAGCGATGGCATTTTTCGGACAAACTTCATTCGGTGCTTTAAATGCGGCGGTCAGAATATTATCCAGGTTGACTGTTTTACTCAGGGTATCACTGCAGAAACCATTTGATACGATATGCTGCACATTCTTCAATCCAAAAACGGTTTCGATAAGAGAAGGGCTCAATGATGAGCTGACTAATGCAGTATCTACATTCCATACCGACTGATTCACACCACCAGATGGAAGGTAATTCAATTGAATAGTATCCTGGCTGCATCCGTAGGCAACGGTATAATCAAAAGCTGCCGAAACCGGTGTTCCGATTTCAAAGGGTAATGATGAACCAACCGCCATTAAAATGTCACATTGGTTTGTCAGCGTGTTACCATCGCTCCCGTTTGCTACGGTGATTTTGTAACTGCCTGCTGTCATGATGGGCGAAGCCAGGGTAATATCTATCTGGTTCGTTAAATTTCCCGAACAAAGACCTCCGGTTGCCTGTGAGATACTTACGGCAGAGCTACCCGTGATAACGAAATCGGATCCGTCTGCCGCAATCGAACTGCATTTGATCGGATCTGAAAAAAAGAGGTGAAGTGTATTGGGTTCACAGGCAGGCGGGATCAGACTGTCCAGTGTGGGCTGGGTACCCGTCACGGTAAAATCGATATGATCGCCTACCAGCATCTGTCTTCCGCAATAATCCAACAAGGTGTTCTGATCTGTTCCGTTTTTTAATACGAGAGAATATTGCCCCGGAGGTAATGGATCGCTTAGCGAGAGTTCCATATAGTCGTAGTCGAACTGGGGAGTGCAATTCAATCCGACTGCATTCGCAATCGTTCCTGTATAATTCGTTATTGAAAAATCTGAACCGTCGGGAGCCAGGCTGTTACAGAGCACAAATTTTGTAAGGCCGACCGTCAGTGTTTTTCTATCGCAGCTGACTTCAACGGAAAGCAGATCGGGCAACGCAGGATCATTCAATACGGCTGAGCCGCCACCGAAAGCAAGCGAATATCCCCCTTGTGTCCCGGAGGAAGGGTGTGTGACCAGCAGCAGATATTCATGGCCCTTTATCAATTGGGGCATTTTCGTAAATGTTGATGTATTGTCAGTGGTCCCAATCAGGCAGTTGGAATTATTTGTTCCGTTTAATCTCGTGCCTGTATTTCCCGGGACCGAAGAACGGTTACCGGTCACTAAAAGTGAAGTATCAGAAAATATCAGGGATGGATTCACTCCGGTAACATCAAAAAGCACCCAGTCATAATTATCATTTGGAAGATTTGGTATAATAATGAATCCAAGACTTCCGGAACTGAAACAGTAAAACCTGTAATAAAATGGATTAAAATCATTAAACGGGTCGCAGCCCGGAATAATAATATCCGCGATATAAGCATTCGGCAGAACCCCCTGCTTAAATGTATCCTGGGCGCAAATAGGAAACGCCGTCGCAGCCAGCTGTCCCTTTAAACGATCGGTTTGAGACCATCCCCAGGCTGGCAAGGTCAATAAATATACAATCAGAACAGCTTTCAAGATTTGTTGGCCTTAATGTTTAAATAGTTCCCTGTTATTAAAGATCAGTCTTTCTATACTATTCAATACGTAAAGAGCCCTCTAAAGGATAGTCCGGCACAACCATAATCGGGACTTAATCAGACTCCGGAACCCATTTAGCCGACAAATCCGGATCTTTCATGTTTTTATCCAGCGGAAACATGGGTCTTTGTATCCTTTTATAATTCAGTCGCTCCAGGTTTTGGTCCACACCACCCGGCGTCAGCGCCATGATCCAGGCTGCACGCATAGCATACAGTTCGGGTTGCAGATACCCGATTTTTACGACAACAATATCCGTTTTCCGGGGATCCAGTCCCAGCCTGGTAAAATCTACTTCGCGGTGATATGGCTTGCGTTTTTGGGTGACAATAACATGTACAGATCCAACCCGGATTACCGTTTCCACTTCCGCGTCTTTGTCTCCGTAGGCGATCGATTCAACGGTACCTTTTATATGAACCGGCGGGGCGTATCTGTTGTCCACTTTTGCACCCGCAAACCCGTCAACCGTTTTACCAATCCCCGCCTTGATAGCACTTTTTACCAGTTCGGGCCCGGGAATGGATGCATAAATCAGTGAGAGTCCGCCAGGTGATTTAAATTCCGGACGTTTTAGAATTTCGGTTAGGGTCCAGCTGACATCACCCGCACCACCGGCCGTGGGATTATCGCCCATATCACTGATAAAAAAAGGATGTTTATCACTTTTTATTGCGCTGTCGAGACATTCTTTCAGCGTGGCGACAGGTGCCACAAAGGCAAAATCATTTCTGTATATCCAGAAACGAAGGGCAAGCTCTTCGGCGGCGGATGCCACCACCACTTTATTATCTCCGGTGACCATAACGACGGCATGGTTGCGCGGCTCATCGGCCCAGGCATATCCGATCCAGATGGCCGCATCAATAATACCGGACTGCGCAGCAGCCGGCGCAACTGCCGCGTACAGGGACTTACCGGGTTCTATCCGGGTACTCGTTTTTTCACCGGGCAACAATATGGGAACGGAAATCCAGGCCTTATAAGCAGGCTTACCCTTTCCACTTTCGATTCTTTTTAGCAAATTCGCGACGGCTCTTTCCCTGGTTTGCATGGCATCTTCATGCGGTGCCATCCGGAAACAGGTGATCAGATCGGTATTTTCTGCCAGGCGCCAGGATACATTTCCATGCAGATCCATAGAAGTGGAAATGATGGTTTTCCTGCCTACTACTTTTCGTATTTTGGTAATAAAATCTCCTTCGGGATCATCGAGCCCGACAACACTCATCGCTCCATGTATATCGAAATAAAGACCATCTAACGGAAGATGATTTCTCAGCGAATCAAGGGTTTTATCTACCAGCGATTCATAGGCCTGCCTGGTGACGGCACCGCCCGGCAGCGCATCGCCCACCAGGGTTGGGATCCAGACCGCCCTGTTGCGAAGCGGGGAGTCAATGGACAAAAATGGATAGAGCGAAAAAACTTCTCCTCCATATTTTGCATGAAAAGCTGCTTCATCGGTCAGCGCCGGTGAAAACGTGCTGGACTCAATCGCAAGACCCGCGATCGCAATGTGTGGTATTTGATTTGACTGAGCCATCACTGACGAGATGGTGATAGAGAATAAAAAAATAAATAGCGATAAATATTTCACGTTAAATTTTTTATCAAGGAATATACTTAAATAATCAGGGACAGAAAAATAGTAACTTCAACCATATGAAAAGAATCGCCTTCTTCCTGTTCTGTTTTACAGCCATTTCATTTGTTTCCCCTGCACAGATGGCGTTTGTGAATACGAAATACATATTGACCAGAATGCCGGACTACCCGGATTCCCTGGCCAAACTCAATAACCTGACGGCCCTTTGGCAAAAAGAAATAGACGACAAACAGGCCATCCTGGATAAGATGTATAAGGATTTTGAAAAGGATGAACCGCTGTTGACTGATGAGTCGAAGAAAAAAAGATCAGATCAGATTTTTTATCATGAGAAGGAATTGCGTGATCTGCAGCGCGCGCGTTTTGGATATGAAGGGGACCTGTTTAAAAAGAAACAGGAATTGATAAAACCCATTGAGGACCGGGTAAATGTTGCCGTTCAATCAACGGCCAGCAGGTTGTCCTATAAGGTTGTGTTAGATAAGAGTGAGGGAAATACTGTTATGTATGCGAAACCGACGCTGGATATAACGGAAGAAGTAGAGAAGGAATTAGGCATCATAAAATGAGGAACCGGTCGACACCGGCTCCGTATTTGATTGCTCGTCCATAATTTCTTCTTTCAATAATTCAGGCTTCTCTTCATTTCTTCAAAACTCTTCCATTCGCCATTGATCATGTATTTTTTGTCGGAGGCACTGCAAATAATCAATCCGGTTAAAGTGCCGAACCCTCCGCCCAAAAAACCCCCGAGTACACCACCCGCTACCTGATTCAATCCATCTTCAATTCCTCCATTATTTCTTGAAGCGGCATATCCGATCAGTGCTCCGGCAACAATACCACCTACAATTGAAACAGGCAGAAGCCAGGACCTTATTTTTTTATTGCGCACTTTGACGTTTTGTATAAATCTGTAATTATAGCTATCCCAACTGGCTTCATTATAAATATTAGTCTTATGAAAAGGATCCGGCTTGCCCGAAGCTTTTTGAAAAACAAATACAGCGGAATCTTTGATATTCATGATATGAACCTTCATGGACTGGGTTTCAGAGAAAGTGATTCTGGCGAGCAACGCCTGATGTATTTGGACCGGTTCGTATTTTAAACTGTCCTGTGCTCTTAATTGCAGAAGTAAAAAGCTGCAGGCCAAACAAATGATAATCGGTTTCATGATAAATGTGTTTTAAGGTTTGGGGTGACGCAATACACATTATATGGCGTACATATCAAAAGTATGGGCAGCTTCCGCGAAGTCCTAATGGCTATTTACTGCTGACTATCCAGCAACAGTAAATCCCGCAAGTACAAAACATTTTAAATTGATCATTAGTGAATTCTGCCAAAACCAAGTGATTCGCCTTCAGAATAGTATTAGTTGCAAAACTGAACATCTTGATTAGCACTTATTGCCAGAATGAAAACCATGCAGCATGTCAGCCCCTTCGACCATATTCAATTTGCACATTCAAATCAATCGGGTATCTTAAGGCCCAAATAACGATCAAGCATATCTGATGAAACCGCATTACCCCATACTCGACGGACTGCGAGGCACAGCTGCCATCATGGTGGTCATATATCATTTATTTGAAGCCTACTTTCCGGTGGTGGGCCACCATCCTACGCCTCATGGTTACCTGGCGGTCGATTTCTTTTATCTGCTGTCCGGTTTTGTAGTCGGTTATGCATATGATGACAGGTGGGGTAAAATGAGCATGAAGGAATTCTTCAAAATCAGATTGATACGTCTGCATCCGCTGGTCATTTTAGGCGTGCTGATCGGAGCTATCGGCTTTTGGTTTGATCCTTACACGAATCCGGGTCACTCCGTTGGAATATTCAGGCTGATTGTTACCATGCTCATCGGATTCACACTCTTACCATCTCCGGACGTGCGTGGCTGGGGTGAAACACATTCACTGGACGGACCCTGCTGGTCGTTATTGCAGGAATACATTGCCAATCTGATTTATGCATTGTTTGGAAGAAAAATGACCAGGGTTGTTTTATGGGTTATCGTGATCGTCAGCGGAATCATATTGACTTTGGTATGTGTATCCAGGGGCAATATTGCAACCGGATGGGGTTACGATAGTTTCTGGATAGCCATGGTCCGAATGATGTATCCTTTCTTTGCGGGTTTACTTTTATTTCGAACGGGAAAACTCATTCGCATACCGAGGGCATATAGCATGTGCTCACTGTTTTTGATTTTATTGTTTTGCATACCCACTTATCAGTTCACGGGCTGGTATGAAGCGGCCTGTATAATGATTGCTTTTCCGTTGATCGTTTCTGCCGGCGCCGGCGGACAGGTCAGCGGGCGATGGGCAAAAATCTGCAGTTTCTCAGGAGCCATTTCTTACCCACTCTACATTACACATTACCCTTTCATTTATATCTATACAGCCTGGGTGGCTACCAAAAAACCCACACCAGCGACGATTATACCGGTCGCCATCGGATTATTTGTATTATTTATTATACTGGCCTGGGCCGCGCTGAAATTATATGATGAACCCGTCAGGGCATGGCTGAAACAAAAGTATTTAACAAGATAAAAAATAATACGATTTATATAAAAGCCCTAAAAACGACGTTTTTCACTTTCAAAAAATGGGAAAAAAATAAATTTTACGTAGCCTACGTCTGCGCTCCGTAAAATCTTTTCAGCAGGGATGCATATTTGTGAGAGAAATGTTCTCAACTTAATAAAAAAACCCGGCAACAATGTCCGGGTTCAACCTTTACTGTATTGGTGTTGAAAACTCGTTTAGTCAAAAAGTAAATTGTAATCGGAGAACCATTCTATAACTTTTTGGGCGAAAGGATCAAAACTATTAGCTGCTTTGGACAGATAGGGTGATTTCGGATATCTAAAAGGGCTTGCCATAAGAAATATTTGACAAAAAATGATGACAGATTAAGAATTTCAAATAGCAAGCCTGAGAGAGACATAAATCTACCTCAGGCAATTAGATATATCCTTACACAATTGTGTATTTAAATTGTAAAATTCACAGGTTCTTTCTGCTAAACAACGTGATGATGCCAGATTCCTTCACTAAACCGGGAATCGGTTGGGCCAGAGTTTTCTGAACAGAGGTGTTCGCGGCATCAAAATCACCGCCTCAAAGAAAATAGATCTCTAACCCAGTTTCTCCAAACGCAAGCCCAGCTTTTTCTCTTTTTTGAAATATTCCAGGATCATCACCGAACCCGGTTTCGCAGGAAACACTCTCGAATCGCTGGCATTTGTTTTCAGTTCTATCTTGTCCGTCGAAAATTTGGTGCCGGTATAACGGATCGAATTAAAAGTTTTTCCTTTATAATCCGCCGTGCGTTCAGAGTTTTTATAACAGATGGTAAAATTTGAATTGTCCGCCTCTCCGGTGGTGAATTCATAATCAAAACCGCCCAGCGCTTTGATGGCAGCGGCCAGAGCATGCTGACTATTATAGTCACTCACCGCTCCACCCACAGCTGTATTATGTGTTTTAGGATAGATGGTTGCTCCCGTTATTTTATACTGGGGATCAAACTGCATGATCACCAGATCAGTTACCACCACCTTTGTAATGCCGGAAGGAGACTGCATCAACACGCTCAGCGCAATACCGCCGGCGCTCGCTTGTTTCTTATATCCTTCACAGACGACGAATAAATTATTGTCAGGTGTTCTGATCATCCGGTGCACATACAGATATCCGATATCATCTATTTTACCATTACTGCCCGTATGCAGAAACCGTGAAAAATCTCCCTCCCATGAATTGAACGACCGGTTGATCACTTTGCCGGAGCCGGATAATTCATAAATCGCGATGCCGAGTCCATAATCTTTCAGCATATTCTCCTTCTTGTCGTAATAAGCTCCCATGACGAGCACATTTCCATTAGGAAGGGAGGAAACACTCGCCGGCATAATTTTGTACTGCTCCTTGCTTTCCTCAAGTTCAAACACTTTTTTCCTGGTCATAAAATTCAGACCAACCAGATGTGATGTAATCTGTCCGCTAAGTGCTTTATTCTTCTTCATAACCTCAATAATGACCAGACTATCTGTGCTGCCAAGGTATTCTGCGAAAGCATATTTTTCATCGTCCATCGGCGTATAAATCCATTGTTTCTTGCTTTGAGAGGAAAAAAAATCGACTTCATATGAGCGCTGACTGCCCTCCCTCAATGGTAAAACAGAAACATAACCATTCCCCCTGATATCAAAAACATTTTTATTCGTGCCTTCGTCCGTATGCATGGTTGCATACTGTTTCATCAGATCATCTGTTTGCTTGTCGAAAGGCCGTGAATACGTGTATTTTAATTTTCCTTCCAGCGTATAGATCTTCATGTCCAGCGTGTTGGATTCTATATTCTTGAAGAGAAAAGAGATACTCGTTCCATCATAGGCTGATTCAAGCAGGCTGAGTGTTTTGGAATCCTCAAATTTGATACTGCTCACCTTGTTCAGGTTTTCGTCCAGGATCTGTAATGTATATTCATTGGTGTGCTTGTCTACCTTATCACTCTGATAAAGGAAAAAATATCCCTTGATCTGACCCTGCGCGGTAATGGTACCGCTGTTTCTTAAATAAACGGAATACACTTTATCGAAACTCAGTTTATCCTGAGCAGTCGCCTGTGTAGAAAAAAAACTAATCAGGGAAATAAGGATCAAAGAAAAAAAGAGTTGTCCTTTTTTTTGAAGTTGAATCATACGATTATATTAGGGATTAATTTTTAAATAGTTGCTGACTGTTTTCAAATGTGGTAAGGTAGGGATTATAAAAGTCCATTTGCGGATGGTGTTTTTTCAGAAAGTAATAATTGACGGAGATCAATTCGTCGAGATAAAGATTTTGTATAAACTGCAATACCAGATTATAATTTTCCGGGAAATAAGGTGCGGGCAAATCGGTTACTTTACTTAGCGCATGCTTTTTTTGCGCGTTGTACATTCCGTTAAAAGCCATTCCTGCTTCTGTAACCAGCCAGGGATCATCGGAATGGGTTGCTAATAATTCCAGCGTAAGGAAGAGAGATCTCGTATAATTTTTCAACTGATAACAATATTCAATGGTCTCATACCTGAAGCGGTTTTGCAAGGATAAAAATTGAACGGAGTCTGCTAAAAAATTGCGTGCAGTTGGTTGTGACCATGATTTCGTTAAAGCGGTCAGAAGCGCAATGCGTTTCTGACAATCAGGATGCGTCTTCAGGGAATCCGCCATTGCTTCTTTTTTTAATACAGCGTGACCACCGAGCAGACCCCGGTCGTAGGAGAGCCATCTTTTTTTGAACGGAAATTCAGGGCTGTTGAAAACATCGGGCAGATAAACGGACATATTCAACGGATCATTGTCGATTGTATCCAATAGAGCCAATGCGGACATCGCATTCGATACATTATATACCGTGTGGCGCATCAGTTCCACCGCAAGCGAATCGGCCTGGGACTCGTGATCCCTGCTGTGCCGGCGACTGTCGAACGTAAGTCCTTTCGACAGACTTTCGAACTGCTGGCCTTTCTGATATTCCGACTTTTTAATGCTGCGAAGGGCTTCCTGTGTTTCTTTGGAATTCAGTTTCGCCACATATTGCTGCATGCGATGTTCTGAATGAAACAGAAGATAGTGTGAAATCTCATGGCAAAGAATATATACTACTTCTCCTTCATTGTTCAGTCTGGTGAACAAACCCATGTTAAAAATAATGATTCCATGTCCCAGGTACTCGGCATTGGGTACTGGTGTTCTGGAGAAATAACAGGTAAATCCCGCCGGTAAATCCGGATTGCCTTTTCTGATTTCTGCAACCAGTTGGTTCAGATATTTCTGGGATACCGTGTCAGTATATATCTCTTTTTCGTCGAATTTCTCCCGGATATATTCCCATCGAAGTTTGTAGACCTCTTCCAAATCTTTTTTATACAGGGAAGGGAGCGAGTGAATTTCCGATTTGTATTGCTGTTCATACCCGATAAAGAGTCCGGCCAACTTCAGCGAATCCTGCGGCACAGGTGAGAAGACCGGTTGCTGTGCAAATAGGCAAACGGGTATGCAAAAGAATAAAATAGCCGCAATACGGATCAAAACCAATCCAGGGGTACAAACCATTGTTTTAAATAAATATGTCAGCGTCTGAACCTAAACATACAGGTTATTTTTTAAATATAATATAGCCAGGAATTAACTTTTCCTGAATCGCTGAAAATGCCATATTGTCTAAGAGTTTACTCTTATAATGAAGCTTAACCCGGCCATTTAATGCGTTAAGCGTTAGGCGCTCGCCGTTCAGCCCGAAGAGAGTACCCCAGACGGGAATCGAACCCGTACCCGCATTTCTGCAGACAGGATTTTAAGTCCTGCGCGTCTACCTGTTCCGCCACCAGGGTAGGTGTAAAAAAAATTCTCTCCCACTTTTAGCGGGAGAGAATCGCTGAGCGGAAGACCGGGCTCGAACCGGCCACCTCGACCTTGGCAAGGTCGCGCTCTACCAAATGAGCTACTTCCGCATATCAACCGATCATAAGAACTGTAGAGGGCAGCAAAAATAAGTATTCCCTGCCGCCTTTTGAAATTATTTGCTATTTGTATTCAGGAGTATACTGGGTATTGGCCGGAACCACAACCTCAGGCTTCCCCTTATACCGGTGCGTATATAAACCATAACATCCACCCAACAGCAGGGCAATGATGCAAAATACTTCCAGATAAAACAGAAAAACTGAAGAATTTACCCAGTTGTAGGAGATATCTTTCAACTTGGGGTCTTTGTAGTCTTCTATTTCTTCGCTCATAAGAATCAGTTATTTACAGCGCAAAAATAGCAGATTCAGTTAAAAAATCATCTTTTGTCTCCGACAATTTCATCAAAAGTTTCCTTCCCCTCCACAAAATGCTTCCAGGCCACACAATGCTGATACCAGCCCGATAATCTGCCTTTTCGGCTGATAGGAAAAACACTACTCCTCCGGTTAAATATCAGCCACTTAAAAAAAGCCGCATGTGCCTCCCAGACGGCGAAAAAATAAACCGCCTGTCCAGCAAACAAAGATTTAAAAGCCGATGTAAAATCCATCAGCACACGGAGCGGGATCTTCCAGAAGGACTGACGCTTCGGAAGATTTTTCGCCAGCATGATCATATTGTTCCGGAAGTTCAAAAATACTTTTCTCTCGTTTCCCTTCGGCAATGTTCCACCACCGATATGGTAGACCTCGGAAGCGGGACAGGCATAAATCTGATATCCCAGCAACTGCAGTCGCCAGCAAAAATCAATTTCCTCCATATGGGCAAAGAAATAAGTATCGAAACCTTTTGCCTCATGAAATAATTCAGCCCTCACAAATAAAGCAGCGCCACTCGCCCAGAAAATGGATTGCGCATCATTATATTGTCCCTTGTCAATTTCGCAGATATCAAAAATCCGTCCACGTGCAAAGGGATAACCCAGGCAATCCAGCCAGCCCCCGGCCCCACCCGAATATTCAAACTGGTCCTTCTTGTAATAACTTAAAATCTTTGGCTGACAGGCACCGATCGTCCGGTCCATTTCCATCAACTCAATCACGGGCTCAATCCATCCCGGTGTGACCTCTACATCCGAATTCAGCAATACATAAAATTCCGATTTTACTTCTTTTAAAGCCATGTTATATCCACCCGCATAACCGTGATTTCTTTTCAGTTCAATGATCCGGACAGCAGGAAAATGCATTCTGAGAAAATCCAGGGAGTCGTCGGTGGAGGCATTATCCGCAACGATGAGTTCCATACCGGGATAGGTGCTTGCCAATACGGAGGGAATAAACTGCTCCAGGTATTTTCGACCGTTAAAATTGATAATGACAACCGAGACTTTAGCCAAGCTTATAATGAATTAGGGAATAAAAAAGGAGCGCCAAAAATAAGCCTTTGGGTCGTAAACTATCAGTGAAATATGAATTCACGCGCTTTGCCTACATTAGCGGCATGAGCGGATTTAGATTTAACTGGCGCTGGCTCCTTGCACTTCTTGGAATTGCCATTGTTTGCGCAACGATTTTCTATTCTCAATTCCTCGCCAAGAAGATCAGAAGGGAGGAACAGCAGAAAATAGAACAATGGCTGGCGGCAAGTAAAGCTGTTTTAAATCCGGATCTTACCCTGCCAAACCTGATACGAAATGAACAGCATTCCATACCCATCATTGAAACCAATGAGCACGACAGCATCATCAGTTATTTTAACCTGGACACGATAAAAGTTGAAAGGGATAAAAATTATCTGCACAAACAACTTGAAATTTATCGCTCGCAAAATCTCCCGCTGGAAATCAAATGGAGCGATTCACCGTATACCGCTAACCGTTATTACTACGGACATACCGTATTGCTTGATCAGGTTCGATACTATCCCCTCATCCAGTTAATGCTGGTAGCCGTGCTGATTTTCTTTATCATTTATTCCATCAGTACGCAAAACCGCGCTACGCAGAACCAGGTTTGGGCGGGTATGGCCAAGGAAACGGCTCATCAGCTGGGCACACCCCTGTCATCCCTGCAGGGCTGGATTGAAATGTTAAAAGAACAGGGCACACCGGATGAAACAGTTTCTGAATTACAAAAAGATGTGGACCGGCTGAAACTGGTTTCTGACCGCTTTAGTAAGATCGGGAGCATTCCACAACTTGAAAAGTCTGACCTGGTACCGCAGATTCAGCAAATGCTGGATTATATGCGCAGGCGAACCACATCCAAAGTGCAGTTCAGTTTTGAAAAGAACGGGCATGAACAAATTGATTCAAATATCTCCCCTCCCTTATTTGACTGGGTGATTGAAAACTTATTAAAAAATGCCCTGGATGCGATGGAGGGGAAAGGACATATTGATATCAATATAAAGGATGAAGCAAAGCAGGTTACCATTGATGTGAGTGATACGGGCAGGGGCATTTCGCCCGGAAATGTAAGGCGTGTATTCGACCCTGGATTTACTACAAAAAAAAGAGGCTGGGGTCTGGGACTCTCCCTATCAAAACGGATTATTGAAACCTATCACAAAGGCGAATTATTTGTAAAACAGTCGGATTTGGGTAAAGGAACCACGTTCCGGATTATCCTGTCTAAAATTTGATCCCTTCATAAAATCTTCGGTGGGAATTTTAATGGGGAAGAGCTATTTTTGCAGTCCATTTTAAAGTCCTGGCTGCGGAGGTGGCGAAACTGGTAGACGCACTACTTTGAGGTGGTAGCGCCGTAACTGGCGTGGGAGTTCGAATCTCCTCTTCCGCACATAAAAAAAACCCTTCAGCTTTGCTGAAGGGTTTTTGCATACATGAACGAGCCAAGCTTGCTTGAGCGAGTGAATGGATGCAAAAACCGAAGTGCCGAAGGCACGGGGCATTTTTATGTTAGCCTCCCCTCAGAGATCAGCGCAGCTAATCTCCTATCAGCCCAGCCAATCTCCTCTATTGTTTTATTAAACATTCTGCATATTCATTGCCGCTGTCATCACTTAATTTCAACTGGTAAATCCCGGATGGTTGCCCTGATAAGTCAATAATAATATTATTATTTCCTTAGAGTGCATAAACGGACTGTGCAACTCCTACAGGGTTCTTTATTTCATATCCGGCATATCCATCATTTTCATTTCGCCCTTTCCTTCTTTAAATTCGAGAACTTTTAAATTCATTTTCTCAATCTGATTCACACCTTCTTTGATTTTAATAAATTGATCGGGTGTGATATTATTGAATTTCTGGATGATTCCTGTTGTCGGCCATTTAATAACTAATTCATCAATCACAGACGCACGTCCGATCCCGATTTCTTTTCGGAGCGGGTTGGCTCCAAAGCTTCCACCGGAATTTACATCCATATACACCGTTCTTTTTGTTCCGCTGTCGTTGAATGAAACAGATATATGTGCACCGATGGCCGACCGGTTGCTTTTATCTCCTTCGAGCAAAATACTGATCCAGTGATTATTATTCTGTCCGGGATTCACATAAAAAGAATTATAATAGGCATCTCCCGGATAGGCACCACCCACATTGATATAGATATCCTGACTGCCATCATTATTAATATCCGCAAAGGCAACACCATGACCCTTTTGTAAATTGCCCACCCTGGCTGATCCTGTAACTTCCACAAATTGTTGTCCCGAAATATTTTTGAACATCCGGTTCGGGATAAGCGATTTGAAATCCGGGTTGCCTGTCCCCAGGTACATATCCAGCCAGCCGTCATTGTCCACATCACCAAAATTCGCACCCATGGCAAATACGGGTTTTTCCAACCCCATTTGTTTCGCTACGTTCGTAAATGTGCCGTCATGATTATTATGGTACAGATACATTCTGCTGGGATTTTTCATGGGCCGGTGCAGCGCCTCTGCCGCCAGTGTGCTGGACAGGTTTTTTCCATACTCAAATCCGCATTCAAAAATGTCGGGCCATCCGTCATTATCATAATCCCAGAACCAGGTTGGAAAGGTTGAAGTACTCTCGTTGTCTAAGCCGGCCTCCTTCGTAACATCTTCGAACTGCGGGATCTTTCCTTTGATCCCTTTATTTTTCAGAAGGATTCTTTTCCCATCGAAACAGGAAACAAAAATATCGGGCCATCCGTCGTTATTATAATCGGCAGTCACCACACCTTTCATGAAATGCGTAATCGCAGTTCCCGATTCTGATGCAACATTTGTAAAGGTCCCATCCTGGTTATTAATATATAATTCAGCGGGGTGCGGATGATCGGGAGTCATGGTTTCATTCCCGATATAAAGATCCAGCCAGCCATCGTTATTAAAATCTGCCCAGGTTCCTGTCTGGGTAGGATGAAAAGAAAGTAGTCCGCTCTCAATGGTTACGTCAGTAAAAGTTCCGTCTCCATTATTTTTTAGTAATGTATTTGGTTGTTTGCCATATTCGCCGTACCATGCTCCCCTCAAAACAAAAATATCTGTATACCCATCATTGTTATAGTCTGCCTGGATGAGATTCAAGCCGCCCTTGATCATGCCAATGCCAGAAGTCTGGGATGCGTCTGTAAATGTTCCGTCCGCATTGTTTTTATAAAAGTGCATGGCCTCATCCAGTGAAGTGGAGGAAGTAACGATATCCAGGTAGCCGTCGTTATTAAAATCATCCACAATAGTTCCACCCGACATCTGCATCGGTCCGGCGATATCTAAATCGCCCGCCATATTTTTAAATGCTTTCAATTTATATAGGGAACTATCCTTATCCATTCCTGGTATCAGCCATTTCGCAGGTACCTGTGAAGGATAGGTCCCGATCGTCATATAGGCGATATTCAGCAGCCATCTGGATGACAGGTCGCCGGTATCTTTTTTTAAAATATTTTCATATAACTGAATGGCTTTTTGTGTAGCATATGGATCTACATATACCCCAGCCCCCCGGATCGGAAATATGCAGGATTCAGCAGAATGATTATGAACGCAATTGTTTCTTTCCCCCAGACGCAGGTAGGACAATGCCAGGTTTTCTTCAATCAGTTTGGATAACTGATCCCCGTTATCTCTTCTTACCATGTATATATTTTCCAAAATCTCGGCAGCTTCTTTTTCTTTCCCCAGCTTCAACAGCGCGAAGGCCCTGTACGCAAAAATCACAAACAGTTGCTCTTGTTGCATAGGTTGTTTAGTCAGTGAATCATAAAAATTTAATTCTGCCTGGGGATTGAACTGGTTGTTTATATCCATGATGGGTTTCAGACCCTCTTTGTACAATCGGTTGGCTTCAGCTTTCTTGCGGTAATTTTTGATGAATGTGTAACTGCTGAAAATGAGTAATATCAGCAGCGGGACGGTAATGATGGTGACTATTTTTTTCACAGCGTCTAAGATAATATATTTTAGATAACGTCCCGCTCTGACGGATACAGCAGGGCAGGTTTTTCACAGTCTGAGATTTGCTCTTTAACTACTAGCTTTGAATAAATAAATCTACTATTGTCCGCCTTTCATCCGGAAATCCGGCAAGTACAGGTAATAAGATATATTACACCCCTGCGGGAGGGCGGATCGCTGCCCGCCATTGCGGAAGCAGATGATGGTTTTTTATATGTCATAAAATTTCGTGGTGCCGGACAGGGCAGTAAATCACTGATAGCCGAATTGATCGGAGGCGAAATAGCACGTGTCCTGGGATTACATGTTCCGGAAATAATTTTCGCCCAGCTCGATTCAGCCTTCGGACGTACAGAGCCGGACGAAGAAATTCAGGATCTGCTCAAGGCAAGCGTCGGACTGAATCTCGGCCTTCACTATCTTTCCGGCGCCATCAGTTTCGATCCGATTGTTACACCCGTTAATGTCCGGCTGGCTTCTGAGATCGTATGGCTGGATTGTTTTCTCACCAATGTTGACCGTACATCCAATAATACCAATATGCTGGTATGGAACACGGAGCTCTGGTTGATAGATCATGGTGCGTCATTATATTTTCATTATTCACCGGAGAATTGGGAACTGAAAGCAGAAAACCCTTTCCCGCAGGTTAGGAATCATGTATTGCTTCCCTACGCGGATCTGATGGAAGAAACGGATGAGTTATTCAGGTCCATCCTGACTTCTAAAAAACTGAAAGCGATTGTGGATCTTGTACCGGATGAATGGTTTGACAAAGAGGGGCCTCCGGCAGCTGAAGCCAGGGACATTTATTTGCGTTTCCTGCAGATCAGGCTGGGGGCATCAGAAATTTTTATAAAAGAAGCCCAAAATGCCAGAGCAGCACTCGTTTGAATATGCGGTGATCCGTGTTGTTCCCAAAGTAGAAAGGGAAGAATTCATGAATGTGGGTGTGATCATCTATTGCCAATCCCTTACTTACCTGGATGCGTCTTTTACTTTAGATGAAGAAAGACTGCGTGCTCTTTCGCCGGGACTGGACATGACCGAAATAAGAAAACATCTTTCCGCATTCTGTGAAATCTGCAAGGGCGGTTCACATGCCGGACCGATTGGAAGGCTCGACATGGGATCCCGGTTTCGCTGGTTAACAGCCACCCGCAGTACGGTGCTGCAATGTTCCAAAGTACATCCTGGCCTGAGCTCCGACCCCGCCGCTACGCTAAAAAACCTGCATGCCCGCCTGGTCCGGAATGAATAAATCCGCCCCGGATTCTGATGAATCCTGCTATCTTAGTGTCCCTGACTAAAACAACTAAATATGTTATTAAACCGATTGCCTGCCGCTCTCCTGCTCCTTTCTTTCTGTACTAACCTGCATGCACAAACGCAGGAGATCAACAAAAAGGTCGACAAGCTGATCAGTGAGATGACGCTGGATGAAAAAATCGGACAGATGACCCAGGTAACCCTGGGCGTCGTTGCCAAAGGCGGCGGTGGAAATGAAGACGGCTCCCTGGATCCGGAAGCACTCAAACACGCCGTATTGGATTATAAAGTAGGTTCCATTTTAAATACCACCGCCCATGCACTCTCTGTAGAAAAATGGAGGGCCGTACAAACAGAAATCCAGGATGAAGCAAAAAAATCCAGATTGAAGATTCCGGTGATCTACGGTCTCGACGGAATGCACGGGCAAACATATACGCTTAACTCTACTTTATTTCCGCAGAATATTGCGATGGCCGCAACCCGCAACCCCGACCTGGTGGCGATGGCCGCTCATATCACGGCCAATGAACTGCGCGCATCAGGTGTACGCTGGGAATTCGCACCGGTACTGGATTGCGGACGTCAACCCCTCTGGTCAAGATTTCCCGAAACATTCGGAGAAGATGTTTATATCGGCAAGACCATGGGTGCAACAGCGGTCCACGCTTACCAGGCTGACGGATTGACCAACCCGACAGCCGTAGCTGCCTGTATGAAACATTACCTTGCTTATTCCGCGCCGCGTTCGGGTAAGGACCGCAGCCCGTCTTATATTCCCGAAATTGAATTGCGTGAATATTTTCTTCCGCAATTTCGCGAGGCCATCAAAGAAGGTGCAGCTACGATCATGATCAATTCCGGAGAGATTAACGGCGTACCCGTTCACGCCAGTAAATATTTACTCACGGATGTATTGAGAACTGAATTGGGATTCCAGGGTGTGATCGTTAGCGACTGGGAAGATATCATACGGTTGCACACCCGCCACCTCGTTGCCAACAGTCCCCGCCAGGCGGTCGTTATGGCCATCAATGCGGGCATCGATATGAGTATGGTGCCCATGGATTATTCTTTTTTTGATTTATTGAAAGAAGCAGTACAGAAAAATGAAGTCCCCATCAGCCGTATCAATGATGCTGTAAAACGGATTCTTTTATTGAAGTATAGTCTGGGACTTTTTGATAATCCATATCCGGAACCTGCATCATTTGCAAATTTCGGCCGGCCGGAATATCAGCAGGCAGCGCTGCAGGCAGCTCAGGAGGCGATGACCTTGTTGAAAAATCAAAACAATATTCTTCCCCTCTCAAAAGATAAAAAAGTATTGGTCGCCGGTCCCTCGGCCAGCAGCCTTGCGCCGTTAAACGGAGCCTGGTCCTACACCTGGCAGGGAAACCAGGAGCAATGGTATCCCGCCGACAGCAAAACGATCGGACAAACCATCGCCGAAAAAACCGGAGGCAAAGCAAGTGTTCTGAGTGCAAAGGGATTTGATAATACACAAAACTTCGACACAGCCCGGTTAAGATCTGCCGCCCAGGATGCGGATGTGATTGTATTGTGCCTGGGAGAAAACGCGTATGCAGAGAGCCCAGGCAATATCAGTGATCTGGCACTGCCTGAGAATCAAATGGCACTTGCCAGAACCGCCGCTGCGACTGGAAAACCCGTGATCCTGGTTTTAACAGAAGGCAGGCCACGCCTCATTACATCCATCGAACCTTCCATGAACGGAATTTTGATGGCTTACTGGTCGGGAAAGAAAACTGCCGAAGCGATTGCCGATGTATTGTTTGGTGATTATAATCCCGGTGGCATTCTTCCTTACTCCTATCCCCGGTACTCAAGTGAAATCGTACTGTATGACCGGAAACATACCGAAGACGTGCGCGAAATTTTCAATGCTGACATGACCTGGGACGGATACAACCCCCTCTTTCCATTTGGATGGGGTTTGAGTTATACCCAGTTTACTTATGGACCTATCAGTCTCAGCTCATCCTCTTTAAAAAGATCAGGTAGTCTCACAATCACGATTCCCATAACAAATGCCGGTGCAAGGGAAGGAAAGCATACGGTTGAACTCTACAGTCACCAGCAGTATGCCAGCATAACACCCAATATGCAACGCTTACGGGCATTTAAAAAAATCGATCTGAAGGCCGGCGAAACACAAATTGTTTCCTTCACACTCATAGCGGCTGATCTGGCTTTTGTAAATGCCGATCTGAAAACAGTTACTGAACCCGGAAATTTTGACCTGATGATCGGAAAACAGAAAGTCAGCTTTAGCTATCAGCCCTGAACAAGCGATCTTTATATTATTATTTGATGTATGAACCGGATAATAATCATAGCCATTTCGATTTTCTCCGTGATTCTTTCCGGGATCCATCCATTGTATGGACAATCTGACTCAATAAAAAAACGGGTTCCGGTTAATAAGAAAGTGCCGGATTCTGAAAAAAATCAGATCCTCAGCCGTCATTCCGATGAATACTGGGCTATCAAAGAAGAACAGATGGGAGATTCCATCCGTCTTCTGCAGTTGAAGTATGAACTTCTGAAACTGGGTGCAAACGACGATAAAAAAAAACAGTCCATCGACACCGAAAGGTACCAGATCAGAATTAAAGATTCTATCCGCAAAGTTTTGCAGAGGTTAAAAGTCGATTCACTCAAAACGATCTTTCCCGGATATCCGGTTATACTTTCCGATGACACACTATTTTATATATATGCAAAAATGGGCAGTTATTCGCCCGAAGAACGTGCAAACGCTGTCTCGGAGCGGATTAGCAAACTGGCAGATGATTATTATTTTAAAGAGGATTCTTTGACCGTCGCCGTTTCAGAACTTTCGAATGATATCAATTACAAGGATGAAACGATTACCAGCATTGCTGAACCGGATGCTGTATGGATGAATTCAACAAAAGAACAACTGGCTGAAAACTACAGAACCAGGATTATACTTGGCATCGGGAAATACCAGAAGTTGAACAGCTGGCCTGCACTGATCAGGGATTTTGCGATGGCGGTGCTGGTGCTCACCGTACTGATATTGATCATTTTCCTTATCAATAAAATTTTTAAACGGATTAAAAATAGAATTGAAAAACAACGGGGTGGCGCACTGAGAGGCATTAAAATACGCAATTATGAATTCCTGGATACGAATCGTCAGCTAAGCCTGATATTTTCCCTGGCTAAACTGGTTAAATGGATCATCATTCTTACTGTAATATACCTGACGCTGCCAGTTATTCTCGGCATTTTCCAATGGACGGGCGGACTTGCAGCCAAGCTGATTTCATATTTTCTCAATCCGGTCAAACACATATTGATATCAGTCTGGTACTACCTGCCCAATTTTTTCACTATCATCGTACTGATTATATTTTTCCGTTACCTGTTGCGTATTTTACATTATTTTAAAAACGAAATAGAAAGAGGTGCGTTAAAAATTCCCGGTTTTTATGTTGACTGGGCGAATCCCACTTTCCAGATCATACGCGTGCTGATCCTGGCTTTCGCGCTGATTATTATTTTCCCCTATCTGCCCGGATCCGATTCACAGATTTTCAAAGGCGTGTCCGTTTTCCTCGGTGTGATATTCACCTTTGGATCCGCGGGTGCGTTGGGAAATATTGTCGCGGGTCTCGTCTTAACCTATATGCGCGCCTATAAGATCGGAGACCGGGTGAAGATCGGCGAAGCCACTGGTGATGTGGTGGAAAAATCTCTGCTGGTTACGCGTATAAAAACAATCAAAAATGAGATCGTATCGATTCCCAATTCTACCGTGATGAACAGTCATACGACCAATTTCAGTGCCGAAGCGGAGGAGCATGGTTTGATCATTCATACAACCGTAACCATTGGCTATGAAAACCCCTGGAGAAAGATCCACGACTTATTGATCAAAGCGGCACTGGCAACGGATCTGATTGATAAAGATCCGGCGCCCTTTGTAATTCAAACCAGTCTGGATGATTTTTATGTCAGTTACCAGATCAATGCATACACCCGCGATGCCAATAAACAACATATCACGTACTCTGTTCTTCACGAGAATATTCAGGATATGTTTAATGAAGCCGGCGTTGAAATCATGTCGGCCCATTACAAGTATATCCGTGATGGAAATCAATCCACCGTTCCTCCGGATCATTTGCCGGATGATTACGTAACTCCGGCCTTTAGGGTTAAACCGCTAACTAAAGAAGATAACTCTTAGTCACAATTTGGTAATGTGAAATTGTGGAGTTATGCACAATTCCACATTCCCGAATTGTGACTATTGTGAAAGTAAGTTTCGTAACGCAGATTCCACCTTCAAGCTATTGGGTAGAACTTCGTTTTCCAATAAAACATTCATGGGAATAGCGGGCACATTCATCGCTCCAAGAACTTCCACCGCAGCATCCAGCGATTTGAAACATGCTTTGGAGATCCGCGCCGCCAGCGCTTCCGCAAAGGAATTATTCTGCGCATCTTCTGTAAGTACCAGGCATTTTCCGTGAAGACGCACGGTTTCGAAAATGAGTTCTTCATCTAACGGGAACAAACAACGCAGATCCACGATTTCAATCTGACCCGGTAAATTTTTTGCAGCAGCCATCGCCCAGTAAACACCCATTCCATATGTTATGACAGCTGCCGATTCTCCATTTTCTACCGCAGCGGATGAAGCTTTCAGCGTTATAGATGCTTTTCCCAGCGGGATAATATAATCGCGGGATGGTTCAGGCGTTTTCGCATCTTCCGTTCCGGGAACCTTACTCCAGTAAAGACCTTTATGTTCGAGCATGATCACCGGGTTGGGATCCAGGAATGCCGCTTTCATCAATCCTTTCATATCGGCCGCATTGGATGGATAAACTATTTTTAATCCTTTTACCGATAACAGGGTAGTTTCGATTGAACCGCTGTGATACGGTCCCCCGCCCTGGTAAGCACCTACGGGAACACGGATCAGCGTCTGTATGGGAAATTTTCCGCAGCTCAGGTAACATGATTTCGCAATCTCGGTAACGAGCTGATTAAATCCCGGAAAAATATAATCGCCGAATTGAATTTCTACGATGGGTTTCAAACCAGTTGCGCACATACCGGCTGTTGAACCTATAATGTATGCTTCCTGAATCGCGGTATTAAAAACCCGGTCATCC
>Ga0206943_1018_pt1 | contig 41256 bp, 37 predicted proteins | sample Alteio_BWOrgHeat_7_FD_153243 | JGI IMG/M metagenome (GOLD analysis project Ga0206943, IMG submission 153243) | Enriched cells from forest soil in Barre Woods Harvard Forest LTER site, Petersham, Massachusetts, United States -... | ecosystem: Environmental > Terrestrial > Soil > Temperate forest > O... | reverse complement strand
CTATTAATCATATTGTAATGTGATTTTTAGTTGTTAATTCGTATATATTTACTAATTTTAAATAAAAACCACAATACAATGTTAGTAAACATAGGCGCGGTCATCCGTCAAAGACGAAAACAGCTTAAAATTACGCAGCCACATTTAGCCGAACTGGCTGGAGTAAATGCAAATACCGTTTATAAACTCGAAAGAAATGAGACGAATGCCACTTTGAAAGTGTTGTCAAAAATAGCTGATGTTTTGGGGATGGAAGTAAAATTAGAAATAAAGAAGCTTGATTAATAAATGAGAACAGCACGGGTTTTCTATAACCAAATACCTGCCGGGATATTGACGGAAGATGATAGGCGCAGTTACCGGTTTATTTATGATGATGCCTATTTTAATGATGGCAGGCTACCCTCAATAAGCCTTACATTGCCAAAAAACCAAAAGGAATTTAAATCTGACTACTTATTCCCTTTTTTTTATAATATGCTTGCAGAAGGAGTAAACCGGACATTGCAAAGCAGGCAGTTAAGGATTGATGAGGAAGACTCCTTTGGTTTTTTATTGGCTACGGCCGGGTTTGACACAATAGGGGCGATCACCGTAAGGCCGATTGAATAATGGGAATGATAAACATACATATATGCCCGGCAACTTTGGCCGAAGGATATGATACTTACAGCCCGGTAGGCTTGAAAAGGGTATTCAACAGTAGCAAGGTAAGCCATATATTGGAATATGATTCGCCAAAAGTTAACGAGGGTGACGCAGAAAAATTTATTGAAAACAGGGTACGCCTGTCTATATCAGGTGTTCAGGAAAAAATGTCTTTTTTATTAGATCATAAAACCTTGCGCCTTACCGAAAAGGAAGAGCAAGGCACCTACATTCTAAAGCCTGTTCCCCGGGATGTAAAAAAAGTTGACCAGGTACCTGCCAATGAGCACCTCACTATGCAGATAGCAAGACAGGTATATGGTATCCACACCGCAGAAAATGCCCTGGTATTTTTTAAAAACGGCGAACATGCTTATATCACCAAACGGTTTGATATTAAACCGGATGGCACAAAATTACGGAAGGAAGATTTTGCCAGCCTGGCCGGTATCGGTAAAGACAATGCCGGCCCAGATTTCAAATATGAATCCAGCTATGAGGAGATCGCCCTGTTGATCAAAAAATTCGTTCCGGCATGGCGGGTAGAAATGGAGAAATATTTTTCGCTGATTGTTTTTAATTTTTTGTTTTCGAATGGGGATGCCCATCTTAAAAACTTCGGGTTACTGGAAACAGAACAGGGCGATTTTATCCTTAGCCCTGCCTACGACCTGTTAAACACCCGGATTCACGTTAGTGATACTAATTTTGCATTAAAGAAAGCATTATTTGCCGATGGTTCCAAATCGGTGCTTTGGAAAAAAACCGGGCATCCGGTAAAAGATGATTTTTATAACTTTGGAGAAGTAATTGGCATATCACAAAAAAGAGTAGAAAAATTGTTAATGCCATTTTTAACACGACAAGAAAAAGTCGCCCATCTTACCGCAAATTCTTATTTAAGCAACCCTATCAAACAAGCTTATTTAAACCATTATTTCCAAAAAGTAAACTTGTTAACGCGATAAAGAAATCCTTCAGCCTTCAATTCTCGTAAATAACATACTAAACAACTATACTTGTCATTAAATGCGTTATTTAATAACTTGCAGTTTGTTAATAATAACGCTATACCCCTATATTATGACCAAACTTTACCAATCTTTATGCTTTATTGCCCTTGTGTTTATTGCCCGCGCCGGGTTTGCACAGCAAATAAAAGTTAGCGCCGAAGTTAAACAGGCTATGGACAAGGTGAGCGCCAACCAAATAAAAGCCGATATTACTTATTTAGCCGATGATAAATTAAAAGGTCGCGCGCCCGGTACCGAAGGTTACCGTATGGCGGTTGATTATGTGGTTGACCAGCTAATCGCCTTAAACGTTAAACCGGTAGGCGAAAAAGATACCTGGCTGCAAACAGTAAGGTTTAAAAGGGTATTTAGCAATGATGCCGTTATGACGGTTGACGCGTCGGCTACTGAACTAAAACGTGGCGCCGATTTTACCATTAGCCCTAACCCGGCAACAGCCAAAGTAAATATAAGCGCACCATTGGTATTTGCCGGTTACGGCATTAGCGAACCTAAATTAGGCTATGATGATTATGCGGGATTGGATGTAAAGGGCAAAATAGTGGTTATAGTGCGCGGCGCGCCGGATAATTTTTCTTCGTCAGTTTCGGCCCATACCATGAATGCGGCCGCTATACTCAAGGCGGCGTCAGACCATGGCGCGGTAGGCGTGCTGGTCGGCTCGGTTGATTCGGGTGTGGGGCGTGGTGGCGGCGGCGGTAACCGCGGCGTATATAATATTGTTGATGATAAAGGCAATGTGGTTGTATCGCGCACTTATTATGGGAGCATTAACGTTTACGGTACAGTGGGCTATCAATTTTTCAACGGATTAGTACAAAAGCAAGGCAAAAGCCTCCAAACTATATTAGCGCAATTAAAGGCCGGCAAGCCCAATTCGTTTTCATTAAATACCGGCGTAAAAGTGGCCTATACCTCTACTTACCAGGATATTATCAGCTATAACGTGGTGGGCAAAGTTGAAGGGACTGACCGTAAATTAAAAAATCAATATGTGGTGCATAGCGCCCATTTAGATCATTTGGGTATTGGCCGGCCGGTAGAGGGCGATTCTATTTACAACGGCGCGCATGATAACGCGTCGGGCGTAGCCAGTGTGCTGGCCATTGCTAAAATATATCACGACATTAAAATTAAGCCAAAACGCTCCATCATATTTATCCTGATGACCGGCGAAGAGCTGGGCGATATGGGATCGAGCTATTTTGCCAAACACCCCACCATACCGGTTGGCAGCATGGTGGCTGATGTAAATACCGATATGCCTACTATCATAGCGCCTTTGCTATCTATAACCGCTTTGGGGGCTGAACATTCATCATTGGCCAAACAGGTTGCGCAAGCTGCCGGGTATTTAAACCTGGGCGTAGAGGACGACCCCGAGCCTAAACAGGCCCGTTTTACCCGCAGCGATCAGTATAGCTTTGTGGTAAACGGCATACCGGCGCTGCATGTTAAATATGGCAGCAAAACGGCGGATGGCAAAAATAATATGAATGACCTGGTAGCGCCCTGGCGCGCCAAATATTATCATAAACCACAGGATGATATTAACGGTATTTTTGATTTTGAAGCGGGCAAAAAATATGCGCAGCTAAACTTTTTAATAGGTTACCTGGTAGCGCAGGGCGTTGCCCGGCCAACCTGGAACGCGGGCGACATATTTGCTGATAACTAATTATGAGAATCAAGAACCAAGAGTCAAGAACCAATAAGCAGATTACATAGGCTTTCGACAATAAATAAGCTTATTTTTTTTATCTTGATTCCTGGCTATAATATCTTGACTCTTATTAATAACTTACTTTTTACACTCGTTTATATTTTATATATTTAAATGAGTATTTTTATTAACCAAACAATAAAAGATAATTTAAGGGCATTGTTTTTTAAAATAACAAGCAACCTGCTTATCATTTTGGCAATATATAAGTAACAATGGGTACAGTTTTAATTGCTTGTTTTGATAATTGGAATACCTTATCGGAGGTGCCTTATATTTTAAATAAAGGCGGGTTCACCGTACATGTATTTTGCGGGAAAGGGTCATGGCTGCTTAAAAATAAGTTTTACCATAAATGGATCAAAGCCGAAGAAGGTGCTGATGCCTATGTCAGCCAATTGATTGACCTGGTAAAAAGCGAAAATTATGATTGGGTTATACCGGGCGATGAAAAACTTATTCAAATACTTAATGAAACCATCACCGATGAAGTGTTGTTTTATAAGCTGCTTCCCTTAACAAAGATCGAAAACAGGGAAATATTATCTTCAAAAACCGGCCTTTCAAATGTATGCACTAAATATAATGTGCGAACCCCCGGCTATATGGAATACCTGGTTGGAGCTAAGAACCAGCCCTTGCCCAAATCAATTCAATTTCCGCTCATCATAAAATTTGATTTTAGCTGGGGTGGGGTGGGGTTAAAGATATGCGGGGACACCGAAGAGCTTGAAAAGGCCTTAGCCGAAATGCCGGCAGGCGAAAAAGTAATTATACAGGAATATATTAAAGGGAAAGAGGTACCGGTTGAGGCGCTGTTTTGGAAAGGCAAGTTAATTGCCATCGTAAATTCAGAAATATTGACCTATGACAAGGATGAATTTTCCTACTCAACCCGTCGCAGGTATTTTCCGGTTGATGAACCGCTGAGAGACGGGGCCGCATATTTTGGCAAAGTAGTGGGCATACATGGCTTTGTAAATATGGCTTATATAAAATCGGCAGCAAACGATCTTTATTATTTAATAGAAGCTGATACCAGGCCCTCATCATGGAGCGCATACGCCGAATACGCCGGTAATTCATTTAGCAAGGCGCTTAAACAGGTTACGTCGCCACCTCAAATTGCGCCGCCGGTTAAATATAAAAATGTGGAGATAGCTTTGTTTCATAAAGATATACGCCGGGGAATGTATAAACATGATGTTAAAGGATTGGTGCATTGGTTATATAAGGTGAAGTATTGGAAATATATCCCCTTTTATGACTATAAACTTTTGGGCAACACCTTTCGCGAACTATGGAAGGAGTTTATTGTGGATAAAACGCAGCGCATGTTAAAGTCCAAAAAACAGCTTTAATTGATGTGAGTTTGATATAAGTAACGTATTCGCCTCACCCCCGCTCCAAAGGAGAGGGGCTAAAAAGATTAAAACTATTTGCATCGAAGTCCTCTCCTTTGGAGAGGATTTAGGTGAGGCGAAACATAATGTTAAAAGCCAAAAAATCAGCTTAATGTAAAAAATGCGTGATAGAATTGTTACCGATCAAGCTGTTTTTTAATAATATCTTTGTTTAGATACTTTGTAAAAAGTTATGACTGATCATTTTATTGCTGAAAAGGTTTCCTTATTAATTAACCTTAAATGCCCCGAATGCGGCACCCTGCATAACGCCGCTACTATTAATACCGTTTGTATTAATGAGGCCTGCAAATCAACCCTGTTTGCTCAATATGATCTAAATACCGGTATAAGCAAATCTGTTTTGCAGGGCCGCCCTGCAACCATGTGGCGTTATAAAGAGTTTTTACCCATTACTGACGCTGAAAATATAGTTACCCTTGGCGAAGGGTTTACGCCTATTATCCCCATTGAAAATCTTGCACCATTTACTACAGGTAACGAGGTTTACTGGAAAGATGAATCGGGCAACCCTACAGGCTCATTTAAAGCCCGGGGCATAAGTGCGGCGGTATCAAAAGCAAAAGAATTAGGTATTGAAACCATAGCTATACCTACCGCAGGCAACGCCGGGGGCGCGTTGGCCGCCTACGCGGCGCGTGCCGGTATAAAGGCCATTGTGTATATGCCTAAGCTAACACCTAAGATATTTAAAGGCGAATGCCGCTTATACGGCGCCGAACTGGTGGAGATCAACGGCAATATAAGCGACTGCGGCAGGTTAATGAATGAACATGCTTTGATGAATGGCTGGTTCCAGATATCTACTTTAAAAGAGCCCTATCGCCTGGAAGGCAAAAAAACTATGGGCTATGAAATTGCCGAACAGTTTAACTGGCAACTGCCCGATGTAATATTTTATCCAACAGGAGGCGGCACAGGCTTAATAGGAATTTGGAAGGCTTTTGACGAACTGGAACAGCTGGGCTGGATAGGCAGTAAACGCCCGCGCATGGTTGCGGTACAATCACAAAGCTGCGATGGTATTGTTAAGGCTTTTCATGCCGGGCAACCTGTTTCTGAATTTTCCGACGGCGGGTTTACCATAGCCAATGGTTTGCGTGTGCCTAAGCCCTATGCCGATAAAGTTATATTACGGGTGCTTCGCCAAAGCAAGGGCAACGCCATCACCATAAGTGATGCCGAAATGAATGCCGCCGTTAAAGAAATTGCCAGCAACGAAGGTATGCTTATAGCCCCCGAAGGCGCCGCGCTATGGCAGGCCTATAAAAAACTAAAAGCCATGCAATGGGTGCAACCCGGTGAAAAGGTATTGCTCATTAATACCGGCAGCGGGTATAAGTACTTGGAGAATATTGAGATATAGTTGGGTGGGTGCCGGGCGGTTGGCGGGTTAAAAACGGACCGTCGCCCTCACTCCGCGCTGTCATCGCGAGCGAGGTACGCGTTTAGGCGGACCCCTACACGCCAGGCGGCGAACATTGCTTATCCTGTTGCTTCTACCTCACCAATAGCATTATGGTCATTGCTTAGCATGTGCAGAGGTTGCTTCGTTCGCAATGACGGTTCTTTTTTGGTTTTTAGGTTTATCTCGCTTTTTGATCCGTTTTCCCAAACTCCTCATAACACTTTTTAATATATACGATGAGGTCATAGTCGTTCATTTTTTTTAGGGTTATGATGTCGGGCCGGTAGGTGTTAATAAAATGCCGCAGGTCGTCGCCCTGTAAATGAGTTAATGAGATTATTCGTTGTTTTGAAAACCGCACGTCAACATAGTTGATCTCTTCCTCTTTTAAAGCTATTTCGCGCAGACGGGTTTGATGCGTTTTTTGTTGGCCAAACAAACTTGCAATGGATAGCAGATCAATACCAACAATGTCTGCGGTACTATGGCCCGATGTGATATAGTCATCCGGCTTATATACATATGGGTCAACCTTTATAAACGCGTCGGCAAAGGTTGGGGCTTTGTAGGCGAATATTTTAGCAAATTCCTGCCGGGCGTTGGCCGAATCGAGTTTGGCGTTACGCTGTGAGTTAACTGTTACGTTATTCAGCATAATGGTACCTGCTTCCAGGTATATCTTTATGGTATCCGGGTTGCGCATTCCCGCAATGTAGTTATACGTTTTGTAGCCCATACTGCTTACTTTAACGCTATCGCCGAAATGTAAATTAGTTAAATTGAAATACCCATCATAAGCAGTAAGCCGCACATAAGGCCCCTTTTTAACAACCGCGTTTGGAATGGGCGACCGGGTAACCTTATCAAATACAAACCCGGTAACATTTTGCGCCAAAACTTGTGCAGACAACAGCATAAACAGGATGATGCCCCAAAGTTTCATGATTTTTAGTTAAGCGGTTGAGTTTGTATAGCTAAGCTACAATTTAAAGTGTTGAGCGGTAATTTTTTAACATTACTTAACAAATGGGCAAGCCCTATGGAGTTTAATATCATATTGGAAAATTTGGAAACTTGTTTTGTGTTTTTCGAAAGGATATTAAGTATATTTGGACATGGCAGCAGAACTGGAGATATCAGGTCATTTAAATGAGCAGCAGGTTATGATGCTGCGTTTGTTGAAAAACCCGCTTCCCGAAAAGGATTTTTTACAGATGCGCAGGCTTGCCGTGAAACTGCTATCTAAGAAACTCGATCAGGTTATAGAAGCGTGGGAGGAAAAAGAGAATATCAAAGACGATACTTACGAAGAGCTTAGCAAAGGTCATTTTCGCTCAAAATCCTGATCCTTGCCAATGAGAATTGTTCTTGACTCTAATGTTCTTGTCTCTTCGCTTGGTAAGCGAAGCCGGTTAAGGCCGATCTGGCGTGCTTTTATCGAAGGACAATATCAGCTTATTGTTTCCGAAGATATTCTTAAAGAGTATGAAGAAATCATACAACAGCATTCCGCTCCCGGGGCTGCGGAAATCGTAATGGAAACGTTTATTGAATCGCCTGACGTAGTTACACAAAAGGTTTATTATAACTGGAACGCAATTTCAGCAGATCCTGATGATAATAAATTTTTTGATATTGCGGTTGCGGCGGATGTTGATTATTTAGTAACCAACGACCGGCATTTTGATACGGTTAAAACCATTGATTTTCCTAAAGTTAATGTCATTACCGCTGAGGATTTTTTAAGTGTGCTTTTATCGGGCTAACTATAAAGGCCATCACCGCCGTAAGTAGTAAGCTTATCTGCTGACGGTTTATCAATAGTTACTCCTAACCGATTATCGTTTCCGCAGAGCAGTGTCATTAAACTAAGGAATTAACACTGTTAAAAAATGACTGGCCCATAGGGCCTGCCCCTTTGTAGAAACATATCAACAATACCGTTTTTGTGCCATCGGCGCTACCCTTCGCCAATATGTATAATCAGCTTGTAAACTTGGGGTTGCACTATAGCCGTCCGGCAGATTATTAAATCCCCTTCCTGGGGAGGGGCGCGGTTGGTTGTGCGTAATGGCAGGGAGTGGTTAGTCCGCTAAGGGTTGAAGAAATTATTTTGTAAAGCTTTCCTCGCCTTGCCGCCAGTGCTGTGGCTTCGAAAGATATTTCTTTGTAAATGAGATCATCCGCCGCTCAGTTGCCGCGGAGGCTGTTACTATTTGTCTTGATACAAAAGTAACCAAAAAATCAAGTCATCAGAAATGCTTCTCTGCCGCACAGGCCTTTGCGCTGCAAATCAGGCAGAACCTGGGCTGGAAACAGTTGCCCCGCCTTGTGCGCTTGTGGCCCTGCGCACTTGCTTATTGCCTTTACCCTTCTGCAAATATTTCCTATGCCCTGCTGCCGCACATAGCCTGCATTGTTCTGCCTGATTTCACCCGAAGCTTATCTGCTGACGGTTTTTCAATAACTACTTCTAACCAATGACGGTCTTTTTAAAACTTCATAAAGCTGCCAGGTATTCCCCTATCAATTATTTAACGGATTATTCACTATCCCGGTAAATAATATCAGCCCGGTGCTCATTTCGCGGATAGCAAATATAAATGGATGATTGATAGGCGGTGGTCCTAACGATACGGTGGCGACAAAGCCTACCGATGTTACCGCGGCGGCTTCGGTGCCGTTTTCATCAACTTCAATAAAGGTTTTGTGTTTAACCTGGTTTATTTGTAACCCGCCTGCAGCGCTGATCTTGCTAAAGTCGGCCGAGTTTGAAAACGCATTGCCCATACCTAAAGCGGTTAATGCATTGTTCAGCAAAATATCATAGCTGAATTTAAATTTGGGTAAGCTTATGGTTTGGGTTTCAGGACTTAATTTCGACATCCACCCCTGCCACGTTACCTGGTTGATATTAGCGGCGAGGCCGGCTGCCGTTTTGCCATTTACCGGCATCGCAATTACCATGCTGTACCTGCCGTTGGCATACGGCAGTTCAAAAACACTTATAGTGCTATCGTTGTAGGTGTTGCAGGCAATTTTGCCCGTCATAAAATCAGTTCGCACCTGGGTATTATCGGCCAGGTAAAAGGTTTGTTTGCTGGTTTGGGCAACATCAAAACGATCTTTCCAGGTGCTTTTAAAATAAATAGCGTTTATGAGGTACATCATGGCGTTTGATGGTATCTGGTCAATTATGGTTGGTATTTTTCCGTTGGTTTGCGCGTTAACCCAACTATTTATCGTGTTTACTGAAGCAGGGTTACTAAAATCAAGCGATTGTACAGTGGCGTTATAATATTGCGTATTGGTTTGTAAAAACTGTGGTAATACGCTTAGGGTTTGCGTGTACCAAATGGAGTTGGCAATTTTTAAGGTAGTGTTTGGGTCGAGCAGTGGCAGGTTGGTAACCAGGTTGTTATAATAACTATTCAGCTGTATTTGCGTAAACCCGTTAAAGTTCATGGTGTTGTTAATAGCATTTAATGTTGCGCTGTTGCTGCCGTTAACGGCCATTGCCATAGCTATACTTACACTTAAAGGCGACAGCAATAAGTTGGTATTGTTGCTGTTAGTGGCTGCTATATTATTGAATAGTTTAAAATTAAACGAATTATCGGCAACAGCCATTTGCTGCTCATCGGCGGTAAGCACCAGGGGTTTTCCGGTATTTACAAATGAAAGGTCCTTTTTACAAGATGTTGAAGCGATAATAAAAACGCTTAGCAATAGTAAGTGAATTTTGTTTTTCATACCGGGTTGTGATTGTTTGTTTACTATTACGGGGGAATGGGGGAGAACGCTACAGAGGGGAATAAGTATTTGATTATATACGATATGTCATTGCTGCGACAGCGGCGCGACAACGCCAATAAAATGCTTACTATTTGGCGCCAACCGAATTTGGGAGCATTAACAGGAAGGGCATCGCTTTGTCATAATCTAAATCCTGGTATTCTAATCCCAGCGCCCTTAGGTTATGGTAATAGGTTTGGTGTTGTTGATAATAGTTCTTTTCCGATTGTATAAACCAAGCCTTTTCGCCCAGTTTTTGTGCAAGGAACCATTTTTCCAATAGCCTGGCGGTGCGGCCATTACCATCATTAAAAGGATGAATTTTAACAAATACCAAATGAATCATGCTTGCAAAGAAAAATACGTCCCGTATATCCATCTTCATGCTCAGTAATGCATCAACATCGGCATAAAGTTTTTTCATTTCGCTCTCCACCTCATTAGGTGTCGCTGCCACATATTCTATTTTACCATCAGGGGTAGATACGTACATATTATGCACACGCATTTTTCCCTGGTAATGCTTCGCAACTATGTGTTTACTAAGTAGTTCATGGGCCTTCGCAATGGTTTTTTTATTCAGCACATTGTTTTGGGCAAAAATATAGGCGCTGTATAGGTCGTCAATTTTTTGGGTATAGTCCGGTAAAAATTCAATGCCGAATTTTTTATGCTTAATATAGCTATCCAATTCAATGTCTTCACCTTCTATTTTGCTCGAAAATACAGATGATACTGAGGTGTAAAAACTAAAAGTACCTGTTGATATTGCTGCATCTTTTAACCCGTTAAAGGTGGTTTGCAGATCAATATTAACTTGCTGTTGGTATTCGGCCAGCAGGTTAATGGGTATTATTTTTAGTTTTTGAGTCACTCCCCTCGTTATTTATTCAATTAAGAAGGCAATATAGCTATTCGGGAAGAATTAATTAAGGATGTGGAAAAGTGGGGTAAGGTAGCAATCTCTACACGACAGGTCAACGCCATGCAAATTCGCCGCCCATCGTGCAGAGATTGCTGTACCTTCGAAAGGTATTTAGTTGTAAATGAGAGCATCCGCCCGCTCATAGCCGCGGAGGCTTAGCCACTTTTGTCTTGATACAAAAGTTGCCAAAAGATCAAGTCAGCCGAAATGCTTCTTTGCGCTCTTGGCCTTATGCGCTGCAAATCAGGCAGAACCGGGGCTGGAAACAGTTGCCCCGCCTTGTGCGCTTGCGGCCCGTGCACTTGCTTGTTGCCTTTACCCTTCTGCAAATATTTCCTATGCCCTGCCGCCGCACTTGGCCACCATTGTTCTGCCTGCTTTCGCCCGAAGCTTATCTGCTGACGGTTTATCAATAGCTACCAAAATAGTATCCTTCAGCCACGTCGGTCATTCGCATTTCACCATCCGGTGCCAACATTTTCAAACCGTTACAAATTGTAACGGTTTCGTTTTCCTCTTCGTTGAGCTTTTCTTTAACTTTTGACAGGTACGAGAGCGCAAACGCTTTTGGCCTACCCGGCATTCTCGAACCAGGCGGGTGTTTGTTTTTTTAAGGAGCTCAAGAAGGCTACGCCGTTTCCCTTCGATGGAAAGTAACCAAACCTAGCGTAGCGACTCATGAACACCCCTAAAAAACAAACAACCCGTGAATAACATCAAGTCAGCAAATAGGCTTCTTTGCGCTCATGGCCTTATGCCCTGCAAATCAGGCAGAACCGGGGCTGGAAACAGTTGCCCCGCCTGGCGCGCTTGTGGCCGGTGCACTTTACCCTTCTGCAAATATTTCCTATGCCCTGCTGCCGCACATAGCCTGCATTGTTCTGCCTGATTTCACCCGAAGCTTATCTGCTGACGGTGTTTCAATAGCTACTCCTAACCATTTATCATAGCGGGTGGCTTATGTTCGGGAAAATTATTCAATTCCCTCCTTGGGGTGCGGCTGGTTGTGTGCAATGGCAGGGAGGGATTTAGTTCGCCAAGGGTTGGAGAAATTATTTTTGATTATAATGCCCCATTGCAGAAATGACAAAAACAGTTACGATGTTTTCTTCAACTTTATAAATTAACCTGTCTTTTTGATTTATTTTTCTTGACCAAAACCCCGAAAGTTCATATTTTAATGCCTCAGGATTTCCGGTGCCGGTATATGGGGTTTCGGACAGCTCAATAAGTATTTTTTCAATTTTTTTAATACTTGCTTTATCGCCCGATTTAAAATGCTGTTTTATATGCCTTTCGGCCAACTCTTCTATTTTAAGTTTAAACTGCCCCATATATCATTAGGATCAACTTCGGTATAATTAGCCCTTTTTTCGGCTTTTTTTATCATTGCCACAAAATCAGGGTCGTAAGGGCTTGTTTTTGTTTCGACATTAATTTTCCATGCTTTGGCAATAGCCTTTAAAGCCAATAGCTGGTCTTTACTTTGGGGGTGCATGATCAATGTTTCCATATACAAATTTAATTAATTTTATGCTAAAAGCTATTTATTAATTTAAACAAAGGCACGGGAAGCCCCAGTTGTAGCCGGCCCGGATTCTCGACAGAGGGGGTGATGAGTTGTGCGTTTGTGCGCGTGGCCTTTGTTGCGTGTTATCACCAACAAAACGTGCATCGGCAAAAACGATACAGCAAGCGTGCGTGTTAAGGCTTACTAAGGCATGTTGGCTATAACACCAGCATGGGCGAAGATGCAGCATTTTCAAACCGTTACAATTTGTAACGGTTTCATTTCTGGATAGGCACGAGAACGCAAACGCTTTTGGCCTACCCGGCATTCTCGCACCAGGGGAGGAAAGCCACTGATAACACATTTGCCGCTTTCCCTTAGTTCTACTGCCCAATCATAGCATTTTAACACTATGCCGGCAGAAATTTTACGGCTGCAAAGAAAAGCAGTTTTATGCAGTTTTAATAGTTCGGTATTGCCTATGGTTGCCGCTATCATTTTTTCTTGCCCGATTTTAACACGGTCGCGTTTTTTATCATTTTGTCAAAATCACTTTCCAGTAATTTATCCTTTACACTACTAAATTTTTCAAATTCATTTTCAGCAAGCGTTATCGCAACTTCGTGCGAAACATGCCCCAGGTGTTGTAAAACGGCTTCCTCGTTAAACTGCAAAAAGGCATCCAGTTTTGTTACCCAGTCCTTCATGTACATCATCGCACCTTTTCTTGCCTGGCTTTCGGCATAATCAAGGTACATCGTTACTATGCGGTTCAAATCTTCTAATTCAGTTTCGTTGAGATAGTTTTTTGCAATACCAATATCTGTTTTCCTGATCTTGCCGCCCGGCGCGTTTTTCCATGTCGTTAAACCCATATTTTCCTTTGCACTATCCGCGCGTGCAGCAATCAATTCGGCAGCCGTTTGGCCGGTTATAGCCCAATGCAATTTGTTTTGAACCGTTGCAAAAAACGCTTTTGTGGTTTGGGTTTCAACATTATAATCACCGCTGCATTGGGTATAGATGTCGGTTATTTTTTGATAAAACCGGCGTTCGCTACTGCGTATGTCCCTAATACGGGCAAGCTGCTCTTCAAAATAATCTCTGCCAAAAACATTGTTGGGGTTTTTTAGCCGGTCATCATCCATTGTAAACCCTTTGATGATATACTCCTTTAACCTTTCGGTAGCCCAAATACGAAAAGCCGTTGCTTTGCTGCTGTTTACCCGGTAACCTACAGAAATAATAGCATCAAGGTTGTAAAATTGGGTTGGGTATTTTTTCCCATCGGCCGCAGTATGTTCCAAAATGGAACTAACTGAATCTTCTTTTAATTCGCCTGAATCAAAAATATTTTTCAGGTGTTTGGTAACTGCCGGGCGTTGCACCCCAAACAGGTCGGCTATTTTTTGCTGGGTAAGCCATACGGTTTCGTTTTGCAGGTATATCTCCACTTTCACGCTGCCGTTAGGCGTGTTGTAAAGCAGTATTTCGGCAAAACTATTTTCTTGCGGTACCTTCCTTTTCATATTGCTAATAAGAGTAGCAATATACTTATTCAAAATGAATTAATTAAGGGTGTTGAAAAGTGATAAAAGGCACGGGAAACCCCTGTTTTGGCCGGCCCGGATTATCGCGTCAGGATGTGGAAAACAATGATTGCAAATATTTGATGTGTCTTGTAGTTTTATGTAATTTGTGCTGCCCGTAATCCTGCAAATATTAATGGAACTTAAATTAGAAAACTTATCTTACCAAGACGTTGCTATTCAGTCGGTTATTAAAGTTTTTGAGGGTACAGCCAAAAATACATTCGATAACGCCTGTATCGATGGCATCAGGTCAAATGTTAGCGCGCTTGTCAATACACGGTATAAAGAGAATATGCTTGCCGTTACGGGTAATAACAGCATTAATACCGAAACCGCCAGGTTTTCGCCTGATAACGACATTTGCATTGAAATGGAAACCGGGACGGGCAAAACGTTGGTTTACATTAAAACCATCTACGAACTTTACCAACAATACGGCTTTACAAAGTTTATTATTTTGGTGCCCTCTATAGCTATCAGGCAAGGCGTAATTGGCACATTTAAAGCATTTGGCAGCCAGTTAGAGGCCATATACGGCACTAAGCCCAATGCCTTTGAATATGATAGTAAAAAGCTAAGTAAGGTTACAAATTTTATCGAAGACCAGTACCCGCAGGTAATGATCATGACGCTGGCTTCGTTCAATTCGGAAGATAAGATTTTGAACCAGGCACAACGCGAAGACCTTTTTGCCAACATTCCCTTTATTGATGCTATTGGAAAAACCCGGCCTGTTATTTTGATGGACGAGCCGCAGGAAGGTATGGATACCGAAAACTCCGTACGGCAGATCGCAAAACTCAACCCGCTTTTTAAATTACGCTATTCGGCAACCCATAAAGTTGTAAAGAACCTTTTGTATAGGTTAACCCCTTATGATAGTTATAAACAAGGTTTGGTTAAAAAGATAGAGGTATTAACCGTTACCGAGAAAAATGATGAGGCTACTATAAAAATTGAACTGGCCGAGGCACAAAATGGCACCGGGCCCCTTAAAGTAAAATTAAAAGCCTGGCATCAATCAAATTCTACAGAGAAATTTGAATTTAAATTGACGGGTTGGCTGCGCCAATATGATAATTTAGGCGAAAAAACAAATAACCCAAGCTATCTTAATTATAAAATAGAACAGATTAGTAAAAGCCTACGTACCGGCAAATGGAGTGTTAAGTTTACTAACGGTACCGAAGTATTCGAAAAGCAAACATCGGGCGATTTGCAGAATATTTGGGAGCTGCAGCTGGAATGGCTTATACACCGCCACTTTACTAAAACGCAAAAATTAGCAGCATTGGGTATTAAATGCCTGTCGCTGATATTTATAGACAGGGTTGCCAATTATATAAGCGAAAACCCGGTAATTAAAAACCTTTTTATCCAAAAATACAGGGCGGTTTACCCTGAATATCATGACGGGAAAATACCAACAGACGAACATATCCACGCTGTACAAGGATCGTACTTTGCGCAAAAGGCGGGCGGCGAATATGCCGATAATGAAGGCGGAATAAAAGAGCAAAGTAAAATTTACGACCTGATATTAAAAGGGAAAGAGGAACTATTGACTATATCAAATCCGGTACAGTTTATATTTTCACACTCGGCATTGGGTGTAGGTTGGGATAACCCTAATGTATTTAATATAGCTACACTAAATACCGCTTATTCTGATATTCGTAAACGGCAGGAAATTGGCCGGGGTTTGCGTATTTGCGTAAACCAGGAGGGGCAACGGGTATATGATGCATTAAACGTGGATGATAGCGAACGCATAAACCAGTTAACCGTTATCCCCAACGAAACTTATGAAACCTTTGTAGCGCAGTACCAGGATGAAATTAAGGCTGTTTATGGTACGGCAAATGCGGGGGCAGGGTTTACGCATACGCATAAAGGCGTTGACCAAAACAAAGTAACCTTTAAGCGCAACAAAACCGAAACTATTGACGCGGCGTTTAAACGCTTTTGGAAGGCGATGGCTAAAAAAACCGATTATACAGTTGCCTTTACTGAAAGCGAATTGGTAGCTAAAGCAACCGAACGCATAAATGATATTACCATACCCGACCATGTAATTGAAGCATCAAGTCATATTATAAATACAATAACGGAGGACGGGCGCGAAGATACTTTTGCCGGCGGCGAAAGCATTAAACAAAAAGCTAAATATACTCCGCTTGACCTGGTTGAAGAGCTAAGTGAAAATAGCGGGCTAAGTTATGCGGCCATTTTTGAAGTAGTAGCCGGGCTGAATAATTTGGGCCAGATGATAAAGAACCCGCCAAGGTTTGTACATGAGGCGGCAGCCAAAATGCGCGAGGTGGAGCTTGACGAAATGTTACGCGGGCTGACCTACCATGCAACAGACGAAAGTTTCCCGTTTGATTTTGATGATTATGTTAAAAATATAACTAACGACGAAAAAGTTATCCCAACACCCAATAAGGGCGTGTTTGATAAAATACAAATAGATAGCGATATTGAGCGGAAATTTGCCCTCGGTGCCGAAATTGATGCCGAAGTGGTATGTTTTTTAAAGCTGCCCAACTCCTACCGCATACCTGTACCCAATGTATATAATAACGAGGGTTGGTATGAGCCTGATTTTGGCATTGTGATGAAACGCAAGGCGCTAAAAGACGGCAAGGAAAGCGAATACTATTTTGTGATAGAAACCAAGGGAACCGGTAATATTAATGACAGGAAAGCGCTTACCGAAAGCGAGCGTTTTAAAATACAATGTGCCTTAAAACACTTTACGGCTTTGGGCATTGAGGCACAATACAAAGCACCGGTAAATGATTTCCCGACTTTTAAGACTGAAGCCGATAAAACTATAAATGCTTTAGCAAGCAGCTAATTAATGGAAAATATAAACGATCATATGCCTTTAAGCCCGGATTGGAACAGGGAACGGCTGGAAAAGTTAAAAGAGCTTTTCCCGGACTTATTTACCAATGAAGGACAGTTAAATATTGATGAACTAAAAAAGGTTATTGACCCGCAAAGCGTAACCGAAACCGAACGTTACGAGTTTAGGTGGTTTGGTAAAAGTGCGGCCAAACGCAACGCGTTTACCCCCAGCAACGCTACCTTACTGTTTGACAAAAAACGAAGTGTTAACCCAACCGAGAGCGAGAATTTAATTATTGAAGGCGAGAACCTGGAAGTTTTAAAGCTGTTAAGTAATAGCTACCGCGAAAAGATAAAGTGTATTTATATAGACCCACCGTATAATACCGGGGGCGATTTTGTTTATAATGATAATTATAATGAAGACAAAAAACCTTATTGGGAAAACACAGGCGTTACCGAAAATGGTGTAAAAATAGATACAAATACAGACACCAATGGTCGCTTTCATAGTAACTGGCTTGATATGATGTTTAGCCGGTTGCTTATTGCAAGGCAACTTCTAAAAATTGATGGTGTAATTTTTATTTCAATCGACGATAATGAAGTTCATCACCTAAGAAAACTTTGTGATGAAGTATTTGGTGAGGAAAATTTTGTGGCAAACATAATATGGCAAAAAAAGTACAGTCCTCAAAACGATGCCAAATATTTTTCCGAAATGCATGACCATATAATTTGTTATGCAAAAAACAAGAAGAATAATGGAGATATTGGATGGGAAATCAATTTATTAGACAGAAGCGATGAGCAAAACAAACGCTATTCAAACCCAGACAATGATTCGAGGGGAGATTGGAAATCCGGTGATTTTTTGGTAAAAACGTATAGTGAGTCTTATGTATATTCGATTACTACACCGTCGGGTCGAATTGTCAATCCACCAAAAGGCAGATGTTGGCGTACTTCCAAAGAAAGATTTGAAAAATTAGTTGAAGATAACAGGATATGGTTTGGTCCAAATCAGGACAATGTGCCATCTATAAAAAGATTTTTATCTGAGGTAAAACAAGGCATAACGCCTTCAACTTTATGGTTGCGTACAGATGTGGGCGACAATCAGGAAGCGGCTAAAGAAATTCGCGACCTTTTTGAAGAAATTCCATTTGATACACCCAAACCAACAAGATTGCTTAAAAGAATGCTTGAATTATCTATTGAAGACAATGATATAGTTCTTGACTTTTTTAGTGGCTCAGGTTCAATGGGGCATGCGCTAATGGAATATAACAAGGAAAATGAGAGTAACTGTAATTATATTTTGGTTCAAATACCTGAATCAATAGATATTAATAGCGAAGCATTTAAATCCGGCTACAAAAAAATAAGCGATATAACTATTGAACGCAATAAACGCGTTATTGAAAAAATAATAGAAGAAAAGAAGAAGCAAGCCCCTGATCTGTTTACCAATGGGCATAAAAAGGATGTGCTAACCGGCTTAGGTTTTAAGGTTTTTAAACTGGTAAAATCAAATTTCCCGCGGGTGGAGTTTGCGCCCGATGTAGAGAAAACCGATGAAGAAAATATTGAGTTATTTAAAAAATATATAGCCGAAAAAGAAGCGCAATTAGTAACTGCCTTTAACCGCGAAGAATTAATTACGGAAGTACTATTAAAGCAAGGTTTTAACTTAAATTATAAAGTTGAAAAGCAGGAGCAGTTTATAAAGAACGATATATTTAAAGCTACTGATGGCGAAAAAGAAGCGTTGATCTGCTTTGATTACGTCCTTGACAATGAAACCGTAAGCTATTTTAAAACACACACTGATATAAAATTTATTTGTCTGGAACGCGCGTTGGATACTACAAAAAAATATACGCTGAAACAAGCTATGGGTAATATGTTTAATGCGTTTTAATGCAACCTTGATTTAGAAAGCATAAAATTAATAAAACCGAGATTGCTTTATGAGATATGGAAAATAATGACAATGATGTTTTAAAACAGTGCTGGGATTTAATTGTTGCGGGAAAAGATAGACAATTAGCTTTGAGCTACGCTTTAATTGGTGAATCTTTCCTAAATGACAGGCAACAAGAGTTAATAACATCCGGTGCCACAATTAGCGAATTCTTGAGGGTGGCAATGGGATTCAATATTATATCAGTCGTATATGTGTGGAACAATCGTTTTATTGAAGCGGCTAAATGTGACCAACAATATATATTAAAATCTTCGTTATGGCCTGAAATGATTAAAGTAATACAATCTTATTTGGAAATGTTAATGATTAAAAAGCATACGGAATACCTGGATCATTTATTTAATCATACGGCGTTTAAAGATTACTTTTTTGTTCATTATGAAGCTTACATGTCTATAAAAAATCCAAACTTTGAATGGACTAAAATGAGAGAAGTAGTGCCAATTATTAATCGGGTAAATAAGGATAAAAATTATCTGTAGTTTGATTTATCCTAATCCCGCCGGTCTGGCGCGAGAGCCGCATCGGGTACAGCTGCGGCTTCTCAACTGCTGATAACTTAGCGGGGTTTAGAAACCCCACCCTGCCCCGTCCAGGGGCAGGAATGGCACGGGGCCAATGCTTTTATATGTTTCTTCAGAACAGCCGCGCGGTTTGTTGACGATAACACACAACAAAGGCCACGCGCGCAACTTGTAAAGATTTCTTACAGGTTCAACTGGATGCCGCGGCAACTATTAAGGATTTCTTAATAGTTGGGTTAGAAGGCAACAGGGAGGTAGGCCGCAATAGCAAGCTGGCGTGGATACCCGAAGAGGCAATAGCCAGGGCAACCCGTGCCCTTTCCCGACCAGTTTTGGTAATGGAAAACAGATGACCGTATGTGTTTTCCGCCCCATTTGCCAGTTTAAGAATTAATAGCTGCATGAGGCGTTTAAATAGGCTTAAAAAGTGTGGTTATAGCTGTATAACGCAGTTTTAAGTGAACCTTAGGCAGCATGAGGCAGTAATAAAACGGTGTTTTAAACCTCTAAAATGCAACGCAGGGTTGGGCACTTAGTTAGTTATTTTAGAGGTGCGCCACTTTGATTTAACCGCTTTATAGGTAGCTTTTTAGCTATAACCAGCTAAGTGACCCCGTTATTTTGAGATGCCGGATTTTTTTTGTATATTTAATAGTAAGGTGCAATTCTGTAGGGCTTTCCCGGTGATTTTTCTGTTGTTTTTTAGCAAAAAATAGTAAAAAAAAATAAAAACGGGGTTTTCCGGAAATTTTGAAAAATGCAAATTGCCTGATACCATGAATAGGGCCGACCAGCGTAGCGTAGTCGGGGTGAGTAATCGCCGAAATGCATTGGCGGTAATGTCGCTTCATTAGGACTCACCCGGTCATCTCCGCCCATTGGCGGATCGGCCACCCTCTCTCTCCGCCAATGGGCAGACAAAGAGGGTAAACAGTCAAATTATTTTAATACATCTGCCCTGGTACCATAAACCCAATTATTATAAAATTAATTCCGAAATTGGCACCCGAGATAAAACCACATGCTGCAAATTCAACAAAACGTTTCGCTTAAAAACTTTAACACCTTTGGCGTTGAGGCCAACGCTAAATATTTTGTTGAGCTAAACCACGAAGACGAACTGGTTGAGCTTTTTATGGACCCGAAATGGAAACAGGAACCAAGGCTTGTTTTAGGCGGTGGTAGTAATTTATTGTTGATCAAAGATTTTGAAGGGCTGGTTATCCGCATGAACATCCGCGGATTTGAACACCGCATCCAGCATGAAGATGTTTTTGTGGAAGCCGGCGCCGGTGAGGTATGGAACGACCTGGTGAACTTTTGCGTCGCCCGTGGTTATGCCGGGCTTGAAAACCTGAGCTTGATACCGGGCTCGGTAGGGGCATCGCCCATACAAAACATAGGTGCTTATGGCGTTGAGTTGAAAGACGTGTTTGGCAGCTGCCGGGTTTTTGAAATTGCCACCGGTACTTTTAAAACATTTAGCAAAGACGATTGCCGTTTTGGTTACCGCGAAAGTGTTTTTAAAACAGAGTTGTTGGGGCAGTATATTATTGTGTCGGTAAAGTTTCATTTGTCGCTTATCCCGAAGATCAATTTAAAATATGGCGCTATTGAGCAGGAGCTGGCCAACCGGCATATTGTGAACCCTACTATAAAAGAGGTATCGCAGGTGGTATCGCATATCAGGGTATCTAAATTACCCGATCCATCAACCATTGGCAATGCGGGCAGTTTCTTTAAAAACCCGGTTATTACTGTTGATGAGTTTTACCCGGTGCAGGCAAAATTCCCGGAGATAGTAAACTACCCGGCAGGCGAGGGCCTCATCAAACTGGCGGCAGGCTGGCTGATTGAGCAATGCGGCTGGAAAGGAAAAGTGGTTGGAAATACCGGCACCTGGAAGAACCAGGCACTGGTGCTGGTGAACCACGGCGGTGCAACGGGCGAAGAAGTGTACACTTTTTCGTCGCAAATCATAGACAGTGTGTACACTAAATTTGGCGTTACCCTACAACGCGAAGTAAATATTATTAATTAAATTTTTTAACTAAAATTTATTAATAAGCCGGGTTTATCTGTTTAAATAGTTAGTTCTTTGTCTTATTTAATCAATTGTTTATTAGGTACTTAACTGTATTTAGTGTGTATATAATACACGTTTTATAAAAGCAACGGTTTATCATCATTAAGTCATGTGCTAATTCATGAGGTATTGTTATCGTGGTATCAAGTTTGTCTAAAAACCGATACAAAACATTAACACTATGACAAAGATTGAGTTTAACACCCTGGTATTACGTCAAGCAAGTTCATTAAGGTCATACGCCTTACATTTTACGCATGACGGAGACGATGCTAACGACCTTGTTCAGGATACAATGTTGAAAGCCATAACTTATTACAATAAGTTTAAAGAAGGCACTAATTTAAAAGGATGGTTATATACTATCATGAAAAATACCTTCATCAATAATTACCGTCGTTTTGTTAAGATGAGCACATTTGTAACAAAGTCTGATGAAATTTCATCACCTAATTTGGTTTATAGTTCTACCAAAAATCAGGGTGAAACAAAATTTGTGATGGATGATATAAAAAGAGCCTTAGACAGGCTGCCTGCTGATTATTATGTACCCTTCACCATGTATTTTGAAGGCCATAAATATCATGAAATTGCCGATCATTTAATTATACCAATCGGTACCGTAAAAACCCGCATACACGTTGCCCGTAAACTATTAAAGAAGGGCCTTAAAGCGTATGATACTGGTGTTAAAAAGCCGGTTTACGCCGAAAACTAAGTCCGTAAATTACCTCAACATATATTATAGAAAAACCCGCTTCTAAAAGAGCGGGTTTTTTGCGCCTTTAGATAAATCATTTACCAAAATATTTTATCGCCTCTTTAGCCGCTATCTGCCCCGAAATTAATGCGGGTGGCACACCCGGCCCGGGCACAGTTAACTGGCCTGTATATAGTAAGTTCTTAACGTGTTTAGCCCGCATGGCAGGTTTAAAAAAGGCGGTTTGTGCCAATGTGTTAGCCAACCCGTAGGCATTGCCTTTAAAGGAATGATAATCGGCTTTAAAATCATTCAGGGCGTAACTTCTTTTAACCACTATGGAGTCGCTGATGTTTTCGCCGGTTATTTTTTCAAATCGGGTTATCAGTAAATTAAAATATTGTTCGCGCAGGGTATCGTTGTCTTCTAAACCGGGCGCAACGGGCATTAAAAAGAAAAGGTTCTCCCCGTTTTCGGGCGCTACGCTATCATCCGTTTTTGAGGTGCAGGCAACATAAAATAGTGGCTTAACCGGCCATTTAGGGTCGGTGTAAATATCATGCGCATGTTGCTCAAAATCCTCATCAAAAAACAGGTTATGGTGTTCAATACCTTTAACCTTTTTATTAATGCCAATATAAAATATCAGGCTTGATGGCGATAACGTCCGGCTATCCCAGTATTTTTTGCTGTAATTGCGGTGCGGTTCATCCAGTAAATGCTGATCTACGTGTTCATAATCGGCACCCGCAATTACAAAATCAGCTGTAAAATGGCCGCAGTTAGTTTTGATAAGGCTTACCTGTTTGTTCTTTACTTCGATTTTTGTTACTTCGGTATTCAGCCTGATGTCCACTTTTAATTCTCCGGCTAATTTTACCATAGCCTTAACAATTTCGTTCATGCCACCGGTAGGGTACCAGGTGCCCAAAACCAGGTCGGCATAGTTCATGAGGCTGTACATAGCCGGGGTATCTTGCGGGGTAGCCCCTAAAAACAACACCGGGAATTCGAGCAGTTTTACCAGTTTGGGGTGCTTAAAATATTGACGCACATGCCTGCTCATACTGGTGAGCAATTGCATGTTCCAGCTTTTTTTGATAAGGTTAAGGTCAATGAATTCGGTAATGGAATGCGAGGGCCTGAAAACGTAATCGGCCATGCTTACCTTGTATTTATAGGCCGCCTGGGCTAAAAATTTTCTTAACGCCAGGCTGCTGCCCGGCTCAATACTTTCAAATAGGGCCTCCAGATCGGGCATATTGGCCGGTACGTCTATACTATCATCTTTACCGTAGTAAATGCGATAGCCGGGGTCTAATCGCTTTAGTTCATAATAGTCAGCGGGTTTTTTACCGAACAAGGCAAAAAAGTTTTCAAATACATCGGGCATCCAATACCAGCTTGGGCCCATATCAAATTTAAAGCCGTCCTGTTCCCATAGCCGCGCCCTGCCGCCGGGCTGATTGTTCTTTTCGAGCACAGTGACTTTAAATCCTTGCTTTGCCAGCACGCAGGCTGCCGATAACCCGGCAAAGCCACTGCCAATTATTAGGATGTGTTTATTGCTGTCCATTAAACTAAATCGGCTCAAAGTAAGCAAATTGTTTTTGAGGCGTTATAACAATCAGTTGGTATTTGTATTTTTGAGGCCCCATGGTAGTTGTAGATATGACCCTGTATGATAAAACCTGTTTTGAATGCAGTAAACTGATAACGGAAAAATACAGTACATCTTTCAGCAGCGGCATTAAGGCTTTTCATAAACGTTTAAGATACCCCGTTTATGCCATATATGGCTTTGTTAGGTATGCCGACGAAATAGTGGATACCTTTCATGACCGCGATAAAGCACAACTTATTAATGACTTTAAGCTGGAAACCTTTAAAGCCATCGATCAAAAAATAAGCCTTAACCCGGTGTTGCATTCTTTTCAACGAGCTGTAAATCAATACGGAATTGAGCCGGATTTAATAGCGGCTTTTTTAGAGTCGATGAAAATGGACCTGGATAAGAAAACTTATACATTAGATGAGTATAAAGCTTATATTCATGGTTCGGCAGAGGCGATAGGGTTAATGTGCCTGCGCGTGTTTTGCGAAAATGACGCGCAATTATATAACTCATTGTCGCCAATGGCCTGTAGCCTGGGTGCAGCTTTTCAAAAGGTTAATTTTTTGCGGGATATGAAAGCCGACAATGAGGACCGGGGCCGCGTATATTTCCCCGGCATTGATCTTGAAAACTTTACTGAGCAAGATAAGCAGCATATTGAAACCGATATTCAAGCTGATTTTGATGAAGCGCTTAGAGGGGTAAAATTATTACCGGTTGCTGCGAAATCAGGCGTTTACATTGCTTATAAATATTATCTGCGGTTATTTAAAAAGATAAAGCATACGCCTGCCTCCGTACTTTTACAAAAAAGGGTAAGGGTTTCTGATTTGCAAAAACGGGCCATATATGGCAAAGCATTACTTACCCAAAAACTAAAAATGATTTAACCACCATAAAATTTGAAATACACGTACCTGCTTATCAATTTTTTAACCTTGTTTTTTCCTGTTGCATTATCGTTTGATAAACGTGTGCAATTTTATAAAAGCTGGAAATACATTTGGCCAGGCATCGCCATAACCGGGTTGGTTTTTTTGGGCTGGGACATGTTGTTTACTGTTAAAGGTGTATGGTGGTTTAATAGTGATTACATCATTGGGCTAACCTTTTTCGGGCTGCCCGTTGAGGAGATCCTGTTCTTTTTAACCGTCCCGTTTGCTTGCCTGTTTATTTACGCCTGTTTAAATTACTATGTTAAATGGGAGTTCAATAACAGGGCAACCCTTATCATATCAGACCTGTTGATCGCGCTTTCGATATGCATATTAATTGTTGACTATTACAAACTATATACCCTGGTAACTTTTAGCCTGTTGCTTTTATTACTGGTTTTAATGCAATATGTTTTTAAATCAGCGTGGCTGGGTCGTTTTTACCGCGCATTCGTTGTAGTTTTAGTCCCCTTTTATATCGTAAATGGGATACTAACCGCTTTGCCGGTTGTTATTTATAACGATGCCGAGATCATGGATAGGAGAGTAGGCACCATACCTTTTGGCGATCATTTTTATTGTATGGCATTAATGCTGATGAATGTTGCCTTTTTTGAATATTTTAGAAACAAAAAGCAATTAGCGAAATGAGCGACAACCTGCCTGTTTATACCAAATCACAACTTGCACTGCGTAACGGGCAGGACAAGCCCGAAGTATGGATAGCCTACAAAGGGGTGATATATGATGTAACCCGCAGCCGGTTATGGCGCAACGGTAAACACTATGAACATTGGGCAGGCCAGGACCTTACTCATGAATTAGGTGATGCCCCACACGATGAATGGGTTTTTCAAAACTTTGACCCGATTGGAAAGCTTGTTTAAAATGCGGATTGCGAAATGTTGAAGTCGGAATGAAAATACTTCCGCATTTGGCATTTCGCATTCCGACTTCTTAAAACTTCCACACTCAACATTTCGCAATCAGTAATTATTTTATCTCAAACGCCGCCAAATTCACAAATTCCTGTAAACGTGTAGCAATTTCTTTTTTAGTGAGGTTTTTGATCTTTTCGGTACCAAATTTCTCTACACAGAACGAAGCCAGGGCCGAGCCATAAATAATGGCGTTCTTCATATTGTTGAAATTTACAGTACCAACTTTGGCCATATAGCCAATAAAACCGCCTGCAAAGGTATCGCCCGCGCCAGTTGGGTCAAATACTTCGGCTAACGGCAGGGCGGGGGCGGCAAATATCTTGTCTTCATGAAATAGTAACGCGCCATGCTCACCTTTTTTAATGATAAGATATTTAGGGCCCATGGTTAATATTTTACGGGCAGCTTTCACTAACGAGTATTCGCCCGATAGCTGGCGTGCTTCGGCATCATTGATAGTTAGTACGTCGATCAGTTTTATGGTTTCCAGGAGGTCATCCAGTGCAATGTCCATCCAAAAGTTCATGGTATCCATCACAATTAGTTTTGGGCGGTTCTTTAACCGTTCAATAACCGTACGTTGTATTTGCGGGGTTAAGTTGCCCAGCATCAGGTATTCGCAATCCTGGTAGCTTTCGGGGATGATTGGGTCAAAATCGGCTAATACGTTTAATTCGGTTATTAAAGTATCGCGGCTGTTCATGTCGTTATGATACTTACCGCTCCAAAAGAATGATTTTTCGCCCTTTTTAACCTGTAAACCTTCGGTATTGATATGATGATTGCCAAAATCTTCTATTTCGCTCTGCGGAAAATCGTCACCAACAACAGCTACAATTTTAACTTTTTCATAAAAATAAGCTGCCGCCAAACTTGCATAAGTAGCCGCGCCGCCTACAATTTTATCTGTTTTGCCAAAGGGCGTTTCAATGGCATCAAATGCCACGGTACCAATAACTAATAAACTCATTTAAATATCTATATTTTGGCAAAGATTGTGAAATTACCTCGTAAATTATAGCCCTGGGTAATTATCGGCTAAAACTATATCCACTAAAGGTTCAATTTCGGCAGTTGATGACAAGCGAATAATTTGGTAACATTAACGCGACTGTTTTAAATATCAAACGTTTGCGCTGATTTTTCATCTACCCGCGTAAATGAAAACCGGTTTTAACCACCTATTTTCCACCATTAATTCAAAGGGGTGTCAATATTAACCGTTGATACAGCCCCGTTTTCAACTGAATTTTACAAAGATGGCACACGGTATTGAAATAAACGAGTGGGGGATAATTAACGATCAGAAGGTTTACCTATATACCTTCACCAATAAAAACGGCACGAAGGCTTCCTTTTCAAATATCGGGGCGGCTATCCAGTCGGTTTTTGTGAAAGGGAAAAATAAAGTTTTTGAAGATGTTGTGCTGGGTTACGATACCGCAAGTGCCTATGCCGATGACCCCTTTTATATAGGTACAGTTGTTGGGCGCTATGCCAACCGTATTGCTGGCGGCGAGGTTGAAATAGAAGGAAAAACCTACCAGTTAACCTTAAATGGTAACGGGTTTCATCATCATGGTGGAAAAGAAGGGTTTAATAAAAAAGCATGGCACGCTGTTCCGTTTCAAAAAAAAGAGGGAAAAGGCGTAGTGTTTAGCTTACTTAGCCCTGATGGAGAAGAAGGCTTCCCCGGAAACTTGCAGGTTAAAATTAGATATACATTAACCGACAGCGACGAAATAATAGTTGATTTTTGGGCCGAAACAGATCAAAGCACCCCAATAAATTTAACGCAGCATGTTTATTTTAACCTGGGCGGCCAAAATAATGGTTCAATACTGGATCATGACCTTATGATAAACGCGGAACATTATTTACCGGTAAATGATAAGATAGTCCCTACCGGGCAATTAGCTGATGTTGGCTGCACGCCGTTTGATTTCAGACAATCTAAAACTATTGGCAGAGATATAGGTATAGATAACGGCCAATTAAATTTGGGCGCCGGGTATGATCACTCGTGGGTATTGAAACCGCATCGGTCTGATGAATTGAAGTTGGCCGCGAAGGTAATTGAAAATAAAAGCGGCCGGGTATTAACGGTATATACTACCGAACCCGCTGTACATTTATATACGGGGAACTTTTTAGAAGCATCAGTGCCGGGGAAGGATAACAAAAGCTATCAACCCCGGGATGGGTTCTGCCTGGAAACACAAAATTACCCCGACGCACCAAATCACCCGCATTTTCCGGGTACAATACTTCCAAAAGGCGAAATTTTTGAAAGCAAAACCATTTTTGAATTCGGCCTGTTGCCAAAATACCTATAGTTTACCTAACTTGTAATTTATTATAAAACCAATTTTATGAAAAAAAGTCTCTTGTCATTATTTATCCTGCTGTTAGCCGTAGTTTGCTTCGGGCAGCAAAAACATATTTTTAGCCTCAGCAAAAATGATTTTTTATTGGATGGTAAGCCATTCCAGATCATTAGCGGCGAAATGCACCCGGCGCGTATCCCCAGGGAATACTGGCGCCAGCGTATCCGTATGACTAAAGCCATGGGCTGCAATACCATAGCTGCCTACATTTTTTGGAACTATCATGAAACCACTCCGGGGATATTTGATTTTAAAACCGGCAATCATGATATAGCCGAGTTTATCAGGATATGTAAAGAAGAAGGGATGTGGGTATTGTTAAGACCCGGACCGTATGTTTGTGCCGAATGGGACTTTGGCGGCTTGCCAACCTGGCTTTTAAAAAACCCCGATATTAAAGTACGTTGTATGGCCCCCCGCTATATGCAGGCAGTAAGCCGTTATGTTACGCATTTATCCGCCGAAGTACGACCATTGCTTTGCACCAATGGCGGCCCTATTTTAATGGCGCAAATTGAAAATGAGTATGGCAGCTACGGCAACGATAAAACCTATTTGGAAACATTAAGAAAACTATGGGTTAAAAATGGCATCAATGTGCCATTTTATACTGCCGATGGCGCCACAGCTTATATGCTGGAAGCCGGAAATATTGATGGAGCGGCTATTGGCCTCGACAGTGGTACAGGCGATGGCGATTACCTGCGCGCAAAAGAACAAAATTCAAATGTGCCCGCTTTCAGCAGCGAAACTTACCCGGGTTGGTTAACCCATTGGAAAGAAAAATGGGCCGTAACAGATACCCCCGGTTTAAAAACGGATATTACTTATTTGCTTGATCATCACCGGTCATTTAATTTATATGTGATACATGGCGGCACCAACTTTGGTTTTACAGCCGGGGCGAACTCGGGAGGGCCAAATCAATTTCAGCCCGATGTTACCAGCTATGATTATGACGCGCCAATTAACGAGCAAGGCAGGCCAACGCCAAAATATTTTATGCTGCGCAACCTGATAAGTAAGTATGTTAAATATAAAATACCGGAAGTGTCGCAGCCAATTGAAGCTATTACTATTGCTCCAATTACGTTAAAGCCTTTCACAAGTATATGGCAACAATTGCCAAAGCCATTCCAATCGGCACAGCCCGAACCATTTGAGCATTATGGGCAAAACCAGGGCTTAATGCTCTACCGCACTAAACTGATAGGCCATAAAAAAGGCACCCTTACCATCACTGATCTGCATGACTATGCCCTTATATTTTTAGATGGCAAATTTATTGATACCATGTATCGTGATGGCGGAAAACATAGTATTAAGCTTCCCGAAAGCACATCGCACGACCCAATATTAGATATCTTAGTTGAGGGTATGGGCCATATCAATTTTGCGCAATATATAATTGACAGAAAAGGTATTACCGACCGCGTTACACTAAATGGTATGACGCTTATGGATTGGAAAACATATCCCTTGCCTTTGGATGAAAAATTTATCGGCGCGCTTAAACCTGTACCGGCAGTTAGCGATAACACTAAAGGATTGTTTTTTAAAGGAAACTTTAGCCTCGGCAAAACAGGTGATACCTATTTTGATATGAGTGCATACAGCAAAGGCGTGGTGTATATAAACGGCCATAACCTGGGCAGGTATTGGAATACCGGGCCGCAGCAACATTTATATTGCCCTGCATCATGGCTTAAAAAAGGTAGAAATGAGATCATTGTTTTTGATTTTCATCAAACGCAAGCCCAAACAGTAAGTGGCGTTACTACACTTAAGTAAAATATTCAGATAAAGAACCAAGAATCAAGAGCCAAGAACCAGGAAAATAGCGAGACAGCGGAGAAATCCATAAAAAAGAAAGAATTTAGGCTGATTACCGAAGCATCGGACAATAATAAATTCGTTTTTATCTTGATTCCTGGCTCTTGTTTCCTGACTCTACTATAAAGATACTAGATGAGCGATTCGCGCAGGGATTTTCTAAAAAAAGCAGCATTGCTTGCAGGCACTTCGGGGCTTGCCAATGTAATACCTATGTCTATTCAACAGGCCATGGCTATTAATGCCCCCGAGGGTAGTACCTATATGGATGCCGAGCATATTGTGATACTGATGCAGGAAAATCGCTCGTTCGACCATTGCTTTGGTACGTTAAAAGGGGTGCGTGGCTTTAATGACCCGCGGGCTATTGATCTGCCAAACAAAAATAAGGTATGGCTGCAATCAAATACCGAAGGCGAAACTTATGCTCCTTTCCACCTGGATATAAAAAATACAAAAGCTACCTGGATGAGCTCGCTGCCGCATTCGTGGTCAAACCAGGTAAACGCCCGTAATGATGGTAAATTTGACCAGTGGCTTAATGAAAAAAAGAACGGCGATAAAGCATATCGCCACATGCCCTTAACCCTGGGCTATCATAATCGCGAAGATATTCCCTTTTATTATGCCCTGGCCGATGCTTTTACCGTATGCGACCAAAATTTCTGTTCGGCATTAACCGGCACTAATCCAAATAGGCTGTATTTCTGGTCGGGCACCATACGCGAAGAGCAAAACGAGAGCTCAAAGGCTAATGTGTGGAATGATGATATGGATTATGGCACCTTAAAATGGGCCACTTTTCCCGAACGTTTGGAAGATCATGGTATTGCGTGGAAATGCTACCAAAATGAAATGAGTATTGACGTGGGTTTTGAGGGCGAGGAAGACCCGTGGCTGTCAAATTTCCAGGATAACCCGTTGGAGTTTTTTGAACAGTACAATATTCATTTGCTCGAAAGGCACTTGCAAACTATTAATAAAAAGTCTGCCGAGTTGCCGGGTAGGATAGAAGAGTTGCAAAAGAAGATTGATAGCCTGCCAACCGGTGATGCGCATATCGATCATTTTAAAAAGCAATTGAAGGATATGCAGCGGTCTCTCAAAAATATTCAAAAAGAAAAAGATACGTACAATTCCGGCCAGTTTGAAAAACTGTCCGACCGCGAAAAGAGCATCCATTTAAAAGCCTTCAATACCAATATTAATGACCCGAATTACCATCAGCTCACCACTTTAAAGTATGACGATAATGGTACGCAGCGTGAAATGCAGGTTCCCAAAGGCGATGTGCTGCACCAGTTTAGGGAAGATGTGAAAAATGGCCACCTGCCAACAGTTTCATGGCTTACCGCTCCCGAAAATTTTAGTGATCACCCCAGCGCGGCCTGGTATGGTGCATGGTATGTATCAGAAGTGATAGATATACTGACGCAAAATCCGGAGGTTTGGAAAAAGACCATTTTTATTTTGACGTATGATGAAAATGACGGCTATTTTGACCATGTGCCCCCTTTTGTGGCGCCTCACTCGCATAAAGATGGCACCGGCAAAGTTTCAAAAGGCATAGATACCCGTACTGAATTTGTCACTTTAGAGCAGGAGCAGGCTCGAAAAAGTTTCCCGATAAAATATGATCGCGAAAGTTCCATAGGCCTGGGCTACCGGGTACCAATGGTGATTGCTTCGCCGTGGAGCAAAGGCGGCTGGGTTAATTCGGAGGTTTTTGATCATACTTCAACCTTGCAGTTTTTAGAGCATTTTTTATCTAAGAAAACTAATAAAAAAGTTGTTGAACATAATATAACTGATTGGCGGCGCACCGTATGCGGTAACCTTACTTCGGCGTTCAGGCCCTATCATGGCGAAGTTATTGCAAAGCCCGAATTTGTAAAAAAGGACGCTTTTGTAGAAAGCATACATAAAGCGCAGTTCAAAAAACTGCCTGATGACTATAAACTGCTTACCAAAGCAGAAATAGACCTGGTAAACCGTGACCCTGCGGCCTCGCCTTATATGCCCCGGCAGGAAAGTGGCATACGCCCGTCATGTGCCTTACCTTATGAATTATATGTAGATGGCAAGCTTAATGCAGATAAAACCGCATTTGAAATAAAATTCGCAGCCGGAAATAAAATATTTGGCGATAAAGCTTTGGGCACGCCATTTAATGTTTATGCGCCCGGCAGTTACCTGCATCAAAAAGAAAATGGGCAGGCGGTTTTTGAAAATGTACGCACCTGGGCTTATGGCTTAACGGCAGGCGATAGTATAATTGATGCCTGGCCGGTTACTGAATTTGAGGATAAAAATTATCATTTGCGGGTGTACGGGCCAAATGGATTTTTCCGCGAGTTTAAGGGTAATGCCAAAGACCCAGCTGTCCATATTGATTTTGATTACCAACGGGGCCTTACCCAAAGTAAAAAACTAACGGGCAATGTACAGGTAACAATAACCAACCAAAGCAACAAACCGCAGGCTGTTGAAATAACCGACCATGCCTATCGCGCCAATGATCATAAAAAAACAGTACCTGCTTTTGCTAAGACTACTTTGGTACTTGATCTTCAAAAAAGCCATTCATGGTATGACTTTAGTGTAAAAATAGTGGGTAACAATTTTTTAGAACGAAGGTACGCAGGACGTGTAGAAACAGGCCAATCAAGCTATAGCGACCCTTTTATGGGCAGGGTTGTGGCCTAAACGGAAAAATAGTTTAATCATTAAATGTATTACAGCGGGTATTTAATTATACCTGCTGCAATTTATGGTGCCCATAATTAACGTTATCAAACGTTTGCGCTAAGTTTTGGTGCCCCCCGCGCCGGTTTTTAAGTTCAGTATGTCTAATTTTCGGTCATCAAAAAAACCAGATATTATCTTAAATGGCCCGTTTAAATTTATTAGAGAAAACACGTTTTGAAAAAGTACCTGTCAGTATATACGCTGATAAAACTGCCGCGTCAAAAACATTGGCTGCAGCTATAGCTTCAATAATTAAACAAAAACAACAGGAGGGCTTACAGGCCGTATTGGGCCTGGCAACCGGTGTAACACCTGTTAAACTTTACCAGGAATTGATAAGGTTGCATAAAGAGGAGGGGTTGAGCTTTAAAAATGTGGTTACCTTTAACTTGGATGAATACTACCCCATGAAGCCCAACGCTGCTCAAAGCTATGTTACTTTCATGAACGAGCAGTTGTTTAACCATATTGATATCGACCGCAAAAATATTCATATCCCCGATGGCACCCTCGCCGAAACTGCAATAGATGAGTTTTGCCTTAACTATGAAAAAAAGATCAATGATTTTGGCGGACTGGATATACAAATATTAGGTATTGGCCGAACAGGGCATATTGGTTTTAATGAGCCGGGATCGGCACCCAACTCAGGTACACGGCTGGTTACGTTAAACGACCTTACCCGCCGCGATGCTTCGCGCGATTTTGGGGGTAAAGAAAACGTGCCTACCAAGGCTATTACCATGGGTATTGGCACTATTTTTAAAGCACGCCATATCTATTTATTAGCCTGGGATACAAAAAAAGCCGCTATAGTAAAAAAGGCTATTGAAGGCGAAATATCGTCGGACGTACCAGCCACTTACTTACAACTATGTAATAATGTTGAGTTTTTATTGGATACAGGCGCGGCTTCGCAACTTACGCGCTTTGATACGCCATGGCTGGTTGAAGATTGTGTGTGGACAGCCGCTCTTATTAAAAAAGCGGTAATCTGGCTGGCCTATAAATTAGATAAGCCAGTTTTAAAGCTAACAGAAGAAGATTATAACACAAACGGGATGGCGCAACTGGTTACCGAAAAGGGGCCGGTTTACAACATCAATATCGATATATTTAACCAGGTACAACATACCATAACCGGCTGGCCCGGCGGTAAACCCGATGCTGACGATAGCCAACGCCCTGAAAGGGCGCAGCCGTCGCATAAACGCGTTATGATATTTTCGCCGCACCCTGATGATGACGTTATATCAATGGGCGGTACGTTTATACGCCTGGCCGACCAGGGGCATGAGGTGCATGTGGCCTATCAAACATCGGGCAATACCGCCGTTTGGGATGATGATATGCTGCGGTTTACCGAGTTCGCCATCGATTTTATGAAATCGCAACAGGGCAATGTTGATTTGCTTGAAAAGGCTTACCAGCGTATGCGCACCTTTGTGGCAACCAAGCAGCCTAATCAAACCGAAACAGAAGAAATGCGTAACATAAAAGGGTTGATACGTAAGGGTGAGGCAGTTGCCGGTGCACGGTTTGCCGGTGTACAGGATCAGCATATACACTTTATGGACCTGCCGTTCTATGATCGTTCTAAGTTTCAGAAAGTTACCAGTTATGAAGACGATATTGTGCAAACCATGGCCTTGCTCAATAGCGTAAAACCTCATCAGATATTTGCGGCAGGTGATTTTGCCGATCCGCATGGTACGCATAAAATTTGTTTTGATATTATTATCCAGGCTATGAACAGGCTGCGCCAAACCGAGGCGTGGGCAAAAGATTGCTGGCTGTGGATGTACCGCGGTGCATGGCATGAGTTTGAAACTTATGAAATAGAAATGGCCGTACCGCTATCGCCAAATGAAGTAATGCGTAAGCGCCAGGCAATTTTCAAACACCAGTCGCAAAAAGATATACCTGTTTTCCCTGGCGATGATGCCCGTGAGTTTTGGGTACGTGCCGAAGACCGCAACCGGGAAACAGCAAGGTGCTATGATAAACTGGGATTAGCAGAATATGAGGCAATGGAAGCATTTGTGCGCTGGAAGTTTTAAATTGCACAACACTAAACAAACTATATGACAACCACATTAACTCCAACGCCAAACTCAGTAAAAAAAGGGTTAAGCCCTATTTACATTATTGGCGCTTTATTTTTCGTTTTCGGCTTTGTTACCTGGCTTAACGGCACATTGATCCCCTTTCTTCAATTGGCCTGCGAACTTAATACCTCGCAGGCATTGCTGGTAACTTTTGCATTTTACATGGCTTACTTCTTTTTGTCAATACCATCGTCATACATACTCAAAAAAACAGGCTTTAAAAACGGGATGTCATTGGGCCTTTTCGTAATGGCTCTTGGCGCGGTAATTTTTATACCGGCAGCTAATACGCGCACCTTTCCTTTATTTCTTATCGGGTTATTTGTGCAGGGGATGGGGCTGTCGTTACTGCAAACGGCTTCAAACCCCTACATAACTATTGTTGGGCCAATTGAAAGTGCCGCCCAGCGTATTAGCATTATGGGTATATGCAATAAAGTGGCCGGAGCGCTTAGTCCGCTGATATTAGGCGCGTTAGTATTAAATGGGGCACAAGGCATTGAAAATAAGCTGAAAAATATTACAGATAGCGTACAAAAAGAAAGTTTGCTGCATGACCTTGCCATGCGCGTAGTGCTACCGTACGCAATTATTGCTGTCGTATTGGTTGCATTAGCGTTACTAATAAAATACTCTTCACTGCCCGAAATAAATACAGATAAAGACCATGTAGATGATGATGGGGCAGTAGTTGCGCCGCGGGCAAGTATATTTAGCTATAAAAACCTTAACCTCGGTGTATTATGCCTGTTTCTTTACGTTGGGGTTGAAGTAATGGCGGGAGATGTTATCGGCACCTACGGTAAATCGCTAGGGATGAGCTTAGACAAAACCAAAATATTTACTTCATACACACTTGTATCAATGGTAGTAGGCTATATCATTGGAATTATAACCATACCAAAATACATCAAACAGGAAAAAGCATTAATGTATGCGGCCATTGTTGGTATTATGTTTACGATTGCGGCTTATTTAACAAACGGTTATATAAGCGTAATGTTCATAGCTTTATTAGGGCTTGCCAACTCATTGATGTGGCCTTCTATATTCCCGCTTGCTATTAAAGGGTTAGGCAAATACACGAAATTTGGTTCTGCACTGCTGGTGATGGGTATAGCCGGAGGGGCAGTATTGCCACAGGTATATGCATTTTTAGCACGGTCAATATCTACGCATTCAGCATTTTTATGCAGCATGCTGCCTTGTTATATCTATATATTTTACTATGCTGTTTCCGGGCACAAAGACAACGCAAATAGCTCGGTCGTTAAAAGTTAAACTAAACACACTAAATTATAAATGAAAAGAAGAGAGTTTTTACAAACAGGAGCTATTGCCGCGGCAGGCTTCGCTATTTTACCATCGGGCAGTTTATTTGCAGGCACCAATGGAAAAGTAAGGTTAGGCTACATAGGCGTGGGCGCCCGTGGAATGAGCCATATATCTGAAGGTTGCCTGCGCGATGATGTGGAAATTGTAGCCATTTGTGATACCCAGGAAAGTTCATTAAAAATTTGCCGCGAGTATATGGCCAAAAAAGGCCGTCCGGCAGCAAAAGAATATACCGGCGGTATCGACGCTTATAAAGGGTTGCTGGACCGTAAGGACATTGACGCCGTAATTATAGCTACGCCATGGCAGTTTCATCATTCACAATCAATTGATGCCATGAAAGCGGGTAAATATGTTGGCTGCGAGGTAATTGCCGGCTTAACCGTGCAGGAACACTGGGATATTGTAAACACTTCCGAAAAAACAGGCATGCCCTATATGACGCTGGAGAATGTATGTTACCGCCGCGATGTAATGGCTGCCCTTAACATGGTTAAGCAGGGCCTGTTTGGCGAACTGGTGCATGTTGAAGGTGGTTACCAGCATAACCTGCGCAATGTATTGTTTAATGATGGTAAACATTATTATGGAGGCGGTGTGGAGTTTGGCCCCAAGGCATTAAGCGAAGCACAATGGCGCACCCAGTTTAATATTGACCGCGATGGCGACCTGTACCCTACGCACGGTGCCGGGCCATGTATGCATTATATTGATATTAACCACGGTAACCGATTCACCAGCCTGGTATCGGTAAGCTCAAAAGCGCGTGGGTTGGCCGCCTATGTTGAAGAACTGGCGCCGGGCAACCCTAATGCTAAGATCAACTATAAAAACGGTGATATTACCCAAACCATGATCAACTGTGCCAATGGCGAAACTGTATTGCTTACACATGATGTGCACTTGCCCCGCCCATACTCGTTAGGTTTCAGGATCGACGGTACAAAGGGTATCTGGATGGATGTTAACCAATCTATTTATATCGACCATAAATCAAAGAATGATGATTCGTGGGACCCTGCCAAGGAATGGTTTGATAAATATGACCATCCGCTTTGGAAAAAATATGAAAGCTATGCAGCAGGCGCCGGGCATGGCGGTATGGATTGGTTTGTATTTAATGCCTTTATAAAAGCAGTAAAAGAGAAGAAACAAACACCCATTGATGTTTATGACTCGGTTACCATGAGTGTAATTGGGCCATTGTCAACCAAATCAGTTGCCGAGGGTAGTAAACCACAGGAATTCCCTGATTTTACAAAAGGTAAATGGAAAACAAGTAAAAATACCTTCGCGCTTGATGATAGCGGTTTCTAAACAAGGTAATATTGTTAATGTAAAAAAGGGGCTGGCCATTTATTTGGTACAGCCCCTTTTGTTCAAAGTGTTCCAACAGTGAAATGGAACACCTGGTACACCTGGAACGGTTGGAACACTCAATAATCCTGTTACAGGTTTACGCTAATATATCCCCAAGCGGCATTTAACTGCTATAACCGCAGTTAAAACTGCCTCATGATGCCTTAAACTACCTCATGCGCCGTAAAACTGCTGTGAATTCACCTATTTGCATCAATCATTTTTTTTTATCATAGTAAAGCAGTAAAAAGGAGATAGCCACCAGGATGGCGCAAAATAGGTTTGATGTCATTTTGATATTTTACGATAAAAGAAAGCGCACCTGCTCTTACAGGATGCGCTTTCTAAGTAATTAACTAACTGACCATTAATTAAAAGTATGTTTATAAAGAACGAAGAGTATTTTTAAAAAAATGCATCCGGGGTTAAACCTGGCGGGCCTTCCTGCCTAATTGTTGCTTGTCGTTATCCTGATATCCGCCACCCTGCCGGTAGCCAACAGCCGGTTTTTGATCTCTTGTAATTGTAGCTCATCTGCAAAACGATAACGGAGCACCAGCGTTTTTACGTTACCCAAATCAATGTCATTTTGCAGATCATCAGGTTGTATAATGCCTAAAGCGTTAAATGGCAGGGTATAAGAAGCATAAGTAGGTATTAGTTTAACTTCCATATACCATATTGTATCTGCCGGGTTGGTTGCATTGACCTTTACATTTAAAGGCTCACCAATGCCATGTTTTGCCGTACACGAAGCCAGGTAAAGCGGTAAAAAAAGGCAAATGCATAGCCCGGCTTTATAAAAAAGTCTTTTTAACTGCATGATCTTTTTGAATTTAGGTTACACCTTTACTGTACCGCTCTGCGGCGTACGCTACATCAAATATTGTCAGCGAATTAGCCGCGCTTTGAAAGTATTGAGATCATTTACCCATTAATTCTGCCAGTTTATTGGTGAGATCATCCCCTTTTACGTTTACAGCAATGATCTTACCTTCCTTATCCAGTAAGAAGTTTTGAGGGATAGCTTGTATGCCATATAGTTTAGCAACTGCGTTATCCCAAAACTGCAGGTCCGAAACCTGTGTCCAGGTAAGCTTGTCATGATGAATAGCTTTGAGCCACGCTTCTTTTTTCCCGGGCTGATCAAGGGAGACGCCCAGTACGGTGAAGCCCTTATTATGAAATTTTTGATATGCCTTAACAACATTTGGGTTTTCCTCCCTGCAAGGGCCGCACCAGCTTGCCCAAAAATCAAGTAATACATACTGGCCTCTAAAGCCGGAGAGCTTAACCATTTTGCCTAAGGTGTCCGCTTGTTCAAAATCAGGAGCTATTTTGCCAATTGCCGTGGTTTTACTTGCTTCTATTCTTTGCAGGATACTTTTACCATAGCTGGTATTTTTGTACTTCGACGCTGCCAGGTTATAAAGTGATTGCGCTTTTTCCATCTGCATGTTCGAAAACATGCTGTTGAGTAAATAAATTGCGGTGTATGAATCCGGGTTACTTTTTATAAAATGCTCCAGTCTTGCTGTTTCCTTTACATTATTCGCAGTATTAAGTTCATCATAATATTTAACAACCTCCGGATATTTGGGGTCTTTTTGTGTCAGGTTTTTCATAACATCCGCGCCAAATTTCTCATTTAGGTTATCAGTTATTTGTTGCCTGGCGGGCGCACCTCCCTTAGTAAAGTTCGTTAACAATTCATTTTCCGGTGCATTTTCAATAACCGAGTTTGCTATTGTTTCCATATCGGTCTTCATAATAACCGTTCCGGGATTAGCAATAAGTATCCCGTAAGGTGCATACCCGCCTTTCTTTTTTGCTTCATATTTACTGTAAAACATATAGCGGGATGGTTCCTTATAGGGCACGGTAAATGCAAAACTTCCATTTACAACTTTTGCAGAATCGAGCACACCAAGCGGCCTGTTATACATCATGATAACTTTTCCGTTATAAACGGTGTCAGTACTGCCTTTAAAAATAATTTTTTCAGCCTGTTTCCCCTGGGCTAAGGCTGTTAAACCACAGCAAAGCATCAATATATTTAGGATTATTTTTTTCATTTCTCTTTTGATTAAAACTTAAATATTTCGACAAGCAACTTATCCATATCTTCTTCGGTGCCGCCGTAAGTATCGCCGTAACGGCCTAATATTTTTCCGTCGGGGCCTATTAATATTTTTGTGGGTATGGAGGCTATTCCGTATTGCTGGTCCAGGTCATCGGGGTTTGGTATATGGTTCCTTATCATATCTATTTTAAGTCCGCGTAACACGTTATGCCATATCCCTACCTTGTCCTGGGCAACGGCAGCGTTCCAAGCGGCTACTTTCACGTCATCATCGGCAATTCCAATAACATCAAAACCTTTGCTTTTATACTTATTATAAAGTTCGATCATGTGCGGATTGCTTTTGCGGCATGGCACACACCAACTTGCCCAAAAATCAAGCATTACATATTTGCCTTTAAAATCAGCTAATGACAGCGGTTTACCGTTAATATCCGTTTTTGTAAACAGTGGTGCAATTGCACCCGGCAAACCTGCTTCTATTTTTTCCATACGCTTTACAAGCTCCTGTGCATCTGTGGTGGCCTTTAACTGATCATTAAATGCATTATAAACGCGCTTTATCGAATCAAGGCTCATGCGCGAAACAAAGTACTTCATCATATCCAACGTTACGTACGAATTAGGATGAACAGTAAAGAACTGATAGGTTACTTTTTTTATCCGGTCATTGTATGGCTCAAACTGATCGTGTATGGCAGCTGCTTTTTCATGGTCCTTCTCATTCATAAATGCTACCTCAATGGGCTTCATTTCCTCGCGGATAGGTGCAACCTTACCGTTTAATTCTTGATATTCAATATCGGTTTTTGAACCTGTTAAGCTTAATGTTTTTACATCCACCGCATCGCCGGCAATTGTCATAGCAGTTGGTTCGATATAAAACTCGCGCATCCTGCCTTCCTGCAGGTTTCGCGGTATAACCTCCCCGGTTTTTTTAAACATAACGCGGGCGCTAACCGGATGGGGTATATTGCCGGTAAGCGTAAATTCATTATTCAAAACAGGGTTTGTTTCATGCATATATTGTCCGCCATCGCCTTCATAATAAAGCGTTACCGAATCAACATGTGTGCCTGTTAGCGTACCTTTAATTGTAAATGCCTTATTGCCGTTTGCAGTTTGTGCAAATGCATGCTGTAAGAGGGGCAGCACTATTATTGTGCAAAATATTTTTATTGTTTTCATAATTTTAAGCAATCATTATTTTCCAAATATTTCTGTCAGTTTCTCATCAATTTTAGCTTCATCGCCCGAGTAAACTAAAATTTTTCCTTCTTTGTCAAGCAGCACATAAAAGGGTATAAAGGTTGTCATATATAAACTGCCCACTTTTGCCGGCATTAATTTTATCGGGAATTCGTCACAAACCTGTGCCCACGGCATTTTTTCAACGTCCATCGCCCCAATCCAGTCTTTCCATTTGCTATCATCAGAAACGCTGAGAATGTCAAAGCCTTTATCATGATATTTTTGATAAACATCCTTCCAATGTGGAATAGCCTGCCTGCATGGATGACACCAACTTGCCCAAAAATCTATCATGATATATTTGCCTCTTAGGGACGACAAAGTGAGTTTTGAGCTATCTCTTTTCAGTAAAGTAAAATCAGGCGCTGTACTGCCAACCTGTACGGCGTGGAGTTTAGCCAATGAAGTTGCCATGTTTTGATAATAAACAGATGATCTTGCTTCGCCGG
>Ga0206943_1017_pt1 | contig 41447 bp, 27 predicted proteins | sample Alteio_BWOrgHeat_7_FD_153243 | JGI IMG/M metagenome (GOLD analysis project Ga0206943, IMG submission 153243) | Enriched cells from forest soil in Barre Woods Harvard Forest LTER site, Petersham, Massachusetts, United States -... | ecosystem: Environmental > Terrestrial > Soil > Temperate forest > O... | reverse complement strand
ATGATAAGAAACTGGTTGACGCTGTATTTGTAAGCACTGCCGATTTTCAGCATTCGCATCATGCTATTGAAGCGGTAAAAGCGGGTTGCGATGTGTATTGCGAAAAGCCGTTTGCCGAAACTATGGAAGATAACCGCGAGGCTTTAAGGGTTATTAAAGCTTCAGACAGGATAGTGCAAATAGGATCGCAACGAAGAAGCGGCACCAACTACCATGCCGCCAATGATTTTATAAAATCGGGCAAATTTGGCGACATCAAAATGGTTGAGCTTACCTGGAATGTGAACCAGCCTGGGCGCTGGCGCAGGCCGGCATTGGTGGCACAACTAAGGGAAGAGGATACCGATTGGAAAAGATTTTTACTAAACCGCCCCTATGAAGCATTTGATCCCCGAAAATATTTAGAGTATCGTTTATTCTGGCCTTATTCATCGGGGTTGCCCGGGCAATGGATGAGCCACCAGATAGATACCGTACATTGGTTTAGCGGGCTTAAACATCCGCGTAGCGCGGTTGCCAACGGCGGTATTTATATGTGGAAAGATGGCCGGCGTAATTGGGACACCATAACAGCCGCGTTTGATTATGGCCCTGCTGATGACCCGTCAACAGGTTTCCAGGTTTCATTCCAATCGCGCATGGATAACGGCACCGAAAACCCTGCCGAAATTTATTACTCAAACGGTGGTGAACTAAACTTAAATACCAATAAAGTTACCTCAAGGGGCGGATTAACTGATAAGATGGCCGCCGCTATGGATTTGAAACCTTTTTTACTGCCCGAAATGAGCCTGGCCTCTTCCGAAAAAGTGGTGGTAACGGCAGATACCGGCGGCGATACGTTAACATCCAACCACGTACGTAACTGGATGGAATGCATACGCAGCCGCAAACAGCCTAACGCGCCTGTTGAGGCGGGCTACAGCCACTCAATTGCCAACATTATGACCACTGCAGCCGCTCATACCGGTTTACGTGCAACCTTTGATGAAAAAACGCAGGAAGTAATGGTTGGGGGAAAAGTGTTTAAGTATTAGTATAAATGAGAACCAAGAGATAAGAGCCAAGAATCAAGATAAAAAAGGCAATAGGAGCTTATTATTGTCCCATACTGACGCAACCTACCGGAATCGAGTTGACTCTTGGTTCTTGGCTCTTGACTCTCGATCTGAGTTAAACCTTACGCGGGGGCAAATCAAACGCTTCAGCGTTATGCTCAAAATTACCTTTGTGCGATCCATCGCAAAAAGGTTTATTGGCCGAATGACCACAACGGCAAATAGAAACAACTGTACGTCCCTGCAAGCCGTAGTTGTTGCCCTGCATATCCACAATTTCAAAGTCGCCCTCTATTTTTACCGATCCGTTATTATTAATAGTAAGTTTAGTTGATGCCATAAATTTTAATTTTCGGCAAAGATAACCTTACGGACGTAGTTTTTGTACTTAGTTGCTATTTGTAAACAGTATCAATAAACAAAGAGTCAAGAATCAAGAAAAAAGAGCTTATTATTGTCTCACGCTCACATAATCTACCTAGCCCACTTGATTCTTGGTTCTCATTATTTAAGTTGCCTATACAACTTGTCCTTCACGCCATTTTCCCACTCGCTTTTTAAAATACTTAATATGATCGAGTCGCGGCGGGTACCATCTGGCAAAGGCATAGTGCTTCTTATAATACCTTCGGCTATACAACCAATGCTTTTCATGGCTGCTATGCTGCGGCTGTTCCGGGCATCGGCCCTAAATTCAACACGCTTCATATCAAGACCCTCAAACGCAAATTTTAAGAGTAAAAACTTGCAATGCTTGTTTAGGCCGGTGCCCCTAAATTTTTCGCCATACCAGGTATAGCCTAATTGCAAGGTTTGATTTTGCAGTTGAATATCATAAAACCGGGTGCTGCCTGCGTAGGTTTTGGTTTGTTTATCATATACAATAAACGGGTATTCTTTGCCGGTTGCTTTAGCTGTAAGCGCGCTGTTAATATAATCAGCCATGCCTTGTTTGCCTGCGGCGCTTATCTGCGAATACTTCCAGGTATCGGGCTCATGTAATGCAAAAGGCAAAAGAAATGCATCATCATTTGCCTGTAATGGCCTTAGCGATACACGTTCATCTGCTAATAGGTATTCGTCTTCATGGTTAAAGGTCATAGCCATTAATAGGGTTTGGTTAATATAGATTTAATAATCCGAAAATATTTAAGCAATTTAGTCGTTGCGAAATTTACGCAACTAAAAGTATTGATAAATAGTTTATGCAGAAATATAAAAATCAAACACGGGTACTGGCTGCAATTGATTGTATAATATTTGGATTTGACGGGCTCAATATAAAATTATTGCTCATACACCGCGGCTTTGCGCCTGAAAAAGACCACTGGAGTTTGATGGGTGGTTTTATTGGGCCCGATGAAAGCCCGGATGATGCTGCAGTACGCGTATTGGAAGAATGTACAGGGCTCAAAAATGTTTATATGGAACAATTCCAGGTTTTTGGCAAGCCGGACCGTGACCCGGTTGAAAGAACATTATCCATTGCTTATTTTGCGTTGATAGATATTCATAAATATGAAAACCAGCTAAGTGATACTTACCATGCCGAATGGATACTGTTAACCGAAATGCCCAAACTGATATTTGACCACGACGAAATGGTTAAGCTGGCAAAACGGCAATTGCGTTACAAAGCAGCTCTGCACCCTATACTATTTCAGTTGCTGCCGCAAAAATTCACTATACCGCAATTGCAGGCACTTTACGAAGGGGTATATCAAACTAAATTTGACGACCGAAATTTTAGCCGTAAACTATTATCAACCGGGCTATTGGTAAAATTAGCCGAAAAGGATAAACTGTCATCGCGAAAGGGTGCGTTTTATTATGAACTTAACCACTCCAGTTATGCCGAAAACTTCGAATCATTTTTAAACCTGGTGCCTAATCCCGATAAGTTTTTTTAACCTGTTATTTCAAGTCTTTGGGTAACGTTACGGTAAAGGTCGAACCTTCGCCGGGTGTTGATTGTACATCAATTGTACCCTGGTGTTTTTCAATAATGCCAAATACGATAGATAACCCAAGGCCTGTGCCATCGCCAACATCTTTGGTAGTAAAAAACGGCTCAAATATGCGTTGCCTCGTTTCGTTGGTCATACCAATACCTGTATCAGTTATTTCAATAATAATATGATCGTTCTCGTCGCGGGTAGCAATTACAATACTTTCGGCCTGGTGATGCTCTTTAGCTTTAATAGCTTGAATACTGTTGTTGATCAGGTTCACCAATACCTGGTTAATTTTACCCGAGTAGCAATTTAAAGGCTCCAGCTTATCCAATACCGGCTTTACCTCAATATAATATGGAATAGAGCTTCTTAAAAGTATAAGCGTATTTAATATCGCTGTATTTATGTTGGCAGGTTTTAGCACCAATTCATCCATCCTGCTAAAAGTGCGCAAGCTTTGCACAATTTCAGATGTGCGGTTTGCCCCGTCTTCAATACCATCAAGTAAGCTCCTTATCTCGTTCCTTACAAAATCAGGGTCAATTTTTTGCTTGTATTTGAGGGCCAGATCTAATAATTCGGGCTTGCCCGGATTAGTTACCGCTTCATCATATTTATTAAGCAGCGAGAATAATTCATTAAAATCAAGCCTTAATGGAGCAATATTGGCGCTTACAAAATTTATGGGGTTATTGATCTCATGCGCTACACCGGCGGTAAGCTGCCCAAGCGAAGCCATTTTTTCGGTTTCGATGAGGTGAAACTGTGCCGATTTTAAATTTTCGATAGTTACCGACAGGTTTTGATTGGTTTCAATTAACTCCTGCGTACGCTCTTTTACCTTGTTTTCTAAAAAGATGTTTTGCTCGGTGATCAAACGTTCATTTTCTTTAGCTATTTTAAGAGACGCAAACTGCGATTCGTCTTTTTGGTGCCTGTAAAAGTTGATTTTATCGGCCAATGCTACCGAAAATAATATCAATTCAATTATAGCGGCATAAATAGCAATATTGGCCGTTACATGGCTATAAGGTATAAAACCTTTACTGCGCGCCACTGATAACAAAATGGCCAACAATGACAAACCCCAGCCAACCATGAAAAACTTGGCAGGCTTATACCCCTTAATATACAGATAGAAGCCAATAAACAGCAAGGTTATTGAAATAATGAATGCGCTTATGGTGGTTAAAAGGTAAGCAATTGAGGGAAGATGTAAGAGTACAGCAATTAGGGGCAATGTGTACATTACATATAATAGCAAGTACAGGTTATGGTACTTTTTTAGGTTTTCTTTTAACTGCAAAAACTCCCCTACAAATAATAATATCGAATAACCAAAAAACACCCTGGAAATAGGGAAAATATAGCTGTTTAAGATGGTTCTATCATTTAAAAACATGGTATTGCCATAACCTAATATCAACGCTTGCGAAATACCCAACGAAACAATGTAAAAAACATAATACAGGTAACTGCGATCATTTACAACAATAAAAAGCATTAAATTATACAGCGCCATTATAAAAAATATGCCCATTACAGCGCCATTAGTGATGTTGCCAATATCAATTTCTTCTACAAACTGATCGGCGCTGTGAATTTCAACCGGTACAATTGCCGATACATTACTTTTCACCCTTATAAATACCGTTTTAGATGAACCGGGTAAAAGAGGCACATTAATAAAGGTGATTGTTTGAGCCGAAAAATTTAAATTGAACTGCGGATCGATCGATGACAAGTGTATAAGACGATTACTTTGGGGTTCTTCATAGTAAAGATCAAATTCATCAATAATGCTTCTTCCAATTGTTATGGGTATGTATAACTTGTCGGTGTTGTTTTTTAATGCAAATTTTAACCAGGTAACCGATTTTGAGTATTTTAAAAAGGGAAGCGTTGAGGTAACGCTGTGAAAGCTATTGTTATGAACCACATCATTTATGGTAAGGGTATGGTTGGGGTCTTCCAGTTCAAGAAAGTATTGGTTAGTTAAAAACTGGGAGCCCCACCGGGCGATTTTTACGGTATCAACCGAATTGGCAAAAACTAAGCTATTTTGTACAACCAGGTATAAGATTATCAATATTTTTTTCATTTTTACACAATAGCTTTTAAAGAGCGAATATTTTCGTCATAAAAATGCACAGAAAATTAAACTTTTAAAGAATTTAAAGGTCTTAAAAATTTATATTTAAAAATAATAACCGAATTATGGAATTAGGCGTGTTGTATGTTGACGATGAGATCAATAACCTAAATAGTTTTAAAGCAGCTTTCAGGCGTGATTTTGAGATTTATACCGCCAGTTCGGCAAAAGAGGGCCGCAAAATTTTAGATACCCAGGAAATTGGTGTTATTATAACCGACCAGCGGATGCCGGTAATGACCGGCATTGAGTTTTTAGAATCAATAATACCGGTGTACCCGGATACAATACGGATTTTATTGACCGGTTTTTCAGACATCAACGCCGTTATGGATGCCATAAACCGCGGGCAGGTATATAAATACCTGGTTAAGCCATGGCAAAATGATGAGCTAAAAATGTATATTGAAAACGCGCTGGAGATCTATCATCTGCGAAAAGAAAATAAAGAATTAGGCCGTAAGCTACAATTGGCCCATTTAGAATTGGAAAACCTGGGCAAATCACGAATTTAATTTTTTTGAACCATTTTTGGCTAAACCTTGTATATTGCGAATGTGATTTTTTAAAAATCAAAAAAAATAGTACCCCAAATTAAAATGCTATAGGTGAAGACAATATTTAATATTGTATTTGTACCGCTATTATTGCTGGTAGGTGTGTGCAGTACGTATGCGCAAGGAACCACAAACAAAGGTACTGAGTTTTGGACCTGTTATATGAATCATATTGATCCGCCCCCGGGTAGTAATATGATACTGTATATCACATCTGATATATCCACTACCGGCAATGTTACCCTTGCCGACAATTCTTTTTCACAAGCCTTTACAGTTACCGCTAATGCTGTAACTTTTGTGACTATACCCGGTAGCGCATTCTTAAGCGCTTCTGGTGTTTCAACCAAAGGTATTCATATCACATCGGCTAACCCAATTGCGGTTTATGCACATATTTATGCATCGGCAGTTTCAGGGGCTACGTTGTTATTCCCGGTGAATGCGATGGGTAAATCTTATTTTTCTCTTAATTACACTCAGAATTCAAATGCCAATCCGAAATATTCCATCTTTGATGTTATTGCAACTGAAGATAGCACGACCGTATCTATAACACCTTCTGTGAACTTAGTAAGCGGACAGGCTGCCGGTAGCACTTTTCAAATTACGCTTAATAAAGGCCAGGTGTACCAGGGTTTAGCTAATACGGATCTTACAGGTACAAAGATACAATCCGTTAGTACCACTACCGGTGTGTGCAAACGTATAGCGGTATTTTCGGGCAGTAATAAAATTCAGATAGGGTGTAGCCCGTCGCTAAATACCTCTGACAACTTGTTTCAGCAGGTTTATCCAACATCTGCATGGGGAAAAAATTATATTACAGCCCCGCTGTTAAGCAGGCAATATGATATTTACCGAATTGTATTAAGTACGCCAACTGCAAATGTTATGCTAAATGGCACACTGCTTACAGCCAGTCAATTTACAAACAACCTGTATTATGAGTTTACATCAACCACAAGTAACGTTATCACTTCCGATCAGCCTATCCAGGTTGTTCAATATACGCCAACACAGGGGGAGGAACTAAATTGCGCCTTAACCGCAAAGGGCGACATAGGCGATCCGGAAATGATTTACTTAAGCCCGATCGAACAGGGGCTTGATCATGTTACGCTATATTCCACAGGTTATTACCTTATTTTGCAGAGTTATATCAATGTGGTAATACCAACGGCAGCCGTTTCGTCATTTACTTTAGACGGTAACCCTTATACATCATTTAAACCGGTAACTAATGATACTGCGTATTCTTATGCGCAGATACCGGTAACATCGGGGCCGCAAAACACGGGTAAAGGAGGGACAGTTACCTCCGGGACACATACTATCAAGGCTTCAGCCGCATTTAATGCGATAGCTTATGGTTTTGGTAATGCCGAGTCGTACGGTTATGCGGCGGGCACCAATCTGCAGGATTTGAACGAATATGTTAAGTTTTTAAACCCGGTTAGTGATACCACCCAAACAGGCGGATGCGCCGGCGTAAATTACGATCTTCAATTAACCGTTCCATACCAAACCACCAATATCAGCTGGAATTTTAATGACGGTACAGTACCGTACGTTGATAGTAGCCCGGTAGTACAATCACAAACTGTTAAGGGCAACCAAACACTTTATACTTATGCTTATCCTAAACTGGTTAGTTATACCGCCGGAAGCCACACAGTTGTGGCCAGCGTTTTAAACCCGGTGGCTAATGAATGCGGCTCGACGGATAACGTTGAATTTGATTTTACTATTACCAACCCGCCTACTACGGGTTTTACCGCGCCTGCAAATACTTGTTTGGGCGATAGTACCCGGTTTAAGGACACCACTACAGTAGCCCTGGGCAATTATGAAAAGAAGTGGTTGTGGGATTTTGGCGACGGCAAAACATCAACCCTGCAAAACCCGGCACATTTATATACCACAGCAGGTAATTATAACGTGGTATTAACAGCTACTGATAATAACGGTTGTCCCGATGTTTCAAACCCGGTAACCATACATATATCAAGCCTGCCGGTTGCTAATTTTGCGGCCTCAACGCTCGATTGCGCCAATCAGAATGTTACGCTTACGGATAAATCCACTTCATCAGACGGTACCATTAAACAATGGATATGGAGTTATGGCGATGGAAAAAGGGATACGCTTACCACCAGCCAGCCGTTTACACATTTATATGATACCACCGGTGTTGATACGGTTAAATTAACCGTAATTACGAATAAAGGTTGTGTAAGTAATACCTATTCGCAAGTATTAACGCTGCACCCGTTGGCCGTTGTTAATTTCACATTGCCGTATGTATGCCTTGATGATGCTTATGCGCAGTTTACAGACCAAAGCACCATTGCCGACAGTACACAAACCGCCTTTACTTATTTATGGAATTTTGGCGATATAAACAGCACCGCTGCGAATAATATGTCAACCCTGCAAAACCCCAAACATAAATACAGTCAGCAAGGGCCATATACGGTTACTTTAACAGTTACCTCTAAATACGGCTGCGTTACCTCCAAATCGCAAACGTTTACGGTAAATGGTGCTACGCCAAAAGCGGCTTTTGCTGTTGAAAATCAAAACTTTTTATGCAGTGCCGATAGTATTACGTTCGACGATCAGTCAACGGTTGATTTTGGTAACGTTACTAAATTGGTTTGGTATTTTGACTATAACAACCACCCTACGGATAGTGTGGTATATACAGCAGCCACTATGCCTGCCGATAAAAAATATCGCTATTTTTATGGCTTAAACAGTACAACAAACTCAAAATCGTACCTGGTACAGTTGTTTGCTTATTCGGGCCAAACCTGTTTTAACCCGGTACAGCAAAATATTACCATTAACCCCAACCCTGTTGTTAACTTATCGCCTGCGGGCCCGTTAACACTATGCCAGTTAGACCAGCCTGTTCAATTTACCGGCACAACTAATATACCGGGCACCGGTGTTTATAGCGGCACCGCAGTGTCGGCGACGGGGTTATTTGATCCCAAAGTATCGGGTACGGGCAGCTTTACCGTTAAATACTTTTTTACAGCCACAGCCACCGGTTGTACCGATTCAACCTCGGTTAATATTACCGTAAACGCCGTGCCGGTAGTTTCGGTAAGCCCCGAGCTAACTTTGCTGGCTGGCGGTCAGGTTACTTTAGATGCCAAAGCAGCTATAAGCACCGGGACAATGACCTATAAATGGTCGCCCGCATTAGGGCTGAACCTCGACAATGTATTAAACCCGGTGGCGACCCCTACCAATGATATTACTTATACCTTAACTGCCACCTCGGGTACCGGTTGCACCGCTACAGCCAGTGTACTGGTAAAAGTGCTGAAGGAACCTACAGTGCCTAATACGTTTACCCCTAATGGCGATGGCATAAACGATACCTGGAACATTCAATATTTGGACAGCTACCCCAACGCTACCGTTGAAATATTTAACCGGTATGGCGAACGGGTATATTTTTCGCATAACTACCCTATACCGTGGGACGGTACTTACAAAGGCAGCGCCCTGCCGGCGGGTACTTATTACTACATCATTAACCCCAATAGCGGGCGTAAAGCTATTTCGGGGCATGTGACCATTATCAGGTAAGCAATAGGCATATTGGGAGGTATTTTACCCTCTTTGCGCGCAGCGGAGAGAGGGTGGTCGAGCGATTTAGCGATGACCGGGTGAGTCCTCGCCGAGTGGCATTTACCTCACTGCATTGTCGGCGATTACTCACCCCGACTACGCTACGCTGGTCGCCCCCTCTCTCCGCTGCGCGCAAAGAGGGAGCGGTTTATTTGCTTATAGTATATCATCATCAAAAACCTTATCTTGCGCAATCCCCTGCTTTTTTTTCTTATTTTTATGATATGAGTATGCCGACTGTATAAACGCCTGCGGTTATATAGTTGCTTGTAAATAAACTAATATCTATGAAAAGATCTTTACCCTTTATAGGTATCCTGCTAATTCTTTTCTGTTTGACGGCTTATGCACAGGCACAAACCAGCCAAACTGTGGGTAACGGCGCGCCTACCGCGCCTGTTAATTTTACCGGTGCCGGTTGCGTATTTAACTGGGTTAACAATACGCCGGGTATAGGTTTGGCTGCAAGCGGTACAGGTAATATCCCCTCATTTACAGCAATAAATACAGGTAGTGGCCCGGTAACGGCTACAATTACTGTGACACCGGCCCCACAGGATGCGCTTGCTTACATAATTAATCAAACCACAAATAGTGTCTCCGTTATCAACACTGCAATCAACTCAGTTGTCACTACTATCCCGGTACGAAACTTGCCTTTTGCAATATCAGTAAGCCATGACGGTAGCCTGGTTTATGTGGCACATTTTATTGGGTCGTATGTCACTGTAATCAGCAGCTCAACAAATAAAGTAATTGATACTATACCTGTATTGGCAGCTGGTTCAATTAGTTTAGCAACAAGCCCGGATGGGAAATTGTTATATGTAGGTACAGGTCGTCCTCCCAGCAATGGAAATACGCAGTATATAGTACAGGTAATTGATATTTTATCCAAATCACTGATAACAAATATAGTAGTGGGCCAAAACCCGTTTGATATATTGGTAAGCCCCGATGGAAGCAGGATTTACACAGCAAACGGAGGATCAAATAATGTAACTGTAATAAATGCCACAACTAACACAGTGATAACAACGGTGCCGGTAGATGTAGGGCCAAGGGAAATGGTATTAAGCCTTGATGGGAGTAAACTTTTTGTTGTTAACAGTAATACAAATACAGTTTCAGTTATTGATTTGGTTTCTTATTCGGTTACTGCTACTATTCCCGTAGGCTTAGCGCCAATTAGCATAGCCTTAAGTCCCGACGGAAGTCGGATTTTTGTTGTAAATAATCAGTCTAACGATGTATCAGTGATCAATACTGCAACCAATAGTTTGGTATCGAGTACTTTTATACCGGTAGGTAAAACCCCTGAGGGTGTTTCGTTTACCCCGGATGGTAAGGAGGCGTATGTTGTAAACTCCGGTTCAAACTCTGTATCTGTGATCAATACTGCCACTAATATCGTGTCAACCACAATTACAGGGGGGGCAATGCCTTTTTCCGTCCCTGATGCAATGGGTAGTAATTTTATTACAAACTCCCCCCCCTGTACAAGCGCTCCATTTACCTTTACTATTACTGTCAATGTGGGCCCAACCATAACAACGGGCGCTGTAACGGGCAATATTGCCGCCTGCGCGGGCAGCGCTTCGGTAAGCCCCAATATTGGGCAGTTTACCGTATCGGGCAGTACATTAACCGGGGATATTACTGCAACCGCACCACGGGGCTTTGAACTGTCACTTGCCCCCGGTGGTGGTTATGGAGGTAGTGTAATACTTACCAAGGCCAATAGCGTAGTTAGCAATAGCCCGATCTATATACGCTCGGCAATTGCTGCATCACCGGGTAATTTATCAGGTAATGTGGTGTTAACTTCCCCAGGAGCAACAAGTCAGAATGTAGCCGTAACAGGCGTTGTGAACACGCTGCCGGTAGCAGCCTTTACGGTATCAGCCATTACCTGCTCGGGCAATGCAACAGTGTTTAAAGATGTATCTGCCATAGCATCCGGCAGCACAGCCAAAACGTGGCTTTGGGATTTCGGTGACGGGCAAACCTCAACCGTGCAAAACCCAACCCATATTTATGCTGCAGCAGGTAATTATAACGTTGTATTAACGGTTGCCGATAATATTGGTTGCTCGGCTACGTCAAGCCCCATAAACGTACATGTTACCGCCCAGCCCGTAGCTAATTTTACCGCTTCGGCTACCGACTGCCCTGGGCAAAGCATAATGTTTACTGATAATTCTACCTCAACAGATGGTACCATTATACAATGGGCCTGGAGTTTTGGCGACGGGCAAACCAGTACGCAAACCAGCAACCAGCCAATTACACACTTGTATGCCGCTACCGGTACAGATACTGTTAAGCTAACAATTACAACTGACAAGGGCTGTGTAAGCAATGTTTTTGCGCAGGTGTTAACCATTCACCCATTGCCAGAAGTTGATTTTACCCTACCTAATGTATGCCTGGCCGATGCGTACGCGCAGTTTACAGATAAAAGTACCATTGCAGACGGCACCCAATCGGTATTTACTTATTTATGGGATTTTGGTGATGCCACCAGCACCCCTGCAAATAATATGTCAGCCCTGCAAAACCCTAAACATAAATACAGCAAAGAAGGCAATTACACGGCTACATTGACAGTCACCTCAAAATATGGCTGCGCTACTATAAAATCACAACCCTTTACGGTGAACGGCGCTGTGCCACTTGCCGGTTTTACAGTTGAAAACAAAAATAACCTATGCAGTACCGATAGCGTTACGTTTGATGACCAGTCGAGTGTTGACTTTGGCAATATTACCCGTATTGTATGGTTTTTTGATTATAACAATCACCCAACAGACAGCGTGGTATATACCACCGCCACCATGCATACCGATAAGAAATACCGTTATTATTATGGTTTATTCAACTCGCCACTACAACAAAACTATGCGGTAATGATGATCGCCTATTCGGGGCAGGTATGTAAAAATGTACTGCAACAAACCATTACCATTAATGCCAACCCCATTGTTACCTTATCGCCTGCAACAAATATCACCTTATGCCAGGCAGACAATGCCATTCAAATTACAGAGAACAAAAACGGTTTTACAGGTACAGGCATATTTAGCGGTACAGGCGTATCATCAACAGGTTTGTTTGACCCTAAAATAGCAGGCACGGGTGTATTTACTATTAATTACCTGTTTACAGCCAGCAATACGGGATGTACTTATTCAAAAACCTTACAGGTTATAGTTAACCCTACGCCTGTAGTTTCGGTACCCGGCGCTGAGTTAACTTTATTAGAAGGCGGACAGGTTAATTTAAACGCCAAAGCCACCATTACCAGCGGTACCATGACCTACAAATGGTCGCCTGCTATCGGGTTGAACCAGGACAATATATTAAACCCTATTGCCAACCCGGCAAATGATATCCTATATACCCTCACAGCTACTTCAGACAAGTATTGCAGTGCAACTACACAGGTATTGGTGAAAGTATTAAAATCGCCCGTGGTGCCTAACGCGTTTACGCCTAATGGCGATGGCATAAACGATACCTGGAATATCCAATATTTGGACAGCTACCCCAACGCAACCGTTGAAATATTTAACCGAAACGGCGAGCAGGTGTATTTTTCGCATAATTACCCTATACCGTGGAATGGAACCTATAAGGGGAGTAAGTTACCTGACGGCACGTATTACTATATTATCAACCCCAATAGCGGGCGTAAAGCTATTTCGGGGTATGTGACTATTATCAGATAAAAAAAATTAATCTCAAGCAGGTATCGAAAAAAATCTATATTAGTAAATTCTTATTGTTTTCTGTATTAACAAGGATAACAATGTGTTGTTTTGAAAACCAAAGTTTACCAATTATTGTGTAGGGTAGTGTTTATTTAAATGAAGCGGACTTTTTACCTATTATTTATTCTTGTTTTAACAGTAGAAGCAGCAACAGCACAGCAAAAGCCGCAATACACGCAATATGTTTTTAATAATTTTCTCTTAAACCCTGCGGTAAGCGGGATAGAGAATTATACTGATGTTAAAGCTGGTTATCGTAGCCAATGGACAGGTTTGGAGGGTGCGCCCGTAACCAGTTATTTAACCATCAATGCCCCTTTAGGACAAAATTTTATACAGGGCGATGCTACATCCTTTGCGGGTAGCGGCGATAGCCCGTACAGCCGGTCGTACGTACAGGACTATAAAGCCGCCGAACCTCACCATGGCATAGGCTTTATGGTAGTGACCGACCAGGCCGGCCCTATCGTACAAACTAATATTGACGCTACATATGCTTATCACCTGGGCCTTACAGACAGGTTAAACCTATCCGTAGGTGTTTCGGCAGGTGTTGCACGTACAAATTTAAATACATCGCAAATAACCCTCGAAACCGCGTTTGACCCTGCTATTTCTAACGGCAATAACAGCCAGTGGAACCCTGATTTGGGTGCCGGCACCTGGTTATATGGTTCAAACTTTTATTTCGGCCTTTCGGTACAGCAATTATTACCCGAGAACCTTTATTTTACCACCTCAAAATCGGCCATTGACGCCAGTAAAACAGTGCCTCATTATTTTGCTACAGGCGGAATGAAACTGTTTTTATCTGATGACCTTTCGCTGGTACCTTCTTTTTTGGTTAAAGAGATACAGCCTGTGCCGATAACGTATGATCTGAATATGAAGGTTTCGTTCCAGGATAGATTTTGGGTTGGTGGTTCATACCGTCACGGCGATTCGTTTGGCGTATTGGCCGGATTTAATCTAAGCTCGTTCCTTAACGTGGGGTATTCTTATGATATAACCACCTCTTCATTAAATACCGTAAGTAACGGCACACACGAAATTGTGATTGGCCTGCTGCTTAACAACCGCAATAAGGTTACCTGCCCGCAGCACGGGTTTTAGATTAGTTTGCAGTTTTTAGTTTGCAGTACGGTAAAGTGTTCCACTTCAATTGGAACACTTTGCTTTTATATAAAACGTTAAGTAACTTGCTTCCCCAATTAACTAATCTCTAATCTCTAATCTCTAATCTCTAATCTCTAATCTCTAATCTCTAATCTCTAATCTCTAATCTCTAATCTCTAATCTCTAATCTCTAAAACGGTTTCACCGGGCTGCCAATCCAATCTGTTCCCGGCGCTAAGCGTTCGCCTTTCATTACCAATGATAATGCTTCTATTTTAGTATCATCGCCCAGCTCGCTATCGTAAAGGATAATAGTGCCCGAGCCTACGCTGCTCCTCGCTCCTATTTTTACAGTGCCTATCTTCATTACCCGGTCTTCAAACAAGTGGGTTTGCGGGCCGCAATCTTCATTAAGCGCGGCATCATCGCAAATGGTTACCATATCAAACTCGGTAATATCAGTGGTGTTAAGCCATACCCGTTTGCCGATTTTTACGCCCAGCAGGCGCATCATTGGCGGTAACCAGGGTGTGCCTTGTAAATATTCCAAGAAAAATGGGATTGCCAATGCTTCATAAGTAGTGGTAACAGCCTCGCTTTTCCACACGTTCCAGCTCCACATGGGCTTTTGCTGCACTTTGTATTTACCAACAACTACCCACTTTAATATCAGCGTAATTAAAAAAGCAGGTACGCCCATAAAAAACAGGTAGTAAAACGGAAATAAAACTACGATCTTCCACAATGGTTCATCGACCAGCAAATCATGCGCATAAGCAATGAAAAAGATAGATGAGCAAATAATAGCGCTTTCGGGCAGTATAATGCGGATAAACTCTACAAAACCACGGGCAATTTTGCGTAACAGGCTTGGATTTATCGTTAACTCGGGCGGAAAAACATTGCTTTCCTGCCTGCGCGGCAGCGGGATAGCCGGCGAACCAAACCAATCTTTTGAAGCATCAGCCACCATTTGCTGCGCATCGGGCGGGGTTGATAGTACGCCAATAAGCATATTACCATTTAAATGATAGCCTTGCGGTATAAGCGCGCTGTTGCCTACAAAGCTATAGCTATCAATACTTGTTTTATCTAATATCAACTGCTGCGCCCGCACATCAGATTCGCCCAAAGTAACCGCATCAGCAATAAAAGCGCCGTCGCCAATTTCCAATAAGGGGTGCGTAACGCCGCCCGCGGTTGATATTTCGGACCTCTTGCCTATTTTCGCCCCTAACATCCTGAAAAAAGAGGAGATATAAATTGTGGCATAAATAGGGTGCAATACAATAAGGCTTAATGACATCAACTGGTCGGCATACCATTTACGAACATAAAACGTGCTGTAAATGGGATATTTTCCGGGTTTTATTCCCTTCTGCAACCAGCGGGTAAGCAGGATAGTTTCGGCGGCAAACAGTACTATATAGATAATAGCCAATAACGGCACGTTAACTATATAATTAAAGTTATAGTCGGGCGCACCGTTATCAAGCCGGTTTATTTCGATAATGGTGGGCAGTAACGGCAATAAAATAATGAATGGAAAAGTAACCATGCATGATAAAAATAGCAGCTTATACTTTCGGCGTGTAAAGGCAGTTACAGTTAATGGCTGTGGCAGGTCTGCAATATCCTTCTTCTCCTTAAACTGCGCCGGGCTGCCTTTCCAAACCTCGCCTATGCCAATGGTTTTTCCCGGCGGCAACATGCTTAGGTCCTGCAATTCGCCCCATGCCTCAACATGGCTATCGCCTGATATAGACGCGCTGCTGCCAATATAAGCATGATCGCCAAGCGTAATGCGCCGCAGTTTAAGCACCCCTTCCTCAACAAAGGCATTATTTAAATTGGTTTGTGAGCTAAGGCTTACATCGCTGCCTATAGTTATCAGGTCTTCGGCGCCAAAGTTAAAATCGCTTATCTGCGCATCGGGCGCTATTTTCATCCCCAATAACCTTAAATATAATGGGTAAAGTGGTGTACCATTTAAAAACTGTGCAGGCAATAAATTCCTGATAGTGCGCGCAAACCACCACCTGAAATAATAACTGCCCCACAAAGGATAGTCGCCCTCTTTAATTTTACCAATAACCAGCCATTTAGCGGATATTGAAACAATTGTAAAAATAGGTGGCAACAAAGAGAATAAAACCAGTGACGTAATAATGGAATAAGCTACATTATCGGTTTCCTGGTCGATATAATAATACCCCAAATAGGGTATAAATATCTCAAAGGCAAACAAACCATAAACCAGCAATAACGAAACTGTTTGTGCTGCCCCACAGGCCAGGTAGCGCCACAACGGTACTTTATTAAACTCGCGTCTCGATTTTTGTTTGGCCTGTGGTTGATTTTCCCAAACTTCGATTAAATTACTTAACGGACGGTTTATATATACATCTTTGAGCGAAGCGCCGGGCAAGCCGGCATCGCGCCGTAGTTGTGATACAAAACCTGCAGCTAATAAAGAGTGCCCGCCCAGATCATCAAAAAAATCCATCGACGGGGTGATATCCTTATTGGGGAATATACCGCGCAATACGGCCAGTATCCTATCAGCAACCGGCGCGTTCATATCAATGGCATGTGGCTGCTCGGTTATATTAAAAGCTTCGGGAATGGGTAATGCTTTCCGGTTTATTTTACCGCTGGGCATACGGGGCATCGTATCAATAGTTACAATAACGCCCGGCACCATATATGATGGTAAACTTTTAGCCAGCTCAACCCTTAATACAGCTTCGTCAATACCGGTCATGCCATCGGTTACTACATAACCTACTAACTGGTCGTGCCCGTTGCCATCTTTTTTAACAGCCACTACGGCCGATGCAATGCCCGAAATTTGATTCAGCTTAACTTCTATCTCCCCCAACTCTATTCGGTAACCGCGAAGCTTTATCTGGTCGTCAAAGCGCCCTTGCAGGTCAACACTGCCGTCTTTGCTAATAATACAGGCATCGCCGGTGCGGTAAACCACATTCCCCGGCAAAACATCCAGCGATTTCGGCTTTGGTATAAACTTCTGATGCGTAAGTTGCGGTAATTTCACATAGCCCGATGCTACTCCCGGGCCGGTTATCACCAGTTCGCCCGCCTCGCCAAAGGGCACCAGGTTCATGTGTTCATCTACAACCGCTAAATTATAATTGGGTAATGGCTGACCTATCACAATAGCATCGCCGGGGTTTAAAGTGCCCATTGTGGCAGTGACCGTAGTTTCTGTAGGTCCGTAACTATTATAAAACTGCATACCCGGTTTCGACCATTTGGCCAATACCTGCGGCGTACAGGCCTCGCCCCCGGCATTAACCAGCCGTATAGAAGCTATAGTATCTTCCATTACTGCCAGTAAGCTTGGCACGGCATGTAATACGGTTATATTTTCTTTTTTCAGGGTATCGCCCAACTCGTCAATTGCTTTCGAGGTAGTATTATCTGCCACCCATAAGGTCGCGCCGGCAAAATAACTTATCCAGGTTTCTTCGCACCACATATCAAACGATACCGAAAACCCCTGGTAAACTTTATCCGTTTCGCGGATGTTTAAAACGGTTTGCTCTGACCGCACTAAATGGCAAATTTGCTTATTGCTTATAGGTATCCCTTTGGGTTTACCCGTACTGCCTGATGTATATAGCACATAAGCGCAATCATCAGGCTGGGGGCCTTTTGGTATTTTCTTTATGGGCGTATCCTCATCAGGCCGGGCAACTACCTTAAACCTATCGCAATCAATATTCAGTTTCTGTAAGCTAAAACAACCGGCTGCGCCAACCTCCTGCATAATCACTTCCACACGCTCGGCCGGGATCTCCCTGTCAACCGGTACATAAGTGGCGCCTGCTTTTATGATGCCTAATATAGCTACGTGCAGCTCCAAACCCCGCTGCCACCAAACGCCCACTTTGCTGTTTCGGCCTATCCCCTTTTTGTTCAAATATATGGCTACGGCATCGCTCCACCGGTCAAGTTCGGTATAGGTTAAAGTTTCATCATGAAAAATAAGCGCGGTTTTACCGGCATGATCTTGCGCCGATTGTTGAAACAAAGTAGCCAGCGTTTCCTCCCTTATCAGATCGGGGCGGTTAGCTCCGAGTATAATACTCAGTTCATTCATATAAGTATAGTTACTTTTAGGGGGTGTGGTTTATAATATAGCTCAGGATTACTACATCCAATATTAAGCATTGTTTGTATGATTTTTAGATAAATTAAACCTATATTAGTTTAATACAGTTAAATACGCAACTAATATTGTTACATAAATGATAGTGTGCTGCTATACAGCGATAAATAATAATTGGAGCAGCGAAGAACTGGAACAAAAAATTGCCCCTTTGCCTAAAACGCTAAAAGAAAAAGTCCTTCAAAAAAGGAATATACGCGATGTACAATTGTCAGTCACCGGCAAATTATTGCTGCTGCAACTTTTGCAACGCTTTCATTTGCAGTTAGCGTTAACGGATATAGAATGGGACAACTACCACCGCCCTCATTTTAATGCCAATTTTGATTTTAATATCAGCCATTCGGGTGATAGGATAGTTTGCTGCGGAACAACCGACGGGAAGATAGGTGCAGATATAGAACTGGTACAGCCAATAGATTTTAATGATTATACCACTTATTTCAACAGGAATGAATGGTATAATATTTTAAAACCGGATGATAAAACCGGAGCCTTTTTCAAGTTCTGGACCCGTAAAGAAGCCGTTTTAAAAGCATCAGGAACCGGGTTTTATATACCATTGCAGGATATGGACGTTGTTGCAGATGATGTTGAATACAATGGCCATCATTATTATTTAACCCCGTTAAGCATTAATATTGGCTATCAATGCCATATTGCAACTACAGTTAAGCAGGATATTAATTTGATAGAAATAACATTATAAAACATTAGGTGGTTGATTGGGTTGATAAGGTGAGTTGTTGATTAAGTTATTAACTTTCAGCCTGGTTAGCTTAATTAACAATTCACTTAATCAACCAATTAACTCTACCTATGACCGATCTTAAAAAATTACTCTTCGCATCTATATTATTAAGCAGTCTTAACTGTTTTGCGCAAACTACCCTGCCCGTTCCTGTAAATTTACAAGCTACTTATACCAAAGCTACACGTACCATAAACGGCGCGCCGGGTAAAAATTACTGGCAAAACAAGGCCGATTATACCATTAAAGTCAGCTTTGACCCAAAAACACGCAACCTGGGCGGCACTGTAGCCATTGACTATACCAACAACAGCCCCGATACACTAACACAGATATTTTTTAAGTTATACCCCAATCTGTATAAAAAAGGCGCGGTACGTAATATGGTGGTTGAAGACGCCGATGTAACTGATGGCGTACAGGTGCAGCAATTGAGTATTAACAAACAAAATCAGGATGCCGCACAATGGGCCATTGAAGGCACCAATATGACGGTAAAGATACCGCCATTGCTGCACGGCCAGCAAATACATTTTGATATCACTTACGGTTACACCTTAAATAAAGGCTCGCATATACGCACCGGGCAGGTAGATACCGGGGCATTTTTTATTGCCTACTTTTTCCCGCGCATTGCTGTTTATGATGATATTGACGGGTGGAACGCGCACCATTATCGTGGCACCGAAGAGTTTTATAACGATTTCAGTCATTTTAATGCGCAAATTACCGTACCCGGCAATTACCAGGTATGGGCAACCGGCAACCTAACCAATGTTGACGATGTTTATACGCCCAAATTTGCCAAACTGATCAATGATGCATCGTTAAGTGATAAAGTGACCGATATAATATCCGAAAGTGATGTAAAGCAAGGTAATATCACTATCCACCATGCCAACAATACCTGGAAATTTGATGCGGATAGCGTTACCGATATAGCTTTAGCTATAAGTAACCATTATTTATGGAAAGCCAGCAGTTTGGTGGTCGATCCTAAATCGGGCAGGCGCACACGGGTTGACGCGGTATTTAATCCGGCCCATAAAGGTTATTTTGAAGTGATCAACTACGCCCGTAAAACGGTAGAGGCGATGAGCTACCAGTTCCCTAAATGGCCCTACCCCTACCCGCACGAAACCGTATTTGACGGCCTTGACCAGATGGAATACCCTATGATGGTAAATGACGCGCCGTATGACAAGCCGGTTGATGACATCGAACTAACCGACCACGAGATATTTCATACCATGTTCCCGTTTTATATGGGTATAAACGAAACTAAATACGGCTGGATGGACGAAGGCTGGGCCACCATAGGCGAATGGACCATAAGCCATATCATAGACCCTAAAATTACCGACCTGTATGCTATAGACACCTATGAACACAATGCCGGTAAAGAAGATGATGTGCCCATTACCACGTTGAGCACACAACTCTCCAGTACATCGTCATACCAAAATAACTCCTACTCAAAACCTGCGTTGGGGTACTTATACGTTAAAGATATGCTGGGCGATGAACTGTTTACCAAAGCCTTGCATTACTATATTGCACAATGGCACGGTAAACACCCCATGCCTTATGATTTTTTTAACTGCATGAACACCGGCTCGGGCCAAAATTTAAACTGGTTCTGGAAAAGCTGGTTCTTTGACCGTGGCGTACCAGATCTGGCTATAACTAAAGTAAGCAGCGTAAAAACACAATATACGGTAACTGTTACCAATATGGGCGCTAAACCCATACCTGTTGATGTAACGGTATATTACCGCGATAACAGCACGCAACTTATACATGAAAGCATTGCCGCCTGGAAAAATGGCAATAAAACCTATACGGTAAATTTCACTGCAAAAAAACGTGTCCAAAAAATTGTATTAGGTACCGGCTATGATCCCGACGTTAATAAAGCAGATAATGTTTGGAGTGCGAAGTAGTTTAGTCTGAACCATGATTCGTAGGATTTAAGGATTAACATGAAAAGGCATATTATTAAAGAGGATATTTATATTTATTGAAAAATTGCCTTTGCCTTTTAAATGTATATGAAAATCACCTACAATACAGTCCGTTTATTTGTTTTATTAGGATTAGGTTTATGGATTGGTATAATAATGATTGACACCATCAATGGAATAATTGAATGGGAGCATACTTCGTCCACTCGTACTGCTATAATCCAAACAATTCCTGTTGAGTATTCTCATTTATTTAATTTACAAAGCCGGGAGAAAATCAGGAATAGCTTTACTGATTTAAGCTCTGTGAGATTTCCGATTTCACACTTTGATTATGATGATAATAAATACTGCATAATTGAAACTAAAATTAAACTTGATAGTGACATTTCGTTAAGCAAAATAATTAATGAAATACACACGAAAACAAGCATTAGTAAAGGGAATACATATTGGGGAATTACAGAATCAAATTTTAATTTTTATTACTTAGCAAAGCCAATACATACATCTAATGTATTGTTAGCCTTAGATGGAGATTCGATAAGAACGCTTTCAAAAAATGATTCGACTATTAGCTATTATTTTAAAATGAGAAGCTTTTCCATGCAATATGACCAAAATTATTTAAAGGATTTAGTAGCTAATGCAAAAGGGGATAAAATTCCGGTATGTTTAAGTTTCATAAAACGCAATAGGCTATTATACATAATTTTAATGTCTATTAATTACGATAATAAATTGCAACCTGATTTGCTTAGCAATGCAATAACACCTTCTTATTAAAATGATATCTTATGAATATTGAGATCAAAAGAAAAATCACCGATGAATTACTTAAATCGTATAAAATGATTTTTGATCTGCAAATGAAAAATGCTTATAGGTGGGCAATTATTCTTAGTATAGCAGGAGTTTTTTTTATGCTTTGGGGCATTTATGATAAAGATAATAGTGCAGTGAGCCTTGATTCATTTTCTATTTTTGTATCTGTTTATTTATTCTATAATATTTATAAAACAAGAAAAGCCTATCTAAGTATTCCTAAAAAATTGATTGAAAATTCTACAGAAAACAACAATGAAATTACAATTACAATACTAGATGATTTATTTACCTATGAGACATTTGAAAGAAAACTTCATTATAAATGGAGCGCTTTTAGTAATTATAAATTAGTTAAGGACATTCTGTTTTTATTTATTGGTGATAATTATCTATCAGCATTTACTGTTCATGAAAATGAACTTACTAAACAAGAGTTGTTAGAGTTTTACAATTTTTTAGCCAAAAACCTTTCTGAAAAAAAATAAGTACTAATTGTCACGCTTGAGCAATCAAGATCATCCTTAAATCCCATGAATCATGGTTCAGACAATAAGCTTACTATAAAACTCACCCAGATCCATACCGGCGGCCCTCACCTGTTGCGGTATGAGGCTTGCTGCCGATTGGCCCGGCGTGGTATTTACTTCAATAAAATAAAACTCGCCGGTTCCTTCCAGCAAAATAAAATCAACGCGTACCATTCCGCGGCAGTTTAAGCGCAGGTAAACCTCTGTCACAATTTCGGCTATCTCTTTATTTTTTGCGGCGGGTATATCTGCCGGTGTAATTTCTTCGGATGCACCGGGGGTATATTTGGCTTCGTAATCAAAAAACTCTTTCTTGCTGATGATCTCGGTAGCAGGCAAAACTTTGATATGGCCGTCAAGCCGCGCTATGCCTATGCTAAACTCGCGGCCCTTAATAAATTCTTCTACCAATACCTCGTGGTCTTCTTTAAAGGCCCGCTCAAAAGCGTCATGTAAACCGGCAACGTTATGCACCTTGCTCATGCCCACGCTGCTGCCGCCGTTATTGGGTTTAATAAACATCGGAAATTTTAACCTGGCCGCTACCGCGGCAGTATCATGTATATCGCCCTTAAATAAATGTATTGAACGGGCAGTATGTAAACCATGTATCCCCGCCACAATAGCCTTGGTATATGATTTATTCATGGTAATTGCCGATGTGGTAGCATCGCAGGTATTGTATGGTATGCCCAACATGTCAAAATAGCCCTGTAGTTTGCCGTCTTCGCCGGGGGTGCCGTGCACGGTAATAAAAGCAAAATCAAACTTTATTTTATTGCCATTAATAACCAGGCTGAAATCGTTTTTATCAATCGTTATACGCTCACTTTCCTGCTCATAAAACCAGCTGTCGCGGTTAATTAATATGGTATAAACGTTATATTTTTCGGCATCAAGGCAGGCAGCTATGTTTTTAGCGCTATTGATAGATACTTCATATTCGCCGGTAAAACCACCGGCCAGCAGGGCAATATTTTTGGTTATCATAAGTTCAAAGATATTATTTTGATGTCGGATATCGAATTTTCAATTTCGAATTTATAAGCAATTCAATTGATATTTAGTTTTAGCTGGCATCGTTAAAATCCGAAATCGAAAATCCGAATTTCGAAATTAATCCCTATGTTTGATACTTAATATTACATTAAATCCAAGCGGTACAGATGAGTAAACTGGTAGCCTATTTAAAAACTAAATCATTTCGTAATACTATATTGTTGGCTGTAGGGTCGGTTATAGCTGTTGTGTTGATAGCCTTTTTTAGCTTGAGTTTTTATACTAACCATGGCTCGGGCGTACCTGTGCCAAAGCTTACCGGTTTATCAGTTGATAATGCTACCCGTCTGTTAACAGACCAGGGCTTTGGTTACCAGATAGATTCGGTTTACCGTGCCGATGCCACACCGGGAACTATTGTTGAACAAGACCCCGATGCCGGAACAAATGTTAAAGAGAACCGGGTTATTTACTTAACCATGGTTACCCGCCTGGCCCCTAACGTAACCTTACCCAATGTTGAACAAACTCCCTATATTTCGGCCTCGGCTACATTGGCCAGTTATGGCTTAAAGATAAAGGATACCGTTTACCGCTCAGATATAGCGCGCGATATGGTGCTTGAAGTTAGGTTTAGCGGGCAGCCTATCAAGGCCGGCACCCAATTGCCAAAAGGCTCGGCACTTGAACTGGTGCTTGGCGATGGCGCGGGCGCGAGTGAAGTTGATATACCCGATTTGGTTGGGCTGGACCTTGACGCTGTTAAATTTGCTTTAAAAGGCAGCAGCGGGCTTAGTATAGGGATCATTCAATCAAAAATACCTATAACCGATTCGAGCAATGCCGTAGTTGTTTCGCAATCGCCAATGAAAACCGATTCGGTTACTAAGGTGCCTATTGGTACACGTATTAATTTGGTTATAGCGCCGGGCAAAAAAGATGGATCAAATTGATGCACAAAACCTGCTTGCGCGTTTGCAAAATGGCGAAAGTTTGAATTTGCTGGATGTACGCGAGGAAATAGAATATTATACGTACAATATTGGTGGCAAAAATATCCCTTTATCTGTTTTCAATAAAAATATAGATCAACTGGGGTATAACAAAACCGATGAGATCATTGTTATATGCAAAGCGGGGTTTCGAAGTGAAACCGCGCAATCAATTTTAATACAAAACGGCTATCAAAAAGTTAAAAACCTAACAGGTGGCTTAATTGCCTTGCAACGGTTTCAATAATACCTATTCATTATGACTACATCAAAAGCATCCCAGGGGGGCACATTAAAAAAAACTATCATCGTACTGGCGGTAATCATATTCATAGCCCTTGCCGGTACAGGCGTGTTTTATTATTTAAGATATTTTGGGCCTAACGTTAGTGGCAAACACGAATACCTGTACATCCATACCGGCGAAAATTACGAACAGTTGTATGACAGCATACGCGAAAAAGGAATTGTGAACGATACCACAACCTTTAACTGGGCCGCGCATAATATGAAGTATGTAAACCGCGTAAAACCCGGTAAATACCGCCTGCACGAGGGTATGAGCAACCGTAAATTTATACGGATGCTCGAACTGGGCGAACAGGAACCGGTTAACGTATCGTTTCATAATTTAAGGCTGAAAGAACAATTTGCCGGTTTTATAGGCAAAAAGCTCGAATCAGACTCAACATCTATTCTTCATTTGCTCGATTCGGCTCAATTTGTTAAACAATATGGTTTTACACCCGACAATGTATATACCATGTTTCTGCCTAACTCATACCAGATCAACTGGAATACATCGCCCGAGAAATTTTTTAAGCGCATGTATGCCAATTATGAAAAATTCTGGACACCCGAACGTAAACAAAGAGCAGCCGAAATTAACCTTAGCACGGTACAGGTTTCTATTTTAGCCGCAATTGTTGATGCCGAGGCATTGCATGATGACGAAATGCCAACTATAGCCGGTTTGTACCTGAATCGCTTAAAAAAAGGGCAGAAATTAGAATCGGACCCAACGGTTATTTATGCTATACATGATTTTACCATAAGGCGGGTGCTAAACAGGGACAAAAGTTTTAATTCGCCGTATAATACTTATCTACATGCGGGGCTCCCTCCCGGCCCGGTTATGATGCCATCGGTAAACGCGGTAAACTCGGTACTTGATTATAAAAAAAGCGATTATATTTATATGTGCGCCAAAGAGGATTTTTCGGGTTATCATAATTTTGCAACCAATTTGGCCGATCACTTGGTAAATGCCCGCAAATTTCAACACGCGCTTGACGAAAGAAACATCAAAAGATAATGTTTGAACATAGTACCAAAATTAGGGTAAGATACGGTGAAACGGACCAGATGGGTTATATGTACTATGGTAACTATGCCGAATTTTATGAAGTTGGCCGGGTTGAAATGCTGCGGAGCCTGGGGCTTACTTATAGCGGTATGGAACAATCGGGCATAATGATGCCCGTGCTTGAACTTAAATGCAAGTACTTAAAACCGGCCTTATATGACGAAGAAATAACCATAAAAGTTATTATGGATAAGATGCCCGGAGTAAAGATCCATTTCCGTTATGAGCTTTATAATGAGAAAGATGAACTGATAAACCTTGGCGAAACGCTGCTGGTGTTTGTAAATATGACAAATAACCGCCCCTGCCTGCCCTCGGCAGAATTTCTTAACAAGTTAAAACCGTTTTTTGAGTAGATTTGGCTTAAATGAGATGGCTTAACCGTTTTTTACTCCACAGTAAGTATTACCGGCAATTTATTAACTGGAGCAGAGCAACTATACTTCCGGGTTTTGGTACGCTGCCTTTATATGACGTTTTCACTTTATTTATCGGTGAATTTTTGGATGGTTCGCTGCTTAACAAAGCTTCGGCACTGGCCTATAATTTCCTGCTGGCGTTTTTCCCGGCAACCATATTTTTATTTACACTTATCCCCTATGTCCCCGTAAAAAATTTCCAGGGGCATTTACTACAGGTAGTCAGCTCAATTTTACCCACCAATGCTTATTTAGCTTTCCAAAACACAATTGCGGATATTATTAATAAACAAAACGGCAAGTTATTATCTGTAGGTGTTATTACTGCCTTATATTTTGCCACAAATGGCGTAAGCAATTTAATGCGGGCGTTTAACAGTTCGTCGCTAATTATCGAAAAAAGAAGCTGGTTTAAAAGACGGATGATAGCTACTGCGTTAACCTTGGTGATAAGTATAGCCTTATTAATAGCCATTGTTATAATGATAGCCGGGCAGGGCCTGATAGGTTTACTACAGGGGCACCTGGCCAGTAAAAGCAGTTTTTGGATCTATCTCCTCACCTTATCCCGCTGGCTCATTATTGTGTCTATATTTTTTGTTACGGTATCGCTGTTATACCGGTATGGCCCGGCACATAAATTAAAGTGGCCCTTTTTAAATCCCGGCTCTATCCTGGCTACCGGGCTTGCCGTATTAAGTTCGTTAGGGTTTACCTATTATATCAATAACTTTTCGTCCTATAATAAATTGTACGGGTCAATTGGCACGCTCGTCGTGGTGATGATATGGATATATTTAAACTCCCTTATCCTGCTAATTGGCTTCGAATTAAACGCAAGTATTGACCTTTCCAAACGCTCAATTAAAATTGTTAAACCCAAATTTAACACGTTTCGCATAAAAACCTACCGCGATTAATTTCATAACAATTTATTAATCAGTTATTTAATTACCAATATTATTATTTTGAAAAAAATGCAATATCCAATTTGCCAATTCGGCGTGGATTTGTACTTTTGTCCCCGGAGAGCTGGCAGAGTGGTCGATTGCGGCAGTCTTGAAAACTGTTGACTTGTTAAAGGGTCCTGGGGTTCGAATCCCTAGCTCTCCGCCAAAAAAACGATCCCGCTAAATAGCGGGATTTTTTGTTTCCGGCAAATTGGGTCTTTTAGACAACAATAACAATCAAAACCAATACCGCGCTAACATCGCATTGAATTTTTCCATATTTTAGAAGCATATCTGCTTTATAAACTATAAATAAAGATTCAATGCATACTATCCTGCCTTTTTTGCTCGCAATGGTCGCCGCTGTAGTCCTTTTAGAAATGTGGGCTACTAAATTAAAGATCGCTTATCCCATTTTACTGGTGGTAGCGGGGCTAATTGTTGGTTTTGTGCCCGGATTACCGACGGTGAGGATCAACCCCGACCTTATCTTTTTTATTTTCCTGCCGCCGTTACTATTTGAGGCTTCCTGGAGTATTTCATTTAAAGAAATGAAGAAGTGGTGGCGTATTATTGGCAGCTTTGCTTTCCTGGTGGTATTTTTCACGGCATTATCTGTAGCTGTGGTAGCCAACCACTATATACCAGGGTTTTCCATCGCTTTAGGTTTTTTACTGGGCGGAATAGTTGCCCCACCTGACGCGGTAAGTACAGGGGCTATTACCAGCTTCGTAAAAATACCGAGCTCCACCTCGGCGATATTGCAAGGCGAAAGCTTATTGAACGATGCATCATCACTGATTATTTTCCGCTTCGCATTAGTGGCTGTAGGCACGGGTCAGTTTGTATGGCACCAGGCGGCATTAAGCTTTTTGTGGATGGTGATAGGCGGGGCAGGCATTGGCTTGTTACTGGCCTGGCTATTTGTACAGGCGCACAAACGCCTGCCTACCGATGCGTCGTCTGATATTGCCCTTACTCTTATTGAACCTTATTTTATGTATTGGGTTGCCGAGCAATTGCACTGTTCGGGAGTATTGGCTGTTGTAAGCGGCGGTTTGTTTATGTCGGCGAGGCGTCTTGTATTTTTGAATAGCGAAAGCCGCATCAAAGGACTAAGTGTTTGGGAAAGTTTCGTGTTTATATTGAACGGCATCGTATTTCTCATCATTGGACTGGAACTTCCTGAAATTGTAGAAGGGCTACGTGCAAAGGGCATTCCAATAAGCACCGCCATAGGCTACGGCGTGTTGGTAACAATTGTACTTATCCTGGCAAGGATCATCAGTTCTTACGTTGCCATAATCGCAACGCTCATCTTCAGGCCAAGCGTAGCCCCCCGGTCAAGATCCAGAACCAGAACATGGTTGCTGCCATTGGTGTTGGGGTGGTCGGGAATGCGAGGGGTGGTATCGCTGGCCGCTGCTTTGGCTATCCCCATTACGTTGGATAACGGTATAGAATTCCCGCAGCGGAACCTTATACTGTTTATCACTTTCATAGCAATTTTGCTTACGCTGACAATTCAGGGACTTACGCTACCCTATTTTATCAAACGATGGCACGTATTTGAGGGTCTTCCGGGCGAAATTTCGGAAAAGTCCACAAGACAACAAATGAAACAAGGGTTAAAACATCATGTGTATCAGTTTCTGAAAGATAAGCACGAAAATGAACTGAATGGGCATGTAGAGATAGAAAAACTATTAAAGCAATGGGATGAGCGGTCGAAAGCAAGTGATGATAGCTGGATGAATGAAAAAACAAAGGCTATTTTTGTGGAATTACTTGAAAGTCAACGGCAATATCTTAATGAACTTAACAAAGACCCTGGAATCGACGAAGAGATCATTCGTGTGCAATTATATCGGATAGACCTGGAAGAAGAACGGTTGAAGGTCATTTAAAATACCGGAATTATATATTTTAATGTTATTTGTTCGGTCGGCCCGATGCATTACCTTTTTGAATTGTATTTAAAACCAGGTTGGGAGATGGAATTTGCGGCAAAAAGCTTACTTTCGCAAACTTTTCTAATACCCGGAGAGGTGTCAGAGTGATCGAATGTGCCTGATTCGAAATCAGGTGTACCGCAAGGTACCGGGGGTTTGAATCCCTCCCTCTCCGCCTTCGCCCGCCGAAGCGGGCTACAGCGGACGAAGTCCGCACGTAGTTTGCGTAGGGGGGCTTCGCCCGCCGCCGTATCGACCTACGGTCGATAAAGCGACATGAAAATTAAAAGCCCGGTGAAATGTACATTTTATCGGGCTTTTCTTATTTTAGAGGATTAAGCAGAATTCTTAAGTAATAAATAATTATCGCTACCCCATCCCCAATATCTTCATAAATAAACTATTGATAAAACTCTAATAAACAAGGTATTATTTATTAAAAAATATATTTAGATTTATGTGACCAAATCATTCTACAACATTCACAATATCTAAACCCCTAAACATGAAAAAATTTATTGCAATTTTTGTTATTGCCGGTGTAATATTTGCCTGCAATGAAATCAGTAAGAAACCGGCCAAGTTCGCCATTTACAATACATTTTGTAGTTCATCTTCGTCTGATGGCCCCTGCTCTGTTATCCCAATTGATGTAGTTGAAAATTTGGGGGTGGGTTATGAAAGTTCGCTCGATTCAGTTAAACAGCCGCCTTTCGATGTGTTTTCATGGCAAACATTTATAGCGCTCAACTGGCCGGCCGATACTGCCGGCAATCCAAAAGATAACTCGATAAGTGATTCACCAAACGCACCCCGCGTATGGGAACATTACCAGGACCCTGCCGAAATTTTTGGCCACAGCACACCGGGGCTTACCCTACGGCTTGGCGTTGCAAAAAATGGAGGACAAAAATTCTTTTATATGGATTCAAAAGCCCCGCATCCCCTGCTTTCAGGATCATCTTTTGACTTAGATACATTAAATGGATTTAAAGAAGCAGACGGACACCCGCTTATTGACCGTAACCTGAACTTTGTGCTTTATGAGATAAAAATGAACCCGATAGAAACAAAGTTTACTATTAATAATAAACTTACCACTGTGAAGGGCATTTACGATTTGGGCATAAAAAACGGCAATGCAATAAGCCTGCCCGAAAGTGATTCTGCAACAAAGAAGTTAGGCAGTATGGAAATAAAAGCATCCTGGCGCATACTCATCCCGGCTAACGGCGATGATACCAACCGCTATTATTGCCGCAACGCCACCATATTTATTGATAGCGCGCATACCCGTAATGGTAAAAATTTGATACTTACTAATGTAAAAGTAGGACTGGTAGGCATGCACATCATCCGTAAAACTGCCAAACTAAAGTTAAGTGAAACCTGGAGCACTTTTGAGCATATTGATAATACGCCTGATAATCCACAGGAGGCACAGCAAAGCAACAAGCGCTGGTCGTTTTATAATCAAGAATGCCTTAATTGCGTCCCCAATGCAATTCCACATACGCTAAAGGGCGACCATGATAAATATATCTGGGAAGTTACTCCACCGTATGCAATTAAATACGCTGTTCAGGCACCGGGGCAAAGTTTGAATCTTGTTTTCTTCGGCACACAGGCTTTAAGGATGTATCCGATATATAAATACACCGAAATGATCAATCAGCTATGGCAAGCAAAGCTAAAAGGGTCGGTATGGGCAAACTACAGGCTTGTTGGCACGCAATGGCAAACCGGGGAAGGCCATCCACAACAAATTGTGCCAAATTTTTTGGGCAATACAACACTTGAAACCTATATTCAACACAATGCCTCGTGCATCAGTTGTCATAGTGCCGCCTCAATAAAGTATAATAAAACAACTATCCATACCAATCTGAGCTATATATTCCAGACCTATGCCAGGAGGGATACGGATAAGAAAAAATAAATTGCTTAATGATTTATAATTACAAGCGGGGCGTTTCCTGCTCCGCTTGTTAAATTCCTTACTGCTAATTTCTGCAAACGTTTGCGCTGTTATTTTTTAGTCGGTTACTCATTAATGTGGTAATTTTCATGATTAATTCAAATTTTCATTACCTGTGGACAACAGGTTATTGAAACAAAAATCAAAACCATGATTAATCCTATTAGAAAAGCATTACTAACGGTTACCGCAGTACTATGTTTATTGCAAGCCTTTGGTCAAAAACAAGCTCCTGATCCAAAAGTGTTCTGGTCAGAAAGCTTTAAAACAAACAAACTGCCCGAAGGTTGGAAAAATGTAGATAACAGCAAACAAAACCTGGAGTGGTTAATTACCAATCAGCCTTATCCCGGTTCATACCAATACCAGCAACAGGCCCCTCCTATCGCTTCAAAAAGCCGGGGGTACCACCTTCAGTTCCAGGCAGGCTATTTTGTTGATGAAGACCAACCAACATGGATAAAAAGGGGCTGGCACCCTGATACCTGGATGCAAACCGGCAGTATAAATTGTTCGGGCAAAAACTCGGTTATTTTGCGTTTTCAGCAAACGTTCAGGTATAATAAAGAAGCCGCGGCACCGGGCGCAGGCTTGTTTGTGGGCATAAGCACCGATGGCCAAAAATGGACAGATTTTGATGTAACAAACAACGTGCCGCCAGCTACCGATATGTTTAAGCCCATAAACCAGGAGCTTAACATTTCAAAATTAACGGCTAACCAACCTAAAGTTTACATCCGGTTTTACTGGAAAGGCTATTATAGCTGGTACTGGATGATCGATGATATTGAACTGGCCGAGGCCTATACAAAAGATTTGGCAATAGGGCGTTTACAATCGCATAACGAAGAGGAGAATACATTTACAACGCACGATGTTTTAGCAGTTACGGTTAAAAATAGCGGTATTGATACCATAAAGTCTGCCTTTAAATTAAACTGCAATATTGATGGTAAAAAGGATATAACTACCGATGTACCGGCAAGTAAAAAAGGCATTGCCCCCGGCGAGGAGATCATTGTTAAGCTGCCCGAAACTGATTTAGCTGCCGTACCAGTTCATAATTTAAAGTTTCATTTATATTATAACGCCGACGAAAATTTATCGAACAATGATCTTTCCATTAAAATAAACGCGAAAGAATCAAAAGTTGGCAACTTAACCAGCTTTAAAAGCAATAAAAACGAATTTGATATAACAGCAGGGTTATCATCCTTCAAGGTTATTTTTTACAGTAATGATATTTTCAGGATATGGATGACGCCCGATGGCGAATTTACAAACCCGGCCGGCAATGATATTGTTGTAAGTTATGCTGTTAAAAACCCTACTGTGAACGCTACAGACAAGGGCAGTTATTACCAGCTAAAAAGCAAAGATTGTGTAGTACGTGTTTATAAAGCGCCCCTGCGTTTTGCTATGTATGATATAACGGATAGCCACCCGATATGGGAAGAAGCCGAACCCTTATCATTCGGGGCACGTACCAAACAAATTATGAAACGCCTGCCTAATGAATACTTTTATGGCTGCGGGATGCAAAATGGTTATTTCTCGCATCGCGATAAAAATATTTTGATTGAAAAAGGTGGTGGCTGGGACGATGGCGGCAGGGCCAACCCCGCTCCTTTTTATATGTCAACAGCCGGGTATGGCGCGTTCCGCAATACCTTTGACGCAGGTGCCTACTCCTTTAAAAACCAGTTAGTATTTAGCCATAACGAGGACCGTTTTGACTGCTTTTATTTTTACGGGCCATCGTTAAAACAGGTCTTAAATGGCTATACCCAAATAACCGGCAGGCCTTTCCTAATGCCAAGATGGGCCTTAAGCATGGGCGATGCCAATTGCTACAACCGTGGGGTTAAAAGTACAGCCACCAGAAACTACACCGGTTCGGGCATTAACGGCACCACGCCGGATGTTATTAAGCTGGTAGCTGATAAATATATTGAACACAATATGCCGCGTGGCTGGATACTGCCTAATGATGGTTATGGCTGTGGCTATACCAAGCTCGATTCAACTATTATGGAGTTACACAAACGTGGTTTTTATACCGGTTTATGGACAGAGAATGGTGTTGAAAAAATTGCCAAGGAAGTTGGGCAATATGGGTCAAGGGTTGCAAAACTGGATGTTGCCTGGGTTGGACCGGGTTATAAATATGCCCTTGATGGTTGTAAAGCGGCTTATGAAGGCATTGAGAACAATAGCAATGCCCGTGGCTTTATATGGAGCGTTATGGGCTGGGCAGGCACGCAACGTTACTCAACCGTTTGGTCGGGCGATCAAAAGGGGAACTGGGAGTATATACGCTTCCACATCCCAACAGTTATAGGTTCGGGCTTATCGGGCTTTAATGCCGCAACAGGCGATGTTGACGGCATTTTTGGCGGCAGCGATTCTACTTATACCCGGGATCTGCAATGGAAATGCTTTACTCCTGTTTTAATGGTAATGAGCGGCTGGGCCAAAAAGGATAAGCAGCCTTACATTTACGGCGAACCTTATACTTCAATTAACCGCAAATACCTGCAACTTAAAATGCGCCTTACGCCATACATGTACACCTATTGCGCAACTGCCCACGAAACCGGCGTACCCACCAGCCGGGCCATGGTGCTTGAATACCCTAACGACCCGGTTACCTGGAGCAAGAAAACACAATACCAGTTTATGAACGGCGAATGGTTGCTTGTTGCGCCAGTTTATAAAAGCGAAGCTAAACGCGATAGTATTTATTTGCCAAAAGGCGCGTGGTATGATTACTGGGACGGTAAAAAGCTCGACGGAAACAAATGGTTGAATAACTATCCTGCGCCGTTAGATAAGCTTCCAATATTTGTAAAAGCAGGCGCCATTATACCAGCGTACCCATTAATGAATTATGATAGCGAAAAGAAAACCGATAGCTTAACGCTAAGTATTTATCCATACCAAAAATCATCGTTTAATTTATATGAAGATGACGGCCTAACCCGCGAATATAAAAAAGGTGCTTTTGCAAAAACTCTTATCGAGGTTAACGCAACCCAAAACGTTGCTGTTAAAATTAATGCCGCACAAGGCGATTTTGCGGGGAGGAATAAAACCAGGGTATATTTATTAGACGTTCACCAAGGCGAATCACCAAAAACAGTGAGCTTAAACAGCAAAAAGCTTACAGCATACTTGAGTAAGCAACAATTTGATAAAGCCAAAACAGGTTATTATTTTGACAAGAACGACCAAACAGGTATTGTACACATAAAAACCGCTTACTTAAATACTTCGGTAAGCCAAATAGTTTATTTAACCAACAAGTAGGATTACCTGCTATAATTTCCCTAACCGCAATTTAAATTGCGGTTAGGGAAATTTGCACAAACGTTTGTTTAAGGATAAGTTGCATGAAATCCATAGTAGCCTATTAAATAATCTTCCGAACACCCATTGAGGTGACAAAGAACGTACCTGTACAAAATAAATTTTATTTTAAATAAGCTGATACGTAACCTATTAAGCTCCTTTCTCGTAAAAAAGTACAAATAATTAAAGGATCATGAACGTATTTATTTTAGTGGTACAAGTTTTACTTAGCCTTGCAGCTGTATTGTTTTTGGGCGTAATTGTTTTTGGCGGATTAAAATCGCTAAAGAAAAGTCATTTCCCTAACTGGAAATTCCTTGATTATATTAGCGTAGGCTACGCCGAACATTTATATAAAAAGTTCATCAAGAACGAGTAAGTAAGGCCACGCACTTAAAACGGGCGCTGCTTTGTAGCCAACCGCCTTGCGCCACGCACCCCACTCCCCTACACATTCTCCATCCCATACTGCTTCAAAACATCAGCAGGTGGGCCTGTCCATACGCCGGGGGTATTGCCCATATAGCCAATATCCTCCATGCCCATTTTACTGGTAAAAAAACCGGTGGCTGTAAGGTCGCGCATGCGGTTAAAAAAGGCTACGCCCTGTTTCATTTCCGGTTTGGCTAATTTGGGGTAAGCTATCTGCGTAACCATTTCAATTTGCTGAGTATGGCTGCATTCGATAAACTTTTTACCAAATTGGTTTACACATTGCACATCCAGCCAGCGCAAGCCGCCCCGCATAGGCACTTTATTACTGGGGATATCCTTAACAATGAACTCTATAAAATCAGGCACTTTAGCATCCGATGCACTGCCCGATTTGGCATCCCTCGGGATAATAATATCACCTAATACGGTAATGGTTGCCATTTCATGAGCAGTAAAATATTTCTCGGCATGCAGCTGTTTATCTCGTTCGATTTCAAAAGGCTGCCTGCCCGAGTTATCAACCGGGGGCTCGTGTGTGGGCGGGGTCTTCTTTTTATGGGGTACCTGCTGGGCATCGGTTAGGCCGGTTTCTAACAACAAGGCTGTAGTTACCGTGGTTAAACCAATTGCTTTTAGTGATTCGCGCCTGTTCATAATAAGTTTAATATACCGGTTAAATGTTTAATTTTTTACGTTGGTCTAAAATGTACTCACTGGTACGCATAGACAACGCTAAGATAGTCCATGTGGCATTTTTGTCACCCTGCTGTACAAACGGCGCGGCATCAACCACAAATAAGTTTTTACAATCATGTGCCTGGCACCATTTGTTTAAGGCCGATTTTTTAGGGTCGTCGCCCATCCGTATCGTTCCAACCTCATGTATAATATTGCCGGGGGTTTCCAATCCATAATTACTTTCCGGACCGGGAATCCTTGAAGTGATGATAGCGCCCATTTCGTGCATAATACTTTGAAAAGTTTCCTGCATGTGTTTGGCTTGTTTAATTTCTTCATCGGCCCATTTATAATGGAAACGCAATACCGGTATGCCAAACTTATCAACCACATTATCATCCAGTTCGCAATAATTATCTTCGCGGGCAATGGCTGTACCACGGCCGGCCATGCCTACCTGTGTGCCATAAAAACGGCGATAATCATCTTTTAAGCCCGCGCCAAAACCGCCTGCTTCTTTCATCTTGCCATCGCGGCCCGGTAATAACCCGTTAAGGTTTTGTATGCCATTGGTTGAGCCATAGCCCGGCATGTGCATGCCTCCGCCATATTCGATATGATATCCCCTCGGAAAATCAAGTTTCTTGTGACCCAGCCACCATGGCGAATAAATATGTACGCTTCCCACACCGTCTTCGTTGTAGCGTTTACGGTCGAGCAGTTGCGGCAAAAATCCGCCCAGGCTTGCTCCTGTCGAGTCGTGCAGGTATTTGCCCACCACGCCGCTGCCGTTAGCTAAGCCGCCAGGATGCTGCGCTGATTTTGAATTAAGCAGTATCCGTGCCGATTCGCAGGCGCTTGCGCCTAAAACAACAACTTTGGCGTGAACAGTATAGTCTTGTAAATCGTTCTTATCAATGTATGATACCCCGGTGGCTGTGCCGTCGGGCCCGGTAAGCACTTCCCTTACCATGGCATTGGGTATTACTTTTAAATTACCGGTTTTCATAGCCGGGATAACCAGGCACGATGATGATGAAAAGTCGCCATAAATTTTGCAGCTGCGGCCACATTGCCCACAATAAAAGCAGGCGTTCCTGTCTTTATTACCGGGTAAAGCTTCCGTTAAAACAGATCCGCGCCCGGCAATAACTTTTACACCGGCTTTGGCTGCCCCTTTTTTTATAAATAGCTCGTTAAGGCGTGGTTTGGGCGGCGGCAGAAAAATACCATCCGGCTCATTATCCAAACCTTCAACAGTGCCATATACACCTATCATGCGGTCAACCTTATCATAAAAAGGTTTTACATCGTCGTAACTTATGGGCCAGTTTTCTGTAAGCCCGTCAACATCATGACCTTTAAAGTCCTTAGGCCCCATTCGTAATGATATACGGCCCCAGTGATTGGTACGGCCACCCAGCATACGCGCACGGAACCAGTTAAATTGTGTACGGTCCTTAGTTGTGTACGGTTCACCATCCAATTCCCATCCGCCATAAGCGCCATCAAAATCGCCAAAGGTACGGGTTGTCCCCGCTCCTCTTCGTGGCGATTCCCATGAAAATTTTAATTGCAGTGAATCTTTAGCCGGGTCGAAAAAAGGGCCTGCTTCCAACATTAACACTTTTAAGCCTGCATTAGCTAAAACATAACCTGCCATGCCGCCGCCCGCGCCAGATCCAACAACAATAACATCATAAATGACAGGCGATTTCTTTATTTGAAAATCTATCATAGGTAAATAACTGGTAATAAAATTGGTTCAAATAGCTTATAGAAAATGATCGATACCTATTATCAACTAATACGCGGGGATCATTAAACAAGTATAATAAAAAGAAAGTTATCGCAAATAATTTTAATTGTATTATTTAGGATAGGGATAAAATAAGGTTGTTTTATTGCTCAAGTTGCGTAGGCTTTTTTACCTGCATAGCAGCTATTCCTTTATTCATGATCAACGTGAGCCAGGTGGCTAAAACAAATGGAAATGTTAATGCCGGCAGTCCCATATCCATCATTTGTATAACAATAAGTACCGAAAGCACAATGGATATAAGCGCAGGGATAATGTCTTTAAGTTTTTTACCCGCAAAGGTAATTGCGCATAAAACCGCGTTATAACTTAACAGCCCCAGGTAAATAACTACCACAGGTTGGCCCAACCAATACGCTATAATACCACTTAATGCTGCGCCCGCTACTGCATACAATGCCGCTATGGGCTTGCTGATCAAAACGCCGATGAAAAACAACACCCCGGCCCATATACTGCTTTGAAAAATAACTTGCCCAAACCCAAGCGAGAGTACCGAAAGACAGTAAAAAGTGTTATCAACAGCTATACCAACCTGCGCTGGTTGTGGTCGTACCAAAGCAGGGAAATGACTAAAAATGAATAAAGCCAACCAGGTAACCAAGATAAATGGGAAAGTATAAGCCGGTATTTTCTTCACAATAAAAAAATGCTGAATAACAGTTGCCAGCATTGAGCCAACCAGTATAGCCGCCCATATAATAAGCGTCGATTGGAAAAAACAAACCAATGCCACACCCACTAAAGTTGCGCTAAACCCATAAAGCCCGCCAGCAATTTCTTCTTTATCGTAATTGAGCAAACGAGCCGTATAAGTCCCCGTTATTACAGATACAATGGCAGCGATGCCCATTAAGGTTGATCCGCAAAATATCCCTGCCAAAAAAAAGAGGCCCGTCCAGATACTGTCTTGCAACATGATTTGTCCAACGCCTTTAAGCAAAGGGGCTATAACTGTTAATAAGGTTTGTTTTTTATCCGTCATCAATAGTGTAAAATAACCAGCGTTTATAATTGATGTTACACCGCAATAATAAAGATAAAAGATTTTAAATTGGTGGGCAAAATAAGAAAATGTCTTTAGCACTTATTTCGGCGGTCTCTAAAAGCCGTAGGATATTATTAACAAAGGATTTTTGTTTAGGCAGTAGCTAATTAAATTCTTCTGTATAGTATATTTGAGGCTGATCTATTTTCGCACAACAGCAGCCTTATTCAAAAAAACAATAGGTAACCTTAAAGCTTAATCACATTGAAGAAACTACTTTTTTTCTTGGTTTTATTGTTGTCAAATTTCATTGCCACCAGCCAAAATACTTTGCCCGGTACGCCCCGGCTTTATACCAACAACGGGCATACCACATTATTGGTCGATAACCGCCCTTTTATTATTTTGGGTGGAGAGTTAGGGAATTCGAGCGCCTCTGATACTAAATACATGGCGCCCATTTGGCCCAAATTGAAAAAAATGCATTTGAACACCCTTGTTGCCCCTGTTTATTGGGAATTGATGGAGCCACAGGAGGGGAAATTCAATTTTTCTTTACTTGATGATTTAGTTGTAAACGCTCGAAAAAATCATATAAAATTAGTACTTCTTTGGTTCGGTATATGGAAAAATAGCATGAGCTGTTATGTTCCGGCCTGGGTAAAAACCGATGAGGCCCGTTTCCCGAGGGCAAGAACCCTAACAGGAGAAGCACAGGAAATCATCACCCCGTTTTCTGCAAACGCCTTGGCTGCTGATGAGAAAGCCTTTAATACATTAATGCGGCACATCAGGCAAACAGATGGTAAACAGCATACTGTTTTAATGATACAGGTTGAAAACGAGATAGGGATGCTGCCCGAAGCCCGCGACCATTCAGCAATGGCTAACGAGGCTTTCGGAAGGCCTGTTCCGCCAATGTTAACAGCTTATTTAAATACACATCGGAATACACTTGCTCCTGAAATAAAAAAACACTGGCAGGATAATGGATCTAAAGCTGCAGGCACTTGGGAAGAAGTTTTTGGAAAAAGTCTTGCTACAGACGAGCTGTTTATGGCCTGGTATTTTGGTGTTTATGCTAACAGTGTTGCTAAAGCAGGTAAAGCAATTTACAATATACCCATGTACGTAAACGCGGCGCTCAACCGCCCCGGAAAAAAGCCCGGAGAATACCCCAGCGCGGGGCCTTTGCCGCATGTTGTAGATGTATGGAAGGCCGCCGCTCCGGATATTGATATGCTTTCGCCTGATTTTTACAACCCCGATTTTAAATATTGGAATGACCTGTATGCCCGTACCGACAATCCACTGTTTATTCCCGAACATCGCTTTGAAGCCGGAGTTGATGCCAAAGCATTTTATGCTATAGGGCATTACAAGGCAATTGGGTTTTCACCATTTTCTATTGAGTCAACAAAAAAACCGGGGGATGAGCCGATTGGAAAAAGCTATGCGATTATTGATCAGTTGGCTCCTGAAATAGATAAAGCAAAAAAAACGGGATCAATTGACGGCGTTTTACTAAGCAAAAGTACTGATAGCGTGCAAATTCAAATGGGCGATTATATTTTAACTATTGCCCATGATTTTGCGTTGGGCTGGTCGCCTGAATCTAAAAATCCCGAATGGCCACTATCCGGCGGAATAATTATCGGTTTATCGGAAGATGAATTCTATGTTGGTGGTACCGGCATTGTCATTACGTTCAAACCAACAACTGTTGGAGAACGGGCCGGAATACTTAATGTTGATGAAGGGGTTTTTATTAATGGAAAATGGAAGGCTAACCGCCGAATGAATGGCGATCAGGACCACCAGGGCCGACATTTGCGGATACCGGTAGGTGAATATGCAATTCAGCGGATTAAGTTATATAAGTATAAGTAGTTAATAATTTGCAGCTTCTATTAATTATAGGTGTCCATGGTTTACATTATCTGCCTAATTATCCATAGTGTTGAATTCCAGGTAAAATAGCCCGGCAAAGAGAAATATTTTCTTTGCCGGGCTATTAGCTAAACGCGGGACCTATCAACAGTTACAACTATGGCCATTTTTAAAATGGATGCGGTGTGTATTTATTAGTTAGGTTACCATCAGCATATAGTTCTAATATCGCGTAGCCCGGCGGCGTTTCTTCATAGTATCCGTCGCCGGCAGATTTATCGTCGCCCTTGCCCCACCAGTAGCCGCTCATAGCGCCGTTACAAAAATATTGTGTGCCATTGTAGGTAGCCGTATCCAACAAATGATTATGACCGCTAAGGCATACCTTAACTTTGTCGCGATGTTTATAAAACAATGCCTTTAACTTTTTATAGTCTGAGTGCATACCACCAGCCCAAAAAGGCGTTACGCCCAAAATAGGATAATGCGACATCAATAAAACAGGCGTGTTTTGAGGCAGTTTTTCCAACTCGCCTTCAAGCCATTTAAATTGTTCGTCATCAAGGCTTACCGACGCGTTATTACCATCCAATATTATAAAATGCCAGCCTGCTTTGCTAAAACTGTAGTATCGGTTGGGTATATTCAGCCTTTTTACAACGTAATCTTTCCCATACATCGCATCTGATTTATCAGGCGCGGCCCACCAGGTATCATGGTTGCCTATACAGCTATGAATTTCATAACCGTTTATGCCCTTGATACAATCATCCCATATACTCCATAGTTCGGTTACCCGTTCGCGTTTTACATCGTTATATGATGCATCAAAGATGGAATCACCACCATTCAGGAAAAAATCTATCTTTTGTTTTTTTATTTCTTCCAAACATTTTTTAAACTTTTCGGGGGCATTCAAATCAGGCCTGATATGTACATCGGTTATATGTGCAACCCTCAATACAAGTTTGGCTTTGCTTTTTGCTTCAACAACAGCAGCACTTGCACTATTGCTTGTTATTAAACCCGTAGCTGCCAATATGCCGGCGCCTTTTATAACATCTCTTCTATTCATCGTTATCTGCTTCTTAATAAAGTTTAGCAAA
>Ga0206943_1016_pt1 | contig 42446 bp, 39 predicted proteins | sample Alteio_BWOrgHeat_7_FD_153243 | JGI IMG/M metagenome (GOLD analysis project Ga0206943, IMG submission 153243) | Enriched cells from forest soil in Barre Woods Harvard Forest LTER site, Petersham, Massachusetts, United States -... | ecosystem: Environmental > Terrestrial > Soil > Temperate forest > O... | reverse complement strand
TTCTTCTTTTACCGGTTTCTTATTGGGATCTTTCCGGAAGAGAACGGTCTCATCCTCTTTCTTTCTTTTAGCCTCCACACTGCCTTTCGGAAGATCAATCTGGTTACTCTTGATTTTAGCTACTTTGTCTCCCTGGAATTCCTGTTGGAGGGATCGGTACATGTCTTCGGTCAGCTTCGCGGTTGGTTTCAGATCGTCCTTACTAAAGCCCTTGCCTACCAGGAAATCCACCAGCGTTTCCTTGCCGATGTTGAATTCCTTGGCTGCTGCCATTAAACGTGGTGATGTCGTTTCTGCCATATGAATTGTGTCCATGAACTGCCGGTCCGTCCATGGACCAGCGTCATGTTGTTATAAATAATTTATAATGAAGAACTCCCGTAATCATAAAATCATGATTATAGGTTTATTCTTTTTCGAATTCTTCTTTCAGTACCCGACGTACTTCTTCTATCGTTTCTTTTTCCAGGTCGGTTCTGCGTTCCAGCTCTTCCACGGATAAATCCAGCACACTATGAGCCGTATCACAACCGATTCTTTTCAGTTCATCAATGATCCATGTTTCAATTTCATCACTGAATTCATCCAGATCGATATCGAATTCAGTTGTTTCACCTTCGTTGTCACGGAACACATCGATGGAGTATCCTGTCAGCTCCTGCGCCAGCTTGATATTCACTCCTTTCCTTCCGATCGCCAGCGAAACCTGATCCGGTTTTAAATAGACATTTACATGCATCTTTTCGCTGTCTATGTCCATGCTTGTAATCTTTGATGGCGTCAGTGAACGTTGAAGCAGTAACTGAATATTGTTCGTGTAATTGATGACATCAATATTTTCATTTTTCAATTCGCGCACGATACCATGGATACGGCTGCCCTTCATACCCACACAGGCTCCCACCGGATCAATACGGTCGTCATAGGATTCTACAGCCACTTTCGCTCTTTCACCGGGTTCACGGACAATTTTTTTAATTACGATCAGCCCGTCAAAAATTTCAGGCACTTCTATTTCGAGCAGTTTGGCCAGAAACAGAGGACTGGTACGGGAAAGTATGATGACCGGTGAATTATTCTTCATATCTACTTTCTTCACGACGGACCGGATGCTTTCACCTTTTTTGAAATAATCCTGGGGTATTTGTTCTGACTTGGGAAGAATCAGCTCATTGCCTTCTTCATCCAGCAGCAAAATTTCTTTTTTCCAGACCTGGTAAACTTCCGCATTGATGATTTCGCCAATACGTTCGCTGTACTTTTTTACGAGTACGTTCTTTTTCAGGTCGCCGATGCGGCTGGCCAGAGTTTGTTTTGCCGCCAGGATTGCCCTGCGTCCGAAATCGAGGATCTCAATTTCTTCATAGAGGTCTTCTCCCACTTCATAATCCGGTTCCAGTTTAACGGCATCGCTGTAGGCTATCTGTGCCAGGGGATCTTCCACCGCTCCATTCTCTACAATCGTGCGCCTGCGCATGATTTCAAGGTCTCCCTTTTCGGCATTCACAATTACGTCAAAATTCTCATCACTCCCGTATTTTTTACGTAACAGGGTTTTGAAAACGTCTTCCACCACTTTCATCATGGTAGGACGGTCAATATTTTCGGCTTCCTTAAAGTCCTGGAAAGCTTCGATTAAATTGATACTTGCCATGTCATTCCTTTTTTTATCCAGTTAAAAAACAATCTGGATCTTTGTTGATTTTATATTGTTGAATAAATAACTATGTGAACTAATCTCTTTTTTCTTCGGTTGCAATTTCCCGTTGGAAACCTTGCCAGTGGCCACTTCCAGCACAATCCCCTCTTCATTCACTGCCATCAGCTGCCCTTCTTTCAGAGAACCATCCTGGAACTGTACCTCCACCTGCCTGCCAATATTTTTTTTATACTGGCGTAAAGATTTCAGTGGTTCATCCAATCCGGCGGATGATACTTCCAGTGAAAAATCACCGTCAGGGAACATCGCAGCCTCTTCCAGTTTCTTATAGAGCTTCCGATTTACCTGTACACATTTCTCAATTGTGATGCCGGAATCTCCATCCAGAAAAACCTTTATATTATTTGTTGGCTTGATCCGAAGATCTACCAGGAAATAAGCCGGCTCTTCTTCGAGGATTTCCCCGATCATTCTACGAATGCTTTCAATTTGGGTTTCCTTGTCCATACGAAAAGAAGAAGGGAACGATTGCGTTCCCTTCCTGTTGTTTCACTATACCGGCTGCAAATTTAACGGTTTTATTCGATTCCTCCCAAATATGGTATTTAAATTGCCGCTATGTTTTAACAGCGTTTTTGCCGCTGCTGCATTAATTTTGTATAACATGAATGTTTTTGTCCTCGCTATATTAGTCTACCTGCTTTACCGGTTTATCGCCGGCTTCCTGATCCCGGTTATTCGGACGACCAGCCATGTGCGCCAGCAGTTCAATAATATGAACAAGCAACCGCAAGAAGGCCCAACGCAGAAAGCTCAAGGCCCAACGCAGAACGCTCAAGGCCCAACACCCAACGCTCAACGCTCCAACCAAACTTCGGGTACTTCAAAAGTGGGAGAATACATTGATTTTGAGGAAGTCAAGTAAATTCTGCCGAAGGCAGAATTTACAGTATGGAAGTATGGAAGTATGGAAGTCTGGAAGTGGAACTACTGCCAACTGCCAACTGTCATCTGTCAACCGTCAACCGTCAACCGAATCACCATCGAATATCAGTTATAAAAAACCCCGGCGGCAGGTAAAGTCCCCTTAACCCGGTTTTCAATGCTCCTTCCACGTTTATAAAGGCATCGTCCACAAAAAGCGATTGTTTCGGATCCAGGCCGTTTTCCCGGATAATCAGTTCAAATCCACCGATATCTGGTTTACGGTGACCCATGGAATGGGAGAAATAGGCTTTTTCAAAAAGATCTTCCAATTCCCCGGCAAAGGAATTCCGGTAGATCTCCCTGAACTTATCATAATGGATGGCGTTGGTATTACTGAAAAGGAAAAGCCGGTACCTGGATTTGATTTCTTTGAGCAGGGAAATCCTTTCCGGCGGAAATCGAAGCAACAGGGCATTCCATGCATCAATGACCGCTTCGTCACTAATTTCAACAGCGTCATTACTCGCTTCCTCCGTAAGCAGCTTTTTTATTTCTTTCAGAAATTCTTCGTCAGAAATCCTACCGGCTTCGTGATCACTGAAAAAAGAAGCAGCGAACCCGTGACCGAAATAGTTTTCGATATTTTTTATTCCCAACCTGGAAAAAGCCTTGAGTGTTTGCTTCACGTCGATGTCCATGATCACACCGCCCAGGTCGAAGATGATATTTTTAATGTTGTCCATTTCTAGTGCTAAGCCGGAAGCGGGATGCTTGAGGCCTGAATTTATTTGAAAGTGATATTCTTGATTTAATATGTTGTCGTCATGAGAAGCATGCTTATTTTTTCTAATACCCCGAGCCTCAGGCGTCCTGCATCCTGCGTCCTGCTCAATCTTTCGTTTTTTTCATAGTCGAATTTTTTGGACTTTGGGCCTTAGGCGTTTGTGACGCAACACCCGTAAGGTCCGCAGACACAACATCCCGCGAATTACCGCCGGCAAATACTTTAAACGCTCCCGGATCGTACACCCATTTCAAATCACTGTTTATATATTTCAGTTCTTCCGTTGTCAGACTAAAACTGATTTCTTTGCTCTCGCCCTTCTTCAGATAAACCTTCTGGAATTTTTTTAATTCCTTCACCGGCTGGGTAACAGTTGCAACCATATCCCGGATATAAAACTGCACGGTTTCCTCCCCGTCATAATTTCCACTATTGGTGACCGTTAGTTTGACGGTCACAGGTTCTGACTGAGAAATCGTTGGCGTGCTGAGCGAAAGCGGACTATAATTAAATTTCGTGTAACTCAGCCCGTAACCAAAGGGATACAACGGATCATTGTCCATATCCAGATAGTCTGATTTGAATTTCGTATTGGCATCGCCGGTTGTATAAGGACGACCTGTATTTTTTGCATTATAATAAATCGGGATCTGTCCCTGGCTCAGCGGAAATGTCATGGATAATTTTCCGGAAGGATTATAGTCGCCGAATAAAACATCTGCGATCGCATTGCCGGCTTCCGTACCCGGAAACCAGGCATCGAGTATCGCACCCACATGATCATTTTCCCATTTTAGTATCAACGGTCTTCCGTTGAATAAAACGACCACCAGGGGCTTGCCTGTTTTCACCAATGCCTTTAGTAAATTCTCCTGGCTTTCAGGAATCGTAATTTCACCACGACTGGATGATTCTCCACTCATATCCGCCGCTTCTCCAACCACCGCTACCACCACATCTGATTTGTTTGCCGCTGCGACTGCCTCGTCTATCATGGCTTCGGCAGTTCTTGTTTCCGGCTCAATCTCAATACCTAATTTATTGGTACGGAATACGAGCATCGTATCATCCGAGATATTCGCTCCTTTCGCATATACGATGTTCACATCATGAGCCACATTTTTGATTCCTTCCATCACGGTAACAGATTTCGAAGGGTCGCCCGACACCGACCAGGTGCCCAGCATATTCCGGTGATTATCTGCCAGCGGACCGACGAGCGCAATAGTTCCGGATTTCTTTAATGGTAACAGCTGATCATTATTTTTCAATAACACAAAACTATGTGCAGCAACGGCGCGTGCCATTTTACGATTATCAGATGACAGCAGTTCTTTCACCGCTCTGTCTGCATTCATTCTGTTATAAGGATCTTTGAATAATCCGAGTTTATATTTTGCTTCCAGTATACGGCGACAGGCCTGGTCAATTTCCTTCTGAGTTATTTTCCCCGATTGCAGAGATTTTTTCAATGTGTTCAGGTACCCTTCACTCACCATATCCATGTCCAGCCCGGCATTCAGTGCGAGCGCGGATATCGCTGCGATGTCACCCATACCATGCGCTTCCATTTCACTCAGCGAAGTATAATCTGAAACGACGAGACCGTTAAATTTCCATTGATTGCGCAGCAGATCCGTCAGCAGCCATCGGTTACCCGTAGCCGGTATACCATCAATTTCATTGAAGGAGCTCATCACGGAAGCGCAACCCGCATCAATAGCGGCTTTATAGGGAGGCAGGTAATACTGATACATTTTGATCCGGCTCATATCAACCGTATTGTATTCGCGCCCTGCTTCGGAACCTCCATATAATGCGAAGTGTTTTACACAGGCCATGACTGTTTCAATATTGCTCAGGTCCTTACCCTGGTAGCCATGTACCATGGCGGCGGCGATCTGTGAACCCAGGTAAGGATCTTCTCCAGATCCTTCTGAAACCCTTCCCCAGCGCGGATCACGGGCAATGTCAACCATGGGGGAAAAAGCCCAGGCGAGTCCGTCAGCACTGGCTTCACGAGCGGCAATCCGTGCCGTCTTTTCAATCAGGTCCATATCCCAGGTACAGGAAAGTCCCAGTGGAATCGGAAACATCGTCCGGTGCCCGTGTATTACGTCTAATCCGAAAATCAGCGGAATATGCAAGCGCGAATCTTTTACAGCAATATCCTGCGCCTGTCTTACTTTATCCGGACCCGTGATGCCGAATAAGCCACCCACATTTCCCGCGCGGATTTTACTATCAACATCCTTACTGACTACGGTGCCTGTAACGGCACCACCAGGGATTACCAGATTGAGCTGACCGATTTTTTCTTCAACGGTCATTCTGCCCATCAGCTTAGTGATGAAATCATTCATTTTGGCATCCTGCGCCTGGGTAAGACTTACAGTGATCAGCGTTATAAAAATCACCAGAACCTTTTTCATGTTGGTTTATTTTGATAAGTAGGGAAAAATTTCTTTTTGCCAGATCGCGTAGCCTTTTGCATTCATATGCAGATTGTCTTCCAGAAAAATATCTGTCATGATGGAGCCATCCGGGTTCAGCATTTTATGGTATACATCCACGAAAGCTGCATTGGGTATAATGGATAGATAGGTCTGGATGAGCAGGTTGGCTTTTTCCATTTTTTCTTTTAACCTGACCCGGCTCGGACTGGGCTTGATGGAAACAAATACAATATTCTCACCGGGCAGGCCAACCCGGATGGCTTCGAATAAAACCCTGAAGCGTTCAAAAACCGAGTCTGCTGTGATGGCATCGGAAGATGCGAGATCATTGTCGCCGCAATAAATTACCACCTGTTTTGGATGATAGGCAATAATAATATCGTTGGTATATCGAATCACATCCGGGAAGGTCGATCCGCCGAAGCCCCGGTTGATAATAGTAAAACCCGGGAAATAAGTATTAATATCTGTCCATTTCCTGAATGAAGAACTGCCGACAAAAAGGATCGCATTGGCTGGCGGCGGATTTAATTTGTCCTGATTTTTAAACGCCTGTATTTCATCAGCAAAGGGCTGTCCGAAACTTTGAACGGATACAAAAATGCAAACGATAAAAAGAAGATGTTTATAAAATCTCATGGTCGTCGTTTTGATGAAAAGATCATGGTTCTGATTTCGGTACTTTTACTTCAATGGGTTTTGTTTTTTCTGAAATGCCATTTTCGTTGAAGGATTCGATGGAAAAATAATACGTCCTGCCTTTGTCCATCGGTTTAAAATAATACTGGTTGTCGTTATAGACCATCACATTATTGTACAATTTGTTTGCCGCAATGCCCCAGTAAATATTATATCCCGTTGCGTTATTCACGGTGATCCATTTGATCAATGCGTTACGCGGATCATTCTCACTGCGTAAAACGATGAATTGTTTTACGGTATCCGGTTTTTGCCCCCCTCCTTTTCCAAAAACACGCAGACCGCTGATAGCAAATTTACCGGTTGGCATGTGTATGTTTTCCAATTTTATCAAACGCGTCCGGACGGGTCTGGAAAGCTCCAGGTATTCATGGGGAATATCTGTTTGATTATGACTCTTGTCGGCAAGCACACTCCAGGTTCTCCCATCAGAAGATTCCCAAAGAATATATTGATGATATAGGCCGGGTATTTTCCCAAGAAATGATGAATCCACATCCTGGTCAGCATAATTGATCTGAACCGCATATACGGTGCTAAGTGCTCCCAGGTCTGTTTGTATCCATTCATGGTCGGCTCCGGAGGCCGCACTCCAATATGTGCGGATATCCTCATCCACGGCATTGTTGGCTGCATAGCCACCGAATGTGGAGGAAACCTGAACGGGTTTGTTATAATTCAACAACATCCATCCCGTAAAATTTCCATTCAGATGATCTTTTTTTTCTGTCGGCAGGAACTGGGGATAATCTCCAAAGGCTGTATTCGCATACAGGATATCATCGCCATCGAAACCCGCCGGCCAGATGCCGAGCCTTCTTTCAAAATTATTTTTGATATTCACGACCATCGTGGATATATGCCACCAGTTTCCAAATGGATCCTGGTAAGTGGATCCGTGGCCCGCACCCCGGGCAAAACCACCGGGTTTATACGAAAACGGATTGCTTGCCTGATAAGTAAAAGGGCCCATCGGATGGTCAGCAATATATACGCCGTCGCCATAACCCCTGATCTCCGTACCCGGACCACCATATTGCAGATAATATTTTCCATGATGTTTATTCATCCAGGCGCCTTCAATAAAAGGATTCAGAAAATTATTGTCATTGTATTCGCCAAACCGTTCCCAGCCATGTATGTCGTCATGAAGTTTGAGCAATTCTTTGTGTTCGCCGATCGGTTGTAAAGTTTTACGGTCAATCTCCCATCCGTAGATGGGATATAAATTACTGGAACCATGATAAAGAAAAATCTTACCATCATCATCCAGAAATAATGCCGGATCCCAGGCGCCTGCCTGAAAGGAATCCACGGCTTCCTTCCATTGATCCTGTTTTGGATTTGTACTCATCCAGAGCGGGAAATTTTTTGTATAGGTTGAACCGATCACCAATAATGTGTCACCCAGTACCAGTGTGGCCGGCGCGCAGAGATCGTCATATACATGATGCCAGGGTTTTAAAAAAGAGCGATGTATAAAATGCCAGTTCAGCATATCACTGCTCCACCAGTAGCCCCACTGGTTGGTTGAGAATAAAAAATAATCTCCCTTATACATCGTCATCACCGGATCTGCTGTGGCCCGGTGGCGGCCTGCTTCAGAAAAATTCGGAATAGGTGTGTATCCGTAATCAATGTTAATCGGGTTGCAATATGTTTTTTGCTGGGCTGTGGCATCATAAAAGACAATGCTGACGATCAGAACGCTAACGATTCTTCTCAGCAATAGAAAGTTTTTTTTCATGCAGCCTATCGAATGGGATGCTAAGTTATTTATTAATAGGTGGCTGGAAGTCTAATTTTTGCAGACCCAGCTGCACTTCTTTACAACTCATGAATAATTTCCACAAAAGACCGGAGCGATAATTTTCGATCATCACAACGATGGGACCTTCGTCAATGGCCAGGTAACTGTCGGCATACCAGTTTTTACTTTCATTGAATGCATCAGTAAATCCGTAGGCGCCCCAGATTTTATTTCCGAGATCATAATAAAAATGTTTCAGCGCCTTCATGGAATATTCAGGTGTATAGGGAAAGGAGGAAAGCGCTGCGGTCGGACTGATGGTTCCGAAATCATTACTGGGAGATTGTGCATTGTATCCGTCGTACGTATCACTGGCAGTAAGCCCCCAGCAGTTTTCACCATAGCCTTTAAAATGCTTGGGATTCTGAACGCAATATTTATAGTTTATCAAAGTATGGTTGTAATTCTGATCCCAGTAATCGGCATATTCATCTTTGAGCAGATGCGGGTTTAAGCCCATAAAACTGTAGTGTGCAAAAAAAAGTGGACCCCCATAGGGATATCCGAGTGGGAGTTTAACGCCATAATATTCTCTTCCGTTAATAAAATGATCACTCTCGGGCCAGCACTTGTGATATACGCTATCCGTGATCGGATAAGTAGACGAAGACGCGCCCAGCACATAGGCAATCAGGCATTCATCCCAGCCATGAATTTCGACATTCATACTCCATCCGTTATTCGGGCTCCAGTGCCAGTAATAGGAATTCCCCTGGTCACGCTGCAGCCAGCTCCATTCAGCCTGAGACCAGAGCACGTTGATACGGTTGCGTAATTCTTTTTCCAATGCAGTATTTTGGTTGAAATATTGTCGCGCACATAGTAAACCTTCAAATAAATATGCCGTTTCCACCACATCGGCACCATCGTCTTTTCGTGAAAAGGGAACGGTAATGCCGGTTGCACCATTCAGCCAATGCGGAAAAATGCCATGATAACTGTTCGCCTTGCTTAAGAATTTTACGGACTTCAATAAATGTTTTACGGCGGTATCCCTGTTGATCCAATGACGCTCGGTGGCAACGATTATGGCCATCACGCCGAATCCGCTTCCACCGGTTGTTACGACTTCGTTACCATAAGCAGGCGTCGTATTACTTCGTTCGCGGGCGAGGCCGCTGACGGGATGAGAGAATTCCCAGAAATATTTGAATGTTTGTTTTTGTACCATGTCGAGCAGGGCACTGTCGGAAAGGGGTTGACGGTTGGTGGTTGACGGTTGACGGTATGCCGACGAAGTGTTGGTCTTTGTTTTTTCAACAGGTACTGCAACCTGTGCGAAAGAAAATGTGGAGATCAGTAGAAGCGGGCAAAGAATTCCTTTTTTAAAGAAAGAATCAGGCATGATCATTTAATTCAGATTCGGAGATTGAAATCCCAGGCTCTTCATGCCTGTTTTTATTTCCGGACTACTCATGAACAGATTCCAGAGAAGACCCGAACGATAATTTTCTATCATGATGATTTCCGGTCCCTGGTCAATGGCAAGATAAGAATTCGCAAACCAGACATTGGTCAGATTGAATGCGTCCACAAAACCATAATTTCCCCAGAGCTTATCACCGAGTTTGTAATAAAAAAATCGAATGGCATTCATGGATTGTGTCGGCGTATAAGGTATGGATGATATAGCTGCTGTAGGACTGATTACTCCATCATCATTGGTGGGTGAATGGGCAGAATAACCGCCCTGTTCATCACTGGCGGTAAGACCCCAAACGGAACTACTGTATCCGTTAAAATGATGCGGGTTAGCTACGCAATAACTATAATTTATCAGCGAGTGATTCTGATTTTGCATCCAGTAGTCTGCATAGGTATCAGTCAGGTTATTTGGATTGACGCCCAGGAATGAATAATGCGCAAAAAACAAGGGGCCACCATAGGGGGGACCAAGTGGCAGTGTAAAGCCATAATAGGAAGATCCGTTTTTAATGCTGCCATTCAACGCCCATCCGTTATCATATACAATTTTTGGAATGCGGTTGGAATCTATCGTAGAGGAAGCAGCCAGTGCATAAACAATCATGGCTTCATCCCAGCCGTTGATCTGTTGACCGATAGCAAAACCAACAGTGGGGCTCCAGTGCCAGTACAATACATTCTGACCACTCTGCCGGAACCAGTTCCATTCAACACCGTTCCATAAATTATTAATTGCCGCCCGTAAAGAAATTTCAGCGGGATCGCTGCTATTGAAATATTGACGTGCAGTCAAAAGACCTTCCATCAGATACGAAGTTTCCACAAGATCTGCTCCATTATCCTGGGTACTGAAAGGAATGGTTGCGCCTGTGGTTCCGTCCATCCAGTGAGGGAAAGCGCCATGATAACGGTGAGCCTTGTTGGTTAAAAAATTCACGATCGTATCGATTCTTGAAAGTGCCTGTGCATGTGTTATGAAATTTCTTTGAGCTCCGACGATGAGCGCCATCACACCAAATCCGGTTCCTCCGGTAGCAATCGTTTGACCATCCGAATTGCGTTCCCGCGCCATTCCCGATACCGGATGTCCGAAATCATAGAAATATTTAAACGTTTGTTGTTCAACGAGAGTTAACAGGGCGCTGTCGGTAATCTGCGGGAATTTATCAGTTGAATCGATAGCTGTTACAAAGTTGACGGCGAACTGACTCGCCAATGATGCACCGGACGATGATTTGAATGCGGTTGAAACAGTCAGGGAATAACTGGTGAGACCGCCGAGTGCAGAAGCAGGCGTTATAATCAGTGTTGAATCGTTGTTAGCGTATGAATAATTGTCCGCTATAACCAAACCGCCTCCGGTCATATTAACATTGCCCACGACACTTGACTTATCAATCGAAGCGGAGAATGAAATTTTTATTACGGGATTTGTTTTCACATTCGGAAGAGTTCCTCCTGTGTAGATGCTATCATCAATCGTCGATTTTACCTCATTGAAAGTACCCGAGCCTGAATGCCCGGGATTGCTGTCTTTTTTACATGCAAAAAATAGAACAAATGTTATAAAAAAAATCCCCGTTCTTTTCACTGTGCCGATTATTAGGATTGAAATGCAATCTGTCTGAAATTTTTTTATATCTAAAAAGGCTGCCTTAATTTAGACAGCCTTTTTAGAATATAAATCGGTTTTATTTATCTGTTTGCCTGTCCGTTCAGGAATAAACCAGAAACTTCTGTTTGTGTAAGAGCGCGGCTAAAAACTCTCAACTCATCCAACTGACCAAGGAAACAGGCATTGCTGGCTTTCTGTCCAAATAAACCATCCGGCCATGTACCTAAAGAAATGCTCTGCGGAGCATCAGTAAATTTCAGAGGTCCAAGCGGAGTAGTCATAGTACCATCAGTATAAAGCGGATTCGGCGTAACGTATTTACCGTTTGTGAAGGCTTCATTCGCTCCCGTGGGAACTGCATTCTGATAAGTAGTATATGTGGATGTTCCTCCATTATAACTTACAGTAAAGAAAACCCATTTACCGATTGCACTGGTATTAAATGTTTCAGGAACAAAGAGTGCATAGTTGGGCGCATCTCCAATATCCCAAAATCCGGAGTGAACTCTTACTGAATCTCCTGTCAGATTTTTATTGGCCGGACTTTCGAATTCGTTTATAATTTCGCCCTGTTGTGTAACACCTGAATAGAAAAATACACCCTGCGTTGTATTGGTATCTACATTGGCAGCCAGATTATACCAAAACGAAATCGTATAACTCGCCAGGCTTGTTGGAAATGAAGCAGGAGGAACGAATGTTGCATAAGTGCCCTGAGATCCCTGATATGATTTTCCTCTGACCCCGGTAGCTCCATACGCCGGCGTACCAAATGTTGTCGCCGTCAAACTACCCTTGTGATCGTTCAAATCCCCATCGAATGGCCAATATGCAATCAGCGCGTCTGCGGCGACAGAATCCGAAGATACATAACCTCCAATGGGCGTTGGCGGCGGCGGTGTATTGCTCTTACTGGATGATTTTGAACACGACACAATGCTTATCGCTGCCATGGTTATCCCCGCAATCATAAATAGGGAAAACTTGCTTTTTACTTTTTTCATACTTTTTGATTTTTACTTTAAAATTGAATAAAGACGTAGACTATATTTTTTTATGTGTCTGCAAAACTAGTACCCGTTATTTTGTGTGAGTCTGCCACCACTCACGGCAATTTCAGATGATGGTATCGGCAATAGCTCACTTTTACCAACAACAAAATTTTTTCCTGCTGCCTGCATGACCTGTGCCGCACGTCCCTGCCTGACAATATCCCAGAACCGGTCATGTTCCATGGCGAGTTCCACACGACGTTCATTCCAGATGGCGTTTCGTAAGTCTGTTTGCGAACTGGCTGTTGTTGCAGCCAACCCCGCCCTGCTGCGTACCGCATTCAGATTACTTACCGCACCTGCGGTATTGCCTAATTCATTGTCAGCTTCAGCCTTTAACAACAGCACTTCCGCGTAGCGCAGTATATGAACGTTTTTTTGGCATAAACCACGATTGTTTATAAAAGCTTCAATTTGCGCCTTCGCCCCACCCGGCGGGATCTGACTATGATAAGCTTTATAATTATAATATGTATGTACACCCAATAAAGAGGGCACAATAAATCCGTCGAACAAGGTATCAGGGGGTGAAGTGGCTGGTAAATCGATGATAGTAGCAGACTTCCTCAGATCTCCGGCTTCATAGGCCGATGCCAGATTTGCGGTTGGCATACAGAGTCCAAAACCATCATCACCCAAAGGCTGGAAAAATCCGGGATTATTCCATGGAGTTGTTGGAGTGCCCATCCCGTTATCCTGCCTGGGTCCCTGAAATTCTACATATTCCGGTATGCCATAATCCACGCTTCCATATAATCCGGTCTCTACTTCAAATATAGATTCCGGACAATTATCACCAGCCTGCCGCCAGAGTATTGAATAGTCAGGCATTAATTGATACTGACCTGAACTGATCACATCCTGCGCCAGACTATCCGCCTCTACCCAGTTCTTCAAATAAATATCAACTTTCGAAAGTAATGTTTCCGCGGCGCCTTTCGTAGCCCGGCCCACTGCCGTAGCGGACTTTAACGGTAAATTGGCTATGGCAAATTGCAGATCGGGGATGATTGCCAGGTTATACACATCAGTCAGGTTTGCACGAGTATAAAAAGTACTATCCTGATTACGTGGTCCTGTCGGAACGGATAAGACAATGGGCACTCCGCCGAACATTCGCACAAGGTTAAAATAATAATAAGCACGCAGAAAACGCATTTCTGCGATCTGGCCATTAAGTTGTGCAGGGGTCATCGAATTTGCAATCTTCGGAAGATCATTGATCGCAACATTTGTTCTCGATATACCAGCATAATAACCCCGCCACAAACCGGCAACATATGTATTATCTGATGTGGTGTTAAAATTGTCAATGTCTGCTGCCTGGGGCTGGTCTCCGGCATAACTACCCTTATCTGCATCATCAGAAATAATATTGGTTACTGTAATAAAATAAATGCCATGGATATCGTATTGTCCGAAACCTGATTGCGTGGGATCAGGAGTGATCAAAGCATTATAAGCACCTGTGACTTCTGCAGCAATTACCTGGGGATCGTTTGTTGAACTTCCCTGACCCTGTAATGGTACTTCCAAAAAGCTTTTTGCGCATCCGGCTATCACCGATGTGAAGCAAAAAAGGAGAAGCAATTTATTTTTCATCTTTCAAAATTGAATTTTGAGATTCTTACTTTTCAAAGACCAAGATTTATTCCGAAAGCAAATGTTCTGATCGTTGGATAGGTATTAAAGTCAATTCCCGAATTGGTTGCCGTCGTAACAGGAATTACCGTATTAGCTGTCAAGGCTGTCGCGTTATTGACTGCCGCTGCACTCGTCAACTCAGATGAAAACCCATCATATTTTTTAAGCGTCACCAGATTTTGCCCATTAAAGAAAATCCGGCAGCTCGTTATGACTTTCTGCCTGCCGAGTACTTTTGCGGGTAAGTTATACCCCAGGGTCACATTGTTGAGCCGTACAAAAGTTCCCGACGCAATAAAATAGGAGGATGCCGGAAGGTTCCCTTCATTTGCCCTCGGCTGGGTTTGTGATTTGTTCGTAGGCGTCCAATAACTGGTAGCGACAGATTTTTCAATGTTATCGGTAGCAACGACCCTCGCTTGTAATTTTCCATTGTACACCTGATTACCAATATTGGAATAGATGTCAAATGAAAAATCGAAACTACCATAGTTCAGGCCACCCGACATGCCGATGTATAATTTTGGCTGGTAGGCACCCTGGAAAGCGGTATCCAGCTTGCCGTCAACACTATATTTATAAATAAAATCGCCAGGCTGAGCGCCACCCTGTAGTAAATTTCCATTCTTGTCTTTGTAATTATTAATCTCGCCCTGGTTTTGAAAAACACCAACAACCTGTCTCATGAAAAATGAACCGATCGGATAACCGGCTTTTGTTTCAGTGGTGAAATAGCCATTAATATTTCCATCAAAAAATGGCAGGCCCCCATTCAGGCTTATCACTTTATTCTGATTGTATGAAACATTACCTCCGATAAAATAAGAGATTTTTGAGTTCACCGTTTCATGCCAGCGGGCAGAAAATTCAATTCCCTTATTATCAATAGATGCTGCATTCGTAAGTACATCACCGGCCGTAATATTACTGCTTGGATTCGCCTGGCTTCCAAAAGTTCCCGGCACCTGCACATAGATCAGCGCATTGTTAACTCTTTTATCGTACACATCAAATTCACCTGTTAATTTTCCTTTGAGAATACTGTATTCAAATCCCAGATCTGTTTCGTTGGTTGTTTCCCATTGAATATTCAGATCTTTTATTTGCGGAACAATGGAACCAGTCACTGATCCGGTGGCTGTATTTCCGCTGTTAAAGAAATAAGGCAGATTGGATATATTGGTCGGAACCGAACCATCAGCAGGAACATTTGAATTACCCAGTTTACCCCAGCTGGCTCTTAATTTCAGATATTGAAAAATATGCTGGCCCTCCATAAATTTTTCATTCGTCATAACCCAGCCCGCGCTCACACCAGGAAAATATCCCCAGCGGTTCTGTGCATTAAATACAGAACTGCCATCTGCCCGTAAATTGGCATTGAGTAAAAACCTTCCGTCAAAATTATAGGTGATCCTGCCGAAGTAAGAAACGGTGGTATTTTTTTGTACTGAACTACTGTTAGCCTGGGTTGACTGATCACCATTCTGTAAATACCATTCGCTCTGAACCGGAGGGACCTTATTTCTTGTACCAGAGAAACTGGTTACATAGTATTCCTGCGATTCTGTACCGGCAAGAATTTCCAGTTTATTCTTTCCAAACTGTGCATTATAATCAAGCGTGTTACTCCAGACCCAGCGATCAGATTTTAAATTGGCTACTGCCAGTGTACTTAGACTGGGCCCCTGGCTGCCGCCTGTAACATTAAAGAATGTTGTGTCATTAGGATGCGCATAAGTATATGCACGATCGTCATAAAATACCAGGTCTGCTCCATAGGTTGATCTGAATGCAAGAGATGATATTGGTTTTATTTCGATAAATGCACTTCCCTGTAACCTGTTGCTATGGCTAAGATCATCAATACCCTGGGCTGTCAACACCGGATTTCCGACATTCTGATATTGAGAGGTATTGCCGAATTTCCCATCCACGATTGCAGGAACCAGGGGCGCGGCCCGGTACGCATCTTCTGTTATAGTGCCTACCTGTACGTTTTGACCGGTTTGATTTGCATATGAAATCGTGGTACCAATCTTCATGAATGTGGCAGGACTATATTCATTATTAAAACGCACAGTAAACCGGCTGTAGTCGTTATAGATAATAGTGCCCTCATTTGTCTGGTAACCTGCGCTGATCGCATATTTATCCTGTGGACTGCTTCCCGTAATAGAAATATTATAGTTTTGATAAAAGGCGTTGCGCAAAATCTGATCATACCAATTTGTTGAATAACCTGTAGCCTGCACCGGCAGACCGGTAACGGCCTCGCGATAATTTATATATTCAGTCGCATTGGCCATGGGCACAACATAGGCTGCCTGTTGACTGCCTACGTTTGCACTGAAATTGATTTTCATTTTACCGGCACCCTGTCTTGTGGAAATCAGGATGACACCATTGGCACCCCTCACGCCATAAATGGAACAGGCAGATGCATCCTTTAATATATCAACCGAGAGTATATCATTTGTATTGATATTGGTAATATCATCCGTCCAGATTCCATCCACGATATATAAAGGATTACCGCCGGCCAATATGGAACCCGATCCGCGAATTACGACCTGCGGCAGACTTCCAGGCTGTCCACTGCTGGTTACCTGGACACCGGCCACCTGGCCTTGCAGTGCCTGCGTAGCAGTCAATACAGGTTGTTTTGAAAGTTCGTCTCCCTTAACATGTGCAATGGCGCCGGTAACATCCAGTTTTTTTTGTGTTCCGTATCCTACAACGACAACCTGATTTAAATTGCCGGTAGAGGGAACCAGGTGAACACTCAGCGTCGTTTGACTACCTACATTGACTTCCTGAGAAACATATCCCACGCTGGAAAATATAAGGACTGCATTTTCAGGAACCGAAATAACGAACACTCCATTTGAATCGGTCGTTGTGCCTGCTTTAACTCCTTTTACAGTAATAGAAACACTGCTGAGTGCTTCGCCATTATCTCCAACCACTTTTCCCCGGACAATAATATCCTGACCAGCATCCGTTGAAGTAACGACGATCAGTTTATTATCAAGCATTTTATATTGAAGGTTCGTGCCGGCGAAAATTGTTTTCAATACCTGGGTGATATCTGCATCATCCACATCCACATCCACCAGCTTATGAATGTCCTGCAACCGGCTGTTGAATAAGAAATGATAACCGCTTTCTTTTTCAAGTGTTGTAAAAACCTGGCGGATCTCCGCATTTTTCATGTGGATGGAAACAAGTGGCTGCCCGGAAGCAATCGCCGAAAACCATAACAGTGTGACAAAAACCATCAGGAAACTACATTTCATGCATGATGAATTTTTCATTTTGGCTGAGTTGAGTGAACACCTGTAGTAGTATTGTAAATAAAAACCTGGTTACCTTTTATCTCATAATTAAAATCTGTTGTTGTCTGCTCCGCCGTTAAGCGCAGCGCATCGAGTGCCTGGGATACGGTTTCGTTTTGAAAGCTTCCTGTAAAATGAATTGTATCCAGTGCCGCATCGGCCACTTTAAAAGACACGCCATATTTTCTTTCCATGTTTTGCAGTAAGTCGTGAAATGACATATCATTAAAATAAAGGCGGTTCTCCATCCATCCGGTTTCGGTGATGCTGCTGTCGGAACCAATTCTGTTCAGGTGTTCAATACTGATCAAAGGAACCATTCCGGGCATTCCGCGATTTATATTCCCATTGGCATTCGATTCCTTCTTATCAATGATCAATTTCTGGTTGGGTTTAAGAATTATTTTCTTTGCAGGCTGGGAAGGGAAACTCACCTCTATGCTTCCTTTTATCAGGCTGGTTTCGATGGTCCGGTCCTCCGGATATGATTTTACATTAAAAACCGTACCCAGCACCCGGATATTTATTTTGCCTGTATGGATGATAAATGGTTTTTTAGGATTTTTGGCCACATCAAAATAGGCTTCCCCGCTCAGGGTCACTTCCCTGAGCGTGGTTCCGTACAAGGAATCATATGTTAAACGGCTGCCCGCATTGAGCCACACCGAGCTGCCATCCGGAAGCAGGATATTGCTTTTGGATCCATTGCGTGTAATTACCTCCCAAACAGGTTTTTGAATGGCTGCGGGGGAAGGATTCCGCATATTTAATAAGTAGTATCCAAGAAATAATAATATGAATCCGGCAGAGAGTATGGCAATCATCTTCCTTTTTTGGAAGCGGTTCGGAGAATCCGGAAATTCATCCAGGGGTGCTTCGGCTCTTGTATTACCCATATCCATTCCAAGGGAACGCATTCTGTCCATATGCCTTTGAAAAGCGATTTCGGACTGGGCTGCCTCTTCATCGGATTGTTTTTTCCACATGTCCTGCAAAGCTTCCAGTGAATAATGCAGATCCGGACTCAGGCGCAGAGCCGATTCCAGCTCCTTTAATTCGCCCGGACTTGCTTCGCCCGCAAGCTTTTTAGCGATTAAATTCCATATGCGATCGTTTTCCATACAGCGAAATGTATCAGCAGGACAGGTAAATCGTGGTTTACCCCCAAACACAAACACAAGTATGGAAGAATGGAAGTATGGAAGAATGGAAGTACTGAAGCACAGCACTCTGCACGGGCATTAACAGGCTGAAGGAGCCAGAGAGCAGATTAATTAATGCAGGCCGGCGATCACGGGAATACTTCTGCCGATATCGAAGTGGATGGCGGCGCTGATTTTTTTAAGAGCGATGGATAACTGGTTTTCGATGGTTTTTTCGGAAACCTGGAGTATTTCAGCGGCTTCCCGGTATTTGAAACCATATTCCTTTACCAATTTGAAAGAAAGTTTACAACGCGGCGGAAGATCGTCCACCACATCGTGAATGAGACGAAGCATTTCTGCACTGATCATACATTCTTCCGGATCAGGTGCAGAATAAAACAAATGGCTTTTGAATTCGTCAATATCAGCGTGACGATGCCTTTTTTGTTTCTCCAGCTGGTTGATACTCAAATGACGTGCAGCCACAAAACAATACACCCGGAGATTCTGAATCTCTTCGAGGGTTGATCTTTTCTCCCAGATTTTCATGAACAGGTCAGAAACGATTTCTTCTGCAGGCTGACGGGATTTAATGATACCTAAAACAAATTGAAAAAGGGAAGGATAAAAAGCCGTGAATAACTCTTTATAAGCCATCTGATCGTCAAAGCGGCTGACCCTGCTTTGCAGGTAAACAATTCTGGAGGCAGCAATCGAAGGCATGTAGAGTCTTTTTTGCGAGGCGGATGACAAGTTACAGAATTCGTCGATTATATTGATTGACCACATTAAGGAATTATTTGCTGCATACCGGAATCGGAAGCAGAATATTTTAAATCTGGTTCTGAAAGCTATATTTTTGCAGCTGCCTGAAAAGGCGGGACCCTTAGCTCAGTTGGTTAGAGCATCTGACTCATAATCAGAGGGTCGCTGGTTCAAGCCCAGCAGGGTCCACACGGTTCGCTAAACACATTGTAACTCAAAGGCTCATGGCCATGACCATGAGCTTTTTTATTGATTGCTTTAACCTTTTATTAACCTCAAGGCAAATACATTTGTCACTCAATTGAAAATATGAAGAAACTTCTGGGCATTGCATTATTAGTAATGTCAGGCCATGTCGTTCTCGCCCAGGTAGATAGTACCAAATCATCCTATAAAAGCGGAAGCTACTACTCCCATCAAAACGATTCGACCAAAAATAAACAGGGTAAACCAACTTACGCATCTCTGAATCTGAAGAATCGCCCGAACGACCATTTTATGCTCGAGTTTAGTTATGATAACTGGATCGGTAAAACCGATTCCATGAATACAGTCGGTTTCTCCAGGGGATTCGCCATGTATTTCATGTATGATTTTCCCTTTAAAAGTGACCCCCACTTCAGCGTGGGTGCAGGTATCGGCATCAATGCAAGCAATATCTTCTTCGATAAAACCGAGGTATTGGTAGCAGCACCGGGCAATCAGACCCTTGCTTTTCCCAGTACGGCCAACACAGATCATTTCAAGAAATATAAACTCGTGCTGACCAACCTGGAAGTTCCTTTGGAGCTTCGATATGCTTTTAATCCGGCGAATACCAACAAGAGCTGGAAGATCGCATTGGGTTTTAAAGCGGGTTTACTCATGAGCGCCTACACGAAAGGGAAGGACCTTCTAAACCAGGCCGGACAAACAGAAAACAACTATATTGAAAAGAAAAGTTCAACAAGCTTCTTCAATAGCGGCCGGGTCGTCGGCACTGCCAGGGTGAGCTATGGATTTATCGGCGTTTTCGGGCAACTTCAAATCACACCATTAATTAAAAGCGGCGCCGGGCCGTCTATAAATCCCTATTCGATTGGGATCGTGTTAAGCGGACTTTAGAGCAGAAGGCAGGATGCAGGACGCAGGACGCGTCGCCCCCTGCCTCCCGCGTCCTGCGTTGATTATCTTTGACACAATTATGGCTATAGAAAGGCATATTATGGAGGCCGAGGAAAAGGCTGTTTTGGTGGCAGTAATGCTGCAGGACCAGACCGAACAGCAGGTAAACGAATACCTGGATGAACTGGCCTTTCTGGCAGAGACGGCCGGAGCCATTACCCAGCGAAAATTTATACAGAAACTTGCCCATCCCGACAGCAAAACCTTTATTGGGAAGGGAAAACTGGAGGAAATCAAGGCATATATTCAGGGGAAAGGCATCCGCGTGGTGATTTTTGACGATGAACTCTCCGGTTCCCAGATCACCAATATTGAAAAAGTACTGGATTGCAAGACCATCGACCGGTCAGACCTGATCCTGGACATTTTTGCCCGCCGTGCCAAGACGGCCCAGGCCCGGCTTCAGGTGGAACTGGCTCAATACCAGTATCTGCTGCCACGGCTTCGAGGCATGTGGAAACATCTGGAAAGATTGGGAGGAGGTATCGGAACCAGGGGTCCGGGTGAAACGGAAATTGAAACGGATCGTCGTATTGTACGCGATAAGATCACCCTGCTCAGAAAGAAACTGAGGGAGATTGATAAACAGGCACAGACCCAGCGCAAGGAAAGAGGCGAACTGGTGCGGGTGGCCCTGGTCGGATATACCAATGTGGGCAAATCCACGCTGATGAACCTGCTGAGTAAGAGCGATGTATTTGCAGAAAATAAACTGTTTGCCACGCTCGACACCACCACAAGGAAGCTCGTTTATGAAAATATGCCCTTTTTGATGAGTGATACGGTCGGATTTATCAGGAAACTGCCACATCACCTGGTGGAAAGTTTTAAAAGCACCCTGGATGAAGTCCGCGAATCAGACCTGTTGCTGCATGTAGTCGATATATCTCATCCGAGATATGAAGAGCAGCTGGGGGTGGTGAACAAGACATTGCAGGAAATCAATGCTTTTGATAAACCGGTGATCTATGTCTTCAACAAAATGGACCGCTATGAGGAACTGAATTTCGATGAATGGCTGGACGAGGGAACGAAAGAGGAATTATTAAAAGAACTCAAAGAAAGATGGGAAGCGGAAACGCAATCCGTCTGCATATTCATGTCGGCCACCGAACGTTCAAACGTTGACGGTTTACGCGAGGCCCTGCTGAGCAGGGTGAAGGAATTATATAAGGAAAGGTTTCCCTACAGAACGGAACATTTTTACTAATCAAGCATGTGCTTGAAACATATATGAGTATTACTTGAGCCGAGGCAAGTCCACGTCAAGTCCGCCTTTATGTGGACTTGACGTGGACTTGCCCCGACTCCAATACGACTGAAATACGGATGAGGTATGGATGAAACTGATATAGGAAATTGTCTGATTCTGATTTTGCCGGACACGAAAAAAACGTATTTTTGCAGCCCTTTCAGGAAAACCGGGAAGGAGATTCCCCTTTAGCTCAGCTGGTTAGAGCATCTGACTGTTAATCAGAGGGTCGCTGGTTCAAGTCCAGCAGGGGGAGCCAAACTTGACAACCCAGCCTTTGCGCTGGGTTTTTGTTTTCTGAACCAAGGTGCAAACGTAGTTATAGGCTCGTTGATATGTCTTATAGATGTTTCCGGGCTGGAAACTGTAGTGAATCATAACATTATTACTGTCGATAAATGCATAAAGGGGACCTTCACCTTTTTTATACTTAGGATGCTCTGAAGTATAAAATCGAAGGTTACTATTATCAACCTTTATTTTATACGCCATTTTTGGCGTGCTGCCGCAGGAAGCTATAAAGGCTACTATGGATAGAAGGAATAGCTTTATCAATATATTTTTTATATGCAGATTAACCATTGCTGATCCAGTTACCGTTTAATATTGAGATATACTTAATGGATTAAGTCGATGATATGTAGCTCTGAACAAAAAGTTAGTTGTATTTCTTTTCACAGAATTCTTTTGCCAAGTCGTAAAAATCTTTGTCACCGAAACCGAACCCGGACCAAAACTCATTTGCTCTGTATTCTTTTATTTTAGTCAAAGCCTGTTCAATCCTTCCTTCCTCGATATATGACGTAACAATACCTACCGTATTTCTTTTCTCTTCCGTCATCATGTCATTGCGGAAATCTTCTAAGGTCTTAGATTCCGATAACTTTTCGAGCACCTTGCCTTCAATGTTTTTCAGCAACTGCGTAATTTCAACTGAAGGGTTTAACTCGTTTTCAATAGCTATTTTGTATTCAAAATAATGAATGTCTCGGACACAGAAAGCAGCTTCTCCCCGAAAACTCAAAGGCATTTTTTTATTAGCTTCTTCGTCAATAATATCCCAGAATACATTATCAATAATCATCGGCTTATAACCCAGCCAGCCGGAAATTTCATTCTTATCTCGGCCCATATAAAAATTCGAACAAAAGAAAAGATCCCCCACAGATTTGAAAATAAAATATCCTTTAAACCGCCATCCATATGCCTTGCATAAATTCTTAACGCTTCCTAACCAAAGTTTTTCCTTCTCTTTATATTTCATTTCATCTAATTATACTACTGGTGTAAAACTAAATCTTAAAGAGTATTAAGTCATCGTTTTACAAGCACTTCATAGCTCTGTATAACATCAAATTCTAAATAGACTGTTCGTATTTTCATTTTAACGCTAACCGCAGCATAAAATTTGCAGGTGCTTTTTTATTTGCAAACAGTTTCCAAATAAATTTGCGATCGGTATTCTTACAAGTCGTCTAAAGCCTGTTTTTTTATAGTTTTGCCGTTGATTTTGTCAAAGTAGGCTAACCTGACAAAACATCGCGTCAGGCCATCATGTTCGATTGATAATTGAATAGTGCCTTTTTCTGTTCCGTAGTTTGTATGGTATTTGCATTCGTCAAGTTTAACGTAACTCATTTTGACCATGTCGTCTATTGGTTGTCCGTTTGATTGAAACTCCTCTATGCCATCTGAAGGTTTTCCATATTTTTCAGTTAGCATTTCTTTCAAGTTAAAGTAATTAGATGAAAGGGATGACCACGTATCACGGTCAGGAAAAAGCACATCTATTTTGCTGACTAAATCCTTGTTTTTAAGGGTCGACACTCTAACAATACAAGATTTGTATGAAGCAAAGTCACCTTCCAAAATTGCAATACCATCTTGTATCCCCGTACGAATAAACCCACTTTTTTGCATCTTTAAGACGAACTCGTCAAGCGTCCCGTCAATTGGTACTCCTTTAAATAAAAGGTGTCTTGAAGAATCTGATTTTATTTGAGTAAAAGAGGTCAGTGCAGTTACTGTGAAAAATAATGTTGAAAGAAGTTTTTTCATATAAAAATGTCTTACCAGATTAATGTCAATTTTTCCTAAAGTGGGACAACGCTTCGTTTATGCATTCCTGACTGGAATTGCCTATACTGGGCTCAAAGAGCTGTCGGGCTTATCTCAACAAGATAGCAAGTTGGCCATAAAATTCCTACTTCAACTGCATGTCCAAAGTGAATACTATAAATGGCCGTAACCTTTTAACGATCGTCTGTTACTTTATAAAAATGGACATCGCATAAGCATCTTCAGTTCCATCTGTAAGTTTTACTTCAACACCATTTTTCCAGTACACAGTATATTTAGGTTGACCTGTGTTAAATTCATATCCGGCTATATATACATCTCTACCAGAAACATAAATAGAACTGGACAGTTTTCTAAAGATAGCTTGAACGTTTTTTATTTTCAAACTGCCATGAAAAATGAAAATGACACCGGGACCTAAAAAGCGAATCTTTCCAAATAATCACTAAATCTTAATACCATCCCTTGTTCCACCATACATAAAAACCCTTGATTGGTTGCCAAAATTTAGAGTCAATTACACTCCGTAAAATAGATTTATCCGCTTTTTCTTACTCAACCGGAGTCTTATATAAGCTTTATTTTTCTTGCAGAGTCAGGTTGGCAAAATCTCCATCCGAGCCATCCCCTACGAAAAGTCCGATCTTCCCCGTCCTTCGGGTATTGAGCTGGTTAATCTGCATGACAGCTTCCGGACGGTGATCAATGTATAAGGTGATTGTCGGGTAATCAAGTACCAGCTTCAGGTGAATCCAGCTGTCGGGGTTCGGAGGCGATGGAATGGCTCGCTCATATTGCCCGCGGAATTCCCTGCGCAACCGCTCCCAGGTGTATTCCGGATAAGAAGTATATTGAATGCAATGTGACCGGCGTAGTGAATCCGGGGATAAAAAATTGAAAGGTCTCAGATAAATAGCATCGAATGTATCCTCATCTACTCCATGAAAGCATATGCCGACAAAACTGCTCTGATTCACATTCTTCCCCCGCACATCGAGTTCAATGACCCCGTTGGAGAACTGAACGCCGGATATCCAGGCCCCGCCCTCCAGTTTGCCATCGGAAATACTGATACCTGAAATAGTTTTATCGCTGAGAGGGATCAGCTGACGATTAAAAAATTCCAGTCGATTCGATCTCGCATAGTCTTGCAGGTTATAGTTGGTAACAGCCTGCGCAACAAGATGCGTGCTGATGAGAACAAAAAATATCCAGGTATATATACATTTACATTGCGTGAACCGGTAAGTGCGTTTCTGGTAAAACATGGAACGGCTATTGTGCTGGTTTATTAGCTAAGATTTGTCCTGGGTCAAAGTCTGCGGGATTCACCGGTGCATCCGAAACAAGGTCACTGTTGGTCTGTGCAAGGACCAGTGTATCGTTAATATAGATTGAAGTCTTTGTTTCATTCCAGCCACCATTCAGGTGAACCTGGCCTTCCAGTACCTGGTCCTGCCTGGAGCCGCCGTAAAAATTGAGCAAACGGACAATATACAGATTGTTGGCATCAAACCAGATCTGGTTTTCTCTGCTGTTCTCCCGGTCCGCTCCGAGCACATAAACCGGACGGTTTTTCCAGTTTGTTTTAAAGAATTTATCCAGGTTGATCCCCATATCCTTCAATTTCTGTTCGTCTTCTTCAAGCGTATAAAAATAAAGGCCGCCCGATAGAAAGATGCCGTCTCCCATGCCTGGTATGACATTGCGGAGCAACCTTTTCCTGAATTCCCACATCGTATCCCGCGTAATGATATCTATATTTCTTTTTTTTGGGTCTATATAGTCAATCCGTAATACCGTCGGAAAAAGTATGCGTTCATACCAGCGCTGCGTACCATTATTTTTTCCTTTCTTAAAGAAATTTACGTCCTGTGTGTATTGGAGATTATGATACCACTTTCCATGATACCGGCTGTATATCTGCTGCAGTATATCCCTGCCGTCGAAACGATGGTCGGACCGGAAAGAAAACAGTAGAACCAATGCAAGAATGCACAGCGAGATTCTCTGCAGGCCGCCATGTGAGTTTAAATCTCCGATTGCCTTGTGATCAGACATTGTCTTCCTTTGAAGGGCTCAAGTTATTTAAAAATAAAAAATCGCGACTCCCGTGTGATGGGGGATTTTGCTAACCCGGGAATTCTCGCTTTGCAGGAGGAAAAAGCAGACTAACTAGATTTTTGAGCCTAAGATTGAAGAATCGACTGGCCGCAACCACATTTTGAGTTTTTTACATTCGGGAAGACGGCCAAGATATATCAGGCTACTGGTGGTTTTGGTTCGGCGCTTCGGTTTTTCCGGTTCACTTATTGGAGATTCCGAAACATTTCTGCCGGTTTGCGGCGGAGGGTCTGAATCGATGGATGAAAAATATTCGGCTGCTGTCTGGCCTTCTATGATTTTTTGAAGCAAAAGGGTGCGGCGGGTTCTTGAAATCTTTCTGACTCCTGAAGCCATTTGTGGATATGAAGTGAAATCGGTCATGCTCTTTACGCGGTCTCTTGTCACGGATTCCTCTACTGTTCTTCTTTCGGAGTTTTTTTTCGGCGTATCCAGGAGCGGGTCAATATATTTTTTCTTCAGGGTTTCTGTAATTTCGGCTGCTTCCATTCCTTGTTTTATCATTTTGATCGCTTCACCGGTTAATGTTCTGTAGAGAGCATACTGTTTTACCTGTCCGGGCACCAGTTTATAAAGTGAAGCCGCGATGGGGGAAGCTTTCTTCAATCGGCTGCTGCTTTGACGAAATCCTTTAAACGCGGCGTCTTTTTTAGTTCGTTCACCGGTAAGCGAAGACGCCCGGCGCCATATATTCAAATCAAAAAACGTCGAATAATAGAGACACATCCCGAGTCGGGGATCGTTGCCGGTTATTATATTATTTGTTAATCGTTTGGCCATTTGGACTGTCGGGAACAACGTTAACTCAGGCATTTCAAGTATGCACCCCAAAAAAAATTGTTTTATCGCCAAGTGGTATTCGTCAGAGATGTTATTGAGATCTTATTGAAGTGGTTACATAAAGCGCAGTTTTGTCTTTCTGCAATATTTAATGGAATAAGTATGTGAGGGCGAACTGCACGTCAGCGGTTTACGTGAAATCAAATATGGCTTATTCGATCATTTGGCAAATTTCACCCCGATCTTCAATCACATTCTGCAAACAGGGATGAATTCCAGCATAAATACAACGCTTTGATTTAGATAGTGTTCGGTAATTTTGTGCAAAACGGAATCGTTATGTAAATTTTCTATTATCGCCCAATGTCGGACGGGAAAATTACGACCTACGAATGTTTCTTTGGTCCCGGTATAAATTATCCTAATTCGGGAAAATAAAAGGGCAGAATACACGCATCTTTATGAATGTGATGATGGTAAAAATGCAAAGGAAACAGAATGGCGATTTATACCATTTTTTGCATTTGGCGTTGATTGATTATTCCAGCGCCCGCATAACCCTGCCATAATCATTGTCGTTACCAATCGTTTTTGCCGCTTTCACATAGGCTGCTTTAACCGGATCTGTCTTTGGCATTTTCTTCGAGAATGTTGAAAGCATATTTGCTTTGTCCATATCGGAACCCAGAGATTCTGATTCGCTGATCAGGATGATCCATTGATTTTCTGTGATGGGATCTATTTCCAGCATTTTATTAAAGAGGTTTACCTTATCCATATCAGAACCCATTTTGGAAATATGAACGGACAGGCTATCAAAAAGTGAATCTTTGATCAGGCCTTTATCGATCAGTTTTCCATACAGATTGGATTTATCCATATCGGACCCCATATTACTCCCCATATTCAAAATAGCAGCAATGATTCCCGCACTAAGCGAATCCTGATCAATGATATGATTAAGAGCATTCATTTTATCCATATCAGAACCCATTCCTTTGATGATGTCAAAACAAGCAGCAGCGATGGGCGGATCATTAAACCGGGAGGTTTTAATCTGATTTAAAAACTGAGTCTTATCTACATCCGAATTCAGTGATTTAACCTTTCTAACGATAAGTTCCTGGGTTTCAGATGGAAGCGAATCGATTAAAAAAAGACGTTTCAAATAGAGGATCCTGATCTGATCGCCTTTCATACTATCAATTTCTCTTAATAAAGCCTGACTCCCTCCTTTCTGATAAACACGTTCCATCCGTCCCTCTGCATCGTAACCCCAGTAGATCATTTCTTTGATGGCTTTCGCCACTAATATTTTCCCTTCATCGTTGAATGGCAGATCATTTTTCCCATCAAAAATTGTATACTCAATTTCTCCTCTTATATCACTTTGAGCTTTTACTTTTACATCATTCAGCCGGAATTTAAAATATCCTCCGGGAGAAATGGATTTGAAACCGGATTCATCATCTGATAACTGAAATTTTCCTATGTAGTTTATTTCTTCGTAAAAGTTATCTGATTTGATAACCATATTGCTTTCTGACAGGCCTCTTCTTTCCCTGTCCTTACCGGTCCAGGAAAAATAGAAGCGAATGGATATGAGAAAAAAAGCAATCAGAAAAAAAATCAGTTTCATTTTAAATATTTATGTTTTTTCTGTCAACTGTCAACCGTCAACCGTCAACCGTCAACCCCGCCTTCGCTAAAGCTTCGGCGGGGCAGGGCCGTCAACTGTCAGCTATTTCGTCTCGTAAAATAATAATACGCCCCAAACCCCGCCGCAATACTAAATGCTATAATAGCAAGGGAATGTAGTCCGAAAGGGCTTGTCAGCATGAGAAGTAAGAAAGCGACACCAATGGCAACCATAATAAAAAACCACTGCAGGATGTAGTTTTTATTTTCCTTTTTGTCGGGTTGCAAAAGTTCTTTAACAATGTTTTCCTCTGTGCCTTTATCCAGCATCCTGTTTTTGATCCGGGCAGTCATACCCGCCTTGAAAATTTGAAGGATAAAGGAAGCTATCAGATAAATGGCGATCAGCATGGTGCCGATATGTAACACATCAAATAAGAAGTCCCTGTCTTTGAAAGGATCAAAATTCTCACGTTGCTGCGCCTGCGTAACGATAGCCAGTAGAGAAACAACCATTGTTAAACTTATTTTTTTCATTTTGATTTCGTTGATTGGTTATTTGACCGGTATGATTAAAAATTGTTCCCGGAATCAATTAATATTTAAAAGATGCATTTGTTTTAGAAATTTTTTATATAACGATAGAATTTTTGTTATGAGGATACCTGTCGTACCGATGATGATGGAATAAATGAAAAAGGGCGGAATATCTATAAAACTATTCAGTATGATCTTCCGGAATATATAAACCGGAATCCCTATGCAGGAACAGGTAAAAATCACAAGGAAACCAGCGATGATATCATCTGTCGTTAAGCCGGTGTTTGTTTTCGGCAACCTGGATAAAACGAGTTCCTGTACATCAAAATCAAATGAAACCGGGGACTGCTCTTTTATTTCTGTAAATAACATTTGATAAATTGAAACTTCCGCCTGACAACCGGGACATGACTCAATATGGGCAATAACCTCTGGATTCGCATCTGATTTGCCCAACGCGTATTGTTGTAATTCCCTTTCCCGGGGATGAATATTATTCATAATGTCTCTTTTTGATACTTAGACAATAGGTTTTCTTTCAGCATTTTCCTGGCGCGGAACAGTGAACTTTTAACCGTGCCTTCAGGCAATCCTGTGATTTGCGACAGTTCTTCATAAGTCATGGATTCATGATGGAACAGCGTGATCAATGTTTGATAAATGGCCGGTAATCCCTCCATTTCTTTGCGAAGAATGACAGACAGTTCTTTTTGGAAAAGATTGTTTTCTACGGATGAATGATGATATATCCCCGCCGACGTTGTTTCAAAGATTTCCTCATCCTCATGCAGATTACCTGGCAACACTAATTTTTTCTTTTCTATCCATGATAAACAGGAATTATAAGCAATCCGGGCGATCCAGGTGGAGAGTTTGGATTGAAATTTAAAACCTCCGAGACTATGAAATGCCTTCATATAAATATCCTGAGCAAGATCCTTTCGGTCTTCAGCGACGGGAATAAATTTGAAAACGATCTGGGCCACCAGGTTTTCGGTGTTTTTTATAATAATCCCAAATGCGCGGGTATCCCCGCGTAAAACCCGGTCAACCAGGTGTTTGTCAGCCGGATTATTTCCTATGGTATGATTCACGCCTGTTATCAGACCGGCAAGTTGCATTAAAGTTCCAGCAAATGGGAGATTTCTGCAGAATAAGAATGATGGTATAAACTTGAAAATTTGGGATGTGGTTATTTCTAAGCCATTTCCGGACAAATTTTTAAATGAAAACGAATGAATGATAATGCTCGTTATACCTATCGAAACAGAGTAATGATAGCACTGGCTTGAGACTTTGCTATTTCCACAATGTATAATCTTTACTTTTTTGACGGCTCATAGTAAAGAACTATTGCACCGCTGCCAAATGTTTTTGTTTTTAATAGTTTAAGATTCATCTTATTGCTGATGTTTTTAAATAATGGCAAGCCGCTTCCTAAAACAACGGGGTGAACGCAAAGCTGGTATTCATCTATCAAATCAAGTTGTGCTAATTCTACTATTAAACTCGGACTGCCTGCTAAAATGTATTTACCCTCTTTCTGCTTGAGCACTGAAATTTCCCCTTTATTGATTTCTTTTTTCAGTGTTGTATTTTTCCATTCAACATTTTTCAGCGTGCGGGTAAAAACGATCTTTGAAATATTGTCTATTAACACTGCAAATTCATCCATTGGTTTATTACCAGAGGGATTTTTTACAAGAGATGGCCAGTAGCTTTCCATCATTTGATATGTTGTCCTTCCGTATAAAAGGGTGTCTCCATTTCGTAATAGCTCGTTATAGTGTCGATGTAATTCTTCATCTGCAATCATTGCGGTATGGTTGCAAAATCCATCAAGGGTCATGTTGATTGCTGCGATTAGTTTTCTCATATTTTTTTATTTTAAATTAACTGCTGACCGTGACGCACGGCGACTCGTCCCAATTATCCAAATACTGATGACCTTTTTATCGGAAGGCTATCTGAGGGAATAGCATTCCGGTGCCCGGGCTTTACAGCATTTTTAACCGCTCTTCTTCCAGATCAATCTGGTAAAGCTGCCAGCGTATAATTTCTTCATCGATACCGTCGTCCTTATTAAGATCCGAAAGATATTTACGCTGGCTTTCGAGCATTTCCAGAAACAGGGGCGTCGTCTTTTTGTTGATACCATCGTCATTGGATGCTTTTACTTTTTCTTCCCAATGCTCCAATATTTTCTGCAGTCCATCGTGCCCATGCAAATCATGATCGTATTTATCCTGAAGAAACTGGTGAGTATGCTGCTGTAAGCCCACCCTCAGTTTATGCCTGGCGATATCTGCCGGCTCATCCATGAAATCTTCAAAAACTTTCGCACGCCGGATTAAAACGGGCAGTGTGAGACCCTGTACGACGAGTGTTAACAGAATCACTATAAACGTAATGAACAGAATGAGGTTTCTATACGGGAAGGCGCTGCCATCGCTGAGGGTTACAGGAATTGCGAGTGCGGCCGCCAAAGAAACTACACCCCGCATGCCTGTCCAGCCAAGTACGATCGGAAGCAGCCATCTTCTTCTTCTGGAACTCACTCTGGGAGCCACGCTGGGACGAAAGATCAATGTGGCGACCATAGCTGTATAAGCGCTGATCATCCGCGCCAGAACCAAAACAACGGTTATCAGCACTCCATAACCAATCGCTGTATGAAGCGGAATGCCTTTGGATCGTAATCCTTCCACGATATCAGGAAGTTCAAGTCCGATGATGAGAAACACAAGTCCGTTCAGTATAAATACAAAACTTTCCCATACGCTAAAACCCCGGATTCGGCTGGTGCTGTTCAGGTATAGAAGCCGGCGCGTCGACATGAATAGTCCGCCGCTTACTACAGCAAGCACACCTGAACTGTGAACCTGTTCCGCCAGCCAGTACATGAAATAGGGTTCAATGAGTGAAAGACTGATAGCGGATGGTACGTCAATGGGCAGTCGACGATGAAGCTGTACAAATAGCCAGCCCAGCCCGACACCAATAATTACGCCGCCGATCACCATCCAAAAAAAAGTGATTGCCGCCTGCTGCCAGATGAACTGACCCGTGCCGACAGCCACGAGGGCGAAGCGAAAGATGATCAGGGAAGAAGCGTCGTTCAGCAGGCTCTCACCTTCGAGAATGGTTGCCGTAGCGTGCGGTACCCGTACAAACTTCGTGATAGCACCGGCACTTACCGCATCAGGTGGCGATACAATGCCTCCCAGTAAAAAGCCCAGCGCCAAGGAAAATCCGGGAATAAAGTGATTTGCCACGACTGCAACGGTAAAGGCAGTAAAGAAAACGACCAGAAAGGCAAAGCTGCCAATGATCCTATACCATTTCTTCATTTCCTTAAAAGAAATCGACCAGGCAGCTTCAAAGAGCAGCGGTGGAAGAAACAGGAAAAAAATGAAATCCGGATTCACACGAATTACGGGCAGTCCGGGTATAAAGCTGATGAGTAATCCGGCTGTTACTATCAGAATGGGGTATGCAATTTTCATCCGGTCAGCCATGGTTTTCAACATCACTATGAAGGCAATCATGGCGAGCAAAAGAGGAAGGACGTTTTGCATCACAACTGAATTTACATAAAATAAGATACTTAACTTTTTACAAAAATATTCCGACTTTATTACCAGATCGGCACGTGGAAGCGAAACGGTTTTCAGGAAGCTGATTCTTCCGGAATCTTATTATCACGGATTCTTTTGAATGAACAAAGTTAAGACAGAGGGGATTACAGGTTACAATGTCCTTACTCCTGTCTGGCATTTTTCATCTTGGTTAACCACAGGTAAACTGACCAGATGGCCGTAATTCCAAATATTATCAGAACGGGAATATAGTGCGCACGAAAAAACCTGTGAAAATAAGCCCCAATCAGCAGGTATGCCGTTGCAACGCTTAGTTTGAAAGGAATAAATTCGGCATTGGACCAGCTTGTTTTTATTTTAAAAATGTTCATAAGATTTTTGTTATTATTTGCGGGAATAGCTCTGGCGGGAAAAATTAATTCATTTCCATCGAATTAAAAAAAGCAGGTAGCCGCCTGGCTGATAAAAATGGTAACAAATGAATCGTTAAAAAGAGAATATTGATGTTTCCAAAATTAACATGATACAACCCTCCCGGGCATACATATTGAACTGTTATAGTAACAGATGAAATATTAGAAATCCTCCTGGAAGCGGATAGAAAATGAAAAAAAATCTTAAAATCTGCCTGTGAATAAAAAACTAAAGCGGGAAAGTCAACCCTTTATTTTATTACGCAACTGACCCATACATCCTGTCGTAAGATCATTTAGAGGCGTTGTGATATCAGAGGCGATTGGATAATCAAATATTAAAATAACGTTTATGAAAACTAAAACATTTTATTTTGGTGTACTGGCGATGCTGCTTGCTGCCGTTGTGTTTATATCGTGCAGCAAAAGCAACAGTTATAATTCGGGCAGTATGGCACCTGCCGCCGCAACCGTATCTATTAAGAATATGGCATTTAATCCTGGCAGCCTGTCTGTAGCAACGGGCGCGACCGTCACATGGACTAATAGTGATACAACCCTGCATACTGTTACAGCGGATGATGGAAGTTTTACCAGTGGTAATATAGCTATTGGCGCAACCTATTCGCGGGTCTTTAACACAGCAGGGACTTTCTCCTATCATTGTATTTTACATCCGGAAATGACCGGGAAAGTGGTTGTCACTGCCGCCACCTCCGGTGGAGGTGGAGGATATTAAGTGCACATTCGAATTTGCAGGTTATATTTTTGTCTGAATGATGTTCCGGCAGGTCGGGCTGAAAAAATAGCGAAAGGTCATACTTTGATTGTATGGCCTTTTTATTTTCATGACGAAAAAATTGTTACACCCGTTGTATCAGGATCGCACAATCTTGAGCCACAGCATTCAGTTAATTGATTGAAAAACAATATGATAGGGGTCTGGCATATTCTTAGTTGCCTAACGGGTCGAATCATCACATTCCATTCCGGTAACGGGTTTAAGAACTGATCAATCATCCTATTTTATGATAAAGTATTATTCCAAAATTGCCTGGCGAAATTTATTAAAGAACAAAATCTACTCTGTCATCAATATTGCGGGCCTGGCTACCGGTATGGCCGTTGCCATGATCATCGGATTGTGGATACACGATGAAACATCTGCCAACAAACATTTTAAGAATTACGAAACAATTTACCAGGTGATGATGCACCAGACTTTTGATGGTGTGCGTTACACTCAACAGGCTCTGCCGTTTCCCATAGGTGAAGAACTGAAAAACAAATATCCCGATCTCAAGGGTGTAGCTATGTGTGACTGGGGACAGACGCACTCGTTGATATATGGAGAAAAAAAAATAAGCAAATACGGACATTTTATAGGAGCAGACGCCATTAATATGTTTTCGATAAAAATTATTGCCGGCGACAAAAATCCTTTGCATGAACCATATTCCATTGTACTGACAAGCGAAACGGCCAAAATACTTTTTGGAAATGAAAACCCGATCGGCAAAATGGTGAAGATGGATAACCAGACCAATCTGAAAGTGACCGCTGTTGTGGAGAAACAACCCAAGAACAGCTCACTTGCTTTCAATTATTTAATACCCTTTCAATTACAGGAGACAATATACAGTTGGGTGAAGGCGTATCATAAGACGAACTGGGGGAACAACTCGTGGCAGACGTATGTGCAATTAAATGACAAAGCGAGTCTCGCATCCGTAAACAGCAAATTAAAAAATGTAGTCATTTCCCATTTCACAGATGAAAACACACTGAAACATATCAAACCGGAAGTGTTTATACATCCGATGGCGAAATGGAGATTGTACAGCGAATTTGAGAATGGAAAGAATACCGGCGGCTTCATAAAATATGTGCGGATGTTTGGCATCCTGGGGCTTGTTGTGTTGCTGATTGCCTGCATCAATTTTATGAACCTGAGCACGGCGCGTTCAGAAAAAAGGGCAAAGGAAGTAGGTGTGCGGAAAGCCGTGGGTTCGGAAAGAAGACAGCTGATCAGCCAGTTCTTAAATGAATCGATATTAATTGCAGCGTGCTCATTTATATTGGCTTTGGGAATCGTGATCCTGGCCCTGCCGTATTTCAACAAACTGACTGACAAAGACATGAGCCTGCAATTGGCGAATCCCTTGTTTTGGGTAATCATGATTGCGTTTACCGTCATTACAGGTATACTCGCCGGCAGCTATCCGGCCTTTTATCTTTCATCATTTAACCCTGTGAGGGTGCTGAAAGGAAATCTGAAGGCCGGACAGAATAGTTCATTGCCTAGAAAAATATTGGTGGTATTGCAATTTTCAAGTTCCGTCATTCTCATGATCGGAACGATTATTATCAATCAGCAAATTCAGTTTGGAAAAAACAGGCCGATCGGCTTCAATAATAAAGGATTGATATCAGTATTCTGGTCAGATGATATTGCGAAGAATTTTGCGGCTATTCGTCAGGAATTGTTGAATACCGGCGCGGTTGCTTCCGTGTGCCAAAGCAATTCTCCGCCATCGGAACTTTATAGCAGTAACAATGGCTGGGAATGGAAAGGCAGTCAGCCCGTTGATAAATCTTCCGTGTTCTCTACGATTGCTACTACTTACGACTATACAAATACACTCGGAATAAAATTGCTGGCCGGGAGAGATTTTTCGAAGGATTTTGCGGATTCGAACGGGGTGATTTTAAACCAGGCTGCGGTGAAACGCATGAATCTTCAAAATCCGGTGGGAGCAAGCCTGAAGTGGAACGACAAGCCGATGACGGTAATTGGAGTAATACCTGATATACAAATGGGATCTCCCTATCGTGCGATTACGCCGCTCACAATAATCTATAGCCCGGGCTGGGTGGGGTATCTTGATATTCGCTTCAACCCGAACATGTCGGCATCCAAAGCGATTGCATTGATGAAACCCGTATTTGACCGTTACAATCCTGCCTTTCCTTTTGAATATCAATTTGCGGATGAAGAGTACGCGAAAAAATTCAATTATGAGGAACTGGTAGGAAACCTTGCGGGGATCACCGCGGTATTAGCCATTTTTATATCATGCCTCGGTCTTTTTGGTTTAGCTTCCTTCACGGCGGAACAAAGGGTAAAAGAAATTGGTGTCAGGAAAGTACTTGGCGCAAGTGTATTGAATTTGTGGAAACTGCTTTCAAAGGATTTCGTGATCCTTGTTTTGATTTCATGCGTGATTGCGATGCCGGTAGCCGGGTATTTTATGAACGAATGGCTGAAAAGCTATGATTATAAAACCAGCATCGGTCCCGGAATTTATGTTTTGGTGGTGGCACTATCCATGTCCATTACATTGATCACGGTGAGCTTCCAGGCAATCAGAGCTGCTATGGCAAACCCGGTGAAAAGCTTGAGGACGGAATAATAGCGTATAAAATTGAAAGCACTTGTAAAGTAAAATTTGCAGGTGCTTTTTTCATTTTGTCACTACACTGGACCAATGCGCATTTTGCAATTTCCAACCCTGTGGAGTCTGATGAGCAATTCCGGTAAAATATCCATCATGGGGCGCCATCTTTCCGGTAGGATCCGTAATATCTTCATGATAAATTGCTGAAATACCTGCCAGCTTATGGGCGAGCGGGTCAATTCGGATATTACTCCAGCGCAATTCAATTTTGGGCATGATTTTGACAACAACATTATTTATAAAGTTTGTTGCCGTGTCAATATTCGGAAACACCAGTTGACCGTCCGCAGCCATAAAGAAGTCAGGTGAATTTTCAAAGTATCGGAGCCATGCCACGGATCCTTCACGGGAAACATTTTTGGCAATTGATTCAACCATCAGTTGAACACTATCCCGGATATCAGAAATCTGTTTTGGGTTTAAAGAGTCTGGTTTGTTGCTACAGGAAATTGCAAAAACAATTAGCGGTATTAAAATTTTTGCACTCATCATTTTTCAAAGATAGTTTTAGTTATTGAATTCTTTATTTTGTGGTACCCTGCGCGAAATATTAAGTAGTTATCTTCGCGGCACGAAAAATATTTGTCACGAACCAGGAACCCTGAGGCCCACCAACTGATATGTCATTCATTTCTTTGCAGTTCCTTGTTTTCTTCATGGTAGTAACACTTAGTTATTATCAATTGCGGAATCAGCGGATGCGGATTTCCCTGTTGCTCGCAGCGAGTTGTTATTTCTACATGGCATTCGTTCCCAAATACATTCTGATCCTGGGAGGAACTATTGTGATTGATTACCTGGCCGGTTTACAGATCGCACGCAGTACCGGGAAATCGCGAAAGATCTGGTTGATCGTAAGTATCATCGCAAACGTTGGAGTACTGGCTTTCTTCAAATACTTTAATTTTTTACTGCGCACCATAGAACCGCTGATTCATTGGGCTTCGCCCGGAACCGACATACCCTTCCTGAATATCCTTTTGCCCATCGGATTGTCATTCCATACTTTCCAGGCCATGAGCTATACCATCGAGGTATACAGGGGAAAGCAGCCGGTTGAAAAAGATTTTCTGACCTATGCCCTGTATGTCATGTTCTATCCTCAATTGGTAGCAGGCCCGATCGAGCGACCACAAAATGTTCTTCCCCAGTTACATCGGTTTCAGGAGTACGATCGGAATAATGTACGGGAGGGACTTGCGCGCATGCTTTGGGGCTTATTTAAAAAGGCTGTTATTGCGGACCGTCTGGCCGTGATGGTCGACTACTGTTATAATCATACCTCCACGCTCTCCTCAGGATCCCTGTTGGTAGGCGCGATCTTTTATTCCTTCCAGATCTATTGCGATTTTTCCGGCTATTGCGATATAGGTATCGGAGCCGCCAAGGTAATGGGCATACGACTGATGGAGAATTTTAACCAACCCTACATATCCAGCTCCATTAGCCAGTTCTGGACACGCTGGCATATTTCATTGTCGACCTGGTTCCGCGATTATGTTTACATTCCTTTGGGAGGTAATCGTCTGGGGGAAAAACGCCGGAAACTGAACGTGATGTTTGTTTTTCTGCTGAGCGGCTTATGGCATGGTGCTAACTGGACATTTGTCATATGGGGCGGTTTACACGGAATGCTGACTGCATTTCTTCCGGGGAAACGACAGGATCAGCGCAGGAACTCCTTCTTAAGAAACTCCTTCTTCACGCTCGTTAATTTTGGGATTGTAACTTTGTTCTGGGTATTTTTCAGATCACCCTCCATAAAGGAATCGCTCCATTATCTGAATCGCATTTTTAGCCGGACAGGCGGACCATTTTATATAGGACTCAAAATAGAAGAAGTGTGGGGTTCAGTTGTGTTGATTGTCATCATGCTGTTGCGGGAGCGGTTTCGTAAAAGTTATTTTATTCAAAATGGACTGGCGTATGCTTCCTATTTCGCGGTATTAGTGATCGTTAGTTATATGCTGGGTGTGTTCAACGAAAATCAATTTATCTATTTCCAATTTTAACCAGGTGCGAAAAATAATCTCTCTTTTTTTTATTTTTATTGGATTGGCCCTGCTGGTGATATCCACATCGGACAAGCTCATGAAAAAAATTATCGATGAGAGATCCGGTCTTAATAACATGTTTGGACTTCATAATGGCACCGGGGGAGATCTGGTTTCTATCAGCTACCTCGATAACGTGAAGCATTTCAAGGAAAAATATGAATTCAAATTTGTGAAGCCGTCTGATGATACGGGAAGCAGAAATATTGACCTGTATATCTACGGAGACAGTTACATGCTGGAAATTCCCGATTCGGCTTTCACCGGCGTCCATAGTTATCATTTTTGCCGGCGGGGTTACCAGGACATGACGTATTCGCTCGACCCGCATAAGAAAAATATCCTGATCATTGAAATCGCTGAACGCTTTGCCCGCGTCGAATTTGAACTTCAGGAAACGATGCGTCATTTTAATAAAAAGAAACCAGATGTTTCATCACTGCAATTATCAGTTCCTCCGATCATATATGCAAAGTTTCCTGACCTGGATATTTTCAATCCTGATATTAATCGCAACCTGGAATTCAATCTGTATGGCTACCGGTTTTGGGACCAGGTAAAATTTGCCAAGGCTTCCCTGACCTACTATCTTTTTAAACGGGCAGTCGGTGATGCGGTAGTCTCAGATGATGGTAACAGACTTTTTTTAAAAGAGACGATGGCTGAGACCGGTCGCGCAAGCAGTTATTATCCATTCGATCCGCCCGAAGTACGGCAGATGTTCTTCCAGTTAAATGCCACCTGTGCTTACTATAAGGCAGATGGTTTCGATGAAGTTTACCTGTCCATTATTCCAAATCCCGTAACCATCCTGCGACCCCAGCATTATAACGGACTGATTCCTGCTCTTCAGCAGGCAGACTCATTGAAATGCATGCGCATCATCGACATTTATGGTCCCTTCTCCAGAGAGCCGGATCCCGGAAAATTGTTCAGAATCGGGGATACGCATTGGAGCAATGATGGGATTCAGATATGGCTGAATACCGTCAATGCCGAATTGAAAAAGCAGAACGCACTAGCTGAGCCAAAGTGATTTCCCAGTTGGTATTGCAAACCAAAGACTCATCATTTTTACATAGTCGTAGATAAAAACCCAGTCCAATGCTTTATCCCCATTGACCTGAATGCGTTTTTGGTTGACCGGCAGCCGCTGTTTGTTGACGGCCGCTTTTATTGATCTGGTAAATGATATACTCTTGTACCGGACAAGAAAAAAACCCACTAAAAAAAGCTGCATGGAAAAGATCATTCAATTTGGAGAAACCGTTCCTGGTTATCCGGTCGCCGTATTAAATGAAAGAGAAATCAGGGCATCTGCGGGGATTTTATTTTTAATCATTTTCATAGGCCTGATGCTCATCATTTTTAAAGGTGACTTTCTGCTGGTTAAATACACTGTAACCGTATTTCTGATGGATTTTATAATCCGTGTTCTTATCAATCCCAAATATGCACCCTCTCTCATTATCGGGCGGCTGATCGTACGAAATCAGACACCGGAATATGTGGGGGCCAGGCAAAAACGATTTGCCTGGATCATCGGTCTGTTTTTATCGGCCGTCATGTTTACTTTTCTGGTGGTCGTAAATGCATTTTCATTGATAACGGGAATTGGATGTTTACTTTGCCTGATATTCCTCTTCTTCGAATCCGCTTTTGGAATTTGTCTGGGTTGTAAATTTTATTCTCTGATTTATAAGGACAAGGCACAATATTGTGCGGGTGAAATTTGTGATGCAAAATCCAGGCAGCCAATCCAGAAAACCTCGGGATCACAATGGCTGATTGTTCTGGCGTTAATAGCTTTTATTTTCCTGCTGGTTTACCTTTTCAGCCCGCAGTTCCATAAAAAGCCACACTATTTATTCAGGCAAAATGGTTCTGCGAACACCAAATGAAAATCATTTACATAAGTTCATTCATAACAGATATTCCCAGTCATGCATTCCAAAAATACGCTTGAAGAATATTTCTCAGGATTCCGGACGAATATCATCGGTCAGGATCAGATGTTTGAATCTCCCTTTGGGTATAAGAAAATTGTTTATGCGGATTGGACGGCAACCGGAAGGGCATACAAACCGATTGAATTATACATACAGGAAAAAATCTTACCCTTTCTGGCCAATACACATACAGAAACCACCGTCACGGGAAAATACATGTCACAGGCTTATGAAGAAGCCAGGGAGATCATAAAAGAACATGTACATGCAAATAGCAGTGATGTATTGATTTTATGCGGCAGTGGTATGACGGCCGCTGTAAATAAACTGCAGCGGATACTGGGACTCAGGATACCGGAACGGTCATCCGATTATTTCGGAAAGTATTGCCGGCGGCTGAATGAGGAATCGAGGCCCGTCGTATTCGTGACGCATATGGAGCACCACAGCAATCAGATCAGTTGGCTGGAGACGATTGCTACCGTTGAGATTATTCAGCCGGATGAAAACGGGCAGGTAGATCTGGATCAATTTAAGATATTGCTGCATCAATATAAAAACAGGAAAGTAAAAATAGCCGCGGTCACGGCCTGCTCGAATGTGACCGGTGTTCAAACTCCCTATTATGAAATCGCGCGGCTCATACACGAATATAACGGCTGGTGTTTTGTTGATTTTGCTTGTTCAGCTCCTTACGTTGAGATCAATATGCACCCAAAAGAACATGGCGGAGATTTAGACGCCGTTTATTTTTCGGCTCACAAATTTTTGGGTGGCCCCGGCACGCCCGGTATCCTGATTTTCAACAGTAAACTGTATAAAAATGAAATTCCTGACCAGCCCGGAGGCGGCACGGTCGTGTATAGTAATCCATGGAAGGTTCATGAATACACACAAAATACAGAACAGCGGGAAGACGGTGGAACGCCGCCTTTTTTACAGACCATGAAAGCGGCGATGTGCTTCCGTTTAAAGAAACAGATGGGAACTGAAAATATCCGGAGGCGGGAAGAAGAATTACTGGAAATTATTTTCAACAGGTTTTCGAAAATGAAAAACGTACATGTGCTCGCCGGAAATATAAAAGAGAGATTGGGGGTAATCTCATTTATAATAGAGGGAGCACACTTTGCGCTGATTGTAAAAATGCTGAACGACCGGTTTGGAATCCAAACCCGCGGAGGTTGCTCCTGCGCGGGCACTTATGGACACTTTCTTCTCCAGGTTACTAAAGAAAAGTCTTATGAAATTTTACATCATATACGGTCAGGAAACCTATCATATAAACCGGGATGGATCCGGTTATCTATTCATCCAACGATGTCCGGAGCCGAAATCAATTTTATCATGGATTCGATTGAAGAGACAGCCTGCCATTTTCAGGAATGGTCCCGGGACTATACTTATATAGAAGAATTAAATGAATTCGTAATCAATGGCCGTGAAGCGCAGCCATTCACAGGATTCTTATCGCAGGGGAATTTTCCATTGTGCGAGACTGTTCTCCATAGGACGAAAAAGTAAAATCCAAAAGTTTTTGATACATATGAATCCTGATACGGCCGTCCAGGTAATTATGCCCTATAAATACAATATCTTAAGAGAACTGTTATTTATTGATTGTCTGCCCTGAAGAATAATACCTGAGTTCAATCAGATCAGTGGGTACAGGTTTGGAATTCCATTCGGAATGAATGGATAAAGCGGCGCCCAATGCAGTAGCCTGCGCCATGGAAGCTGCATATACTTCCATCTCCGGAAAGCCATTGGCCAGTAAATGCATGAACACGTTGTTATGGCTAAAACCGCCATCCACAAATATTCTTTTAACGACGGAACCTTTTATGACAAGACTTGTAGAAAGAATCTGCAGATTGACCAGATCCGCGATGAGCTGGTGATATGCTTCCGTGTCCGTTTTGAAGTCTGCCAGATTTCTATTATGAAAAACACACCCATCAGTTAGTGAAAGCGCCGGTGAATTTGAATGCAGGGTGCGCATGATTTCAGGATCAAAAGCCATATCCCTGTACCGGAGGATATCCTGATTGAAGTGTTCTGCGATTCGTTTAACCT